>ENA-OQKL01000260-OQKL01000260.1-human-gut-metagenome-genome-assembly--contig:-NODE-260-length-18248-cov-3.550246_pt1 | contig 18248 bp, 21 predicted proteins | sample MGYA00242779_ERZ504800 | MGnify/ENA primary metagenome ERZ504800 (study PRJEB26092, sample SAMD00036410) | human gut metagenome | host: Homo sapiens | study: EMG produced TPA metagenomics assembly of... | reverse complement strand
CGAGTAATGATAAATAGGAGGTGCCATATGTACGCAATTATAGCAACAGGTGGTAAGCAGTACAAAGTATCTGAAGGCGATATCATTACCATTGAAAAGCTTGGCGTTGAAGCTGGTGAGAAGGTTACTTTTGATCAGGTTTTAGTTGTAGGCGGAGATGATCTCAAGGTTGGAGATCCAACAGTTGCAGGTGCAACAGTTGAGGCTTCTGTAGTTAAAGAAGGCAGAGCTAAAAAGGTTATCGTTTACAAGTACAAGAGAAAAACCGGATATCACAAAAAGAACGGTCACAGACAGGCTTTCACACAGGTTAAGATTGAAAAAATTAACGGATAATGATAGCTATAACCGTTTATCAGAATTCAAAAGGACATAAGATGGGCTTTAAGTCAATGGGACATGCAGGTTTGCAGATTCCGGTTATGATATAATCTGTGCCGGGGTTTCAGCGCTGGTGATCAACTTCATCAATTCTGCTGAAGAGCTGTGTCATGCTAAGTACAGTCTTGATACAGACGAAGAGACAGGTATGATTGACTACAGACTTGACAAGCCGGCAACAGGTGATGTTGCACTGCTTATGGATTCCATGATTCTGGGACTAAAAGGAATACAAAGAGACTATGGGAATGAGTACATCATTCTAGACTTCAAGGAGGTGTAAGACATGTTGAATATGAACCTTCAGTTTTTTGCTCATAAAAAGGGAGTTGGTTCTACAAAGAACGGACGTGACTCTGAGTCTAAGAGATTAGGCGCTAAGAGAGCAGACGGACAATTCGTAAAAGCTGGTAATATTCTTTACAGACAGCGTGGTACAAAGATTCACCCTGGTACAAACGTTGGTATCGGTGGAGATGATACATTATATGCTAAGGTTGATGGCGTATTAAGATTTGAGAGAGTTGGAAGAGATAAGAAACAGGCTTCCGTATATCCAGTAGTGAACGAATAAGATTTAAACCCCGACTTTTATTAGCCGGGGTTTTTATGTTATCAATTTGTTATAAAGTATACTGAGTGTTTTATGCAGACATTCAGCATGAGGTGGAAAATTATGTTTGCAGATCGTGCAAAAATTATCATAAAATCAGGAAAAGGCGGAGATGGTCATGTATCATTCCGCCGTGAAAAATACGTGCCGAACGGTGGTCCGGACGGCGGTGACGGAGGAAAGGGCGGAGACGTTATATTTCTCGTGGATAAGGGAATCAACACCCTGACAGATTATCGTCACAGAAGAAAGTTTGCAGCAGAGCCCGGACAGGAGGGCGGCAAAAAGAACTGCCACGGAAAGAATGGTGAGGATCTTATACTTAAGGTGCCGGAGGGTACACTCATAAAGGACGCAGCAAGCGGAAAGGTCATAGCAGATATGTCCGGTGACAATACAAGGCAGGTGATCCTGCGCGGAGGAAAGGGTGGTCAAGGCAACCAGCACTATGCCACATCGACCATGCAGGCTCCTAAATATGCACAGCCGGGACAGGATGCAATAGAAATCGAGGTACAGCTTGAGCTTAAGGTAATAGCGGATGTAGGGCTTGTAGGCTTTCCAAACGTAGGAAAATCAACACTTCTGTCACGAGTTACCAATGCACAGCCAAAGATTGCCAACTATCATTTCACCACATTACAGCCAAATCTTGGTGTGGTTGATATGGATGAGGGCTTTGGCTTCGTAATCGCTGATATCCCGGGACTTATCGAGGGAGCATCAGAGGGAATCGGACTCGGTCATGAGTTTTTGCGTCATATAGAGCGTACCAAGGTCATGATACACATGGTTGATGCTGCCGGTACTGAAGGCCGTGATCCGGTTGCTGACATCAAGGCGATAAACAAGGAGCTTGAAGCATACAATCCACAGCTTCTCAAAAAGCCACAGGTCATTGCAGCCAACAAAATAGACGCCATAGCAGGAGACGAGAATGAGGTGATTTCAGCCTTAAGAGCCGAATTTGAGCCACAGGGCATAAAGGTATTCCCGATATCCGCAGTAAGCGGTAAGGGTCTTAAGGAGCTTTTGTACGAGGTGAAGAACCTGCTTGCAAATTGTCCTAAAGAGGTTACTGTATATGAGCCGGAGATTGATCCTGCACTTTCATTCTTTAAGGATGAGCCGTACGCGGTTGAGGTGGCAGCCGATGGTGCATATGAGATATCAGGTCCAAAGATTGAGAAAATGCTCGGATACACAAATATGGACTCAGAGAAGGGCTTTGCCTTCTTCCAGAGATTTTTGCGTGAGCAGGGTATCATCAAGGAGCTTGAAAATATGGGCATCGAGGATGGAGATACTGTCCGCATGTATGATTTCGAGTTTGATTATTACAAGTAAGGAGAAGAGTATATATGAATTTATCAAGTAAACAGCGTGCATATTTAAGCAGCCTTGCAAGCACAATTAACCCTATTTTCAATATTGGAAAGGCATCGCTTACTCCGGAAATCATCGAGGCTCTTGATGCAGCACTTGAAAAGAGGGAGCTGATCAAGGTTGCAGTTCTTAAAAACTGCATCGATGATCCAAGAGAGATTGCAAGTGTAATCGGTGAGAGAACACACTCTGCAGTGGTTAAGGTAATAGGCAAAAAAATGATTTTTTACCGTCCTGCGAAGAAAAATCCAAAGATTAAGCTTCCGGAATAAGCCATGAAAACAGGGATTTTTGGTGGGGCATTTGACCCGATACACAAAGGTCATATATACATGGCACAAAAGGCGATGGAAGAGTATGCTCTTGACAGGATTCTGATTGTCCCGTCAGGTCACTCGCCGAACAAAACTGAGAATGCAATGACAGCATTTAACCACCGTTATAATATGTGTAAGCTGGCAGCAGAAGCAGTGCCCGGTATTGAGGTGTCTGATATTGAGATAAAGGATGAGTCCACCAGTTATACGTATATGACACTTCAAAAGCTAAAGGCACTTTATCCTGAGGACGAGCTGTATTTCATCATGGGTGGTGATTCGCTGGACTATTTTGAAACATGGATGAGACCGGATGTCATAGCTCAAACAGCAATTATTCTTGTTATGGTGAGAGAAAATTTTCCAAGGCTGCAGATGGAGGAAAAGATTGCTCATATCAAAAATCTGTTTCCTGCTGATATAAGACTTTTGAGCTGTGACAGGATGGATGTGTCGTCTACGCAGGTCAGGAGACTGCTACGTGCCAAGTCGCAGGCAGACGGGGATAGGAGTCCTAAAGAAGCGGAAATGTTTCTGGATGCCGCAGTTATGTCATATATAAAGGCTAATAATTTATATAGGTGATAGAGTATGGAAGTAAAAGAAATTAAGAAAAAGCTAAAGAAGAGCCTTGATAAACAAAGGTATCAGCATACACTCGGAGTGATGTATACAGCTGGCTGTCTTGCCATGGCAAACGGCTATTCGATAGAAAAGGCAATGCTTGCAGGCCTGCTTCATGACTGTGCCAAGTGTCTTTCGACTGACAAGAAAATCGGACTCTGTGTAAAGAAAAATATAGACATAACAGAGGTGGAGATGTCAAATCCGGGACTGTTACACGCAAAGGCAGGCATGGTGCTGGCTGAGGAAGAGTATGGTGTTAAGGATACAGATATATTGCATGCCATAAGAGTGCATACTACAGGTGAAGCAGATATGGGGCTTCTTGACAAAATACTCTTTGTGGCAGATTATATTGAGCCAAACAGATGTGAAGCACCTAGGCTTGAAGAGATAAGAAAGCTTGCTTTTTCAGACCTTGATAGGACTGTTGCAGAGATATTGTATGATACAATCAATTTCCTTAACACAAAGATGGGGCAATAGATCCGGCTACCCAGATTACTTACAATTATTATGCTAAATATAGAGACAACAGGGAGGAATAACTGCTATGCAGACAATTGATTTAGTTAAAAAGATAGTGGAAGCACTTGAAGACAAAAAGGCAGAGGATATCACAGTTCTCGACATAGGAGAGGTTTCTTCTATAGCAGACTACTTTATCATTGCAAACGGAAACAATGCAAATCAGCTCACAGCCATGGAGGATGCTGTGGATGAGGCTATGTATACAAACGGAGTGCATCAGAAGCAGGTGGAGGGAACAGGCAACTCTACATGGATTCTCATGGACTATCAGGATATTATAGTGCATCTGTTCTCTAAAGAAGACAGACAGTTTTATGATCTCGACAGAATATGGAGAGATGGAAAAGTGGTGGATGTACATTCACTGTAGTATTTATTCTATGATTAAGGAATTATAAATCGAAACCGGTAATTTAAAATATCGCACCCATATGCCGAGCTGTTTAGCTTAGCATATGGGTGCGATATTTTGCAATAAATATTAGAAGAAACGAAATACTCCAAACACTTTGCCGAGTATTTCACAGTCCGGAACTATGATTGGATCCATTGTGTCGTTCTCCGGCTGAAGACGTATGTGACCATTCTCTTTGTAGAAAGTCTTTACAGTGGCAGAATCATCTATAAGTGCTACAACCATATCTCCGTTTGAAGCATCACTCTGCTGCTCGACGAGGATGTTATCACCGTCGAAGATACCGGCATTAATCATGCTCTCGCCCTTGACTTTAAGCATAAATGACTGCTTATTTGGCATATATTCAGCAGGAACGGGAAAATAGGTTTCGATATTTTCCACTGCGAGTATCGGCTCACCTGCAGCTACACGACCGACCAGAGGGACATTAACCATCTCGCGGCGCTGTAAACCAAAGCTGTCATCTATAATTTCTATAGCCCTGTTTTTGGCAGGATCTCTTCTTATGTAGCCCTTTCGCTCCAGTGTCTCGAGATGAGCATGGACGCTGGATGTGGACTTTAAATGTACACCTTCGCAGATATCACGCACTGATGGCGGATATCCCCTATTTAAAATCTCACTCTTGATAAACTCCAGTATCTCCTTCTGCTTGTCTGAAATCTTTTCTAATGCCATAGTTAAATCCTCCGTCTGAATATTAAAATAATATAATGATATGGGGCAAAGGGAATTTTGCACCCCATGAATGATTGTAAAATAAAAATTATATCTCAGAAAAAGTATATCATAAAACCAAAGCAAACGCAAACATATATTCCGAAATTTTGTTCGCTTTTTCTATTGACAAACGATTGTTCGAGATGTATTATGTAACCACAATAACAACAAACACATGTTCGGAAATACAAGAGGTGGTTTTATGAGAGGAAATACTTTATCAGGTAGAAGAAAAATGTTTGGATGGACTGCTGTTGCATTTATAGCAGCTGTCATTATATTGTGTGGCACTATTCATATTTTTGCCAGTTCTACTGACAGCAGGCCATATAACAAGTATTATACCAGCGTCAGGGTTGAGGACGGTGACACTGTATGGAGCATTGCTGACAGATATATTACCGACAGCCAGGTAAGTAAAAGGGATTATGTAGATGAGGTCTGCAGGCTCAATAGCCTTACCGATGGCAATGTGCGTAGTGGTGATTATATAGTTGTTGCATATTATTCTCAGGACATAAAGTGATGCAATCTTGCTAAAATTTCCTGTTTCTTATATAATATAGGTCAGATGCAGCGAATCAGACTATATCATTATTGTATTCGCTTTCGTTGAACAGGAGATTAGATATTTATGTTAAAGCTATTTTTTGTTATATTTGCAAATTTTCACAGAGCGCCGTATATTGTTCCTAAAATGAGATACATGGCTGATCATCCGCAGAAATATTCAGAAGCCGAGAGATATGATATGATGCGGCACTGCATTGATTTGATGAACAAATCAGGAAAGATTACAACAGAGGCATATGGTCTTGAGAATCTTCCTGAAACAGGTGGCTATATCATGTATCCCAACCATCAGGGGAAGTATGATTTGCTTGGAATTATTACTACACATGACAGAGTACTTTCGTTTGTAATGGATAAGCAGAAGTCTCATACAATGCTTGTCAGGGAATTTGTGGATCTGGTTCAGGCAAAGCGTTTAGAGAAAGACAATCCAAGGCAGGGGCTTACTATAATCAATGAGGTAGCTAAGGATGTGAAAAACGGCAAGAGATATGTTCTGTTTCCGGAGGGTGGCTATAAGTTCAATAATAAGAATAAAGTGCAGGATTTTAAAGCAGGGAGCTTTAAGATTGCATTGAAATCTCATGTACCTATTATTCCAATAGCTCTCATAGATTCATATAAGGTATTCAACAGTTTTCATTTTGGTCCTGTTACAACTCAGGTTCACTATTTAAAGCCTATTGAGTATGAAGAGTACAAGGGTATGAAGACGAAGGATATAGCTGCACTGGTTAAGGAACGTATAGAGGAGAAAATCAAAGAAGTGCTTGGCTAGAGTCAACTTTGATTATTATATAGTATTATTATGAAAGACAAAGCTTATTACGAAGACGTAAATATAAAAAATGAATTAAAGCTCAGAGACATGATACAGAAGCTTCCGAAGTTCTGTATGGATTTTTTTATCGGAATAGATGCGGATAAGTCCTCAAGAACCAAGATAGCGTATGCATATGATCTACAGACCTTTTTCGAGTACATGAAGAGTGCCAATCCATCGCTTAAGAAATATGATATAAGGGATTACCCTATATCTCTGTTAGATCAGATCAGTCCTTCAGATATTGAGGAATATCTGTTTTATCTAAAGTATTATGAGAAGGATGGCGTCGTACACACCAATGACGAGAGAGGCATTAAGCGAAAGCTTGCATCACTGCGCACTTTTTATAATTTTTATTTCAGGAAAGAGTTTATAGATACCAATCCTGCGAGCAAGGTAACCCTTCCCAAAATACATGAGAAGAATATCATTCGTCTTGATACTGATGAGGTCGCACAGCTTCTCGATGAGGTTGAGTCAGGAGACAGTCTGTCCAAGAACCAGCAGCGTTTCCATGAGAAAACAAAGGTTCGTGACCTTGCACTTATGACACTGCTTCTTGGAACAGGTATCCGTGTATCTGAGTGCGTGGGGCTGGATATGGATGATGTAGATTTCAAAAACAACGGAATCAAGGTGCACCGAAAGGGTGGTGCTGACGTGATTGTTTATTTTGGTGATGAGGTACGTGATGCACTTCTTTCGTACTGGGAGGAGAGAAGCATAATTACACCTGCCGAGGGGCATGCTAATGCGCTTTTTCTCTCTTTACAGAGGAAGCGCATATCTGTACGCTCTGTTGAGAATCTGGTAAAAAAGTATTCGAGACTCGTAACAACCGTTAAGAATATTACTCCTCATAAGCTTCGTAGTACATATGGCACCACACTTTATCAGGAAACAGGTGATATCTATCTTGTGGCGGATGTTCTAGGGCACAAGGATGTAAATACCACACGTAAGCATTATGCAGCCCAGGAGGACAGCAGGCGTCGTGCGGCAGCCAGGGTAGTACATCTGAGGGAGGATTGATTATATGTCTGATAATATAATCACAATTACAGATTTTATGGACCCCAATCTGGATGTGTATGCCAGATTGACGGAGAATCAGCTTTTAAACAGAGCTAATCCAAAAGAGGGGATGTTTATAGCTGAAAGTCCAAAGGTGATAGAGAGGGCACTTGATGTGGGATGTGAACCGGTTTCTCTTCTGATGGAGACAAAGCATGTAAATGGCGAGGCAAGAGGCATTATCGAAAGATGTCAGAATATACCTGTATATACTGCGTCATTTGATTTGCTCACAAAGCTGACTGGTTTTGCTTTGACCAGAGGCACACTCTGTGCTATGTACAGGCCGAAGCCAAGGTCCGTCGAAGAGGTGTGCAGGGATGCAAGAAGAGTTGCGGTGCTTGAGGATGTGGTAAATCCAACCAATGTCGGAGCTATATTCAGGTCAGCTGCAGCACTGCATATAGATGCGGTGCTGCTCACTCCTGCCTGCAGCAATCCTTTGTACAGGCGTGCAATCAGGGTTAGTATGGGAACTGTGTTTCAGGTGCCATGGGCATATTTTCCCAAGTACAATGTCGGCAGTGACAACACTTTTTCAGATGCTTCATTGCATGATAAGTGTGATAGCCGTGACCAAAATTGCAGCGACCGAAATAGCAGTGTTTATAAATACAATATTGATGTGCTTCATAAGCTTGGATTTAAGACCTGTGCTATGGCGTTGACTGATGATTCCGTGAGTATAGATGACCCTGTGCTTCACTCAGAGGAAAGACTTGCAATAGTGCTTGGTACTGAGGGAGATGGTCTTCATGAGCAGACTATAGACTCCTGTGACTACACTGTAAAGATACCAATGTCACATGGCGTGGATTCATTAAATGTGGCTGCTGCCAGTGCAGTGGCATTTTGGGAGCTTGCTAAATAGTCTGATGAGAGTGCTTTATATTGTAAATTTTGACATTTTCGTCAGCACTGTTTCTAACTTCAGTTCCTTCGCATACGCATCCGAGTGGTAAATCCGCATAGTTTGTGCTATCGCAGAAGGCACTTTGGCGGCTGCAGTCAGTTTTATCATCTGATATGCCGTAGATGTTGGATTTATTGGTATTATACTGTTTAAAGTTTTGCCGGCTGTAGATATTCTGGTCGGTATTATGTGTATTGGCATTATATATCCCTGTATTATTCATGAATAGTCCTCCTGATTGATGCTTGTTTATTTGTGTTTTGTTTATTTGATGTTTTAATTTGATTTTTATTTGCAGCTATCCTGAATATGCTGAATAGTTACTGTTATTTTTCATCCTGAGTATGAGTTTAGCATGTGCTGTGAGTAATTATTTTATGTATCTTATTTTTAATTGCGATTTCGTTTAGATGCTTTTTTAATTAAAATTGTAGCAATCATAAATATAATTTACACCTTTGTACATAATAATGCTGACAGGAGGTGTCTATTAAATGATTCTAACAGAAAAAGAAACAAACGCTATTGAAGATTTAAAAACACAGGAACAGGCATGCATAGAGAAGTATACCAAATACAGCAATCAGGCAAAGGATCCGGTGCTTAAGGAGCTTTTTGAAGAAATAGCAAGGGATGAGCAAAAGCATTTTGACTCTTTGGATCAGGTGATTAAGGGAAAGGTTCCGTCAGTTGACTGCAATGATTCTAAGGGGAAGAATTATAACCCTGCTGCAACATACGATTCGCTTGGCAATTCTGAGGACAAGAAAGCTGACTGTTATCTGGCTACAGACTGTATAGGAACAGAAAAGCTAGTATCCGGCGAGTACAATTCCGATGTATTTGTATTTGGAAATTCGGATATCAGAAAGTTATTGGCAGATATACAGATAGAAGAGCAGAATCATGCTGAGATGCTATGGAAGTACAAAACTGCAAATGGTATGGCATAGATAAAATATAAAACCATAGAATTTAGTACAAAGTGTAAAACAGGACTGCCTGAATATCGACAGTCCTGTTTTATAGGTTTAGTTGCCTGTTGGAATAAAAGGTCTGATTGCACCTGCAAGCTGAGAAACCGGCATACTCTGGAGCCATACACGGCCAGGTCCGGTGACAACGGTGTTGAATAATCCTTCACCGCCGAATACCACATTTTTGATACCCGGAACAGTCTGAATTTCGAGCTGGCAGCTTCCTGTCATAGCGGCTAAGTATCCGGTATCAATCACCAGCTGCTGACCGGGTGCAAGCTCGTATTCCTTTATGTGGCCGTCAAATTCCAAAAATACCAATCCGTTTCCTGACAGACGCTGCATGATAAAGCCCTCACCGCCGAAGAAACCTGCTCCTATTCTTTTTTGGAAAAATACGGACAGCTCAACTCCGGAGGTTGAAGCAAGAAATGCTGATTTCTGAGCAATTATCTCCTGTCCCGGTGCAATCTGGAAGGGTCTGATGCATCCTGGAAAGCATGATGCAAATGCTATCATTCCCGGACCACCCATAGATGTGTAGCGATTTTGGAACATACTCTCACCTGAAAATGCACGGCCAAACATTTTGCCGATGCCTCCATTTGATGTAGTTTCCATCTTCATGTTTGGAGTCATCCATGACATGGCACCTTTTTCGGTAATCATAGTCTCGTTTGCCTCAAGGTTGCAGATCACAACCGGTAATGGCTCTCCCTCAATATTGTAGTTCATAAATATCCTCCTTTAGCTTAAAAAATGGTTTGTAGAAGTTTTATATCTATAATTCTAACACAGTAATATGTCACTTGACAATATAATTCATAAATGTACACGAAAGCTTATAAATGAATACAAATTGCCTAATGAAATACACTTTAGGGATTGCGGTGTTCATATGATCTTGACTGAAACTATGTGGGAAAAGTCACAGACAGACTTGTTTATTTTATAAATATGGTTTAGAATAATACGGTTATTGTTGGATAAAAATGGTAGTAAAACTATATGTCATATAAATTGTAACAAAATAATTATATCCAATTTATAACATGTAAATAACATATTTGAGGAGACAACATAATAATGAGATTTGTAATACAGCGTGTAAACCATGCAAAGTGCACTATAGATGGAAATATAACCGGCAGCATAGAAAAGGGACTGTGCGTTTTGATAGGCATAGCAGAGACAGACACTAAAGAGATTGCTGATAAAATGATCAAAAAGCTTATAAACATGAGAATTTTTGCCGATGAGAATGACAAGACAAATCTTTCGATAAATGATGTAGACGGAAAGCTTTTGCTCATATCGCAGTTTACGCTTTATGCAAATTGTAAGAAAGGCAATCGGCCTTCATTTGTGGAGGCAGGAAGTCCTGATATGGCAAACGAGCTTTATGAATACTGCATCAGCGAGTGTGATAAGGCAGTTCCCGGAGTACAAAGAGGGGTGTTTGGAGCCGATATGAAGATAGAGCTTGAGAATGACGGGCCATTTACGATTGTACTGGATTCGGACAAGCTGTAAAAGATATAAGTATGAAAGGCATTTTTATGGAAAAATCATTAAAAAAAGATATTATAATAAACAGGCTTCCTGTAGTTATATATTTTATCCTGATTTTTGCTGCTTTAATGGTGATAATAAGTGCAGTAGCTCCGATGAGTAATCATGAGCCAAAGACGACGGATACATATTCTGATTTTTCAACAGGATGGTTAAATTGCGAGGAGTCTGAGGCTTCACTAGACCATTTATCCGGCACTACAGTAATCCATCGTACTATAACGGCAGCTGATTGTAATAAAACATTGTTTTTCTTTGCAAAAACATCAAATATCAAGGTGTTCATAGATGGGGTATGCCAATACAGGAACAATCATTTCTGTTCACAGTTTTTTGGAAAGACACCCGGGGCTCTTTTTGTAAATGTACTTATCCCTGCAGAAAGTGATGGCAAGCTACTGGAGATTGAAATTGAAAATCCATATAAAGATGCGGATGCCGAGAAAGAGAAAGCATACAGCCTCTGCCCGGAGCATCGTACACTGGCGAAAAAAGCAGCGGAGGAATCCTTCGTCCTGCTGAAAAATGACGGTGTACTGCCGCTCGACACTGCGAAAAAGATCGCATTTGTCGGCCCGTATACCAACAATCATGAAATCAAGAGCAGCTGGCCTTCACCGGCGACAGCAAGGACTGCGTGACGATTCAGGAAGCAGCCGAGAAAGTATTCGACGCATCACGCACCACGTATGCAGAAGGATGCCCGGTTATCGGAAACGATGTGGAGCTGATCGGATTTACCGAGACGACACCGAAAAAATACAGTGAGGAAGAGCTTGCTGCCATGGAGCAGAGCGCACTACAGGCAGCAAAAGAGGCCGATCTCGTGGTAATGCCGATGGGTGAGCATTATCTGCAGAGCGGCGAGGCGACCAGCCGTGCCATGATCGATGTGCCGGAGATCCAGATGGAGCTGTTCCGAAAAGTGATGGCCGTTAACCCGAATGTTGTTGTTGTTCTGTTCAATGGCCGTCCGCTTGATCTGCGTGAGATCAGTGCAAAAGCAAAAGCCGTTCTCGAGGTATGGTTCCCGGGAACAGAGGGCGGAAGTGCCGTTGTGGATGTTCTGACCGGAAAGAAAAATCCATCCGGCCATCTGCCGATGAGCTTCCCGTACTGCGTGGGCCAGGCGCCGGTCAGCTACAACGAGTATTCCACCGGAAGACCGAATCTGCCGGGCATGAAAGAGCGGTTCCGCTCCAAATATCTCGATATTCCGAACGCACCGCTGTATCCGTTTGGTTACGGACTTTCCTATACCACGTTTGATATTTCCGCGGTAACACTGGATCAGAACGAGATGGATAAAAACGGCAGAATTGCAGCGCATGTGACCGTGAAAAATACAGGTGATACGGCTGGCTGTGATGTTGTACAGCTGTACATCCGTGATGATTATTCCGATGTGGTTCGTCCGGTGCGAGAGCTGAAAGGCTTCCGAAGAGTAGAGCTTGCTCCGGGCAAAGAGCAGGAAGTGACCTTCTATATTACCGAAGAAGATCTGCGCTACTACCGTCTCGACGGAACCTTTGGAAGCGAGCCTGGAACGTTTACCGTATTTGTCGGTGACAGCAGCACGACGGAAAACAGTGCGGTATTTACACTGAAATAAATGCAGCAGGAAAAAGGAGAAAACTTATGGAGAAAACAACGAAAAACGGAATCCACCGCATCACACAGGCAGACGGAAAAAACCGATTGCCTGGGCGGAGGAGTCCGGTGTAAAAGGTATTGGAAAAAAGATGGATAATACTTTAAAAGATCTTGCAAAAAACCGGCGAAACTGCTGCCCGTAGAGGACTGGGCTCTTTCCGATGAGGAGAGAGCGGCAGACCTTGCGGGTCGTCTTTCGATTGAAGAGATTGCAGGCCTTATGCTGTACTCGCCGCACCAGGCGGTACCGCCGATGCCGGCGGACCATTCCAGGGAACGTTTGACGGTAAAAACGTATCTCGAATCCGGCAAAGAGCCGTATGCCATTTCTGACCAGCAGAAGGAATTTCTGGAGGACGAACACATCCGTCATATTCTGCTGACGAATGTAGAAAGCCCGGAAATCTCCGCAAAGTGGAGCAATGAGCTGCAGAAACGGGCAGAGACACTGCCGTATGGTATTCCGATCAACCTCTCCTCTGATCCGCGGAACGGAGCAAAGGATTCCGGCGCAGAGTTCAAGAGCGGCGGAAGCGAGATCAGCAAATGGCCGGAGGGTGTCGGCTTTGCAGCATGCTTTGACCCGGAAGTAGCCGGACAGTTTGCAAAGGATGCCTCCCGTGAATACCGGGCACTCGGCATCACAACGGCACTCGGACCGCAGATCGACCTCTGCACCGAGCCGAGATGGATGCGCTTTGTCGATACGTTAGGCGAAGAAGTGGAGATGTCCAAAAAGCTTACCAAAGCGTACTGTGACGGTATGCAGACAACGGAAGGGGAAGCAGACGGCTGGGGAAAAGACAGCGTCAACACGATGGTCAAACACTGGCCGGGCGGCGGCACCGGAGAGGCCGGACGCGATGCACACTATGCATTCGGACAGTTTGCCGTTTATCCGACCGGAAATTTTGAGGAGCATTTAAAACCGTTTACCGAGGCAGCCTTCCACCTGGACGGACCGACCGACTGCGCATCCGCGGTTATGCCGTACTACACCGTATCCTACGGCGTGGACAAGAAAAACGGCAAGAACGTCGGAAACTCCTACAGCGAGTACCTGATCAAGGATCTGCTGCGCGGAAAATATGAATTTAAAGGCATTGTCTGCACCGACTGGGGCATTACCCAGGATCCGGAGAAGACGATTGAGGGATTTGGAAGCCGCTGCTACGGCGTGCAGGATATGACCGAGGCAGAACGGTGTCTGCTGGCGATCACAAACGGCGTTGACCAGTTCGGCGGAAACAGCGAGTCCGGTCCGATTGTCGAGGCATATAAGATCGGCTGTGAGAAATACGGCGAGAAAGCGATGCGTGAGCGCATGGAGCTGTCCGCCAAACGTCTTCTGATCAACATTTTCCACTGCGGCTTGTTTGAGGACCCGTATCTTGATCCGGAAGAATCCGCAAAGATTGTAGGATGCGAAGAGTTCTGCCGCCATGGCTATGAGGCACAGCAGAAATCCATCGTCCTGCTGAAAAACAGTGCGAAACGTGCACCGGAAGGACAGAAGGGTGTGCTTCCGCTGAAGAAAGGTTTGAAGGTTTATATTCCGGAGAGAAAGATCGGACCGTCCAAAGCGTTCTTCCGCATCAATCTGCCGGCAAAAACCGAAGATCCGCTGCCGGATGGACTGCCGTCCAAGTACGGTACACGCGTGGCATCACCGGAGGAGGCCGATGTGGCGCTGGTATTTATCGAAAGCCCGGCATGCAACCCGTATTCCACCGAAGATCTTGCGAACGGCGGCAACGGATATCTGCCGATTACACTGCAGTACCGCCCGTATACGGCGAAAAAAGCGCGTGAGGTGAGCATTGCCGGCGGTGATTTCCGCGAGAATTTCACGAATCGCAGCTATCTTGGAAAGACAAACACTGCCTACAACGAGGCTGATCTCGACAATATTCTCGAATGCCGCCGCGCGATGGGCGACAAGCCGGTGATCGTCTGCGCAACCGTCAACAACCCGATGGTGATGCATGAATTTGAAGCCGAAGCCGATGCGATCGTCGCAGAGTTCGGTGTTTCGAGAGCCGCTGTGCTCGACGTTGTCTTCGGCGGTTACAACCCGACCGGCCGTCTGCCGATCCAGATGCCGAAGGATATGGATGCGGTTGAGGAGCAGAGCGAGGACCGTGCGTTGGATATGGAAACCTATATTGACAGCGAAGGACATAACTATGACTACGGTTATGGCATGAATTACGAAGGCGTTCTTCCTGCATGGAAAAAGTAAAAGAATAACAGAAAACCTGATCGGCACCGGGACCGCGTGTGTTTCGGTGCCGATATTGGAAACAAAAGACAGAATAAGGAGGACTTAAAAAGAGATGATTGTTCCAAAATATTTCGAAGATTTCGATCACCTGCATGTGAATACCATGCCGAACCGTGCCTACTACATTCCGGCATCCCGCCGCATGGAGGATCTGGTGGAGAACCGGGAGGCGTCGGACCGCTTTTTCCCGCTTTCCGGCGACTGGAAATTCCGCTATTTTACCAGTGTTTACGATGTAAAAGAGGAGTTTTTCGCAGAAGGATACGACACTTCTGCATTCGAGACGATTCCGGTGCCGTCCGTCTGGCAGAATTATGGCCATGACCACCATCAGTATACGAACGTCCGCTACCCGTTCCGGTGGATCCGCCGTATGTGCCGTATGAGAACCCGTGCGGTGCGTACGTGAGAACGTTCGAGTGGAAAAAACAGGAGGAAGCACCGAGGGCATTCCTGAATTTTGAGGGCGTGGATTCCTGTTTCTACGTGTGGATGAACGGCAGCTTCGTCGGCTACAGCCAGGTGTCTCATTCTACGAGTGAATTTGATGTAACAGACTTCTTAAAAGATGGCACCAACATCATCGCCGTACTGGTGCTGAAATGGTGCGATGGAAGCTATCTCGAGGATCAGGACAAATTCCGCATGAGCGGCATTTTCCGCGATGTTTATCTGCTTGCAAGACCAGAAAAAGGCATCCGCGATTACTTTGTAAAGGCAGCGCCGGACGCATCGTACCAGAATGGAGAAGTTTCGATTGCGATTACCTGGAATGACGGGGAACCGCAGGAAGGAACGGCAAAGCTGTTTGATGCAGAAAATCATCTTGTGGCAGAGGCAGCGTTTGGCGGCGATACGGTTCAGATGCATGTAAAAGATGCACATCTGTGGAATGCCGAGGAGCCGTATCTGTATACGCTGGTGCTGGAGACGGCGGGTGAGGTGATCAATGATCATGTCGGCATCCGTGAGATCCACGCGAAGGACGGTGTGCTGTACCTGAACGGCGTGAAGATCAAATTCCACGGAACAAACCGCCACGACAGCGATCCGGTGACGGGATTTGCAATCAGCCTTGCACAGATCAAAAAAGATCTGAAGGTAATGAAAGAGCACAACATCAATGCGATCCGGACCAGCCATTACCCGAATGCGCCGTACTGTTATCAGCTTTATGACCGTCTCGGTTTTTATGTCATCGATGAGGCGGACAATGAGAGCCACGGCACAGAGGCAATTTATGCGGATTACACGAGCTGGGAAGAGTATGCGAAGAACTGGAATAAACTAATTGCGAACAATCCGGTATTTACCGAGGCAACCGTAGACCGCACACAGCGTTGCGTGGAGCGCGATAAAAACCGCCCGAGCGTTGTCATCTGGTCGATGGGAAATGAGTGCGCATACGGCTGTACCTTCGAGGCGGCCTTAAAGTGGACGAAGGAATTTGATCCGACGCGTCTGACGCACTATGAGTCGGCACGGTATGTGGATGATCCGAAGAAATACGATTACAGCAACCTCGACCTCTACAGCCGCATGTATCCATCACTCGAGGAGATCAAAAAAGAGCTGGTGGAGTACGGGGATAAGCCGTATATCATGTGCGAATACTGCCATGCGATGGGCAACGGCCCGGGAGATCTTGAAGACTACTTTGAACTGATCCACAGCGAGGAGAAGATGTGCGGCGGCTTTATCTGGGAGTGGTGCGACCACGCGATTGATATGGGAAAAACGATCGAGGGAAAGAAGATGTACGCGTACGGCGGCGACCACAACGAGTATCCGCACGACGGCAACTTCTGCATGGACGGACTTGTTTATCCGGACCGCACACCGCATACGGGACTGATGGAATTTAAAAACGTGTATCGTCCGGTGCGCGTGACGGGATATGATGCCGAAAAGGGTACACTGACCATCAAAAACTATATGAATTTTGTGAATCTGAAAGATTACGCTGTGCTCGGCTATGAGGTGCTTGTGGACGGCGAAGTGACGGAGAGCGGCAAGATTACAGATGAAGCACTGCTGGAGCTTGCGGCAGGCTGTGAGAAGACGATTCCGCTTGCCATTTCCGTGCCGGAGCAGGGAAAATGTGCGCTGAAGGTTACCTGGTATCAGAAACAGGCCACTGAGGTGCTGCCGGAGCAGTTCGAACTGGGATTTGAAGAAGTTCCGGTGAAAACGAAAGATAATCAGAACCAGAAGGCAAAAGAGATGATGAAGCGCCCGGATGGAACGGCTTCGTTTGGATGGAAAGAGGACGATCATTATCTGACGGTATCGACGGAACAGTTCAGCTATACCTATAATAAGTTCACCGGCCTGTTCGAGAAAATGTGCTATGCCAACCAGAATCTGCTCGACCGCCCGATGGAGCTGAACATCTGGCGTGCGCCGACAGACAATGACCGCAATATCAAGAATACCTGGATGCGTGCGCAGTATGACCGCACCGTGACGCGGGCGTATGAGACAACGGCAAAAGAAGAAAACGGCTGCGTGGAGATCGAGACAAGCTATTCGATTTCGTCTCCGGCTCTGCAGCGGATCCTTGCAGGTGTGATCAAATGGACAATTTACAGCGACGGAACGACCGATGTCCATGTAGAAGCAAAGAAAGACCCGGTATTCCCGGTTCTGCCGCGTTTTGGCCTGCGCCTGTTCCTGCCGGAATCGTTTGCAAAACTGACCTACTGCGGCCTCGGCCCGGTGGAGAGCTACGTGGATAAGCACCAGGCAAGCTATCACGGCGTTTTCCACAGCACACCGGCAGAACAGCAGGAAGACTATATCCGCCCGCAGGAGAACGGCAGCCACTACGACTGCGATTATGCAAGTCTTGCCAGTGATCGTGCGGTATTGACGGCAGTGGGCGAGAAAACCTTCTCATTCCAGGCATCTATTTACACGCAGGAGGAGCTGACCGCGAAAGCCCACAACTATGAGCTTCGGCCGTGCGGAAGCACTGTTTTCTGCATCGACTACCGCCAGGCCGGGATCGGATCGGCAAGCTGCGGACCGATGCTGCTGGAAAAATATCAGCTGAAAGAAACCGAAATCAGCTTCGATGTGCGGCTGAAACCGGAACTGCTGTAAAGTGTAGAATTTGAAAAATAAGAAAAGCGCTGTGCCCTCTCTCTGAAAGGTGAGGGAACGGCGCCTTTTTATATGATGTACAAAAAAAGTCTTGATAAACCTATTGAATTATCCTGGGCAAAAGTCTTTGCTGATGAAATATTTCCTGCCATTGATGAAAAGCGTTTTTCTGTCTTATACAGCGATAAGGCATCCAGACCGAATACTCCGGTCAACGTGATTGTTAGTGCGCTCATTATCAAAGAGCTTTTTGATTATTCCGATGACGAGATGGTCGAAAA
>ENA-OQKL01000259-OQKL01000259.1-human-gut-metagenome-genome-assembly--contig:-NODE-259-length-18423-cov-2.679602_pt1 | contig 18423 bp, 15 predicted proteins | sample MGYA00242779_ERZ504800 | MGnify/ENA primary metagenome ERZ504800 (study PRJEB26092, sample SAMD00036410) | human gut metagenome | host: Homo sapiens | study: EMG produced TPA metagenomics assembly of... | reverse complement strand
TTCCGCTTTTACAACATCAAAGTTGTCTGCGCAAAGGAATCTGCACAATTCCAGATCGTAATAGCGGACTGGCGGTAGACATAGAGCTTGGTGTCGTCATCGTAGCAGTAAGCACGATAGCGGAATGGATTGAGCTTTCCGATATTTTCTCCGCTGATATCGGTCAGACCAGTCTGTTTTCCCCATATTTAAAACGAGCATTACCTCTATTAGAAATATAATACTTGTTTTTAATGAATATGCATGGAACTCATCTTTTCCATTTACCCATATACTCACCACATAGTAATTAATAATAACACACAGAATCAAATCTACACCTGTACCAAATTTTCCCCATATTACTTTCATACAATTTTCTCCTCGTTATTTCTTTCGACTGTGCAATATTCGCACCACTTGTATCCATGGTATTTACCAGTTCTCCCCCTGCATCGTAAGAATAGTTTACTCCCTGCTTTCCATCGCTGTCAATCAGTCCGATGACATCGTTTTGCAAAGATGGGATTTTACACGCTTCCCCGTAAAAACAATATGCTTTATGGCAGTTGATCCATCCCGCTCCCGACAGCAGTCTGCCCCAGCTTTTGTTTCTGATTTCTGTGATCGTATAGCTTCCCTGGTCTTTGATGACTCCCACCACCGGGTATTCTACTCCGGGACCTGTGCGGATGTTGAGCGCCGGGTCTGTTACACGGTAGATGCCGGGATTGTATTCACTTTTCTCACTGCCGTCTTCTGTTTCCCGAATCAGACGCTGGAACCCGCTCCCAGTCTCCCCGCTTCTGAATCTGGGACGGGCAGTTTTTGCTGCAGATGTCGTAATGCCGGTAAACTGCATCTGATGGAATCCCCGTCCCGTTCATCAGGTTTTTCACCAGCTCCACCGTATGTAAAAATGCGGTTTCGTAATCATATCCTTTCTGCACGCACATCTCAACCGCGATGCTGTTCCGGTTTCCATATCTGCCGAATAGATTTTTACTTCCATAATTTCTCCCGACATGCCAGCATCCTCTGCTGTGCGGCGCAGCCTGATAAGCGATCTCCCCGTCATCTACGTAATAATGCGCCGACATAATCTGAAAATTTCCCTGGTACTGCGCTCTTGCATGCGCGCGGGCATCGGCTCCGGCGGCAAAATTGTCTGTATTGTGTACCACAATACACTGCGGATGATTTTCCGACCATGTATTCTGGTTGCTACAATAGCTTCTGTCAACCCTCATTTACTCTGCTCCTCCTTTCTCAGCACATCAATCCTTGACCGCAGAACCTCAGGGATTTTCACACCCATCAGCCCTGCATTTTCCAAGATCGAAACCGCTTCATTTAAAATAAATCCAATGCAGACGGCATCCCGCAGGTAATTCGTCTGTGTGAGCTGATCCAGTTTTTCCGCGACCAGCACAAAGAACAGCATCATCCCTTTTCTGCAAAGCCCTTTCCATCCCGCACGGCTCTCCAACGTTCCGTTTTCAGATTTCGGACTCTTTTTAAAAACAACAGGAAGCAGAACACCTCCTGTGATCCAGTCAATTGCCATGAAGCAGACCAGCGTTTCCAGCGCAGCATCCCAGCCTCCAAACTGTGCCGCAAGGAAGCTGCCTGCTACGGCAAGGATCGTGCGATAAATTGATTTCATTGGCATTTCCTTCTTTCTTTTTCTAAATTTGCATATAAAAAGGGAAGTGGCTGGTAATTCGTGGATCTTACGGCCACTTCCACTCTTTTTGTATGTTATTTACTTTCCGTATACTTGACACCGTATGAAGTGAGGAGTTCACAAAATTCGTCGGCGCTGAGCGGTATGATTCCCCAGCCCGGTCCGCGGAACTTGTCGAATATCATGATACTGGTAAATGGGTGATAGGTACACCAGAACAAACTGTCATCTTTCTGTTTCGATATGTTGAAGAAAAAATGATCATTGTATCTTTGTATCACAGTAAAATCTTCCCATTCTATCTTTTTTTCATAGCCCCAAAAAGATAACATTATTCCCCATTCATAAATATAAATTCGTTTTAGTAGAAATGTCACAGTTCCATAAGCTGCTATGCTTAAAAAGAACATTATTCCTAGAAACACTATGATACTTGTTTTTAATGAATAGGCGTGGAACGCATCTTTTTCATTTACCCACAGGCTCACCCACCAATAACTACTAATAGCACACACAATCAGGTCTACGCCGGTACCAAATTTTCCCCATACTACTTTCATACAATCTTCTCCTCGTTATTTCTTACGCTTTGCCTTTGTACAAAACTATTTTTCTTCGCGCAAAGGCATCTTAAAACTTTTCTATCTAAGCGCTGGAAGTCCTATATTTTGCATTTTTCTGGAAATTGCAGGCTTATTACTCTGCCAGTTCTTCTTTTTCCCCCCAACTTTTTTTGTACTAAAGTTGATGTTGCTGTTTTTCTTAAGTGTTGATCCATTTTTATTTGCCTGTTTCTTGGGTTTTCCAAACACTCCATCCAAAACACCGCTTTTGGGATAGCTCAGTAATGGAGACTGAAAAAAGTCTGTAAAAGCACCCAATGCATTCTCAATAGTTTCATTTTTTACATATGCGTTATACGTTTTAGGTTCTAACAAGGTCATTATAGCATCGTAAAATCCTGCCCCCATTGCTCTTGCCATATCTCCTGATTCCTGATACTCTAAATATCCTCCTTTCAAACCACTTACTACTACTGAAAAGATAATTCCTTGGCTATCTCCCAAAACACTACTGATTGCACTTTCTATGGCCACCTCTGCAATTCCTTCTAAGGTTACTTTCTCATTCGCCATTCCGCACTGTACCGCATATACAAATACATCTTTTAAGATATTCCATGCTACTTTTCTGGGATCGATTCCTGGGAATGCCAGCATTAAAATTCCAAAATCACCATCATCATCTACCGCATTCACCGGATTGTTGCAACAGTACACATAAAGGTTCTTTCCATTCATGCTAAACATTTTCGCTTTTACAGCATCAAAGTTGTCCGCACAAAGGAATCTGCACAATTCCGGATCATAATAACGGCTGGCGGTGACATAGAGTTTGGTATCGTCATCGTAGCAGTAAGCACGATAACGGAATGGGTTTAGTTTTCCGATATTTTCTCCGCTGATATCGGTCAGACCAGTCTGTTTTCCCCATGCATCGTAAGAATAGTTTACTACCTGTTTTCCATCGCTGTCAATCAGTCCGATGACATCATTCTGGCTGTTGTACAAGTAATAATACTCTTTTTCTCCTTTTTTCAGCATCAGCGGGGATTTATCCGCACCGTAAACAAACTGAACCAGTACATCTCCATACTTCGTTCCCATCAGTTTGTTTCCGCACCAGTAGTTCTTATGGCTGATTCCGTTCAGGTCTTTCCACTGGACTCTGTGTCCTTCGCTGTCGTAATGGTAAACTGCTTTCTTTCCGTTTAAGGTCAGACTCTGCAGCAGGCTTCCTCTGTACCAGGTCAGTGTTCTTCCCTGATAAGCTGTAATGTTGCCGACCGCATCATAGGAAATGCTGCTGCCATTATAGGAAATAAGCTGATCTTTCCATCCTGAAGCACGGTAGGTAAACAGATCTGTCTTTACCGCATTGCCCAGTGCTCCCGTTGTATAGGAATACTCTTTTCTGGACGTCATATTCATTCCGGCATCGTAGGTATACGTAATACTCTTATTTTCCCATGCAGAATCCACACGGGTCAGTTCACTCAAAGCATTATACGTATATTTTACTTTCTGAACACCATTCTCGGAAATCGTAACAATATTTCCCACAGCATCATAAACAAAGGACAGTTTCTTTCCGTTATTGTTGATTTCTTTGAGAAGCAAGGTTGTAATTCCCGCTTTTCTTCCCGGCACAAAGGTATAGTCGACCGGATATGTTTTGTCCTTCAGATGAATGGTTTTTCTGGTAACACGACATAACGTGTCAAAGGTATACGAAATTTTGACTGCATCATTTACCTTGATCTGATAAATCACATCCGGTGCCTGTGCTTTTCCAACCTCTCCAAATACGCACGATGTTGAAATTTTGCTGTCATCAATCTGATGTACCATGCCTGTGCGTCTGTTCTTGTTGTCATACTGAATGCGCGCCGTTTCTCCATCTGTTGTGCGGTATCCTGCCATTCTCTGGATCATGTCATAGTCAAAGAAAATCTTTCTGTCGTTTTCCAGATCCTCATGGTAAAATACATTTCCATAGTCATCATAGATATTTCGGAAGACTGTCGTTCCATTCCACTTCTGCTCCACGATCTGCTCGTACTTGTCATAGCTGTTTTTCAGCACTTCTCCTGTCGCATACTTTACTTCGCTGAGCGGTCCGTCCGACGGAAGATAATCGTATTCTTCCAGTGCATTTCCGCCTGCCAGAATTCTGGTCTGATTTCCGAGGAAATCATATTCATAGGTATACTCGAATCCATTGTGGGCAATCGTTTTTAACCGGTCACCTTCATCATACGTATAACCCAGTTTTACCGTATTTGTTCCATCAGAAGCCGTCGCACCGGTCAGAAGGTCATTCTTGGTATCATACGTATACGTTACCTTATTCCCTTTTGCATCGGTAACTCCCGTCAGCAGGCGTTCTTTGCTGTCGTATTCGTTTGTTGTTACAAATCCTCTGGCATCTGTCAGTGTTTTTACATTTCGGCCGGTTGCCGTGTAGGTATACTGCGCCGTCATACGTTCGCTGCATTTCTCCAAAATAAATTCCTGTGGACTCATGGCTTCTACTGTTGGATATGCTCCGTTAATTGCTGTATTCTCTTCATGTGAGAGACTTGGAATCATAAAATACCGGCTGTTCTGTTTGATGCAATAATTATTTTTATCCTCTTCACTCACTTCAAACCAGAATTTCTGTTTGCTGTCCGATGTATTTTTCACCTGCAGCGTGAGTGTTCCATCCGAAGCCATAGAAAGTGCTTTTCCCTCTGCATTGGCCGGTTCCAGGAAAAATCCACCTGTTTCATCTCCATGAATCAGAAACATCTGTGCTTCTTTTCCTAAATACCGATTCTGAACAACTGTTGATCCCGCTGTTGTTCCATTTACCTGCATATACTGTCCACTGTATCCAAGACGCATCATATAAATCCCGCCGGAAATCGGCTGGTCACTCTTTCGTTCATATGCAACAGGCTCAAAATACCACTGCTGATTCGGATGTGTTTCTGACTGATCCCAAATCTGTAACTGAATCGAATTATCAAGCTGTGCTCTCGGAAGATCAATCGCTTTTTTGTCCTTAGAAATTTTACTTGTGATCAAATACATTCCTTCTCCTACTGGTTTGATACGAAATTTCTGTGAATCTTTGTTTGCGTATGCAGCTAACTTCGCCTTTGCCCCATTTGCATCCGTTCCGATATCCAGTACATATGTCCCATTTCCGTCAAATGCTTTGAAAATAATATATCCTTCTCCAGCATCCTCAATATGCCATTTCTGCTCCGAACTTCCCGAAAACTCATACTGCTGAACTGCTGCTCCGTCTTTATTAGATGCATCTTTTACATCGATATACTTACCAGATTTTCTGTGGCGAATATAATAACTTCTGCCAGCCATTACCGACGTACTTACCCTGTCATGATGAATCACTACGTCCTGCGGATTTCCCTTGTTATCATAGGTATAACGGTACTGAACTCCCTCTGAATTTCTTGCCGCTGTCATATTTTTCTTTCCATCATATTCATACTCAAACGAAGAGCCGGTCACTTTAACCATTTTGGAAAGCAGGTCTGTTTTGTTGCAGATAAATGCATTCTGCTCCGCTGCTGTCTTGGCACTTACAATATTTCCATTTGCATCATACACGTAACTTTCCGCATCATCACGGATCAGCTGTAAGCCGGTAAAGAATGCATCATTCTGCTGTTTCTGGTATTCGAGATAGATCTGAATGGATTCGTAGGTCTTATTTGTTGTGGAACCATCTTTCCTGGTCAGGATTACGCCATTGACAAACTGCCACTCTGTCACATACGGATTGCAGTTCACAATTGTCTCTGTCGTTGTTTTAGTCGGTAAAATGAACCACTGCACGAACACGGAAGGTTCGGCCCGGAATGGCGTCTGTCTTTCACACTGCATCCGAGCACAAATACATCGCCTTCTTTTCCGCTCACCTTTACGGTTTGCATCAGGCTCTTATCTTTGGACAAGTTACCTCGTAATCTTGCACATTTACCTTTAACTGAATCTGTTACAATCTGGTCTGCACTTTCTCCCTGACTTAATTTCCAGCCATTTTCTCCGGTTGCATTAAATGCCTCTTCAAAAAACGCATTCCGTAACATATTGAATTTATTTGCCGCTGCCGAGTTTTTCCAGCTGGAAGCAGGAAAAATAAGCCCATCCCTGCATATTATCCAAGAAAAACGCGGTAGTTACCTCCGTCTGAGATGCAATCGTAATAGTTACCGATACACGAGTCCATTCATCCGAATCTGTATCTTTCACCTCTGTTACCAGATCCATTTTCTCTGTATTTCCGGAAGAAAGTAAAATTCCGGCACCGCATTCGGAACGCTTTTTCTCCGGATCTGGTACACATTTTTCAACCTTAACATAACAGGAAAAAGTATAAGTTCCTTTTTCTAACGTATACGTTTTAGAGTATCCATATCTACCATTTACGGTATCTTTATTTATTGTACAAAAAGTTCCCGAAGGGAATCCCCCTAACGCTCTAAATCCAATAACTGCATTTTCATTTCCTGTGTTAATCTGATTCCACTGTAATAAAAATGGTTCTGGATCCATTCGGTTCCTGACGGCTTTCTGTAAAGTTCCTGTCATGCTCAGCTTGTTATTCTTTCGTCCTTCCCGTAAAAACTGATAACTGTTTGCAGCACCATCTTCATCCGACACATCCGCCGGGCAGCCGAAATTGTCAAAGTGGTAGGTAAACTTTCGATTATCACCTGTCCGACTGATTTCTCCATCCAATCCCTGTGTTTCAAACACCGTAGTATTTCCATTTCGATAGGAAATTTTACATTCTCTGCCCATTCTGTGGTCCTGTATGTTCAAAAACCTTCTGACACTCGTTTTACTCCGCAGTCATCCTGGTACTTATATGAAATCTGTCGCCCATCATTATTCTGTACGCTCACCAGAATATCTCCATCGTAGAAAAACTTCCGTACTTTTATTATCCGGATAACTAATTCTGGTCAGATGTCCTGCACTGTCATAGGAAAAACTAAATGCTTCTTCCATTCGCATTCAGATTGCCCAGATTATTATCTTTTACCATATCTGAAGTCCATTCTTGCACCGGTAGGATCAATCAGATATGCCAGATAGTTACCTGCTGTGGACGGACCATACTGCGCTTTCTGCAGATTTCCGTTGGAATCCTTGATACTCCGCATGTATTTGTCCTGACCAAACGCATATTCCCAGCCGTTTTTGTCCTTCATGATGTAATAAGAATCTCCGTCAGAAGAACTTGTCTGCGTCAGCTCATATCCAAAGCCATCTTCATCCTTTAATTTATTTCCATCCGCTGTGTCTTTATAAAAGTAATGTCGGGTTCCGTCTCCATCTGTGTAGACATACGGGAAGTTTGCGTTTCCTGTGGCTTCCATTTCCTGGATGAAGTTCATTCTCCAGCCTTTTCCCATACGGTTGTTTTTACTCCGTTCTGACAGATTATACACATGACGGATATGAATCGGCAGCAGCCCACCGCTGGTTGACGCATCTTCATGCACCCATACAAGGTTTCCATTGAAGTCATTAACATAGCCATGGCCTGCGCGTCCGGCATCCTGCTCATGGTAGCTGTAATAGTCCTCGAGTCCTGTTGTACTACGGTAATAAAAGATTCCTTGCGGGAAATACTCGGAAGTAATTCCATAAGAGTTATTGGATGGATAATCAGAAGAAATGAAAACGGCTTCCTGATATGGTGTCTCATTCTGTGCCGTGATAACAATTCCATGATTTACCCCTGTGTTGTACCACTCACGCACCAGTTTTGTTACGTTGAATCCGCACGGTGTAACGGTAATTGTATTACCGGACTGTACCTGCTTTACACTGCAGTAATCCAGTACATTCGACTGATATGCCGGCTGATTGTTCCATGTGGTTGATCCCGGATTCCATCCTCCCGTTACTTTATGGGCGGTAATAAAAACGGCTGGTTGCTGTCCGAAGAATACCGGTACTGCCATACATAGATTTTTGCATCGTAGATAACCGCTCCAGGTTCCATTGCAGGCAAGCTGGTAAATTTCAGGAAAGAACGGCATTTTCCATATTCCCGGTTATGGCCTACGGTAAAAGAACCATAAGAAGCTACCACCGCGCTGTCCGGACTTTTTTCTCGGACAAACGTATCGTCAATTGCCCTATTTGTTTTCGAGGTTTCTGCCGATGGATCAATCACAACCGGATATACTCGGTTTTCGTCCTGAAGCCATGTCTGATCCGGTACGACGCTTAAAATACTGCAATGCTGCTCCGCATCGGTTTCCAGTTCATAGTGTACCTGTTCCGAATAATTTCCGGCTGCATCGTACATACACGGCGGGGCAAAATAATAAAAAACTTCTTCTGTTTCTTCATCAATCAGGTCAATTCCTCCGTCTTCCCGAATGACAATCATCATCCCCGGGAACTGCAGGGAAAACGAATATTCAAGAGCTGCTGCTTTTACCGATTTTAAGATCAGGTTTTCTTTTACCTGTTCTCCGATGATTTTGTATTCGAGATCTACATTCTCTGCAATCTCTGCATAATGTCCGGCAGCCACAAGACCCGGAACACTCATTTTTTCCTGATTTTCCTGCTCCACGCTTTTTTCTTCTGTTTTCTGCACTGCGGCTCTGTTCTGCATTCCTTCTTCTGTCGGATAGAGATTTTCCGGCTGAAATACAGCTTCACGCTTCTGTGCCTGTACTGCCGCCTGGCTTCGGATGTTCTGTTTTTTCTGCTTTTCTGCCAGAAATCCCCAGCTCAGTTTTCTTCCCGTTTTTTCAATAGTAACCATTTCATTTGCATTACTGCTTTCTGCAAAATGGACTTTTACCCGGGATGCATGGTTCTGATAACCGTTTTCTGTTTTTTCCAGTCTGTTATCAATTTCCTTCCACTCTTCTCCTTCTTTATAATGAACCGGGTATCCGTAAATGACGGCTGCACCGCCATGATTTTCTGTTCGGAAGTTTTTGGTAAAACGGTCTCGTTTCTGTAAAATTTCCGCGATTACGCGATCTGTTTTCTGACTCATTTTAATTTCTCCTTTTTCTTCATCCTGTATTGTTTCTGGTTTCGTAAATACTTTATCTGCGCGCTTCTGATAAAGTTCTAAATTTAGAGAATCACCTATTGACTTTTCTCTATGGAAACTCTAATATAGAAATATAATCTTCTCTATCTTTAGGTTTTTCTCTAAATTTGATCTCATTATATAGAGTATTCTCTATTTTGTCAATACATTTTTTAGGCTTTTATCTAGTTTTTTTTATTGGAGGTATGTTATGAACTGCGTAGAACGTGTAAAGCAAATCTGTAAAGAGCGGAAAATTCCAATATCGAAGCTGGAAAAAGACCTTGGGTTTTCCAACGGTTATGTCGGTCAGCTAAAAAAAGGATCCTTCCCCGCTGAGCGTCTTTCCAAAATTGCCGACTATCTGAGTCTTTCCCCTCAATATCTGATGTACGGAGAGGAACCTGCACCAGATCCGGTACTGACTTCCCGTGACGAACGGGATATTGAAAAAATCCTCGCCCGCACCAAAGAACAGCTTCTTTCTCAGGAGGGGCTGATGTTTGACGGCGATCCCGCTTCCCCGGAAGCCATCGATTCCATTCTTTCGGCAATGCAGATCGGTATGGAACTCGCAAAAAGAAGAACAAAGAAAATACACACCGAAAAATATAAAAGGACTGATGTCTATGGACATAAAAAAAGAGCGAATCAGATCGCTCACCGATTCCAGTCACGGAATCCTTTTGAAATTGTCCGTGGACTGAATGTGATTCTCGTGGATGCTCCTTTAAGCGGAGTCCGTGGTTTTTATCAGTATTTTCAGAGAAACCATATCATCTATCTCGATGAAACTCTTTCCGAGCAGGAGCGCACACTGGTTCTGGCACACGAACTTGGGCATTTGTTTCTCCATAAAAAGGCAAATGCCATCTTTATGGATACCAGAACTCATTTAAAAACGGCAGAATATGAAACCGAAGCTGATACCTTTGCCATTGAGCTGCTCCTGCCTGATGACACTTTCTCAGAATATCTTTCTGCGGGCTATACCTCAGAGCAGATATCACGGATTACGGGCTATGCGCAAAGATTGATTGATTTAAAAGCTTCTCATATCAAAATATTGTAATTTCGTTAACTCACAAAAAGACAGCTTCCTGCCTGATGGATTGACTCCATTCTTAAGGCAGGAGGCTGTCTTTTCCTACTATACCCGCTCTACTAAAAGCTGCTGCATCGGCGTAAGATTTTCGGTTTTAAGGTCGTTCAGTTCCCGAATTTTTTCCGTTGTCGTATAAAATTTCTTTGCGATATCCCACAGGGTATCCCCCGGCTTGACGAAGTAGCAGGTGATGCCCGGGAGGCTTTGCAGTTCTTCCGGATCTCGGTCTTTTTCTTCGACGTACTGCATTACCATCTCTTTTCTACGGCGGAATACGAGGGCGTTCAGGTTCAGTACGACTTTGGCTTCGATGTCGCTGCTGTCCGGCATGGTTGTGGAGAGCTGGTCAATGGAGGACTGGAGTTCGTAGCGGCAGTCCGGTCCGATTTCCGGGACTTCGATGGTGTGGCGGAAGGGTATGGCGGTTTCGGCGGCGTAGAACGGCATTTCGTCGTCACTGACCACGTAGAGCGACCCTGAGTTCCACCACACCGGTTACTTCGATGCCGTTTTCTACGATTCTTTCCTCGTCGATCTTGATTTTGCCGTCGCTGTGGCAGATCTGCAGAATTTTATTTTTCGGCACGCGCATCTGCAGTTTGTCGGTCAGGCGGCATTTGGAGGAATTGCGGATCAGAAGGCTCTCCAAAGTCTCCTCCTGCACTTTTGGAATGCATTCTCGGTGCGGATGGTAAACGTCCTGCAGAAGTGATACGGTTTCTTCCTGATACAGACAGATGTCAAGTTCGAGTACGGCCTCCGCCTGCAGGACCCGCTCCTCGCCGTCGGAATCGGGCTGGATTTCGAGTGTGGTCTGGCCGAGTGTGCTTTCGATCCGCGGGATCATCTCGGAGATGCAGCCCTGGCATTCCACTTCTGCCTGGAACGGGAGCGCCTGCTCCACCCACTGCAGCGGGTGATCCTCCTCGCCGTCGCTGTACAGGCAGAAGACAAAGAGTTCTCCCTGCGCACTGACCCGCCCCTCCTCAGAGCGGAGATCGAGACCGCGCACTTCCAGATCCTGCCAGAGAATCTCGTGCAATTCCGGCTTGCCGGACGGAATCGTAAGCTCCTTTTTGACACGCAGCACATCTTTTTTCTGCACTGCAAGCTCAACCACGCGGTATTCCTGCCTTTTTACCGCGACGTCGCTCTCCCCGCGGATTTCCATCGGCACGGCAAGGTCGCACAGTTCCTCGATCCACGCGTGCAGCGTGACGATCGCGCGCACGCCCAGCTTCCGCGAGTTGATGAGATGCAGGTTCAGATCTTCCACTTCCCAGGTGATGCAGACCTTGTCGCCGCCGGTCAGACCATCGAGATGGATCGTCTCGTCGATCGGAAGCTCGCCGGAGAGCTGGCAGATCCGGCGCCGTTCGCCGTCGGAGACGTACAGCAGATGAAAGGCGAGGCCGCCGAATACACGCGCTTTTCCTTCCGAAATCTGCACATCCCCGATCGTCACCTCGCCTTTTTTCTGAATCATCCGCCCCACATCGGGCCGTGCGTCCGGCACATTGTAGTCCTCATCAAACGTAATCTGTGACACCGCTTCGCTTTTTCTGCTGATCTGATGCAGAATCTTTTTTACAAAATCCATAAGGCTCCTCCCACTCTAATCCTCAAATACGACTGAGATTCCCGCCGCCGCTTTCGTTTTCAGCACGACGTAAGGGCAGGAGGCGGCGCCTTTCTGCTCCTCCTTTGCGGCAGGTCCGACGAGTTTTGTCCGCACGAAAACGGCGTTTTCCGATTTCGATACTTCTTCGATCTGTATAGAAAAGCCTCCGCTTTTCTGCTTTCCGTAGCCGCGCAGTATGTAGAGATCGTCCCCGCTCTCGTACGCCATCTGGAACGCGGATTCTTTTTTCCTGCGCAAAATCTGATCGATTTCCGGCGGAAAATCGCCCGGCTTTACAATCGCATACGACAGTTCTTTCCGCTCGCCCTCGCTCACATCTGTGATCCGGCACGATGCCAGGAGCATCAGAATCACCGCCGCCAGAAGAACTCTTCCCCGTCTCTTTTTCTTCATCATTCCAAACGCCGCTTCCTGCTCTTTCTATCCATTGTATGACGGGCCACAGTCTTCTATGACGCAAAATCTTTTTCCGAAAAAGACGAAAGTTATTGCAACCCGCCCCATATATGACATATACTGAAAAGTACGCAATAACTGAATATCACTATTTTTACCAAGAGGAGAAAAAGATTCATGATTCGTTTTATTCTGGTCATTCTGACCGCTTTTCTGTATCTGATTCTGTCGATCCCGGTGCTTCTTGTTCTGCTTCTGATCCGGAAGAAAAAGCCGGAGGTCTGTGACAAGGTAAGCCGCTCCCTGATCCGCTGGATTTTTCGCGTAATTCTGTTTTTTTCCGGCACGAAGGTCACCGTAAAAGGTCAGGAAAATATTCCGAAGGACCGGGCTGTTCTATACATCGGCAATCACCGCAGCTATTTTGATATCCTTGTAACCTACACAACGGTTCCGGGCTCCTGCGGATTTGTCGCAAAAAAAGAGCTTTCACGCATTCCGCTGTTAAAGAACTGGATGGAACTCATCCACTGCCTGTTTCTCGACCGTTCCGACATCAAGCAGGGTCTGCAGATGATTCTCTCCGGATGTGAGGAGATCAAGAGCGGCACTTCCATCTGTATCTTCCCGGAGGGTACCCGCGGCAAGACGGAGAGCGAGCTGGAGCTCGGCGAGTTCCACAACGGTTCATTCAAGATGGCAACGAAAACCGGCTGCCCGATCATTCCGCTTTCGATTTCCGGATCCAGAGAAATTCTGGAAGCACATTTCCCGAAGATCCGCGGTACCCACGTTACCGTAACGTACGGCAAGCCGATCATTCCGGGCGAGCTTACGAAGGAAGAGAAAAAAGAGATTGGAAATTATACGAAAAACATTCTATTAGAACAATTGAAAGAAAATGCTTGAAAATGCCAGACCCCTGCGATATAATAAATATATAAAAAGAAAGCACCCACTCCAAAGTGGATGCTCTCGAGAAAAGGGTTAAATGTTCTTACGAACACCGCCTATCCCGTTTGCCGACGGGGTAGGCATTTTTATTTTCGCTTATTTCTCTTATCGAGAAAGGTAAGCAACGCAATGATGAAGCCTCCGAAGGAAATCAGTAAAGCTAAGATTCCCAGAAAAACCATAATAATTTCGTATGCTGTCATTTACGCCACCTCCCTTCCTATGTATTCATTAGCTCGGGAGGCTACCACCCTGTCATGGGTACTTTCCAGTTTAAAATTTTATCATAATTTCTGTGCTGTTTCAAGCATCTCCACAATCTTTCCATATTCCATAAAATGCGATGCCTTTACCAGAATCTGATCGCCGTCCTGTAAGAGCTTCGGCAGTTCTGCCATCAGGCTCTCGCGGTCTGCAAAGTGGCGTACCTCAAGCTTCGAATCAGCCTCTTTTGCCGCTTTTGCAAGATGCTCGCAGAGCGGTCCCGCACAGTAGAGGGCGTCAATGCCGCAGGTTCCGGCGTGTGTGCCGACTTCGGCGTGAAGTGCTGCCTCATCGGTTCCAAGCTCGCCCATATCGCCGAGTACAGCCACTTTTCTCCCTTCGCCTCTTTCAGAACATCGAGAGATGCCTTCATCGAAACCGGGTTTGCGTTGTAGCAGTCATCGACAACGGTGTATTTTCCTGTCTCGATGATGTGGAATCTTCCGCTCACCGACTGCAGTGTCTCGATTCCCTGTTTGATCTGCTCCAGCGTCAGCCCGTACGTGCATCCGACTGCGGTTCCGGCCAGCGCATTGTAAACCATATGGCGTCCCGGAATCGGAATCAGTGCAGAAAAGCTCCCCTGCGGGGTATGAATCCGGCAGGAAATGCCGCGGAAGCCCTGGCTCTCGATCTCATCGGCATAATATTCGTTCTTTTCATCCAATCCGAAATGAACCGGCTTGATGCCGTGAACCGTTCCAACAGTAGACAGCTTATCATCGTCCCCATTGATGATAATGTGCCCGTTCTCACGCAGATGATCAAAGATCTCGGTTTTTGCCTGTAAAATACCATCTCGCGTCTTCAGATTTTCCAGATGGCACCAGCCGATATTCGTGATGACTGCAGTCTCCGGGCGCGCGATCTTCGCCAGACGGTGCATCTGGCCGAAATCGTCGATTCCCATCTCGAGAACCGCCATCTCATCCTCCTCGCGCAGGCGGAAAACAGTAAGTGACAGTCCCAGCTCATTGTTAAAGTTCGCATCCGTTTTCAGCACACGGTATTTCTGCGCCAGCACCGACGCGATCGTCTCCTTTGTACTGGTCTTTCCAACACTTCCCGTAATGCCGACAACCGGAATATTGAGCTGCTGCATATAGTATTCTGCCATTGCTTTAATGGCCTCCATGGAATCCTTCACGAGGATATACGGGCATGGCGGTGTTTCAAGTTTCTGCTCGGAAATGACAGCAAGTGCGCCCTGGGAAGCCACGTTCGGGATAAATTTATGGCCGTCCACACGCTCACCCGGAATTGCAACGAAGAGGCTTCCCTCTCCCGCTTTCCGGCTGTCCGTCACGATATCCGTGACTTCCGCTGTTTTCTTTTCTTCCGGTCCGAAGTAGATTCCGCCGCACACCTCTGTGATGTGCGCAAGTGTCATATTTTTCATGCGTTGTTACCTCTTTTTCTGAGAGAAAGCTGGATCAGCAGCTCGCAGAGTTCCGGATAGGAAATGCCGAGTACCTGTGCCTCCTGCGGCAGAAGGCTGGTCGGGGTCATGCCCGGAAGGGTGTTTGCCTCGAGGCAGTACATTCTTCCGTCCTTGCGCATCATAAAGTCGAGACGGCAGTAGTTTTCGATACCGAGAGCGGCAGCGCCGTCCTCTGCGTGCTTCTGCATTTCTTTCGTCTGCTCCTCCGTCAGTACGGCCGGGCAGGTATCAACAGTAGCTCCGGCTTTGTATTTGTTCGTGTAATCATAGAAGCCTTCGATCGGTGCAATCTCGATGATCGGGTAAGCCTTTCCGTCTACCACGCCAACGGAGAACTCTCTTCCCTCGATATACTCCTCAACGACAACCTCCGGTTCGTAGGAGAAAGCATCCTTCATAGCCTGCCAGTATTCTTCGTTCGTGTGTGCAATATAGACACCGACACTGGAACCGCCGCAGCACGGTTTTACGACAACCGGAAGCTCCAGGCCAAAGCCGGACAAAGGCTCGCTCTCCTGGCCTTTTTTCAGGGTCACGCCGTTCGGGGTCGGCACATGGTGTGCACGGAAGAACTGTTTTGTGATGGATTTGTCCATTGCGAGGGCGCTGCTTAAATAGCCCGTTCCGGTATACGGAATGCCGAGCAGATCGAACGTAGCCTGTACCTTTCCGTCCTCTCCGTTTGCGCCATGCAGGGCAAGGAAAACAACATCCGCTGCCTCGCAGAGTTCCAGTACGTTCGGTCCGAAAAATCTGCGCGGGATTCGATCATTTCGTTTAATCCTGCATCAAAGCTGTGCATATATTCTGCTGCTTTGTCTATATCGTACGCCTCCTCTGCAAATACATCTTCCAGGTTCCCCTTCACATCGATACCGCAGAAAACGTCTACCAGAACTGCCTGATGGTTTTTCTCGCGGAGTGCCTTGCAGACCATAGTTCCCGATGTAATGGATACCGAACGTTCCGTGCTGGTTCCTCCAGCTAATACTACTATTTTCATCTATCAAAATCTCCTTTATTTGATGTGCTTCTGCTGTGATGCTTAAGCGTTTTTCCTACAGGCTGTTTTTCTGTGTAGGCTGCGGCCCGGTTACATCATCCAGGCTATAGTATACGATAACCGGGTCACCAATTTCAATAGCATTGAACACTTTTTCTGCTTCTGTGTATGGGGTATTCACACATCCGTGGGATCCGTTCGTCAGATAGATGTCCCCGCCGTACTCGGTACGCCAGCTCGCATCGTGGATTCCGACGTCGCCGTTAAACGGAAGCCAGAACATGACATGGCTCGGATAGAGCTTGAAATCACAGTCACTTTTTTTCGCATCCACCGCCCAGACACTGCCTGCCGGAGTGTCATAGCCCGTCGCATGATTGCCCGTTGTGACCGGTGTTTCCGTCACCAGAACGCCATCCTTGTAGCACCACATTTTCTGCTGGGAAATGCACACCTCGACGTATGTATTTCCGATATCATTGGCCGAGCGGTCATTGGCCGTATAGAGGTAAACCGGGTCGAGATTTCCCTGTGTTTCGTCCTCGATCGCCTGCAGAAGTGCCTGCGTCGTCTCCTCCTTGTCGATGCACCAGCCGTAATCGCCGCCCGCATTCAGGTTAATGGTCGCGCCAAGACTCGTTTTGAAGGTATGCGCCAGCCCGAAGGTGTCCGTCTCATACGCCATATGGCGCACAAAAGCTGCCGCTTCGTCCTGCGAAATCGTGTAGGTTCCATCCTCCCCCTGTACGAGCCAGCTCTGTAAGGTCGCCCGGTCTATGGCATAGCTGTTTTCACCGATTGCATACGTGATCCGCGCCGCTGTCAGGTGGTTCAGTTCCGCCATTTTCCCATTCAGTGCTTCATCATCCTGCGTAATGTCCGGTTTCCGGTAAACATCTTTTTCTTCCAGATCCACGCTCGCCGCTCCGGCATCCAGCGCCTCGATGACAGCCTGCTCCGCCTTCTCATAGTCCACCTGCTCGCCCTCTGTTTCCGGCACAATAACGTACGAGGTTCCGTCATCCGTCAGATACGCATCCGTCGGCGCTTCCTGCTGTTCTTCCTGAAACCCTTCCATCGTCTGCAGTTTTTCCTGCACCATTTCTTTGTCATAGACAGAGTCCGCCGCCACCTGGTTTTCTTTCTCTTTCCAATAGAATGCAGGCCATGCAAGAGTATTCTGGGACTCCAGCAGTTTTTCCACCGCGTGGTCGTCCACATACGTGAGGCCGATCTCCGTGCCGCTTAATGTCTCTGTTTTTCCACCGCGCTCGGTAATGCTGAGTGTATAATCCACAATGTGCTTCTGAATTTCCTCTTTGACCTGCTCTGCGGTCAGCCCTGCGCAGTTCAGTCCGTTGATCGCGGTTTTCGGGAAAAAGTGGGATGCATAGTAATGCCCCACGCCCGCGTAACTGCCTGCGGCCGCAAGGAGTATGATTCCTGCGGCAATTCCTATTACTTTCTTTTTCATGTTTTTCCTTTCTGTCCCATAGAAAATTTCTTTTTAACTTTCTAATAGAAAAAAGCCGGAACTCCCACACCAGAGTTCACAAAAACTGTGTCCCCCGGGAGAATCCGGCTTTTGTATTTTTACTTATCTGTTATTTGCTTTCCAGAATCTTATCCACGCTGACCAGTTTGACACTCAGCACGAATACCTGACCTGCGATTTCCAGCTCTTCCGGTGTCGGGAAAGACGGTGCAATACGGATGTTGGAATCCTGCGGATCGTTGTGATATGGATACGTTGCGCCCGCGCCTGTCATGGTAAGACCGGCCTCGTTTGCCTTTGCAACGATCTTCTTTGCGCATCCCTCCATCGCATCGAAGGAGATAAAGTATCCGCCGTTCGGTTTTGTCCAGGAAGCGATGCCAAGGCCGCTCAGCTCCTGATCCATTACCTGCAGAATTGCCTCGAATTTCGGTCTTAAGATCTCAGCATGCTTTTTCATCTGATTCATCACGCCGTCCAGGTTCTGGAAGAATTTTACATGGCGCAGCTGATTCAGTTTATCATGACCGATGATCTGGAAGTTCATGTACTCCTGTGCCTCTTTGATGTTTGCCTCAGAAGAAATGAGAGCTGCAATTCCGGCTCCCGGATAGCTTACTTTCGAGGTGGATACGAACTCATAGACCATATCCGGATTTCCGGCTTTCTCGCACTCCTCGATGATGTTCAGCAGGTGATCCTGTCTGTCATCATACAGGTGATGGATGATATATGCATTATCCCAGAAAATACGGAAGTCTTTGGCTGCCGGTTTCAGGTTTGCAAATCTTCTGACGGTCTCATCGG
>ENA-OQKL01000254-OQKL01000254.1-human-gut-metagenome-genome-assembly--contig:-NODE-254-length-18660-cov-4.942535_pt1 | contig 18660 bp, 20 predicted proteins | sample MGYA00242779_ERZ504800 | MGnify/ENA primary metagenome ERZ504800 (study PRJEB26092, sample SAMD00036410) | human gut metagenome | host: Homo sapiens | study: EMG produced TPA metagenomics assembly of... | reverse complement strand
TGTCTCTGTCAGCCGGTACTGTTTAAAGTGCTTCGCCTGAATCTACACGATACCCGATTCCCTTCACAGTCTTTATCACATCATCACCAAGCTTTCCCCTGATGCGCTTCATATAGACAGTCACGGTATGGTCATATACATCGTTGCCTGTTGCCTCCCAGATGCAGTCAAGCACTGCATTTCTGGAAACTGCCTTGTCATGATTGGTAAAAAGCAGATCGAGTATGCGGTTTTCAAGACTTGAAAGAGCAATCACCTGTCCATCCCTTATTGCTTCCTTTTTGTCCAAATCATAGCTTATGCTTCCTGCATGTATGACAGATAAGCTGTCATCACTTTTCCTGCGCAAAAATACGCGGTTTACCCTCGCCACAAGCTCCCTTACGGAAAAAGGCTTTGTGATGTAATCCTCCGCTCCAAGCTCGATTCCCTTTACTATATCGTTTTCCTCATCCTTTGCAGTAAGAAAAATCACCGGTGTTTTTCTTTTTCCAGCCTTTCGCTGTAAAAATCAAAGCCGTTCCCATCCGGAAGCGACACATCAAGCAGCACAAGGCCGGGGTGCTCACTCAAAAGCGCCCCAGCCTCCTTTAAATTGCCTGCTGTCAAAAGCTCATATTCAGGTTCTGTAAAGGTATCACACAGTCCCTCTGTTATTCCTTTATTATCCTCTATGAGAAGTATTTTTTTCATATCAGCTCCCGCATTTTCTACAGATTTTCATTCTTGATTGTCTCAATAATGTTATTGTGTCTAAGCTTCGTCATTGATAGTTTCATGATAGCATAAATCAGCATTATTACAACCACTATACACAATATAATTGCTTTATACGGTGGCTTATAAATGATTGCGCCACCCATCCTGTTCATAATAAAACATAAGAGATAGTTTATTAAAATACCAAGCGGTACGCCTATTACAAGTGCCTTCACAGATATAAACACACTCTCGAGTCTGACCATTCCAGCAAACTGCTTATCTGTCATTCCAATGCTTCTTAGTGTAGCAAACTCGCGGCTTCTAAGCTCCATTCCGGTGCTTAAGGTATTGATGATATTTGTGATTCCTATTAAGGCAATGACCACAATAAGTCCGTATGCAAATACTCCAAGCAGTGTAAAGAGTGATTTTTCATCGCGCATCTGCTTATCCATATTGCTGACATAAAAACTAATCTGAGAATACTCAGGATTTTCTTCCGTCTCCTTTTCTAATGTATCCTGATATTCATCTGCATTTTCTGCAACCACATATGCCGAATATATCGCATTCCCCGGTTTGAGCTCATTACCGCTCTTGCCGTCAGCCCATAAGCTTTCAAAGCCTTTTTGGTTCATAAACAAAAGCGAGGTATTGCCGTAGCCATTATAACATGTTGGTACCTTGTCTGTAACACCTGCAATAGTTACATCTACAGTTTTTCTGACACCGTTATTTATTGTTTCCTCGTCAACGTATCCACTGTTATCCTCCGTACTGCTTTCAGTATCACCTTCCACAGCATTGTCATCAGAAGAAGCATCATCATACACATTGTAGCCGCACCTGATTGTATCTCCTGCTTTATATTTGTACAGCTCCATCTCTTCTTTGACGTATTTCGAGCTTTTCTCATTATACACATCAAATGTGCATTTATTTACAAGAATTGCTCCTGTATCTGCATTTTTTACGCCTGCGTCAGACGCATACTTATCATACGATTTGTCATTTAAAACCGTGATAAAAAACTCTTGTGAGACATCCTCTCTGTCATCATAAAGCTGCCCGCAATACTCTCCATATTCCTTTGTATACTCCGGCTTATCTACATCAAAATAATAACCTGCTCCAACCAGATAATCCTTTGCTCCTTCAATGCCACTCAAAAGCTCAGAGAGCTTTTCAATATCAAGGTCCTTTTTACATGACATATTTATTCCAATATTGTAATCTACTGATGCATATGACATCCCAACAACGCTAAAGGCCATAGACATAAAGTATGATATCACAATAAAGGTTACTGAGCAGATAACAATAGACGTCACTGTAGTTCTGTACTTTTTTTGTTTCTCTTTATATTCTTATATGAGATAACGCCTCCAATGCCCCAGATTCTGCCTATAATAGCCGGTGTCTTAAGCTTTGCTGACTTTATTTTAATCTCCTTTGTGTTTCTTATTGCTTCAAGCGGTGTGACCTTTGCGGCCCTTCTTGCACTGCCTGTTGCTGAGAAATAAATGGTTGCTATACTCAGTATCACAGCAAGAATAAGTGCAGGCAGTGATGTGTGAAAGCTCAAAGCAAAGTTAAGCCAGCCTGCTGACAGCGCATTTACCACCTTGACAAGTATAAACGATGCCAAAATACCACTCATGGTACCTACAGGAATACCAACCACTCCAAGCATTGCTGCCTCTGTCTTAACGCTGCTTTTTATCTGGCGCCTCGTAGCACCCACGCTTGCAAGCATGCCATACTGCCTGATTTTTTCAGTGATTGATATGTTGAAGCTGTTTTTGATACAGTACACTGATGTCAGTATAATTATCAAAGCCACAACAGCGGCCACTGTAAACAGTGCTTTAAATGTGCCGTCAATCGGGAAAACACACTCATAGCTTATAAGGAAGCGATTTATATATATATCATATTTTGCATTTTCCATCTCTTTAAGAAACCTGTCGCTCTCCTCAGCAGACATTTCAACAGATGAATTATTTGATTTCTCAAACAGCTTTTCATCCACACCAATTATATCTGCAGTCACAGCATCCTTATTTCTTAAAGCCTTTTGAGTGTACCTGCTGTACACTGTGAGCGTAGTGTCAGCTTCGTTAACCTCACTCTTTGTGCCGTTATCAATTGCTGCCAGCTCATCAGAATATGTGACAAATGTATATCCGGCGGCACTATAGTCCTCCATTCCATAGCCCGGTCTTTCCATGATGCCTACCACCTTGTAGCGCTTTGTCACAGTATCGGTAAGTGTCTCTGCCTCATGCTCATATGCGATATTTTCCCATATGACACTTTCGGTGTTTGAATCATATCGCTTTCCGATATCAAGTGTTATCTCATCTCCCACCTTTATGTCGATTCGTCCGTTTGTCTTTAAGTGCCTTGGAATGACTATCTCATCCTCATTTTTTGCCATGCGCCCCTCTATCAGGTTAAAGCAGCCTTTCTCAAAGCCTGCCTCATCTGTTGCCATGACATAAGCATACGGCTTATCCTCATTCTTGCAGCCGTCTAGCTTTGCAAAGCCCATTCCCATTGTCTCAAATGTGCTTTCAATATTCTGTTTTTTTAAACTCCGAAAGCTCAGACATTTTCACATTCGAAAATTTCACATGAAAGTCGCCGCCCTTTTGCTTCTGGTATTCAATCATACTGTACTGAAAGCTTGACACAAGTGTGACAAGCGCCGACAAAAGCGCTGTTGCAAGAATTATTCCGACTATCGTGACAATAGTTCTTTTCCTGTTGAGCTTTAAGTTTTTTAATGTGAGTGTCTTCATCAAATTCATCTGATTTTACCATCCTCTATCATTATTGTGCGGTCAGCCGCCTTTGCAAGCTCCATATTGTGTGTAATCATAATGATTGTCTGGTTGAGCTCACGGTTTGAGGTCTTTAAGAGATGCATAATCTCGTTGCTGGCCTTGGTATCCAGGTTTCCGGTCGGCTCATCCGCGAGCACTATAGATGGTCTCGTAATCAGGGCTCTTCCTATAGATGTGCGCTGCTGCTGGCCTCCTGAAAGCTCGTTTGGCAGATGAGTGCGTCTCTCTGTAAGTCCAAGGCGTAAAAGCATGTCATCCATCTGTGCTTTTTCCACCTTTCTTCCATCAAGCTCCATCGGGATTGCCATGTTTTCCTCCACATTTAATATAGGTATCAGATTATAAAACTGATAAATGATACCTACCTGTCTTCTTCTGAATATGGCAAGCTCATCATCATTCATTGCAAAAATATCAGTGCCGTTTATATACACCTTTCCGCTTGTTGGCCTGTCAACACCTCCGAGCAGATGAAGCAGTGTGGATTTTCCGGAGCCGCTCGCCCCGACTATTGCCACAAACTCTCCCTTTTCCACGCTCAATGACACATCGTCCAAAGCCTTGACCTGATTTTCTCCGGCTCCATATATTTTTGATAAGTGTTCTACCCTAAGCAGTTCCATTTAATTCTCCTTTTCTTCTCTATACATTTTTGAGTGCTGTGCGGTCTGTCCTTTAAAGTGCAGCCGCCCCGCGATACAAGTGTATAATACATTATGTAAAGTTACAGGTAGGTTACTTTTAAAAAATATTACAGCATAATATAAAAACTCCGGTCAGAACAAAAAGTTTTCTGTGCCGGAGCTTATATATCATATGTTTTATAATTATCTATGCCAATAATTATTTCTGCTTATATGAAGACAAAAAGTCTGCAAGCTTGCCTGTGGCATCCTTTAATATCTCTGTTCGAGGCAGATATACCACTCTGAAGTGATCCGGCTTATCCCAGTTGAAGCCGCCGCCGTGGATGATGAGTATCTTCTTCTCACGAAGCAGATCAAGTGCAAACTGTTCATCGTTTGTGATGTTGAACCTTGCAGTATCAATCTTTGGGAATATGTAAAATGCTGCCTTTGGCTTTACTGCCGAAATTCCCGGTATATCGTTTAATGCCTTGTAGACGTACTCTCTCTGCTCATAGATTCGTCCGCCCGGCACAATATACTCGCCTACACTCTGATATCCGCCTAAAGCTGTCTGCACTATCGACTGCGCCGGAACATTCGAGCAAAGACGCATGTTTGAGAGCATGTTGAGTCCCTCGATATAGTCCTTTCCGAGTGCCTTGTTGCCGCTTAAAACCATCCATCCAATACGATAGCCTGCTATCATATGTGACTTAGAAAGACCGCTGAAGGTCACACAGAAGAGGTCCGGTGCAAGCGACGCAATAGACACATGCTCATAGTCATCCATCACAAGCCTGTCATATATCTCATCCGAAAAAATCATGAGCTCGTGCTCTCTTGCCACATCAGCTATCTGCTGCAGCACCTCCCTTGGATAGAGCGCTCCCGTAGGGTTGTTAGGGTTTATTATTACGATGGCCTTTGTCTTGTCTGTAATCTTCTTTTTGATATCCTCTATGTCCGGATACCACTCTGACTGCTCATCACAGATATAGTGCACTGCCGTGCCTCCCGCAAGTGTAACGCAGGCTGTCCAAAGCGGATAGTCCGGTGCCGGCACAAGCACCTCATCACCATTGTCAAGAAGTGCTGACATGCTTAGGTTTATAAGCTCGCTGACTCCGTTTCCGGTATAGATATCCTCAACCGTCACATTAGGAAGCTTTTTGAGCTGTGCATATTGCATGATTGCTTTTCTTGCAGAAAAAAGTCCCTTGGAGTTGGAATACCCCTCACAGTCCGTGAGCTGGCGTGACATATCATATATCACCTCATCAGGTGTCCTAAAGCCAAACGGCGCCGGATTTCCTATATTGAGCTTCAACACATTTGTGCCGTTTTCCTCCATGCGGGCCGCCTCATCCACCACCGGTCCTCTTACATCGTAAAGCACATTATCTAATTTTCTGGATTTTCCAAATTCTCTCATCCTGACAATCTCCTTTTATTTTCGTAACAATTCCTGTAACCGTAATCATATCCTGCTAGCCTAAAAGCTCAAAAACAGCCTCAGCGTCAAATACCACCTGCTTTACTTTATCAACCTCTATCTGATAAAGTGCATTTGCAGCCAGATGCTCTGCAGCCTGCTCGAGATCTCTTATGCCCGATGTGTTCTCGTGAAGCTTAATCACTGCATCAAGTCCGTCCTCTGTGAGAACGCACTCCTCCTCCTTCATTCCCATTCGCTCAAATACCTTGCGCAGGGCAAATCTCTGGAAGATGACCTTCTTCTCTTCATCGGTATAGTCCGGAATATCAATCACCGCAAAACGTGACATAAGCGGTGCAGAAATCTGTGATTTATCATTGGCTGTTGCAATCGGATATACTCCGACGGTCGGCACCATACACTCCATATAGTTGTCTGTAAAGCCCAGATTGTCAAGCAGTGTCAAAAGCACATCTGACGGATTTCCGTTGCCGTTTTTGCTTGAGGCCTTGTCGAGCTCATTGATGATAAATACAAGATTTGACTCTCCCGCCTGTGAAAATGCCTCCATAATGATTCCCGGCTTTGCGTTTGAATAGATTCTTGAGCTTCCTGTGAGCTGCTCTGCATCATTTATGGAGCTCATATCGAGTGTGGTCCATGGAAGCTTGAGTATACGTGCAACAGCATATGCAATCTGTGACTTTCCCGTTCCTGCCGGTCCGCAGAGCAGCAGTCCGTAGGCAGGAAGTGTATGCGTCCTGTTTATCTGGATAATGGTCTCAATAATTCTCTGCTTCACGCTCTCCATGCCATAGAGCTCCTCATCGAGTATGCGTCTTGCCTCAACAGGGTCGATTGCCTCAAAGTAATTTCCCTTCCACTGGATATTCATCATGATGGAAAGTGCTCTCTGCGCATGGCGTCTCTCCTCAGGTGATACCTCGCTTGAACGCGCAACTGCCAGGTTTCTTCTGGCCCACAGCAGTATATTGTCAGGCAGTGTACGACCTGCACAGGTCATGAAATCTGTAATGCTTTGTATACTGGTGAGCTTCATGCTGTCGCCCTCTTCCTCGTAATCATCGAGGTCAGGCTCATCCTCAGGCATGGTGCTCGCAAAGAGCCTCTCCATCATATACTGTAAGAATCCGTCCTCCGCAGACAGCTTTGTGCCTCTGCCGAGAGCCACCTCTCTCACCCTGTATACCGCGTATCCGTCAGGTGTATTGGCTCCTGAAAGCTGTACCTTTATGTGATTTTCGCCAAGCCACTTAAAAAGGCTAACGAAGCGGGAATCAATGCGCAGGATATCTGCACTGGTCACCCCATCACCATCCTCAAATTCAAAGGATGTACGCTTTATCGGATTTGTAAACATACCGAGCGCATGGTGCGCCCACTCCTTTTGCTTATTGTCTATCACAACAATCGGTTTATCGGCCGATGCCTTTGTCTCTGTCGAATGAAATGTCTCATATGTACACTCCGGATGCTCGTTTGCTACCGGTGTATCGCTAAAATCAAATACTGGCATTTTTATTCCTCTCTTTTCGTAATTGTATTCTTCATCATACCCTGTCAAAGGCTATGTCTTGTACCACCTCGCCCGCGATGATAAGTCCTGCCACTGATGGTACAAATGCAAGGCTTCCGGGAATATCCCTGCGCTCTGTGCACTTGTGTTCGGCACCCGGCGGACAGATGCAGTTGCTTCTGCAGCTTATAGACATATCCTCTATCGGTCTTGTAGGCTTCTCCTCAGAGTATACCACCTTGAGCTTTTTCACGCCACGTTTTTTAAGCTCACGGCGCATGACCTTTGCAAGCGGACACATGCTGGTCTTATATATATCAGCCACCTTAAATGCACTTGCATCCAGCTTATTTCCCGCTCCCATGCTGCTTATGATAGGCACATTTTTCTCCTGTGCCTTCATGACAAGCGCAATCTTTGCTGTGACCGTATCAACCGCGTCAACTATATAATCATACTCTTCAAACGGAAATTCATCAGCATTTTCCGGCAAAAAGAAACACCTGTGCGTCACGACACTGACATCAGGATTAATATCATGAATCCTCTCCTCCATCACATCTGTCTTGTATTTTCCTATGGTCTTTCTGGTTGCGATTATCTGCCTGTTTAGGTTTGTAAGACACACCTTGTCATCATCGATAAGGTCAATCGCTCCCACGCCGCTTCTGACTAGTGCCTCGCAGACATATCCGCCCACTCCTCCTATTCCAAATACTGCGACTCTTGCGCCCTTTAGCCTATCCATCGCCTCTTTTCCAAGCAAAAGCTGTGTTCTTGAAAACTGATTTAACATTTATTTCTCCTTTTCATCCCTGACCACGCCGACACCGGCAGAAATCAGGAGTCTTACTGTATCCTTAAGCATGCTCCAGTCAGCCTTTGACAGCTCATCGGCAGCCTTTATCATCTCAATAAGCTGCTTAAATGACATCTGGTCAAGGTTCTCAAAATTGGAGTCCGATGCAATTGAAAAAAGCACATTTACAAACTGCTTTCGCTGCGCCTCATCCATGCTGCCTATCCAGTTTCTGAGTGTCTTGTCAAGGCGCACACTGTTTTTGTCCAGCCCATCCGCCTTTATGATACTTCCGCCCATTATCTCCCATGAAAAAGCATCATGCTGCAGCGGCCCCGAATTATGGCTTCTTACCACCTCATAATCGTCCACATGCTCAAGCAATAAGCCAACAATAGACGACTGTGGCAGAAATGTCTCTATTCTGTCAAAAATTCTTTTGTAGCCTGCCGTATATATCATCTTGTGATTGAAGCCCGGCCCGTCAAAATTAAACACCTTAATAATGACATCCTGCACCTCTTTATCCACATGCATGGCGGCAAACACTGCCAGATTTCCACCCTTTGAGTGCCCGCCTATCCACAGCCTTCTTGTATTGATGCTTTTATTGTTGATATTTTCATCATCTAAAGCTTTATCATTTATGGCTTTTTCATTTATGACCCTATCATCATTGCATATATATGCTGCCACCTGCTTTAAATATTTTTTCGCCTTGTTCTGTCCCGGTGTCTCATCGAGATAGCTTAGATTAAAGTTTTCCTTCCAGCCGACCACGGAATGGTCTGTACCACTGTAGGAAATGAAATATGTGCCGTCAGGCAGTTCTATCGTAACCGCAGAAAACTGCGACTCCTCTTTTTCACTTATATCGTATATATAATATCTCAAAATGCAGTCAGCATAGCGCCTTGAGTGCGCCAGCTTTTGAAGTAGCCTCGCGGAATGGCGGAAAAGATTAGGCATCTGCTCAATCTCATCGTCACTGTGGTCCGCGCAGTAAAGGCTTGAAAGCTGTTTTATCGTAAGGTATGACTTCTTTGCATCCGGCATATATGGCTTCATCTGCACATAAATAAGCTGTGAAAAAATCAGTCCGTCCACCTCATTTACATGCACCTCATCAAAGCCTATGTCTCCACGCCAGTCAATATAATCCATGATATCTGCCATACAATGCCCTCCTGAAATATATCTGTCTTATTCATCATAGTGATCTAGGAAGCTGTGCTTTATGCCATCCTTTTTATATGCTACAACCGTAGCCAGATTTACATTCTCCACGCTCTTAAATATATTTGCCTCGACAAAAGGATTCACCTTTTTAAGATTAGCGATGAGCTGCTTTATCTCAACACGCTTTGAGCGGTTTTCCTCATTATTGCAGGTGGTACAGGTATCTGTAAACTTGCAGGCACACTGTATGAAATGCAGACCGTTGTAATCACGCCAGGCCTTGATATCGTCCTCCCTGACCAGGTAAAGAGGCCTGATAAGCTCCATGCCCTCAAAGTTTGTGCTGTGAAGCTTAGGCATCATGGTCTGTACCTGTGCACCGTAGAGCATGCCCATGAGTATCGTCTCGATAACATCATCATAGTGATGTCCGAGCGCAATTTTGTTGCAGCCCAGCTCCTTTGCAAATGCATACAGATGTCCTCTTCTCATCCTCGCACATAAATAGCATGGCGATTTTTCGATATCATATACAGCATCAAATATATCTGACTCAAAAATAGTGGCAGGGATGCCAAGGTTCCTGCAGTTTTCCTCTATGACATGCCTGTTTGCCTCATTGTAGCCCGGGTCCATGATGAGAAACTTCACATCAAAATCAAACTTGTTGTGATGCTTAAGCTCCTGAAAAAGCTTTGCCATGAGCATGGAATCCTTACCTCCCGAGATACACACCGCAATCTTATCCCCCGGCTTTACAAGCTCATAGGTGTTTATCGCCTTTGTAAACTTGCGCCAGATGGATTTCTTAAATTTCTTTCTGATGCTTTGCTCCACATCTGTCTTTATATCGCGCTCTGCCACCTCATCCTCTTTCATGGCATCAAGCAGCCAGCTTATATAGCCTCCCTTTAAGCTTGCCGCATCAAAGCCTTTTTCTGTGAGATACTCTGCCACATCCACACTCGTCTTACCACGGCTGCAGACTATGACAAGCTTCTTATCATGCACCACCCTATCATCTGACTCTATTTCCTCTGCCTGAATATTGAGTGCTCCCTTTATGGCACCGTGCGCCACCTCTTCCTCACTTCTTATATCTATTATCTGATAGCTGTTACTATCCAGCTTTTTAACTTCTTCTATACTAAGCTGCATTTTATTTCTCCTATATTATTTCCGCAATGACTTTATTTCCTGAAATATCCTGTACTCATAATATGCCGTCACCACAAGGATGAGCCCTATCATAATGAGGCTGTATACATCGCGGATTGCTATTCCAAACGCATCACACACGCATGGCACCAAAAGCCCCGCAGTAAAAACAAGCTTTACAAACATCAAAAGCCTGAGTGAATACTTTCTGATATTGCCCACACACAGCTCCGCTGCTATGTGATTGAGCTTTTCCGGATAATGCTGCAGCCATGTGATTGCAATGTATACAAGCAAAAGCACAAGTATATTGGCCACAAACTTAAATACCTGTATGTGATAGCACACTCCATAATAAATCTGTAAGCCTATATACGCAAGAGCTAAAAGCGCATCTATTGCCTCAAGCACCGCCGAAGCAAAGGTCATATCTCTTTTTCTCATATAAATCTACTACCTTTCATTAACACCTTAAACTCGTAAAAATAAGGTAAAACGATATTGTTTTTCTTTAAACTATCTAATTTTATCATATTATGGACTATCTTTCTAGAAAAATTGTGATATAATAATCAGGTTAAAGGAATTTTATTTAAAAATTAATAATACAACGAGGTTTAATCGAAAATGAGCAAATTAACAATACCAAAGAACTATTCTTCGGCACTGAATCTTCACGATACACAGCTTGCCATCAAGACTGTTAAGGATTTCTTCCAGGGCATGCTCGCACAGCGTCTTTCCCTGACACGTGTTTCAGCACCGCTTTTCGTTGACCCTACCACAGGCTTAAACGATAACTTAAACGGATATGAAAGACCTGTTACCTTCGGCATCCTTGAGCAGGGTGACAAGGAGGCTGAGGTCGTTCACTCTCTTGCCAAGTGGAAGAGATATGCATTAAAGAAATACGGCTTCTCTCTCGGCGAGGGCATCTACACAGATATGAATGCCATAAGACGTGATGAGGAGACTGACAATATCCACTCTATATTTGTTGACCAGTGGGACTGGGAAAAGGTCATCCGCAAGGAGGACAGAAACTTAGATTTCCTTGAGGAAACAGTAAAGACAGTATACAAATGCCTGCGCAAGACCGAGCAGTATATGGCTATACAGTACGACTACATAGATTTGATTCTGCCAAAGGATATCACCTTTGTCACCACATCAGAGCTTGAGGAAATGTTCCCGGACAATACTCCAAAGGAGCGCGAGTATTATTTTGCAAAGGCAAAGGGTGCAATCTGTGTAATGCAGATTGGTGACAAACTTGCAAACGGAGAGCCTCACGACGGACGTGCCCCTGACTATGACGACTGGGCTTTAAACGCTGATATCATCGTATACTATCCTGTTCTTGATATCGCACTTGAGCTTTCATCAATGGGTATACGTGTAGATGAAAAATCTCTGAAGGAGCAGCTTGACAAGGCCGGATGTCCTGAGCGTGCTAAGCTTCCATTCCAGAAGGCTATCCTCAACAAGGAGCTTCCGTACACTATCGGAGGCGGAATCGGACAGTCACGAATCTGTATGTTCTTCCTCAGAAAGGCTCATATCGGTGAGGTACAGAGCTCACTGTGGCCTGAGGAGACAATTAAGGAATGTGAGGAGCATGGTATTCAATTGCTATAATCTGCATACCATACTTTACTGTTTATTATTAGTCCGTATAAATTTAGTACACTATACTAATGATATGAGGGGTCAAAAAGTATTTTGCCCCTCATTTATGATTATTCATGAATTTAATAAAAAACCTGCTGTGTCAGACAAGCATGACACAGCAGGTTTATTATTTCTTATTTTTTAACTTTTCCATATGCATCACAAACATCAGCATAAATGCATATGTTGCTACTATTATCTACACAAACATCCTCCATGCAGCCCTGATCTGCGAACTCAGCCTCTCAAACTGCCAGTGGGTATTGCTCTTTATGATACTGTTTGGATCATTTATAGTAAAGCCCTCATCATCATAGCCTGTGATCACCATAAAATGTCCATTGTCTGTGAAATCTCCCGGACCGACATTTACGACTATCAGATTGCCCTCATCAAGCCTTTCTTTAAATGTATCCTCATCCTCCTTTATAGTCTTAGCATTTACGCCGTAGTGCCTGCAGCCCTTGCTCATAAGATCCCATGCACTTCCGGAGCCGTCCACACTGTAGCCGGCCTCCTTTGCATACTCTGCCACTGCAAGAGGTGATGCCTGTGCATCATGCGTCAGATATAATACAACCATCGAAAGTGCAGTCGGACCGCAGCCACTCGCCGCAAAATAATTGCCGCTGTACTTTTCATAGCCCCATCTCTTATCCCACTGCTGCAATAGAGGTACTGTATCCTGCGAGGCCTCTGCAGTCAGATCAATATCATGCTTTTTCGAGTGCTCCTCAGGATACTCATATATGAAGTCAATTGCCTCATCATTCTTCTTCGCAAGCTCCTTTAGCTGCACCGGATACTCTGCACTTTGAAGTATCTCATCAAGCTTCGTTTCCTTGTCAGGCTCGCTGCTTTCCTCCGCAGCGTTTACATCAGCCTCTGAGCTGTTTTGCTTTTTTCCTGAATCCATTTTAGATGCGGTAAGTGAATTATTATTCTTCTGCACATCAACATTCCCTGAGCGTGTCTTATTATCAGCACTTACCGCTGCTTCTGTAACAGGAACCAAAAGCTGCATGCCCACAGCCACAAATGTTATTATGGCTATCGCTGCACAAAGGACTATTGCGCCTATTTTCATGCGCCTGTCACTGTGCCTTGCACGTTTTATGCCTCCCTGCCTTCTATCAGTTTTCTTATGTGTCTTTCCCATTGTTTTCCTCTTACTATTACAGCTTATCAACTTCATCCATCCAGATACGTCCGCACGCATCAGAAGGCATCCTTAGGTCTCCTCTCGGTGAGACCGCCACTGTTCCTACCTTTGGTCCATCCGGCAGACATGAGCGCTTGAACTGCTGTGCGAAAAATCTGCGATAGAAGTTCTTAAGCCATTTGAGAATAAACTCATCATCATATTTTCCTTCAAATGCTATCCTTGCAAGGCGGTAAACCTTGGCAGGAGCATAGCCGCAGCGCAGCATATTGTAAAGGAAGAAGTCATGCAGCTCATAAGGCCCCACAAGATCCTCTGTCTTCTGTGAAATCTTACCGTTTTCAGGTGGTAAAAGCTCAGGAGAAACAGGTGTATCAAGCACATCAAGAAGTGTACTTTCCAGCAAATCGCTGCCACAGGTATCTGCATAGTATTTTACCAGATGGCGCACCAGAGTCTTTGGAACCGATGCATTTACAGCATACATGGACATATGGTCTCCGTTGTAGGTCGCCCAGCCGAGTGCCAGCTCTGACAAATCTCCCGTACCTATAACCATTCCGTTTTCCTTGTTTGCGATATCCATAAGTATCTGTGTGCGCTCGCGTGCCTGTCCATTCTCGTATGTGACATCATGCACAGACGGATTCTGACCGATATCCCTGAAATGTATATTTACAGCATCCTTTATATCCACCTCGATAAATGTAGCTCCAAGGCATTTAATGAGATTTACCGCATTGTCATATGTGCGGTCTGTTGTTCCAAAGCCCGGCATAGTAACTGCCGCTATATCCTTGTGATCCTTTCCCAAAAGGTCAAATGCTCTTACCGTGACAAGCAGTGCCAGTGTGGAGTCGAGTCCTCCTGAAATACCGATAACCGCGGTCTTGCAGTTGGTATGCTCTAATCTCTTTTTAAGCCCCATAGCCTGGATCATAAGAATCTCATCACAGCGTCTGTCCCTGTCTGTCTTGTCTGCAGGAACAAAAGGAGCCGGATTTACATAGCGGCTAAGAGTGGTATCCTTTACCTCAAGATCAAACTCAGCCCATCTGTGATCATCCTCGACAACAAATGTTGTCATCCTGCGCCTCTCAGTCTCTATTCTTTCTACATCAAACTCGCTGTATATAGTCTTATTTGTAAAGCGCTTTGACTCGGCAAGCACATTTCCGTTTTCACAGATGAGATTGTGTCCTGAGTAGACCACATCCTGTGTGGACTCACCGTCTCCCGCTGACGCATAAATATATCCACAGATTAATCTTGCAGACTGTCCGCTCACAAGCTCTCTCCTGTATATTGCCTTGCCTGTCACCTCATCTGATGCAGACAGATTTACAATCACAGTGGCACCCGACATCGCGTGTCTGATGCTCGGCGGGTTCGGAGTCCAGAGATCCTCACAAAGCTCCACCGCTATCTTAAGCTTTGGCAGCTGCTTGCAGCTAAAAATAAAATCAGTATCTACAGACACCTGCTGTCCATTTTTCAGTGTGACATATGTGCTAAGGTTTTCTCCCGATGCAAAATGCCTTGCCTCATAAAACTCATTGTAATTTGGCAGAAATGTCTTTGGCACCATGGCAAGCACCTCTCCGCGCGATACGACTGCCGCCATATTATAGAGCATTCCGTTTATCTCATATGGAAGCCCTATGAAAAATATGCCGTCAAGGCTCCTGCTGTAATCAGCTATTCCTATAAGCTCATCCTCTGCTGCAGCTATGAGCTTATCCTGCCAGAAAAGATCCTGACAGGTATATCCGGTAATGCAAAGCTCCGGGAAAACAACCACCTTTGCCCCGTTATCAGTGCACTCCTTCATAAGAGCTTTAATAAGCTGTCCGTTGTATACAGTATCAGCTACCTTTACCTTTGGTGTCGCTGCAGCGACCTTTATATATCCGTCCTTCAATTAGCGCATCTCCTTCAACTCATCCACCGTAAACTCATATGCCTTATTACAGAACTGGCACTTTACCTCAATGCTCTCACCATCTGCGATAATGGAATCAAGATCCTTTTTGCTCAGTGTGGAAAGAGCTCTGCTCACACGCTCCTTTGAACAGTCACAGTGGAAGCGTGTCTCAGTCGTATCTGTGATTTCAAGCCCGAAATCCCCTAAAATTTCCTCAAGTATCTGCTCCGGAGTCAGCCCCCTGTCAAGCATCTGTGTCACCGAATCAATCTCTGTGATTTTCTTTTCAAGCCTGTCCACAACCTCATCCGGTGTAAACGGCATAAGCTGGATGATAAATCCACCGGCCTGCTTTACGCTCTGGTCCTTATCCACCAGCACGCCAAGACCAACCGCCGACGGAATCTGCTCAGATGTGGCAAAATAATAGGTCAGATCCTCAGCTATCTCACCTGTTTTAAGCTCACACTGACCTGAATACGGCTCCTTTAAGCCCATATCCTTTATGACTGTGAGTATTCCAAGATCAAGTGCTCCACCCACATCGAGCTTGCCTGCCGCATTGAGTGGCAGCTCAACCTGTGGATTTATGGCAAAGCCCTTTACATTGCCGTGCGAATCTGCTGTGACGGTAAGCCCCTTTGCAGGTCCGCTGCACTGTATCTGAAGAGTTATGATATCCTTATCACCCTTCATCATAGCTCCCATCATGGCTCCCGCAGAAAGAAGTCTGCCAAGTGCCGCCGTCATGACAGGTGTTGTCATGTGATCCTCTCTGGCGGTCTCCACCATCTCCCTTGATGTTACAGCAAATGCTCTGATATTGGCATCCGCCGCTGTTGCTCTTACTATATAATCTGACATAATTTACCTCTCATTATCTAATTCTATGCTTTATGTGCAATTACAGTGACCTTCTCACTGTCACACTTCACCTGATCGTCTGTGTACGCATCATACACCGCATCAAACACAAGTCCCGACTGCTCAAGAAGCTCCTTAAGCTCTGAAATCTCATAGCATCTCTGGAAATGAGTTTCCTCAAACTTCTTGTAGATGTCATCCTCATCCTCTGACTGCTCCTTTATAAAAAGTGTCAGGTCATACTCGTTTATTTTCTCATCGGCATCATAATAATTGTCCCATATAAAGCTGCCCTCATTACGGTTTTCAGCTATGGTATTATCAGCCATGAGCACCTCATATTTATATGGAGTATTGATATCAAATATAAAAATGCCACCCTCTTTAAGACTTTCGCTCACGCAGAAAAAAACCTGCCTGAAGATCCTCAGGCTCAGGAATATAATTGATGCTGTCACATGCGCTTACGACGGCACTCACCTTTTCTCCCGGTTCAAACTCTCTCATATCCTGCATCAGATAAAGGATTCTGTCATCCTCTCTCTCAAGCGCCATATCAAGCATGTCAAAAGAATTGTCAATGCCTATCATATCATAGCCTGCATCTGCAAGAAGCGTGGTAAGCTTTCCCGTACCACAGCCTAAGTCCACGACATATCCACTGTCTATGCCATTTGCACGCAGTTTTTCGACAATATATCTGCCCCACACCTCATATGGCACATTGTCCATGAACATGTCATACACCCGGGCAAAACTCGTGTATGCTTCCATAATTACCTCATTTCGTGTTTCTATTTACCGTAACTATTCAGAACCATCCCACGCACATTCGCAAAACCGCACGATACTCGTGCTTTCCCATCGTTCTCAGTGGTTCTGAATAGTTACTATTAATTATATAATAACAATTAAATGTCTCAAAATCAAGGTTGATATAAGGCACAAAAACCATTATACTAAGCATATGATTGATAATTACGAACACTACATTACAAAAACATCAAAGCATTTTACAAAAGGCGTCTTTTCTCCCCGATTGTATACATCATTCTGCTTACCGTGCTATGGTTTGCATTTTCACTCGGAGATATTTTATCGCCCATACATATTGACAACTCTGTCAGCTTTGAAGCTGCATACAAGGATTCGGACAGATATGTAAAAACCACCCTTAAAAAGCTTTACTTTACCGGCTACACCATGAAGGACGGTAACGACATCAAGGGCTATTACTACTACTGCATGCGCGATGAGCACTGCTCTATTGTACTGCTTGCACCATCCACCTGTGAGGAGGGTCTGCCCTCTATAGATAAGCTCACGGTGGTCGGTAAAATCGTAAAGGGCAAGGGCACCTACACACAGTTTGTAAATAAACTGTCGAAGGATCTGAGTTGGGATTCCAAGGGACTCTCCGATACCATAACAGGCTGCTATCTTAATGAGCCTGAGTACCATTTGAAAACTACTATTTTTATGTTTGTTTTTTATTTTGGCACTCTTATCTATGCTGTTATCAGCCTGATATTCTACATCCTGTGCATCAGGTTTCCTGTTTTGGCACCGGCATGTCAGAATCTTGTTGTATTCGGCAATCCGCACAAGCTGCTTGCCGAGGCTGAGGAGGAGCTTGCGACACTGCCACAGCTTGCCACCGAGGATATGTTTATCACAGAGCACTATTTTATCATGACCTCGCCTTATGGCAATGCCATCGTGCCTATCAAAGAGATTTTATGGATTTACAAATACTCTACCCTGCACAAGATTCTGTGGTATCATTTCAGCATCTCATATACACTGCATATTTCCGCAAATAAGCATCTGTATATTCATTGTCCGAAGAACACTAAGTCTGATATCGATGGTATCATCGATTATCTGGCTGAGGCTAATCATGATATTCTGGTTGGTTTCAGTGAGGAGAACAGATTGAAGGTGCAGGCTATTCAGGGAAAACCGCTGCATGTGGAGAGACTGCTTGCGTGGAAAAAGAAATAAAGTGTTTCAGTTTATTGGCTAAAATGACGGAGCCTCGCAGTAGCACTTGCTGCAAAATACGCTCATACTACGCGGATTTTACATCAGTGCTCCTGCGAGGCTCCTGTTTATTGCAGTGTCCTAGAGATTTTTGCTATTTTTATCTTGTTTTAATTATCAATTGCTTCGACAACCTCCTGTATATCATCAGCAGTGAGTTTTGTCAGCTTATCATATAAGTCAGTTTCAATCTCATCATCCATATCACCATTTTGAACATTAATAATATAACCTCTGACTTCCATTCCTACCTTTACAAATTCATAATCTCCACAATTGTAAATATCATCTAACCCATATATGATCCCACAATAATAAAACATCTGCGCAAAATTATCACTTTCCCTGCTTATTCCTTTAATATTATCCTGTAAAAATTTCTTTGCCTCCTGCAATTGTAAATCAATAGCTTCTTTGTCCAAAGAATTATTCTGCAGATTTTCTGCATATTTTGATGCAAGATTATAGCCTTCTGTTCCAGACTTAAAAGTCTGATATGCTATGCTCTGTTGTACAGTACTAACTTTCATATTATTATCTTCTCTTGTATTTCCCAGGAAAAGAACTCCAGCCATAAAGTACATAATTATTATGATTATAAGAACAATTCCAAGAAAATACTTATTTATTTTCATTTTCCTCAACAATTTTTCCCTCCGCAATTTTTAATATCACATCACACACTTCCTTTAAATCTTCTTTATGATG
>ENA-OQKL01000253-OQKL01000253.1-human-gut-metagenome-genome-assembly--contig:-NODE-253-length-18804-cov-4.666809_pt1 | contig 18804 bp, 21 predicted proteins | sample MGYA00242779_ERZ504800 | MGnify/ENA primary metagenome ERZ504800 (study PRJEB26092, sample SAMD00036410) | human gut metagenome | host: Homo sapiens | study: EMG produced TPA metagenomics assembly of... | reverse complement strand
GGTGATGATGACCGTGACGATCTGTATCCTCGTCATCTTCATCCTTATCATAAATCTGAGCCCAACCTGCGGATGCGGCTGTTTCTTCAAATTAAAGCACTTTGTATCGAGAATATCCTTAACTTCAACCTTGCCGAACTGCGATTCAATAATTCGTGCCTTTGGCTGAAGTGTCTTAATCATAGCCTTAACTCTCTTGAGCTGTTCCTCTGTTACCTTGTCAACCTTGTTGAGGATGATTGTTGAACAGAACTCAATCTGCTGGATAAGAAGGCTTTCAACATCCTCTTCGTCAACATCTTCCTTGAGGAGATCATCACCGCAGCCGAATTCTGTTGCCATACGGAGTGCGTCAACAACTGTAACAATGTTGTCAAGACGGACAAGCTCTGGTATATTGTTTTCCTTATCGCCCTCAAGAACTGAGATTGACTGTGCAATCGGAAGTGGTTCGCAAATACCGCTTGCCTCAATGAGAATGTAGTCAAACTTGCCTGACTTTACAAGGTCTGTAATCTGGTTGATAAGGTCAACGCTCAAAGTACAGCAAATACAGCCGTTTGTAAGCGGAACAAGGTTTGTATCTTTCTGAGTAACAACGCCTGCCTTTTGAATAAGCTCTGCGTCAATATTTACTTCGCCGATATCGTTTACGATAACGGCACACTTGTAGCCCTCCTGATTGCCGAGGACATGGTTGATAAGAGTAGTTTTGCCTGCACCGAGATAACCTGTAAGAAGCGTTACGGGAACAGGAAGCTTAATGTTAGCCATATATTTCATTTCCTTTCGTTGAATTGTGCTTATTAATGCGGATTACCGCCGTCCTTAAATATAACACTTTGCAAAATTATTGTCAATACAAAGTACGGAGTGCGGTCAATCTGAATAGCTGATTATTGCTGTACATTTTGTGTTTTTTGTATAATCACCTTTTATTTATTTCGGTTTTATGTTACAATAGTCAAAAGTAATTTTACGGAGATAGATTATGATTATACTTGCATCTGCTTCACCACGAAGAAAAGAGCTTTTAAGTTTTATAACAACCGATTTTAAAATTGTTCCCGCAGACATTGACGAAACGGTTGAGAACAATGTTCCGCTTGAAAAGCGTCCCGAATATCTTGCCGTCAAAAAGGCATTGCATATTTCAAAAAACGGCTATGAAAAAGATATTGTAATCGGTTGTGACACGGGAGTTTTTGTTGACGGCAAAATGCTCGGCAAACCTAAGAACAGGGAAGATGCCGAGAATATGTTAAAACTGCTTTCGGGCAGACAGCACAAGGTTATCACGGGTTGTTGTACCGTCAAAAACGGTGTTGCAAAATCATTTTCCAATGTAACGCTTGTTGAATTTTTTGAACTTTCCGATTCGGAAATAGAGGAGTACATTGCAACTGGTGAGCCTTTTGACAAGGCAGGTGCATACGGAATACAGGGCAAAGGTTCTCTGCTTGTAAAGAAGATTGACGGCGACTATTTTAATGTTGTCGGACTTCCCGTAAGTGAATTAAACAGGATTTTGAAAAAGGAGTATTCATATGAATGATAATATAAATAAAACAGTCAATGAAATTCTCGAAAGCTATTCAAAGCATGAACAGACTTGCAGACTTTCGGAGGATAACATTATCAACAAATCTGTGCTTATTCAGGTGCTTGAAGAAATCCGCAAGCTGTTGTTTCCGGGCTACTTTGACAAGAACAGAGTAAGAGAAGAATACATCGGCTATATTGTAGGCGACAGAATAGAATTTATTCAGTACAACCTTAAAAAGCAGATCGCAAAGGCTTTAAAGGGCTGCGAAAAGTGCAACGACCTTTCATATGACGAGGTTATGGAAAAGTCAGAAAAGCTGGTTTATGAGTTCCTTTCAAAGATTCCGTCAATCCGTGATTACCTTGCAACAGATGTTGTTGCAGCCTTTAACGGCGATCCTGCCGCATACAGTACGGATGAAATCATTCTCTGCTATCCCGGATTTTTTGCAATCACTGTTTACAGAGTGGCACATGAATTGTGGAAGCTTAAAATCCCGATGATTCCGAGAGTGCTTTCGGAGTACGCACACGGACTTACGGGAATTGATATTCACCCCGGTGCGACAATCGGCAAGTATTTCTTTATCGACCACGGCACAGGCATTGTAATCGGTGAAACTACCGAGATAGGCGAGAATGTAAAAATCTATCAGGGTGTAACCCTCGGTGCGTTGTCAACAAGAAAAGGTCAGCAGCTTAAAGGCGTTAAAAGACATCCTACTATCCGTGATAATGTTACAATCTATTCGGGTACAACTATCCTCGGCGGTGAAACCGTAATCGGCAAGGGTGCAACAATCGGCGGTAACGCCTTTATCGTGAACTCAATTACTGAGGGTATGAAAGTAAGCATCAAAAACCCCGAACTCCAGTTCAGTCCCGACCTTTCGGAAAACAATCAGGACAAGTATTGGTATTGGATGATTTAAGCTGACGCTTTAATTGAAAATTGAATGCGGATTTGCAACTGTTGAATACATAGTCAAGGAGAAATCTCCGTACGGTTTGCAAAGGGAATTCTATCAAATTTGCGAATTCGGAGTTGATGAAAACTTCCGCAGAATGGGTGTTGCAACCAAGCTGATAAGCTTCTGCAAACAAGAGGCTAAGAACAGAGGCTTTGACAGGCTGGAACTTGATGTGTGGGAATTCAACGAGGGTGCAATGGGGTTTTACGATTTCGTAGGATTCAAAACCTACAGAGAATACAAGGAAATGAATATTTAAACCGAAAAAATCCGTATGAAGATTGCTCCATACGGATTTTATTTTGTGTATCAAATTTTATTTATCGCCATTTAAAGGTGACGAGTCCGTAAACATAGATAAATGCGATAGCTGTAGGAACTACATATTTGAAAATCGGTTTCATCCACGAACGCACTTTCATACCGATGCCCATGTTGGCTTCTTTAATGAAGTTATCCCAACCCCAGCCGAACTTGTTGCAACAGAACAGAGCAAGCACAAGAGAACCGAGAGGAAGAACATTTGTGGAAACAATGAAGTCCCAAAAATCAAGCCATGTTGTACCCTCTGCAAACGGCTGAAAATGAAGAACGCTGAATCCGAGAGCCGTTGTGAGTGCAAGCACAAACACTACAATTCCGCAAATAAGACTGCCTTTTCTTCTTGACCAGCCTGTCAAATCACGAATCATTGCAAGAATATTTTCGCAAACACCCAAAACGGTTGACATTGCCGCAAACACCATAAACAGGAAGAAGAGCGAACCCCATATTCTTCCGCCGGGCATATTGTTGAACACGGTTGCCATTGTGTCAAACAAAAGGTTCGGACCTGAATTAACTTCAAGGTTGTAAGTAAAGCAGGCAGGGAAGATGATTATGCCTGCAAGCAGAGCTACGAGTGTGTCAAGAGAGATAACATTGATTGCCTCGCCCATAAGTGAATGGTCTTTGCCGATATAACTTCCGAAAATAGCCATACCGCCCATACCTGTTGACAGCGAGAAAAATGCCTGATTCATCGCACCCACAACAACATCACCGTTGATTTTTGAAAAGTCGGGTTTGAGGTAAAATGTCATACCCTCACCCGAACCGCTCAAAAACAGACTGTGGATTGCAAGCACAATCATAAGTGCAAGCAAAGCAATCATCATATATTTTGTTATCCTCTCAAGTCCGCCCTGAATGTTGAACGAGAGTATAACAAAGGCGATAACAACCGTTATCATCATAAAAATAACATTGACTGACGGATTTGCAATCATTGTGGTAAATCCGAGGTCACGGTTGTTACCCGTCAGAAAATTTATGAAGTAGTAAATTATCCAACCGCAAACAACTGTGTAAAAAGCCATAATTGCAAGGTTGCCCACAAGGCATGCCCAACCGAAACCGCCCCATTTTTGCTTTGGCTTTTCAAGTTTGCGGTACATTTTAATCGGACTTGTCTGTGCCGCTCTGCCCACCGAAAATTCCATTATCAAACACGGAATTCCCAAAACAATAAGACAGATGATGTACACAAGCATAAAACTTCCGCCACCGTATTGTCCGCACATCCACGGAAACTTCCACACATTTCCGCAACCGATTGCACAGCCTGCCGAAAGCATTATAAAGCCGAGTCGGCTTCCTAATTTTTCACGATTCACAACACAAGTCCTCCTGCCGAATTTATTTTATCTACACAATATTTTTTCGTCATAAATACTGCTCCTTTGTTTATTTTGCAATACAAAGAGTAGTATAGCAAATAAAATACCATTTGTAAAATTGATAAAACTGTGCTATAATAACGAAGATATCGTTCGTATAAAAGAGGATTTAGTTATGGATACCAATGTGCTTAAAACCTTTGTAGCTGTGTGCGAATATTCGGGATTTTCTGCTGCAGCGGAAAAGCTCGGCTATACCCAGTCAACTGTTTCATCACAGATAAAACAGTTGGAAAGCGAGCTTAACACGGTACTTTTTGACCGCTTTTACCACAGAATCAGCCTGACTTCCGACGGCATAACGGTTCTGCAACACGCAAGAGAAATTCTTGAATCTCACGAAAAGATGCTTGAAGATTTGCGTACCCCCGAAACAATTGAGGGCAACATTCGCCTTGCAATGTCAAGTTCTGTCTGCAACCGATTTTTTAAAGATGATTTTCTTGAGTTCAGAAAGCATTTTCCTAATATTCACCTTGTCGTTGTCGAAAGCGGTACAGAGCAGATGTTTGATATGTTACGCAAAAATGAGGTTGATTTGATTTTTACGCTTGACAGCCACATTTATGATTCGGAATTTATAATTTGTGCAGAGCATGAGGAAAAGGTTCACTTCTTTGCATCAGTTGACAATCCACTTTTGAATAAAGAAAATATTTCGCTAAAAGAATTATGCGCCGAGGATTTTGTACTGACCGAAAGTAATATGAGCTACAGAAAATTGCTCAACAATGAACTTGCCGCACAATCGCTTGAAATTCACCCTGTTTTGGAAATAGGAAACCCTCTACAAATTTGTTCTCTAATCAAAAACAGCAAAATGATCTCGTTCTTGCCTGATTTCATCACGGAGGATTACTACAATTCGGGAGAGATAAAACATCTTCCCGTCAACGATTGTGATGTTTCGGTGTGGACGCAGTTGCTTATCCACAAAAACAAGTGGAAATCTCCTGCGCTTAATGCGTTTATTGATTTTTATCGAGATGTTATACGAAAATAAAAAGTATCACATTTTGCCCTACGCACCGCCGTATTGCGTTATGATAATCTTGGCAAGCTTTGCGTTCGGCTTTTTGATATTGACGGGGTACTGTAACTTTTTTTCATAGACAAACATCAGCAATCCTCCTCGTTTTCCCACGGCCACGGTCCCTTTATCCAGCTCCACATATTGGTGCTTGTCATACTCTTTTTCAAAGGACCGAATTTTTCTTCATATTCTTCAACAAGCGGTTTCAATTTTTCTTTGAAACCGTTCATTTTTTGTATCATTGCCGTGTCGTGCGGATGAGTGTCAAGATAAATCTGAAGGTCAAGTGCGGCAAATTCGTAGGTTGAAATTTTCTTTAAAAGAATTTCTCTTTCAGTCAAGTCCATCACCGCATTTCTTTCCGTAGAATGGTTTGTTGAGAACGGGGAACATTGTACCCGACTCAAGCCCCTGCAATGGGCTGTAGGTTGGGGAGTCGAACTGCTGAAAGGGAACATATGCCATAGCCTCGCTCGTTCTCTTTGGCAGACACGGTATTCCGTACTGCTGAGAAATAATTTCTTTAATATCCAATTTAATTCTCCTTTTTGTTCAAACTTATGAACATTGCTGTTCATTCTCATAATATGCCCGTTTCAAACTTGTGTTTACATAATAAAAAAACAGAGCCGACAGCAATGCCGTCAGCCCTGATGCAGAGGTTTTACCGTGAATATCCGATTAAATGTTAATTAACCTTTTTGGCAGAATTTGAAGTAACCTTTGCAATGATTGCAAAAACTACGCAAAGCACAATTCCGATTGCCGAAACGATGCCTACAAGAGTGAAGTTTGTGTTTGAAATGAGTGAAAAATCAAGCACACCGCTGTCGGGATTCTGAAGTGACGCAAAAACTGCAACAGCGTCAACAATTACGGCAACCATAAGTGAAAGAATTGAAATTGATGCCGTAACAGTTTCTGTAAGGTTTTTTTCAATTTTCTTTGCAACGCTGATTTTTTCACTTCTGAAGTTAAGACAGCCGAAAAGCCAGAATACAGCCGCCGCATTAATTATTGTTTCGGGAATCATATATGTAGCGTTGTAGCTGAGTGAATAGAGAAGTCCGTCGGTTGACGGGATTGAAACACCTGCCCATACGGTACAGCCCGAAATTACATGACAGATATATCTCAAAGCACAAACTCCTACCGTGCCTGTTACGGCAGCGGCAGACGGATTGCTGACCTTGTTTCTGAGAAAGCCTGCAAGGCCGATAACCGTGAATGCAATTACATAGTCGAAGAGAATGATTGTTACGGCTGCCCAGAATGAAGTTGCGTATGAAAGGGTTGAAGCTCCCTGAATAAGCTGAATAATGCTGAATACAAATCCCGAAAGCAATCCCCATTTTACACCGTGACGATATGAGATAATTACAATCGGAACAATGCTGAATGCGGTAACACTGCCGCCGTAGGGAAGCTCTAAGATTTTTACAAAGCTTAAAACTGCCGCAAGTGCAATCATAATTGCACATTCGCACATAACAAGTGCATTTTTCTTATTGTTCGTTTTCATTAAAACTACTCCTTAAATAAAATTCTCTCGGAGAAAAAACACAACAAAAAAGGAGTATGCCAAAAAGACATACTCCAAGTGCGTACACTTCAAGCTTGATATGTCCCTTCGTTGGCATTATCCAAATCAGGTTGACGGTCGAAATCGAATTTCCTCTCAGCCGGTTACAGCTCCCGTTTTGTATGTGATTATTCTCACTCTGATTACGAATATTACACATCTTTAGATTGTGTAATATCTGCACTATGATTATAAACTGTATTTGACAATTTGTAAAGTCTTTTGTGTGCAATGTTACAGATAATCGCATATTAATTGACAAACACTTTGCTTTTGTGATAATATGTATCCTGTGATTTTGCGGTTTATTGCCGAATGGCAGTGAATTTTGCAACAATTGATAAACTAATTGAAGAAGGTTTTTTAATGGACAGCAGATTTAATTCACCGGCTGAAATTGCGTTGCTGGTGTCAAAATCAGGTGTAACAAAATCAATGCTTTCTCTGCCGAAAATGATTTTGCTCGGACTTATGGCAGGCGCATTTATCGCATTCGGCGGTGCGGCAAGCGATGTTGCAATGCACGGAGTTGCCGATGTGGGGCTTGCAAGAGTGGTTGCAGGCGTAATCTTCCCTGTAGGACTTATGCTCGTTGTGTTCACAGGCAGTGAACTTTTTACAGGCAACTGCCTTATGATTATTCCGACGCTTGAAAAGAAAATCAAGGCTGTTTCAATGATAAAGAATCTTGTTACGGTTTATATTTCAAATTTTGTCGGTGCAATGATTATTGATTTGCTGATATTTTTTTCGGGACAGCTCAATTATTCAAACGGCGGACTCGGTGCTTTTACAATCAAGGTTGCACTTGCCAAAACAACAATCAATCCTGCAACAGCAATTATCAGCGGCATACTTTGTAACATTCTCGTGTGCCTTGCAATCGTTATGGCAACAGGCGCAACAGATGCAATCGGTAAGATTTTCGGTGTATTTTTCCCGATTTGCGCATTTGTAGTCTGCGGATTTGAACACTGCGTTGCAAATATGTTCTATATTCCGACAGGTGTTATGGCGGCAATGAATCCCGAATATGTTGCAAAAGCTCAGGAGCTTTACGGTATTACGGCACAGCAATGTCAGAATCTTGCAAATCTTTCGGGTTGTGAATCTCTGCTGTTCGTTACAATCGGCAACATAATCGGCGGTATGGTCTTTGTGGGACTTCCGCTCTATTTTGCCTATATTCGCAAAAAGAAAAGTGCTTAAAATACATAAACATAAATAATTCATGAGAGCAGTCGTTTGGTAGTGCCAGATAAGGAAGTATTTATGTAGGGTAAGTAATATTTTTCGGCAGTCAACCAAACGATAACACATTATTACTATATGTTATCTTTTTGGGTCTATGTAACTCAGCAAAATGGGTTACACTGTATCCTTACTTTCGGAAATTGTCAATACAGTTTACCTGCTTGTTACGGTATGGGACATATTTGAGGAAAATAGGAATCTATACTGTATTGAATATTGAAAAATCTGCCCTTCTATGTTATACTTTTACTGGCTTATTGTAGCCACGCACAGGAGAGCTATTTTTATGACTTATAGCTATAACAGGTTATAGAAACTGTTGATAGATAAAGGCATGACAAAGACGCAAATGCGCTTGTAGGCAGGTATTAGCACAAACTACTTGCTAAAATAGGAAAGAGCGAACCTGTCGCAATGGAAAGCCTTGCAAAGAGTGCAACCGCCTTAAATTGCGGGCTTGACGATATTGTAGAGATTTTCAACAATAGTGACATGGAGAGATAAATTAGATGGCAATTCACAATAAATCACACAGCAATCATGCGCTAATGTCGCTGAACAAAATGCGTAAAGATAGAACCATGAAGCAAAAATCCGCAAGCGATTTTGAACAACCAGAAGAAATAAAGGTTCTTCACAGCATAATGGATTGTTGTGACTTTTTGAAACAACTTCCTGATGAATCAGTACAACTAATTTGCATTGACCCACCTTATAATTTGGAACTTGCGGGATGGGACATTTATGACAACTATATTGAATGGGCGTCACAATGGATAACTGAAGCTTATCGTGTGTTATCAAAAAACGGTAGTATGGTTATATTTGGTGGTATTCAGTTTCGTGATGTAAAATCTGGCGATTTGATAGACATTATTCAGTATGTTAGACATAGTACGAAATTCAAGCTAATAAATACCATTATATGGCATTACAAAAACGGTATGTCGGCGCATCGATATTTTGCCAACAGGCATGAAGAGGTCATATGGTTGGCAAAATCAAATGACTATTATTTCGATTTAGATTCTGTTAGAGTGCCTTATTCAGAAGAGGATTTGAAACTTGCCTTGAAAGATAAACGCCTGAACCCAGAAAACACAATGAAAGGCAAAAATCCTACTAATGTTTGGCAAATTGGCAGACTGAATGGAAACAGCAAAGAACGCGTTGGACATCCAACACAGAAACCTGTTGAAATTATCGACCGTTTCATTAAATCATTGTCTTATCCCGGTTCGGTGGTGTTGGATTTTTTTGCAGGAAGCGGAACTGTTGGCAGGGTTTGTATTACAGAGGGTCGGCATTGCCTTATGTGCGATAGTGACCCGGCTTCAATAGACTACTTCAATAAACATCTCGAACTAATGAAGAAATTAGGGCAAAACACAGAATACAAAAAAATTGAAAGCATAGCTGATTTTTTTGATGTTGAACAAGGAGAAAACGAACAATGAAAAAAGGGCAGTCAAATAGGCTTACAGCACAGCAAAAAGAGGGACAAGGTCCTATAACTATTTTTCATAAGGACGCACAAATCCATGACAAAGAAGTCGGAAATACTTCCCTTTTTGTAATCAAGCAGCTTGAATATGAATTTCCAATGCTGACATTTAGGTACAGGAAAGACTTGTCGAAGAAAGAAATCAATGAGGCATTGCAAAAAATCGATGAATATCTCGGGCAAACGCTTTTTGTAGAAAGCGCAAGTATTAGACCTGATGGCGGGCTCATAGAAGTGCAAGACGATAACGGGAATTGGCGTGTTGTGTTAGTATCAGAAGCAAAGCACCAAGGGAAAGATATTGAAAATATCAAAGCAGGAAAACTTGTTGGGAAAAACAACAATCAAGACCTTATGGCGGCAGGAAACGCAATCGAAAGAGCATATAAAAATGTAAATGAGATTGCCAATTTCATGTTAGGTGAACGCTATTTTCCTTACATTCTCTTTTTAGAGGGTTCCAATTTTTTGACACAGAATGTTATTGTTACAAGACCGGATGGTAGAACAGTAACATTAGTATATAATGATGGTACATTAAACAGGCTTGATCGGCTAACCGCCGCAAATTATGGTATGCCAATCAATACCAATCTTTGCGAAAATAGGTTTGTCAAATGTAATAGCGCAACAATTATGTTGCAAGCTGCTTCAATTTACACAAAAGGCGAGGGTGGACATTGGAACGATGAAGATATGATAATGGTTATGCTTGATATTGCGCGCACATCCTTACAAATGTTGGGTTCTGACCTTTTTAAGCAACTAACAGCAAAATAGTACATACGCAGATATTAGGACTTTTGTCGCTTATCGTTTACTATCTTTCAGTGTCTTATTGCAGATTTAAGCGATAAATAAGTGACAAGCCACAAGGTACAGTGTCAAGATATGTGAAGAAAAACAATATATAGTATAAAATCAAAAAAACAGCCCTGTATTTGGTATCAAAATCAAATACAGGGCTGTTGAGATATACTCTTTTTCAAAAGATACTCATACTACACCATTCTTTCAAATTACTTCCTTATATGGTGTTGCCATTTTGACTGCTCGTTTTCTTTTTAGTGCAAATTATTTAAAAGTATGTTATAATAAGCCTTACAAACAAAACGGAGGATATAATGGATTATTCACAGATTCTTTCACAGCAGTTTAATATTAAAGAGGAGTATGCAAAGAACATCATCACATTGCTTGATGACGGCAACACTATTCCTTTTATTGCACGATACAGAAAGGAAATGCACGGTTCAATGGATGACCAGTTGATTCGTGAATTTGCCGAAAAGCTTGAATATTTAAGAGGACTTGACAAGCGCAGAGATGAAATCCGTTCACTCATTGACGCACAGGAAAACGCTCACGGATGAAAATCAACCTTGCACTTGACAAGGCTGCCACACTAAGCGAACTTGAGGATATTTACCGCCGTACCGTCCAAAGAGAAAGACAAGGGCGTCAATTGCAAAGGAAAAGGGACTTGAACCGCTTGCTAACGATATTTTAAAGCAGGAAAAAGGTTTTGATCCGTCAAAGTCGGCAGTTGATTATATTGATGAAGAAAAGGGAGTTACCTCCGTTGAAGATGCAATTCAGGGCGCAATGGATATCATTGCAGAACTTGTGTCGGATAATGCGGAAATCCGTAAGAGAATAAGAAATCTTACAAACGCAAACGGTGTGCTTGTGTCTGTTGCAACAGATGAAGAAAAGGACAGCGTTTACAAAAATTATTATGACTACAAAGAGCCTGTTAAAAAGATTGCAGGTCACAGAGTACTTGCCGTGAATCGTGGCGAAAAAGAGGGATTTCTCAAAGTCAGCGTTGAAACCGACAGCGAAAAACCGCTTAATTCAATTTTCAGAGCAATGATTACAGACAAAAATCAGCTTTGTTCAGACATTATCCGTGAGGCTTGCACAGACGCTTATCAGCGACTTATTTATCCATCAATTGAGCGTGAGGTCAGAAACGACCTTACAGATACCGCCGCTGAAAATGCTATGAAGGTTTTTGCCGTAAACCTCAAGCAGCTGCTTATGCAGCCGCCTGTAAAGGGCAAAACCGTGCTTGCACTTGATCCGGGATATCGCACAGGCTGTAAGACTGCCGTTGTTGACAGCACAGGCAAGGTGCTTGATACAACCGTAATTTATCCTACACATTCAGACAAAAAAATTCAGGAATCAAAGCAGACTTTGCTCCGCCTCATCAAAAAGCATCATGTTGATATTATTTCAATCGGCAACGGTACTGCAAGCAAAGAAACCGAGATGTTCACAGCCGAAACAATCAAAGAGGCTGACCACCCCGTTTATTATATGGTAGTCAGCGAGGCAGGTGCGTCGGTTTATTCGGCATCAAAGCTTGCTGCAACAGAACTTCCCGACCTTGATCTCACACTCAGAAGTGCCGTGTCAATTGCAAGACGACTTCAGGATCCTCTTGCAGAGCTTGTTAAGATTGAGCCTAAGGCAATCGGTGTCGGTCAGTATCAGCACGATATGCCGCAGAAAAAACTCGGTGAAACACTTGACGGTGTTGTAGAGGACTGCGTAAACTCGGTTGGTGCAGACCTTAATACGGCATCGCCTGCACTTTTGTCGAGAGTGTCGGGACTTAACGCAACCGTGTGCAAGAATATTGTTGCTTACCGTGAAGAAAACGGTGCGTTCTCATCAAGAGCAGAACTCAAGAAAGTTCCGAAACTCGGACCTAAAGCGTTTGAGCAGTGTGCAGGATTTTTGCGTGTTCCCGAAAGCAGAAATCCGCTTGATAACACAGGCGTTCACCCCGAAAGCTACAAGAGTGCAAAAGAACTTTTAGGACTTCTTGAATATTCTGACAAAGAAATAAAATCAGGCAACTTCTCCGATATTCAGCAGAGAGTAAAGGCAAAGGGAACAAAGTCACTTGCCGATGTTCTCGGAATCGGACTTCCAACCCTTGACGATATTGTAAAAGAACTTTCCAAACCGGGCAGAGATCCCCGTGACGAACTGCCAGCACCAATGCTTAGAAGTGATATTCTCGACATCAAGGATTTGAAAGAGGGAATGGAGCTTAAAGGCACGGTCAGAAATGTAATTGACTTCGGCGCATTTGTCGATATCGGTGTTCATCAGGACGGACTTGTTCATATTTCGCAGATTTGCGATAAGTACATCAAGCACCCGAGCGAAGTTCTCAAAGTCGGTGATGTTGTAAATGTAAAGGTTCTTTCGGTTGATCCCGAAAAGAACAGAATTTCTCTCACAATGAAATTTTAATGCGAATAAAGCAAAAAGACAGTTCTATTGTTCCGCAAATCGCCTTTGCATTATTCCGCAACTGTTGATATTGTTCCGCAAAAGTGGTATAATAAGCAAAATCAATGCTTATTGTACCGCTTTGTTTTTTACACGGAGGTGTGACTTATGTTTATGACAGTAAAACAGGCTTCTGAAAAATGGGGCATTTCCGAACGCAGAATAAGAACGCTTTGTTCCGATGGCAAAATATCGGGTGCATATCAAGAAAAAAGAATGTGGCATATTCCGATTGATGCCGTGAAGCCTGTTGACGGCAGATACAAGTCGCAGGAAAGTATTCTTTCGCAGATTGACCGTAAAAAAGCCGAGCTTGACAAATGCAGACCTTTGACCGAGGGTGAAGTTGAAAGGCTTAACGAGGAATTTATTGTTGAATACACATACAATTCAAATGCTATCGAGGGCAACACGCTGACCTTGCGTGAAACCGATTTGGTTTTAAGAGGACTCACCATTGCGCAAAAGCCATTAAAAGACCATATGGAGGCTGTCGGTCACAAAGAGGCTTTTGACTATATATCACAGCTTGTAAAAGAAAAAGTCCCGATAAGTGAAAGCATAATAAAGCAAATTCACTTTTTGGTGCTTGCCGATAAGAGAGATGACCGAGGAGTTTATCGAAGAGTTCCCGTGCGAATTATGGGAGCACAGCACAAACCCGTTCAGCCGTATCTTATTGAGCCGAAAATGGAACAGCTGTTGATTGATTTTGCAGAAAGCAAGGAACATATAATTACTAAACTTGCCCGTTTTCATATTGAGTTTGAGGGAATTCATCCATTTATTGACGGAAACGGCAGAACAGGCAGATTGCTTGTGAACCTTGAATTGATGAAAGCCGGCTATCCGCCGATTGATATTAAGTTTGCCGACAGAATTGCCTATTATAATGCTTTTGACGAATATTATGTAAAGCATAACCTGTCTGCAATGGGAAACCTTTTTGCGGGTTATGTCAACGAAAGATTGGATACCTATTTAAAAATGCTTAAAAGTAATTGACGAGGTGTGCTTATGAAAAAGGCAGTTGCGGTAATTTGCACCATTGTTATTTTTGCGTTTTATTTAAGCGTGACGAATTGTTGAATCAATCGAAAAAGTGTATCGCCTTATTGAAAGCAGCTGAGTAAAAACAAAGGCTGACGAGAAATCGTCAGCCTTTTGTGTGTAATATTCGGTAATTATTCAGCCTTTTACTGCATATGATTTTCAAGGTGATTTTTCAATGCGGCAAAGGTTTCGTCGCTGATAATGTGTTCCATTTTGCAGGCATCTGCGGCGGCAGTTTCGGGATTAACTCCGAGCATAACAAAGAGCTTTGAAAGAACGGTGTGTCTTTCATATGTTTTTTCTGCAATTTCCCTGCCGAGGTCGGTGAGAATAAGCGAGCCGTCATCGCCGACTTTAAGATAACCGCCCTCTTTGAGAAGACCAACGGCACGGCTGACGCTCGGCTTTGAATATCCCATTTCTTCACATACATCAATTGATCTTATATAATTGCTCTTTTTTGAAAGAACATATATTGTTTCAAGGTACATTTCACCTGATTCTTTTAATTGCATAGTCTGCACTCCTTTACATTGTCTAATCATATCATGATATGAACAAAAAATCAATAAAATTAATTGTGCTTTCAATAATTATGAAAAAATGATTTACCGAAATCAACAAAAATAATATCCGAATTACAGATGTGAAATATTCAATTTGCCAAAATTCAAAATAAAATAAAAGTTTTTTCGCAAGCCTATTGACATATTTCGAGTTTTATAGTACCATATAATCGGTTAGCGAGAGCTAACCTTTGACCAACAAATATTGTTAGTATCTGCTAACTTAAAGGAGATTGATTTTATGATGCCTTTGATGTTTGCTAACACAGGTGAAACCAATATTATAAAGAAAGTCGGAGGTTCTCCCGAGGTTAAAAAGCACCTTGAAAATCTCGGTTTTGTTGCCGGCGGAGAGGTTACCATTATTTCGTCACTCGGCGGAAATGTTATTGTTAATGTAAAGGAAACACGAGTTGCAATCAGCGAAGAAATGGCTCGTAAAATTATGATTTGATTCTATGTAACAAACACACGGCGGAGTTGTTCCGAGAGGTGTTTTTATACGGCTTTATGCTCAATTTTAGATGGAGGAAACTGTTATGAAAACTTTAAAACAGGCAAAAGTAGGTGAAACCGTAAAGGTTGTTAAGCTTCACGGTGAGGGCGCTGTCAAACGCAGAATTATGGATATGGGCATCACAAAGGGTGTTGAAATTTACATCAGAAAAGTTGCTCCGCTCGGAGATCCGATTGAAATTACTGTAAGAAATTATGAACTTTCGCTCAGAAAAGCCGATGCTGAAATGATTGAAGTTGAGTAATTTATACTTATAAATCCTACGGGAGAAATCCCGTATTTTTATAACATTACGGTTAGCTTTTGCTAATCCAAGAGAGGATAACTGATATATGGAAATTAAAATTGCTCTTGCAGGTAACCCTAACTGCGGTAAAACAACTTTGTTTAACGCACTCACGGGTTCCAATCAGTTTGTCGGTAACTGGCCCGGCGTAACTGTTGAGAAAAAAGAGGGTAAGCTCAAAAAGCACAAGGATGTTACAATCATGGACTTGCCCGGTATCTATTCACTTTCACCTTATACTCTTGAAGAGGTTGTTGCCCGTAACTATCTTGTAGGTGAACGCCCCGATGCTATTCTCAACCTTATTGACGGTACAAACCTTGAAAGAAACCTTTACCTCACAACACAGCTTACAGAACTCGGTATCCCTGTTGTTGTGGCAATCAATATGATTGACCTCGTTAAGAAGAACGGCGATTCAATCAACATTGATGAGCTTTCAAGACAGCTTGGTTGTAAGGTTATGGAAATTTCGGCTCTTAAAGGCACAGGCATTATGGAAGCTGCCGAGGCCGCAATCAAAGCCGCAGGCTCAACAAAGACAATCCCCATGCACAGCTTTAACGGTGTTGTTGAACACGCAATCGCTCACATTGAAGAGGCTGCGGTTCACGATATGCCCGAGGAACAGCAGCGTTGGTACGCTATCAAGATTTTTGAGCGTGACGACAAGGTTCTTGCAAAGCTTGACATTCCGCAGAATGTTATTGACCACATTGAAAAAGATATTCAGGCGGCTGAAAAAGAGCTTGATGATGACGCAGAGAGTATCATCACTAATGAGAGATACATCTACATTGCCTCAATCATCAAGAGCTGTTATAAGAAGAAAAACAAGGGTAAGCTTACAACATCGGACAAGATTGATAAGGTTGTAACCAACCGTTGGCTCGGTCTTCCGATTTTTGCGGTTATTATGTTCCTTGTTTACTACATCTCAATGCAGACAGTAGGTACTGCCGCAACTGACTGGGCAAACGACGGTCTTTTCGGTGACGGCTGGCACCTTTTCGGTATCGGCTCATCACAGGCTGCCGAGGCTGAAGAAACCTACGGTGATTCAGATGCAATTATCGAGGCATTCAATGCTCAGTACGGAAATGACGACATTGCCGAAGCTGTTGATCTTGAATCTGAAAATTATTCCGAAGATGCCGCTAAGGCTGCTCTTGCAGAACTCGTAAATCTCACACCTTCAGACGCAAGCGTTACATATTCTGTTCAGGATGAAGAAACTCTTGAAATTACAGAAACTCCCGATACTAAGAAATCTGATCTTGAAAAGGCTGTTTCAAACTACCTCAACACAGATTATAAAGAGGGTTACGGTGCTCCCGATGCCGCAACATACGGAATCTGGGTTCCCGGTATTCCTGTTCTTATCGGCAACGGTCTTGACGCAATCAACTGTGCAGACTGGCTCAACGGTCTTATACTTGACGGTATCGTAGCCGGTGTAGGTGCGGTTCTCGGCTTTGTTCCGCAGATGCTTGTACTCTTCCTTTTCCTTGCTTTCCTCGAAAGCTGCGGTTATATGGCTCGTATCGCATTCGTACTTGACCGTATCTTCCGTAAGTTCGGTCTTTCGGGTAAGTCGTTTATCCCAATGCTTGTAGGCACAGGCTGCGGTGTTCCGGGTATTATGGCGTCCCGTACAATCGAGAATGAGCGTGACCGCCGTATGACTATTATGACAACAACATTCATTCCCTGCGGTGCTAAACAGCCGTTCATCGCTATGATTGCAGGTGCTGTCTTCGGTGGTTCACCGTGGATTGCAACATCGGCTTACTTCATCGGTATGGCTGCAATCGTAGTTTCAGGCATTATGCTTAAAAAGACAAAGATGTTCTCAGGCGATCCCGCTCCGTTTGTAATGGAGCTTCCGGCTTATCATCTTCCGACAGTATCCAACCTTCTCCGTTCAATGTGGGAGCGTGGCTGGTCATTCATCAAGAAAGCCGGCACAATCATTCTCCTTTCAACAATCCTTGTTTGGTTCACAACATACTTCGGATTTGTTGACGGTACATTCCGTATGCTCGGTGAGGACGAAATCGGCAACTCAATTCTTGCCGCAATCGGTAACGGTCTTGCATGGATTTTTGCACCGCTCGGCTGGGGCAACTGGCAGGCAACCGTTGCATCCATCACAGGTCTTGTTGCTAAGGAAAACATCGTTGGTACAATGGGTATCCTTTATCCGGGCGGATGGACAGAAATCGGTGCCGCATTCACAGGACTCAGCGGTTTCTCGTTCCTTCTCTTCAACCTTCTCTGTGCTCCCTGCTTTGCCGCTATGGGTGCTATCAAGAGAGAGATGAACAACATCAAGTGGTTCTGGTTCGCAGTCGGTTATCAGTGCGTATTTGCTTATGCAATTGCATTTATGGTATTCCAGTTCGGTTCAATCTTTGCAGGCGGTCTTAATGTAATCGGTCTTATCTTTGCCGTTGCAGTATTTGCATTTATGATTTATATGCTCGTAAGACCTTACAAAGAGGCTACAACTCTTAAAGTTAAGTCGGCTAAGAAGTAATAAATTTATTGATTAACAATGGGAGGAATAAATATGTTGGAATGGTTAGCGGCTAATATCGGCACAATCATTGTTGCATTAATTGTTATTGCCGTGATTGCTTTTGTGGTTTTCCGTATGGTAAAAGACAAAAAAGAGGGCAAATCCTCCTGCGGTGCAAACTGTGCGCACTGTGCGTGTCACGGTGACTGCCATAATCATAAGTAAATGTTTTGTAGGAGGTACAGCTAAAAAGCTGTACCCCTTCTTGTTTGTTATTGAAATTATGAATTTGGTGTTGAAGAAATTTTACGGTGTAAAGTGTATTTCAGAACTGTTCTGAATCGTAAAAAATAAAAGGAGAGATAAATATGGAGTATGTTTTTTACGGGTTGCTTGCCGTGGCATTCATTGCGTTTGTGGTTCTCGTAATCAGAAGTTACAGGAAAAAGCTTGTAAGCGGATGCTGCGGTGCAAGTGACGAAAGCGTTAAGAAAAACAAGGTTGCCGATAAGGATAAGTCACATTATCCCTATGAAAAAACTCTTGTTGTTGACGGAATGGTCTGTAAAAACTGTTCCGCAAGAGTAGAAAACGCACTCAATTCAATTGACGGTGTGTGGGCGGAAGCCGATGTTTCTTCCGGCAGGGTTACGGTCAGAATGAAAAGAGAAATTGAGGATAAAGTCCTCAAAAAGACAGTTAACGATATAGGCGCATACACCGTTATGAAGGCGGAATAAGGTTTTAGGAGCTTATGGCAGTATTGCAGAAAATTGATAATCCGTACGGTATGATACAGACTGTTGAACACGGCGAATCGTTCAGTATATACCGTTCACAGGACAGCACGGGCGATTGCGAGGTCACCGTGTATCCTGTGTTTTCAGGCATTGAGCTTGTGTATTACGATGTTCATATGCAAAGTTGTGACATTAATCTTGC
>ENA-OQKL01000251-OQKL01000251.1-human-gut-metagenome-genome-assembly--contig:-NODE-251-length-18823-cov-2.945175_pt1 | contig 18823 bp, 19 predicted proteins | sample MGYA00242779_ERZ504800 | MGnify/ENA primary metagenome ERZ504800 (study PRJEB26092, sample SAMD00036410) | human gut metagenome | host: Homo sapiens | study: EMG produced TPA metagenomics assembly of... | reverse complement strand
AGTCATACGGTACGGAACGAAATGACCAGTTTTAAAACAGTCCTTTCGGAAAAGAGTTTACAGAAGTCAGGCGATCTGCTTTTGCGGACCGCGGTTAATAACGCGTTTGATGGTGAGTGCGTAGACCAAAATGGAGACGAGCGGCGGTAAAATATCCGAGATGGGCTCGCAGAAGAAGATCTGCTCGATGGGCAGGAAGCGCGGCAGGATGAAAATGCACGCAAAGAGATGACCTTGCGAAAGACCGAAAGCGGCAGCGCGATTTTGACGACGCCCATGCCCGTAAAGCCGTCCACAATCTCGTACTGCATGCCAAGCAACACGGTGCCGAGCGTGTAAATACGGATGAGCCGCGCCGTCATGGCAATGTATTCGGGTTCTTTGGTGAAAATGCCTGCAAAGAGATGCGGGATGGTCTGCGCGGCGAGCGTCATGAGGACGCAAAAGCTGACCGCGATGACGAAGATGTACCGCTGCGCGCGAAGGATTTTCTCCGGACGGCGTGCGCCTAAATTGTAGCCTAAAATGGTCTGTGTGCCCATGGTGAGGCCGCCGAGCGGCATGGTGATGAGCAGCTCGAAGCTTTGCACGATGGTGTTGCAGGTGAGGAGCATGTCGCTGTTGTCGCCGCCGTAGCGCTGAAGCATCATGTTGAGCGAGATGAGCATGACGTTATCGAAAAGAATAATGAGAAACGCGCTCATGCCGATGCTCGTCACACGGCCGATGACTTTTAAATCGTATCCGCCAAATGTGATGGGAACTTCGATATGTTTGCCGAACAGGACGCACAGCACAAACGCACAGCTTGCAACCTGCGAAATGACCGTGGCGATGGCCGCGCCCACGACGCCCATATGGAGAGCGAAGATAAAAATGGGGTCGAGCACAATGTTGATGATGGCGCCGATTAAAACGGAGAACATGCCGCTGCGGCTGTGGCCCTGTGTGATGATAAACTGGTTCATGCCTGTGGCGGTGAGGGCGAAGACCGTGCCGATAAGATAGAGCGAAAAGTAGGTCTCGGCGTAGGGGTAAACGGCCTCGGTCGCGCCAAACGTGAGCAAAATGGGGCGGCGGAAGATATAGGCCAGCACCGTGACGGGCACAGCGAGGGACAAAATGTACACGAAGCAGTTTGCGATAACTTTTTTTAGCGGCGTCTATGTTCTTTTCGCCAAGGTTGATGCTGACAAGCGGCGCACCGCCGATGCCGACGAGAAACGCAAACGACGAGATGAGCGTGACGATGGGGCCGCACACGCCGACGCCCGCGAGCGCCTGTGTGCCGTTGCTCGGAATATTGCCGATGTACATACGGTCTACAATGCTGTACAGTACGCTGACGAGCTGCGAGAGCATGGAGGGAACGGCCAAGGTCCAGACGAGGCCTTTAATGTTATCCGATCCGAGGTCGTTTGTGAATTTCAAGGAAAAGCGCCTCCTCAGTGCTCGTGGCAGACTTGAAAAATATAGAACTTGAGGTAATAGGATTCGTCGGCACTCCACAAAATAGGATGATCCGGCGACTGGGTGCGGAACTCCACCTGACGCAGGCGGCAGTGCGCGGCGCGCGCGGCCTGCCCAATGGTCTGGGCGAAGAGCTCGGCGTTCATGTAGTGCGAGCAGGAGCAAGTGGCAAGGTAGCCGCCGTCCTTGACGAGCTTCATGCCGCGCAGGTTAATCTCGCGGTAGCCCTTGACGGCGTTTTAATGGCGTTTTGGATTTTGTGAACGCAGGGGGATCGAGAATGACGACGTCGAACTGCTTGCCCTCGTTTCGAGCGCGGGGAGCAGGTCAAAAACGTCGGCGCACTTGAACTCGACCGTATCGGAAAGATTATTTAGAGCGGCGTTTTTCTGCGCCTGCGCGACGGCGAGCTCGGACGCGTCTACGCCAAGGACGTGCTTTGCGCCCGCGATGCCGGCGTTCAGCGCGAAGGAGCCCGTGTGTGTGAAGCAATCGAGCACATCCATATCCTTGCAGATGCGCTGCATGGCGAGACGGTTATATTTTTGGTCGAGGAAAAAGCCGGTCTTCTGGCCGTCTTTAACGTCCACGATGTAGCGCACGCCGTTTTCGACGATCTCGACATCGGTGTCGAATTCGTCGCCGATGAAGCCCTTTTTGCGGTCCATGCCTTCTTTTAATCGCTCTTTGGCATCGCTGCGCTCGTACACGCCGCGAATTTTGATGCCGTCTTCGAGCAGGACTTTCTTTAAGATGTCAACAATCTGCAGCTTCATTTTATCGATGCCGAGCGCGAGGGACTCGACGACGAGGACATCGGAGAATTTATCGATGACAAGGCCGGGCAGGAAATCCGCTTCGCCGAAAATGACGCGGCAGGCGGAGGTATCGACCGTGCGCTTGCGGTATGCCCATGCGTTGCGCACGCGCATCTCGAGGAACGCGTCGTCAATCTCCTGTGACGCGTCGCGGGTGAGCATGCGGACGCGGATCTTGGAGTTCTGGTTGATGAAGCCGCGGCCGAGCGGGAAGCCGTTTTGCTCCTGCACGGTGACGACGGCGCCGTTTTTGAACGTGCCGTGGATGCTTTCGATCTCGTTATCATAGATCCAAAGACCGCCCGCTTTGAAAGCGCGGCCTTCGCCTTTTTTGAGTGTTACAATAGTTTCGTTCATAGATGGGTTCCTTTTATATAGTTGAGATGGGGGAGCTTTTTCTAAAGGCTTGCAGGGCAAGCCTTTCAAGGGACCCCCTAATTGAGTCCCTTGCGGTTCAACTGTCCGCCGGACAGTTCTAGCAATGCGAAGCATTGCTTACTATCACTCCTGATTTTTGGGTAGGCAAAAGGATTTCGTCGTCTGCGAACGACGACCAAAGGTTTCACCTTTGGGATCTGACCGACTTTTTGAAAAAAGTTGGATCAAAAACTTTTAACCAACGCTTTCGGAGAAATTGGCGTTCGCTTTTTCCGCTTCGATCTGTTTTGTGACTTTCTTAATGCAGTGCAGGCAGGTAGGGGTGATGTAGAGCACGGCGGCGATCCACGCGGTTTGATCCGAGAAACAGATAGCCGTATAGCCGAACGCGCCGACAAAGCCGAGGCTGACGATGGAGCGCGCGAACATTTCCGTTACGCCGGAGAATACTGCGCGGCCGGAGAAGCCGATGCCCTGTGTCGCCATGCGGCAGATGTTGAGGATGCCGAGACTCCAGAAGAAGTAGCCCATGCAGCGCAGATATTTTGCGGAAGCGTCGAGCACGTCGCCTGCACTCGATTCAACAAAGAGCGTGGACATGCTGCGGCCGAAGAAGATCATGACAAGGCCGATGCAGAAGCCGTAGGCGACGCCGACGATGACGCCGAGCCGTACGCCCTGCCGGATGCGCTCCGGCTTTTTGGCACCGAGATTCTGACCGCAGAAGACGGAAACAGCAGAACCGAGGGCATCAAACGGGCACATGCAGAACTGCTTCAGGCGCATACCGGCCGTGAAGCCCGAAACATACACGCTGCCGAGGCCGTTGTTCGCTGCCTGCATGACCATGCTGCCGATGGCCGTGATGGAGGTTTGAAGTCCCATGGGGATGCCCATGACGACGAGGTCACGGATGGATTCGGCATCCGCTTTGCAGTCTGCGCGGGAAAGCGTGAGGAGCGGTACGCGGAAGCGGATATAGATGAGGCACAAAATGCCGCTGACCGCCTGCGCTGCGATGGTGGCGATCGCCGCGCCCGCAACGCCCCACTTGAAGACAATGATGCAGAGCAGGTCAAGACCGATATTCAGGACGGTCGAGATGGCGAGGAACAGGAACGGCGTGCGGCTGTCACCGACGGAGCGCAGGATGCTGGAGAGCAGATTGTATAATAAGGTAAAGGGGATGCCGAGGAAAATGACGATGAGATACGCGTAGGCGTCGTCAAAAACATCCTGCGGCACGGAGAGCATTTGCAAAATGAGCGTGCAGCACAGAGAACATACCGCCGTGATGAGCACCGCGAATAAGGCGGTAAGCAGCACGGAGTTGAAAATGTACGAACGCATTTTATCAAGACGCTCTGCGCCGAAGCTTTTGGCGATGGGGATACCAAAGCCGATGCAGATGCCGATGCAGAAACCGAGTACCAGAAACTGCACGCTGCTTGTGGCGCCGACGGCGGCAAGTGCGCCGGTGCCGAGCACACGGCCGACGATGGCGGCATCAACCAGATTATACATTTGCTGCAAGAGGTTGCCGAGCAAAAGCGGCACCGCAAATTGCAGGATAAGCTTGAGGGGCTTACCCTCTGTCATGCTTTTTGTCACGAAAATCACCCGAAAATACATAGTCTCTTTTCAACCTTCTTATTTTATCATACCTTTTTTATTTTGGCTATGGCAGAACTGCGGATTTTGCACGTTGTTTTCCACACTTTTTGCGTGAATTGCGGAAAAAGCGCCCGATTTGAGAAAAAGGAAAACGGTGGGAGAAAAGGTGTTTCCTGCAAAACTTACAGAAGAAAAATTTTGACAAGGCGGTCGAAAAGCATTGACAACGAGAAAAACGGGTGTTATAATCTATTCAATTTCATAACAAAAAGCGATGACGAAGACTGTCTGTGCAGAGCTGTTTCAGAGAGCCGGTGGAAGGTGTGAACCGGTGCAGAGATGCAGAGATTTCTCCCTTCCGAGCCGGATGCCTGAACAGCGAATTCAGTAGGGTATCCCGTGATTGCTACGTCAGTGCATAGAAGTTATTGGACTTCGAAGAGTGGCGGAGGTTCTCCGCAATTTGAGTGGTACCGCGAGTGCATAATTTAGTTATTACACCCGTCTCAAAGCATAAACGGCTTTGAGGCGGTTTTTTTACACTTCAAAGCGGAAGAACAAAGAAACAAGCTGCAAGTTTGAAAGCACAAACTTTCAAATTCATAAGGCTTTAAACCGAACACAGCAGGAAAGGCAGAAGAACATGTTATCATTAGACAAAGTATTTGATGCACAAACCGTTCTAAAGAGCATCATCCGCGAAACAAACGTCGTGAAGACCTACGGCATCGCGCCGGATTGCGACCTGTACCTAAAGCCCGAGAATTTGCAGATCACCGGCTCTTTTAAGGTGCGCGGCTCTGCGTATAAGATCTCCCAGCTTTCCGCAGAAGAGAAAGCGAAAGGCGTTATTGCCTGTTCCGCGGGCAACCACGCACAGGGCGTGGCGCTGGCGGCAACGAAAAACGGCATCAAATCGCTCATCTGTCTGCCGGACTCCGCACCGATCTCCAAGGTGGAGGCCACAAAGGGCTACGGCGCAGAGGTTTGCCTTGTGGAGGGCGTTTACGACGACGCGTATAACAAGGCGATTGAATTGAAGAAAAAGAGGGCTATACGTTCGTGCACCCGTTTGACGACGAAGATGTTATCGCGGGCCAAGGCACCATCGCGCTGGAGGTTCTGAATGACCTTGACAACATCGATGCCATTGTGGTGCCGGTGGGCGGCGGCGGACTCATCTCCGGCATTGCGTACACCGCAAAGCACATCCGCCCGAGCGTGAAGGTGTACGGCGTACAGATGACCGGCGCACCGAGCATGTACAACTCCATTCACGACGGCAAGATCGAGACACTCGACACCGTGCAGACCGTGGCGGACGGCATCGCCGTAAAGCGCCCGGGTGACAACACGTTTGAGATTGTCAAAAAATATGTGGATGACATCGCGCTGGTGAGCGAGGACGAAGTTTCGAGCGCAATCTTGGCACTCATCGAAAAACAGAAAATGATCGCGGAGGGCGCGGGCGCTGCTTCCGTTGCCGCCGTGATGTTCAATAAATTTGATTTAAAGGGCAAGCGCGTTGTGTGCATCGTCTCCGGCGGCAACATCGACGTGACGAGCCTTTCCCGCGTGATTGACCGCGGCCTGATGAACTCCGGCCGTTCCGCGAGCCTCCTCATCGAGCTTATCGACAAGCCCGGTCAGCTCAAGGAGATCTCTTCGATCATCGCGGACTGCGGCGGCAACGTGACCGGCGTGCACTATGAAAAGGGCAACACCGAAAGCATTAACGGCTGCTTCCTGCGCATCGAAATGGAGACGCGCGACAACAACCATGTGAAAACGATCAAAAACGCCCTGCGTGAAGCAGGCTTCAGAACCACCAAGGGTTGAGAGGAGAAAGCAAAATGATGGACGCAAGCAAATATAAGGTCGGGTACTTCCCGGTATCGAAAGAATATAACAAGTGGGTGGAAAAAGACCACATTGAAAAGGCGCCGATCTGGTGCAGCGTGGATATGCGCGACGGCAACCAGAGCCTTGTCATCCCGATGAGCCTTGAAGAAAAACTTGAATACTACAAAGTGCTTTTGCAGGTCGGCTTTAAGGAGATCGAGGTCGGCTTCCCGGCGGCGAGCGAGACGGAATATGAGTTCCTCCGCACGCTGATTGACAACAACATGATTCCCGAGGACGTTACCGTGCAGGTGCTCACCCAGTGCCGCGAGCACATCATCCGTAAGACATTCGACGCGTGCAAGGGCGCACCGAGCGCGATTATCCACTTCTATAACTCGGTCAGCGTTGCACAGCGCGAGCAGGTGTTTAAGAAGTCCAAGGAGGAGATCAAGAAGATCGCCGTAGACGGCGCGAAGCTCGTCAAAAAGCTTGCGGCCGAATACGAAGGCAACTTCCGCTTTGAGTATTCTCCGGAGTCCTTTACGGGCACCGAGCCGGAATACGCGCTGGAGGTCTGCAATGCGGTTCTCGACGTTCTGGAGCCGAGCGAGACGAACAACGTTATCATCAATCTGCCGGTCACGGTGGAAATGAGTATGCCGCACGTGTATGCTTCGCAGGTCGAGTACATGAGCGAGAACCTCAAGTACCGTGAATTCGTGACTTTGTCTTTGCACCCGCACAACGACCGCGGCACGGGTGTTGCGGACACCGAGTTGGCGCTCCTTGCCGGCGCAGACCGCGTAGAGGGTACGCTGTTCGGCAACGGTGAACGTACCGGCAACGTGGATATCATTACGCTTGCGATGAACATGTACTCCCACGGTGTTGACCCGAAGCTTGACTTCTCCGACATGCCGTACCTTGTGGACGAATATGAAAAATGCACGCGTATGCATGTGTACGAAAGAGCCCCGTATGCGGGCGCACTGGTGTTTGCGGCGTTTTCCGGCAGCCACCAGGATGCGATTGCAAAGGGCATGAAATACAGAGCGAAAAATAAGCTGCATCAGTGGAACGTACCGTACATTCCGATCGACCCGAAGGACATCGGCAGAACGTACGACGCAGACGTTATCCGTGTCAACTCCCAGTCCGGAAAGGGCGGCATCGGTTATCTGCTGGAGCAGACGTACGGCTATAACCTGCCGCCAAAAATGCGCGAGCACTTCAGCTATCTGTGCAAGGATATTTCCGACCACGAACACAAGGAACTGAAGCCGGATGAGGTTCTAAATATCTTTGAAGAAAACTACCTCAATCTGACGAACGGTGTTACCGTGACGGATTTTGAGTTTATGCGCGACAAGGACAACGTGAAGATCGGCATCACGTTCGCGAAGGACGGCGAAGAGACCGAGATGGAAGCGGAAGGCAACGGTTCCCTCAACGCAATCAACAACGCGCTGCGTGCGTACACCGGTGCAGAGTACACCCTGCAGGTCTTTACCCAGCACAGTATGCAGGGACAGGGCTCGCAGAGCGTGGCGGCTTCGTACATCGGCCTTGAAAAGGAAGACGGTTCGATGTTCTGGGGCGCAGGCACCGACACCGACGTTGTAAAGGCGAATACAAAGGCGCTGTTGAGCGCTTACAACAATATGATCAAAGGGGGAAACTAAAATGAAAATGACCATGACGCAGAAGATCCTTGCGGCGCACGCGGGTCTCCGTGAAGTTACCGCCGGTCAGCTCATCAATGCAAAGCTGGATATCGTGCTCGGCAACGACATCACGACGCCGGTCGCAATTCATGAGTTTAAGAAAGCGGGCTTTACAGACGTTTTCGATAAGGACAGAGTAACGATCGTACTCGACCACTTTGTGCCGAACAAGGATATTAAGGCGGCGGAGCAGAGCAAGACGTGCCGCGAGTTTGCGTGCAGCCACTGCGTGAGCCACTTCTATGACGTGGGCAAGATGGGCATTGAGCATGCGCTTTTGCCGGAGCAGGGCATTGTGACCGCCGGCGACTGCATCATCGGCGCGGACAGCCACACCTGCACCTACGGTGCGCTGGGCGCGTTCTCCACAGGCGTTGGCTCTACGGATATGGCAGCCGGCATGGCAACGGGCATGGCGTGGTTTAAGGTTCCGTCCGCGATCAAATTTAACCTGACCGGCAAGCTGCCGGAAAATTGCAGCGGCAAAGACGTTATCCTCACAATCATCGGCATGATCGGCGTGGACGGCGCGCTGTATAAGAGCATGGAGTTCACCGGCGAGGGCGTGAAGAACCTCTCCATGGACGACCGCCTGTGCATCTGCAATATGGCGATTGAGGCCGGTGCGAAAAACGGTATTTTCCCGGTGGACGATATTACGCTTGCCTATTTACAGGACAGAAGCGAACGCGAGCCGGTTGTATACGAAGCAGACCCCGACGCGGAATACGAAAAGGTTATCGATATCGATCTCGCAAAGATTGTGCCGACCGTCGCCTGTCCGCATCTGCCGGAGAACACGCACCCGGCAAGCGAGCTGCACGATATTAAGGTCGACCAGGTTGTCATCGGCAGCTGCACGAACGGCAGAATGGAAGACATGGAAGCGGCGTACAGCATTTTGAACGGCAAGAAGATTGCGGACGGCATCCGCTGCATCATCATTCCGGGCACGATGCAGATCTACCGCGAGTGCGTGGAGCGCGGCTACGTGACGGCATTTATCGACGCGGGCGCTGTTGTTTCTACCCCGACGTGCGGTCCGTGCCTCGGCGGCTATATGGGCATTCTGGCAGCGGGCGAACGCTGCATCGCCACAACGAACCGCAACTTCGTCGGCCGCATGGGTCATGTGGACAGCGAAGTGTACCTGGCTTCTCCGCACACGGCGGCAGCCAGCGCGCTGACCGGCTACATCACCGAATATAAGGAGGCGTAAGCATGAACACACAGGGCAAGGTTTTCAAATATCCCGATAACGTCGATACGGATGTTATCATTCCCGCACGTTACCTCAACACCCCGAACGCACAGGAGCTTGCGCTCCACTGCATGGAGGATATTGACAAGGCGTTCGTAAAGAAGGTCGAAAAGGGCGACGTCATTGTGGCGGGCTGGAACTTCGGCTGCGGCTCTTCCCGTGAGCACGCACCGCTCGTCATTAAAACCTGCGGCACGGGTTGCGTCATTGCAAAGAGCTTTGCGCGTATTTTCTACCGCAATGCCATCAATATCGGCCTGCCGATTCTCGAGTGCGAGGAAGCGGCGGACGAGATCAACGCAAACGACGAAGTTTCGGTCGATTTTGATACCGGCATCATCACCGACATCACGACCGGCAAGACGTATAAGGCACAGCCGTTCCCGCCGTTCATTCAGAATATCATCAAAGCAGGCGGCTTGCTGAAGTCCCTCAAGGAGGCGGAAAACAAATGACGAAGAACATCGCGGTGATCCGCGGCGACGGCATCGGACCGGAGATCGTAAACGAAGCGCTCCGCGTGCTGGATAAAATTGCAGAGCTGTACGGACACACCTTTCATTATACAGACGTCGATATGGGCGGCTGTGCCATCGATAAGTGGGGCGACCCGCTGCCGCAGGAAATGCTCGATAAGTGCGTAGCTTCCGACAGTGTGCTGCTCGGCGCCGTAGGCGGCGACAAGTGGAACGACGTGCCGGGCCCGAAGCGCCCGGAGAAGGGTCTGCTGCGCCTGCGCGCGGGTATGGGAGTTTACAGCAACAACCGCCCGGCAAAGATCTGGCCGCAGCTCTCTGACGCTTCTCCGCTGAAAAAATCTATTGTCGAAAAGGGCATCGATTTCATCATCGTGCGCGAGCTCATCGGCGGCATCTATTTTGGCGAGCATAAGACCGATGATGCAGACGGCCAGCCGGTCGCGACGGACATTATGAAGTACAGTGAAGCGGAGATCGAGCGCATCGGCCGCATCGGATTCGAGACGGCAAGAAAGCGCAATCACCGTTTGTGCTCCGTAGAAAAGAGCAATGTGCTCGATACGAGCCGCCTTTGGAAGAAGGTCATGCACCGCTTGGCGGAAGAATACACCGACGTGGAGCTGACCGATATGCTCGTCGATAACTGCGCGATGCAGATCGTGAAGAACCCGGCACAGTTCGACGTCATCGTGACGGAGAACATGTTCGGTGACATTCTTTCCGACGAAGCTTCCATGATCACCGGCTCCATCGGCATGATCCCGTCCTCGAGCCTCGGTGCAACGAGCTGCGGCCTGTACGAGCCGATCCACGGCTCTGCACCGGACATTGCGGGTCAGGACCTTGCAAACCCGATCGGCACCATTCTTTCCGCCGCCATGATGCTGCGTTACAGCTTCGATATGGCGAAGGAAGCCGATGCGGTGGAGCATGCGGTTTCCAAGTACCTTGACGCGGGTTACCGTACTGCCGACATTATGGAAGACGGCATGACGAAGGTTGGCTGCAAAAAGTGCGGCGACCTCATCCTTGAATACTTAACGAAGGAGTAATTGAATGCAGCTTACAGGTGCAGATATCCTCATCAGAACTTTAATTGAACAGGGCTGCGACACCGTTTTCGGTTATCCGGGCGGGCAGATCCTGAACGTTTACGACAGTCTTTATAAATATCAGAATGAAATTCGCCACATGCTGACGGCGCACGAGCAGGGCGCTGCCCACGCGGCGGACGGCTACGCAAGAGCGACCGGCAAGGTGGGCGTGGTGATGTCCACCTCCGGCCCGGGCGCAACGAACCTTGTGACCGGTATTGCGACGGCGTACCTCGATTCCATCCCGCTTGTCGCGATTTGCGGCAACGTGCCGACAACACAGATCGGCACGGACAGCTTCCAGGAGATCGACATTACGGGCGTGACGCTGCCCATTACGAAGCACAACTACTTCGTCGGCTCCGTGGAGAATCTGGCGGACACCATCCGCGAGGCGTTTGCGCTTGCGCAGTCCGGCAGACCGGGCCCGGTGCTCATCGATGTGCCGAAGGACGTGCAGACAGCGGTCTGCGACTACGAGCCGCAGGCACCCGTACAGCCCGAAGAACGCCACGCGGCGAAGGACGTGCGCATCAAAGAAGCCGCGGCGCTCATCAATGTCTCGAAGCGCCCGTTCATTTACTTCGGCGGCGGTCTCATCACATCGGAAGCGCAGGAAGAAATGCTGGCGCTCGCCGAGAAGATTGACGCGCCGATCGGCTGCTCCTTGATGGGTCTTTCCGGCATTCCGACCGACCACCCGCGTTTCCTTGGTATGCAGGGCATGCACGGCCACTACGCTTCTTCCATGGCGATGCACGACGCCGACCTCATCATTTCGCTCGGCGTGCGCTTTAACGACCGCGTGACGGGCAACCGCGAGAAGTTTGCGAAGCTTGCGCAGATCATCCATATTGACGTGGACGGCTCCGAGCTCTCGAAAACCGTGAACTCCGCCTGCGGCCTGCGCGGCGACGTGAAGCTGACGCTGCAAAAGCTCATTCCGCTCGTCAACGCAGAGCAGAAGCCCGACTGGGAAAAGGCCGTGAAGGCCTTAAAAGAAACCGAAAACGATTATCTCGATATTCGCCCGGGCCTTACGCCCCGCAACGCGATCATGACGCTGAACAAGCACCTCGGCGAGAATACCGCCGTTGCAACGGACGTCGGCCAGCACCAGATGTGGGCGGCGCAGAACGTGAACTTTAAAAAGCCGCGCCGCTTCATTTCCAGCGGCGGCCTCGGCACCATGGGCTTCGGCCTCGGTGCGGCCATCGGTGCGGCGGTCGGCACAGGCGAGCGCAGCGTGCTCGTCACGGGCGACGGCAGCTTCGGCATGTGTCTCAACGAACTCACCACTGCCGTAACCTACAACGTGCCGGTTGTCATCCTTCTGATGAATAACGGCGTGCTCGGCATGGTGCGTCAGTGGCAGACGCTGTTCTTTAAATAAGCACTATTCCAACACGATCCTTGACCGCAAGACCGACTTTGTGGCGCTTGCGCGCGCGTTCGGCGCGGACGGCGAGGCTGTTGATACCGTGGCGGCGCTCGACAAGGCGTTTGAGCATGCGTTCAGCTGCGACGGCCCGTATGTCATCGATTGCAGGATCGATAAGGACGAATTCGTCCTGCCCATGCTCCCGCCGGGCGGCAGCATGGATGATATTATCATGAAGGTGGGTGAATGAGATGAATCGATATACCGTAGCGGTTCTGGTCAATAACCAGTTCGGCGTGCTGAACCGTGTGACGAGCATGTTCAGAAGACGTCAGTTCAACATCATTTCTCTGACCGTCAGCGAAACGGAATCGAACGCGCTTTCCCGCATCACCGTCACGTTTGAGGGCGGCGAGACGCAGAAGCAGCAGCTCGTGAACCAGCTTTATAAGCTGCCGGACGTCTGCTCCATTAAAGAGTTCACCCCGGACACCTCCGTCAGCTGCGAGCTGATGCTCATTAAGCTGAAAAACGATTCCAAAACGCGCAGTGACATCCTTGCCGCGGCGGACGCGTTCGGCGCGAAGACCATGGATTACTCCAAGGATTCCCTGATGCTTTGCCTGACCTCCGAATCGCGAAAAATCGATGAATTCGTCGATTTGATGCGCGACTATGAGATTCTTGAGATCTGCCGCACCGGCAATGTTTCCCTTGAAAAGGGCAGCACGACGATCCGTCAGGCCATCAATTTTTAATTTAGTTTGTCCATTTAAATTAACATACCAATTCATGCACAGAAAGAGGTAATTTATCATGGCAAGAATTTTTTATCAGCAGGATTGCGATCTGCAGAAGCTCGCAGGCAAGACCGTTGCCATCATCGGCTACGGCTCGCAGGGTCACGCACATGCACTGAACCTGAAGGACAGCGGTGTTGACGTTATCGTCGGTCTGTATGAAGGCTCCAAGAGCTGGGCAAAGGCCGAGGCACAGGGCCTCAAGGTCATGACGAGCGCTGAGGCTGCAAAGGCTGCGGACATCATCATGATTCTCATCAACGATGAAAAGCAGGCTGCACTGTACAAAGAGAGCATTGAGCCGAACCTGACCGAGGGCAAGACCCTGGCATTTGCACACGGCTTTAACATTCACTTCGGCTGCATCAAGCCGCCGAAGAACGTCAACGTCATCATGATCGCGCCGAAGGGCCCGGGTCACACGGTCAGAAGCGAGTATCAGGCAGGCAAGGGCGTACCGTGCCTCATCGCGGTTGAGCAGGATGCAACGGGCGACGCTTGGGACATCGGCCTCGCATATGCACTCGGTATCGGCGGCGCAAGAGCAGGCGTTTTTGGAGACCACGTTCCGTACCGAGACCGAGACCGACCTCTTCGGCGAGCAAGGCAGTTTCTCTGCGGCGGCGTTTGACGCTCTGATGCAGGCCGGCTTCGAGACGCTGGTTGAGGCAGGCTACGACCCGAGAAACGCATACTTTGAGTGCATCCACGAGATGAAGCTCATCGTTGACCTCATCTACCAGAGCGGCTTTGCCGGCATGAGATACTCCATCTCCAACACGGCAGAGTACGGCGATTACATCACCGGCCCGAAGATCATCACCGAGGAGACGAAGAAGACCATGAAGAAGATCCTGAAGGACATTCAGGACGGCACCTTCGCAAAGGACTTCCTGCTCGACATGTCTTCCGCAGGCGGCCAGGTACACTTCAACGCAATGCGCAAGCTGGCTTCCGAGCATCCGAGCGAGGCTGTGGGCGCGGATATCCGCAAGCTGTACAGCTGGAGCGACGAGGATAAGCTCATCAACAACTGATTTGAACGGAATCTGTTTTAAGGGGATAGCCATAGGGGAGTTTTCCTCTATGGCTTAAACCCTATTTACACACGGCGCGTTTTTCCATGCGGGACGCCGCGCCACAGCCAAAATTTCACGGATCGAGGAAATAAAATGAAAAGTGATTCTCTGAAAATCGGTACGCAGAACGCGCCGCACCGTGCGCTGTACCATGCTCTGGGCCTCACGGAGGAGGAGATCGAACGTCCGCTCGTCGGCATCGTCAGCTCCTATAACGAGATCGTCCCGGGCCACATGAATATCGACAAGATTGTAGACGCCGTAAAGATCGGCGTTGCGATGGCAGGCGGCACGCCGATTGTCTTCCCGGCGATCGCGGTATGTGACGGTATTGCAATGGGCCACACCGGTATGAAGTATTCGCTCGTTACGCGCGACCTCATTGCGGATTCCACCGAAGCCATGGCATTGGCACACGGCTTTGACGCGCTCGTCATGGTGCCGAACTGCGACAAGAACGTGCCGGGCCTTTTAATGGCGGCGGCGCGCCTTAACGTTCCGACAGTGTTCGTCAGCGGCGGCCCGATGCTTGCGGGCCACGTAGACGGCGCAAAAACGAGCTTCTCCTCCATTTCGGAGGCGGTGGGCGAATTCAACGCCGGTAAGATTACCGAAGAAAAGCTGCGCGAATATGAGTGCAAGACCTGCCCGACATGCGGCTCCTGCTCCGGCATGTACACCGCAAACTCCATGAACTGCCTGACGGAAGCCCTCGGCATGGGTCTACGCGGCAACGGCACCATCCCGGCGGTATATTCCGCACGTATCGAGCTTGCAAAGCACGCAGGCATGGCGGTCATGGATATGCTGAGAAAGAATATTCGCCCGCGTGACATCATGACGAAGGACGCCATTATGAACGCACTTACGGTCGATATGGCACTCGGCTGCTCCACGAACAGTATGCTGCATCTGCCGGCCATCGCGCACGAGTGCGGCATCGAGATCAACCTCGACATCGCAAACCGGATCAGCGAAAAGACCCCGAACCTGTGCCATCTGGCACCGGCGGGCAGAACGTACATTGAAGAGCTTGACGAAGCGGGCGGCGTGTACGCTGTGATGAACGAGCTGAGCAAAAAGGGTCTGCTGCACACGAACTGCATAACCGTGACCGGCAAGACCGTCGGCGAGAACATCAAGAATTGCGTGAACCTGAACCACGACGTTATCCGTCCCATCGAGAATCCGTACAGTCAGACCGGCGGCATCGCCGTGCTGCGCGGTAATCTTGCGCCGGAGGGCAGCGTTGTAAAGCGTTCTGCCGTTCTGCCGGAGATGCTTGTGCATGAAGGCCCGGCACGCGTGTTTGAGAGCGAGGAGGACGCGCAGGCGGCCATCAACGCGGGCAAGATCGTACCGGGCGACGTCGTTGTCATCCGCTATGAGGGTCCGAAGGGCGGCCCCGGTATGCGCGAGATGCTGAACCCGACCTCTGCTATCATGGGCATGGGGCTCGGCAACAGCGTGGCGCTCATCACGGACGGCCGTTTCAGCGGCGCAACGCGCGGCGCGTGCGTCGGCCATGTTTCCCCGGAAGCGGCTTCCGGCGGCCCCATCGGCGTTGTGGAGGAAGGTGACATCATCAGCATCAATATTCCGGAGAACAGAATTGAACTGAAGGTGGACGAGGCTGTCCTCAATGAACGCATGAAGAACTTTGTGCCGAAGAAGAAAGAACTTTCCGGCTACCTGAAGCGCTACGCGGCGCTGGTCTCCAGCGGTGCTTCGGGGGCGATTTTGAACTGATGGGTAGTTTACAGGAGTTGAGCATCCGCCTTTCCACGTTGGCGGTGTTCAGAGAATTACAGGAAGATGCGGTTATAAATAGTCTGCGTAAGTATCTCGCAGAGCCGTCCCCGGCGCTGTATGCGTTGTTCGTCTCTGCGCTGTACCGCGCAAACGGCGGCATACTCGGCGCATATGTGCGCGAAATCTGTGAAAACAGCGAGAACGTCTACGTGCAGGCTGTGGGCAAAAAGGAAGAGATCCCCGCTTACCTGCGCGAGGCCGTTTTGGAAGAGCTTAAAACGCTGCAGATGACGGCGGAGCTCACGCCGGAAACGCTGCGCAGCGCGATGGAGTATAGGGGCTTTTTACCCGGCTTTGTCAGCGAAGCGCCGGACATTAAAGCGTGCTACACAGAGCGCACTGCGAACATCGGCAAGTACGGCTACGGCATTTACGCCAAAAACCGTATGTTCTACCTTGGCGAGAATGCCGAGATCGTGCCGGTCAGTAACCCGGACAAGACGGAGCTTTCCGACCTTGTGGATTACGCCCGCGAGCGCCAGATCATCATCGATAACACAAAGGCGCTGCTTGAGGGTAAACCTGCGGCGAACATTTTGCTGACGGGCGACGCCGGTACGGGTAAATCGTCTACGGTGAAAGCCGTCGTCAATGCGCTGTGGCGCGAGGGTTTGCGTATCATCGAGGTGCGCAAGGATCAGTTACAGTCTATCCCGAAAATTCTCGATGAGCTTTCTGCGAACCCGCTGAAGTTTATTCTGTTCATCGACGACCTTTCGTTCCTCAAGGACGACGATAACTTCAATGCACTGAAAGCGGTGCTGGAGGGCTCCGTTACGGCGAAGTCGCAGAATGTGGCAATCTACGCGACGAGCAACCGTCGTCATATCATCAAGGAGAAGTTCTCCGACCGTGAGGGCGATGATATTCACCGCAACGATACGATGCAGGAGCTTGCATCGCTTTCCGAGCGCTTCGGCATCCACGTGACGTTCAGCAAGCCGAACAAGGACACGTTCCTGCACATCGTGCGCCACCTTGCGGAGGAAAACGGCATCGATATGCCGACGCAGGAACTGGAGCTGCTCGCCGAGCGCTTTGCGCTGGAGCGTGGCAACCGCTCCGCGAGACTTGCCCGTCAGTTCATCGACGGACTGCTTTCCAAGGCGGAATAAAAACCTTATACAGCAGACTGTTTTTGAAGCGGCACCTTTGCCGTTAAAACACGAAATGAAAAATGCTCCCGGTTTTTAGCTGGTTGCTCATAAAAAAGTGAATCCGACCTATGGCTGCAATCAAAGGTCGGATTCGTTTTTTTATGTTAGGGCTAGAATATCCATGGCTCCCTCTGACGCGGGAGGCTTGGATGCGGTGCAAAATCGCACATTACCGCACTACACCGAATGGTGTATAGAAGTGCGCCCTTACTGTTTGACAAATTGGAATTGATTTTCCTTTTTATTTCTTAGTATCAATCCAAATGAAAACTCTCTCGTCAGTTCTTTCAGTAACAACACCTCCGTTTGCTATTGCCACAGCTTGAGATGCTATGTTATCTAAAAGAATGGTTACTAACACTTTATCTATTCCCATTCCTTTCGCTTCATTAAGCAATAATCTCAGCAGTTCTTTTCCATATCCTTTTCCACGAAACGCTGGTGCAATTCCGTACCCGATATTTCCTCCTGCTTTTCTCAATGCCTCAGTCAAAAAATGTCTGACAGAACCAAATCCAACCGGAATACCATCAGCATATAGCCAAAAAGTTGTAGAAGGCACTTTCCAACCATCTACAATCCCTTCTTGCTCAGAATCCCTCTGTTTTACAATCAACCATTCTTTATACTCATCAAATGTTAATCCGTTGGCTTTGTTAATTAATCCATTTTCTTCAGCAGGGATCTCTTGCAGCATTGTGTAAATATCTAAGCCATCATCAACTGACAATCTTTTTAATTCCAACATTATTTTCAATTCTCCTTAATCAAATAAACTCAAGTTTATCAGTCTGTTTAATCATATCATATGGCTTCAATGTACGGCAAGAACAATCCCGGCAGACATTACTGCCGGGATTGATGCTGTTTTATGGACATCTACATTTATGCCGGGAGCGTTTTTGTGTATACAGGTAAATTTGATTTTACAAATTGCTGTGGCGGCGGCTCGAACCCGTTTGCAGGGTACTGCCGAGACTGGTGATGCAAAGGAGTGTTGCGATGAGGAACACGCCGGGAATGACGATAATCCACCACGCGTTTGTGAGCAGAGCCTTTTCGCCGACAGAAACGCATTACGCTTCGTATTCGCCGCGGATGTCGTCTTTCGGGGCGGGAATGGGGTAGTTACCCGTAAAGCAGCCCGTGCAGATGCCGAGGCCGTTCACCATTTCCGGCAGACGCTCTAAACGTAAATAACCGAGCGTATCTGCGCCGATCTCCTTGCAGATCTCGTCGACCGTGTGATTATAGGCGATAAGCTGGTGGCGCTCCGGCACATCGATGCCGAAGTAACACGGCCACAGGAACGGGGGCGAGCTGATGCGCATGTGCACCTCTTTTGCGCCTGCGTCTTTCAGCATGTTCACAATCTGGTCGCTCGTCGTGCCGCGCACGATGGAGTCATCGATGAGGATGACGCGCTTATCCTTGACAACCTCGCGCAGGACATTTAATTTAACGCGCACGCTGGATTCACGGCTGCTCTGCTTCGGTTTGATGAATGTGCGGCCGACGTAGTTGTTTTTCACGAATGCCGTGCCGTAGGGGATGCCGGATTCCATGGCGTAGCCCTGTGCTGCCGCGTTGCCGGATTCCGGCACGCCGACGACGATGTCCGCATCCACGGGGGAATCTTTCGCGAGGAAACGGCCGGCAAGCAGACGTGCGGAATACACGTTGATGCCGTCAATGCGGCTGTCCGGGCGGGCGAAATAAATGTACTCAAAAATGCAGCGTCCCTGCTTTTCGGCGGGAAGGCAGTGCGATTTGTCGGAGAGAATGCCGTTCGGCGTGATGGTGACAATCTCGCCCGGCTCTACGTCGCGGACGAATTCCGCGCCCACGGCGTCAAGCGCACAGGTCTCGCTGGAGAGGAAATACGTGTTGTCGCGCTTGCCGATACATAGG
>ENA-OQKL01000247-OQKL01000247.1-human-gut-metagenome-genome-assembly--contig:-NODE-247-length-19018-cov-2.597427_pt1 | contig 19018 bp, 17 predicted proteins | sample MGYA00242779_ERZ504800 | MGnify/ENA primary metagenome ERZ504800 (study PRJEB26092, sample SAMD00036410) | human gut metagenome | host: Homo sapiens | study: EMG produced TPA metagenomics assembly of... | reverse complement strand
GGCTTTGAACGCATCCGGGTATGCCTGCTGGAACTGCTCCAGCTTGGCGGTCCAGGCCAGCGGACAGATCACGTTGACATTGATGCCATCCTTGCCCCACTCAGTAGCGGCCACGCGGGACAGGCCGCGGATGCCCTCCTTGGCGGCAGCGTAGGAGCACTGGCCAAAGTTGCCAAACAAGCCTGCACCGGATGCAAAGTTGATCACGCTGCCCTTGGACTTGGCCAGATAGGGATAGCAGGCCTTCATATAGTAAAATGCAGCGTACAGGCCGGAATAAAGGGCCAGATCAAACTGCTCGGTGGTGTGCTCTGCCAGCGGCACGCCGGAAGCGGATGCCTGTGCGTTGTTCACCAGCACTTGAATGCCGCCAAAGGTATCCACAGCCTGATTGACGACATTTTGCACGGTGGCTTCGTTGTCGGTACCTGCACACACATCTGCCTGCACCGGCAGAACACGGATGCCATACTTGGCTTCCAGCTCGTTTTTTGCCTCTTCCAGTTTTTTCACATTACGGCCAGTGATGACCAGATTTGCGCCCTCTTTTGCAAAGGCGGTGGCAATGCCATAGCCGATGGAGCCGCAGCTGCCATCGGAAAGTACGGCGCGGCCTGCGCCGGTGATGATAGCGGTCTTACCCGTTAAAAAGCCCATAGTTGCCCTCCAGAAGTGCTCAGTTGATATATCAATTGGCTGATGTTGGCCATATTATAGCCTGAATTCCATAGATAGCAAGGCTTTTACGATAATAAAAATAGACAAGAATGCCGAGAAGGTGAAAAAATTCACAACTTCTCGGCATTTTGTGAAAGATTTATCAGAAACTTTGATGTTAAAATAAAGACAAACTAATTACTTCTGCACGCCCGCCTCGCACTGCTCAATAAACTGCTTTGCCACGCGGGGACTGCGGCCGCCGGCGCGGATGGCAAAGGCTTCGGCTTTGACCAGCAGCTGATCCATCGGCATGTCGATGCCGTGCTGCTTTGCCAGTTCGGCCAGAATGGTCTCAAACCGGGCCTTCTCCGGCCGCTGGAAAGTGACCGTCAGGCCGAACCGGGCCGAAAGGCTCATCAGCTCCTGCCGGGTATCGGCTTCGTGGATGTCGTCGCCGGTGCGGTCGGTCAGTGTTTCTTTAATAAGGTGGCGGCGGTTGGAGGTGGCGTATACCGCAATGTTCTTGGCCCGGCCGCCCACGCTGCCTTCCAGAATGGCCTTCAGGGCGGCAAAGTTGTCGTCGTTGGCGGTAAAGCTCAGGTCGTCGATGAACAGGATGAATTTGAGCGGGTTCGCGGCCAGCTTGTCCATCAGATCCGGGATCTGGTAGAGCTGGTTCTTCTTCACTTCCACCAGCCGCAGGCCTTCAGGCGCAAACTCATTGGCAATGGCTTTCACCGCACTGGACTTGCCGGTGCCTGCATCGCCGTACAGCAGCACATTGTTGGCGGGCATCCCGGCCAGCAGGGCCTTTGTGTTGGCAATGACCTTTTCGCGCTCCTTCTCGTAGCCGGGCAGCTCGGAAAGGCGCTGAGGGTCCGGGTATTTCACCGGCACCAGCTGGCCATTCTCCACCGTGAACACATGGTGCTTGGCAAACATGCCATAGCCCTTTTTTCCCACCTCGCTCATGCGCTGGGCGTAGGCGGCAGGCAGGTCGATGCCGGAGGTCTCCCACCGGGGCAGGAAAGCCAGCTCCTGCGCCTGCCCTGTGGCAGAACCGGCAGCGGCCAGCAGTTCGTCCAGCGTCAGGCCGCACAGAGCCTGCAGAAAAGCCAGTTCACTGTCCAGCGCGGTCTGCAGTGCAGGGGCAAGGGTGCCCGATGCAGCCTGACGCACGCAGACGGTCTCGGCTTCCAGCACAGCGGCGCTGAGGTAGCTGCCCCAGTTGGTGGTGTGCTCGAACAGTGCGGCTTCAAATTGGGCCACAGCGTCGCACACTAGGCCATAGCCGGGCGCACCGGCTTCCATGCGGTCGGTCAGGTCCAAAAGCTTTGCCACAACGGGGTCGTCCAGCAGGCTGCGGAAAACAACAAGCCCGTGCAGCCGGGCATTCCATTCTCTCAATTTCATATTCCTGTCCTCTAGTTGGTCTTAAATTAAACGCGCAGGCGCGCATATCAGAAGTATACAGCGCATTGTGCTATGGCGCAAGAGGTGTTCAATTAACTTCATGTTTGGGGTGATTCAGGTTACAAATTGTCGATTGACAAAAGGCCGATTTATAGTATAATTTACATCAACAAATGCGCAGATGGGAAAAAGTACCACACGATCCCCACTGTTCAGAGAGCTGCCGTCTGGTGCAAGGCAGTCAGTGCTTCGTGCGGAAAATCATCCCGGAGCAGCCTGCCCAACGGGTGCAAAACCCTTGTAAGCAGCGCCGGTTGCAGCCGTTACCGTGCAGGGCTTTGTTGGAAGCCCGTGAGAGGGTGTGCACAGCACGCCAACGAGAGTGGTACCGCAGAGAGCTTGATGATCACAAGGTCTTTGTCTCTTGATAACAGGGGACAAAGGCCTTTTCTTTTAAAAAGAAGCTCCCCGGGAACGTGTAAAAAGTGGAAAAAGGTTAGGAAAACAGGAGAAACTCACCATGCAGTTGAATGGTTCTCAGATTTTTGTGGAGGTCCTCTGCGAGCAGGGCGTGGACACCCTTTTTGGTTATCCCGGCGGCGCAGTGCTGAACCTTTACGATGAGCTGTACAAAAATTCGGACCGCATCACCCATGTGCTGACGGCACATGAACAGGGCGCGGCCCACGCGGCAGACGGTTATGCCCGTGCCACCGGCCGCACCGGCGTGGTGCTGGCCACCAGCGGCCCGGGTGCCACCAATCTGGTCACGGGCATCGCCACCGCTTATATGGACTCGGTGCCTCTGGTGGCCTTTACCGGCAACGTAGCCACCCCGGGCATCGGCAAGGACTGCTTTCAGGAAGCCTACATTGAGGGCATCACGATGCCCATTACCAAACATAATTTTACGGTGCGCCGGGTCGAGGATCTGGCCGACACCATGCGCGCAGCTTTCCGCATTGCACAGAGCGGCCGCAAGGGCCCGGTGCTGGTGGATATCCCCAAGGACGTGACAGCGGCGGTATGCGAGTTCACCCCCAAAAAGCCGGAGCCGATCCGCACCGTTACCACCTTCAACGCGGAGCAGGTCAAGTGGGCAGCGGATCTTATCAATGCGGCCCAGCGACCGCTGGTCTACTTTGGCGGCGGCGTGCGCAGCGCAGCCTCCTGCCAGCCGCTGCGTGATCTGCTGCACAAGGCAGAGATCCCGGCCACCTACACCCTGATGGCCGCAGGCGTTGTGCCCTACGGCGACCCGATGAACATTGGCATGGTGGGTATGCACGGCTGTTACACCTCCAATCGTGCCGTGGCCGACTGCGACGTGCTGATCGCGGTGGGCACCCGCTTTTCGGACCGTGTGGCCCTGAACCCCAAGACCTTTGCAAAGAACGCCACCATCATCCAGATCGACATCGACCCCAGTGAGCTGGGCAAGAATGTGGAGGTCGATCTTTCCATCGTGGGCGATGCCGCTTACGTGCTGAACGCCATGCTGCCGCAGATCGAGGAAAAGAAGCATCCCGACTGGATGAAGATGATCCATGAGTGGCAGGCACAGGATTACCACCCGGTGTCCGACCCCACCCGCCTGATGCCCCATCAGGTGATCGGCGAGGTGTGCAACCAGTGCGGCCCGGAGGCCGTGTATGTGACCGATGTGGGCCAGCACCAGATGTGGGCGGCACAGTACCTGCGCCACGCTAAGAGCCGCGGCTTTATCACCAGCGGCGGTCTGGGCACCATGGGCTTTGGCTACGGTGCCGCCATTGGCGCACAGATGGCTCTGGGCCGCGACCAGCGGGTGGTCATGTTTACCGGCGACGGCTCCTTCCACATGAACCTGAACGAGGCCTGCACCGCCGTGAGCTATGAGCTGCCCATCATCACCGTGATCTTCAAACACTCGGTGCTGGGCATGGTGCGCCAGTGGCAGACCACCTTCTACGAAAAGCGCTACAGCCAGACCGACCCCCACCGCAAGACGGACTTCGTCAAGCTGGCCGAGGGCTTTGGCCTGAAGGGCTACCGCTGCAGAAACCTGCCGGAGTTTCAGGCTGCTTTTGCCGATGCAATGAAGCAGAAAGGCCCTACTTGGATCGAGTGCATCATCGATAAGGACGAAAAGGTGCTGCCCATGATCCCCGGCGGCGGCGACATCAACGATATCATCATGGAATAAGGAGGACACAGCAATATGGAATCCAACAAGCGCAGGGTCATCAGCCTGCTGGTGGACAACCAGAGCGGTGTTCTGGCCCGTGTGTCCAGCCTGTTCTGCCGCCGCGGCTTCAACATTGACAGCCTGACGGTTTCCGCCACCAACGACCCGGCGGTCAGCCGCATCACCGTTACCATCACCAGCGACGAAAAGGCACTCAGCCAGCTGATCCTGCAGACCGAACGGCTGGAAGTTACCCGTCAGGTGTTCGTGCTGGACGGCGAAAAATCTCTGGAACGGGAACTGCTGCTGCTGAAGGTAGCATCCGATGTGCACAACCGCAGCGAGCTGCGGGAGATCGCCAGCATCTACAAGGCCAAGATCATCGACCTTTCGCCGGACAGCATGGTGTTCGAGCTGATCGGCAAGCCGGATAAGATCGATGCCTTCCTGAAAATGTTTACAGATTACAAAATTTTGGAGCAGTGCCGCACCGGTGTTACCGCACTGGAGCGCGGCGGGATGCATCAGCATATGCAGAAGCCTCCGCAGGAGGTGCGCGAAGCACAGCTGCCTCTGCCGGGAACCCACTGCCCGGAGAGAAAGTAAGAACGAACCCTCTCCGTCACGGCTGCGCCGTGCCACCTCTCCCGAAGGGCGAGGTTTTATGCATCATCAAAAGAGAAGGTATGATAAAAGCTCCCCCTCGGGGGAGCTGGCATCGAGCAAAGCGAGATGACTGAGAGGGTTAAAAACTTCGCTTTTCCGCTCCACAGTGAGCGAAAAAATAAAATGTTTACAATCAGCCACTGAATAAACACAAAACAAAAAGGAGAACAACTACCATGGCTATCAAGAAATACTACGATTCCGACTGCAACCTCGGCGTGCTGGACGGCAAGACCGTCGCTGTCATCGGCTTCGGCAGCCAGGGCCACGCACATTCTGAGAACCTGGCCGAGAGCGGCGTGAACGTCGTCGTCGGCCTGCGCAAGGGCTCTGCTCACTGGGAGAAGGCTTCTGAGTTCGCAGCAACTCACGAGAACTTCAAGGTCATGGAAGTGGAAGAAGCTGCCAAGGCCGGCGACGTTGTCATGATGCTGGTGCCCGACGAGCTGTGCGCTGACATCTACAACAAGCAGGTCGCTCCCTACATGACCGAGGGCAAGGCACTGGCCTTTGCACACGGCTTCAACATCCACTTCAAGACCATCACCGCTCCCAAGAATGTGGACGTTATCATGATCGCTCCCAAGGGCCCCGGCCACATCGTCCGCCGCCTGTACACCGAGGGCGAGGGCTGCCCCTCTCTGATCTGCGTGGAGCAGGACTACACCGGCAAGGCTAAGGATATTGCTCTGGCATACGCTTCCGGCATCGGCGCTGGCCGTGCAGGCATCCTGCAGACCACCTTCAAGGAGGAGACCGAGACCGACCTGTTCGGCGAGCAGGCTGTGCTCTGCGGCGGCGTTTGCGAGCTGATCCATGCTGGCTTTGACACCCTGGTGGAAGCTGGCTACGCACCGGAAATGGCTTACTTCGAGACCTGCCACGAGATGAAGCTGATCGTTGACCTGATCAACGAGGGCGGCTTCTCCAAGATGCGTTACTCCATCTCCAACACCGCTGAGTACGGCGACTACCGCACCGGCAAGCGCCTGATCACCGCCGAGACCCGCAAGGAGATGAAGAAGGTTCTGACCGAGATCCAGGACGGCACCTTCGCTTCCGAGTTCCTGACCGAGATGAGCCCCAAGGGCGGCCGCAAGGTGCACTTCCTCGCCAAGCGCCGTATGGAGGCTGAGCTGCCCATCGAGAAGGTGGGTGCTGAACTGCGCAGCATGATGAGCTGGCTGAAGAAGTAAGAGGAGAACCCTCTCAGACCGCTTTTCGGCGGTCAGCTCCCCCGAAAGGGGGAGCTTCTGACGCATCCGCAACCTTATAGCTCCTCCGCGAAACCTCTCCCTCTCGGGAGAGGTGGCACGGCGCAACCGTGACGGAGAGGGCTTTATCAGAAAAGAGGATTTGCAATGAGAAGTGACAACGTGACCAAGGGCTCGGAGCGCGCGCCCAACCGCAGCCTGTTTTATGCGCTGGGCTACACCCCGGAGGAACTGGAGCGCCCCCTCATCGGCGTGGTGAGCGCCTACAGCGAGATCGTGCCCGGCCACATGAATCTGGATAAGATCGCCGACGCCGTCAAGGCAGGCGTCCAGATGGCAGGCGGCACGCCCATCCTGATCCCCTCCATTGGCGTGTGCGACGGCATCGCCATGGGCCATGTGGGCATGAAGTACAGCCTTGCATCCCGTGAGCTGATCTGCGACAGCGTGGAGACCATGCTCATGGCCCACCAGCTGGACGGTCTGGTGCTGGTGCCCAACTGCGATAAGATCGTGCCCGGCATGGTGATGGCAGCGGTGCGCATGGATGTGCCCGCTGTGGTCTGCTCCGGCGGCCCCATGCTGGCCGGTACCTACGGCGGCGAAGAGGTCAGCCTTTCCAAGATGTTCGAGGCTGTGGGTGCCTACAAGGCCGGTATGATCACCGAGGATCAGCTGGAAGACTGCACCTGCAACTGCTGCCCCAGCTGCGGCAGCTGCTCCGGCATGTACACCGCCAACAGCATGAACTGCCTGTGCGAGGCCATCGGCATCGCACTGCCCGGCAACGGCACCATCCCCGCCGTCTACTCCAAGCGCCTGCTGCTGGCAAAGCACGCCGGTATGGCCGTCATGGATATGGTGAAGAAGGGCATCACCGCCCGCCAGATCATCAACGAGCGCTCCATCCGCAATGCGCTGACCTGCGATATGGCGCTGGGCTGCTCCACCAATACCGTTCTGCACCTGCTGGCCATCGCCTACGAGGCCGGTGTGCCGATCGACCTGAAGCTTTTCAATGAGATCAGCGCCAAGACCCCGAACCTCTGCCATCTGGCCCCCGCAGGCCCCACCCACATGCCCGACCTCTACGCCGCCGGCGGCATCCCTGCCGTGCAGGCAGAGCTGGCCAAGAAGGGTCTGCTGGACCTCGATGTCCCCACCGTCACCGGCAAGACCCTCGGCGAGAACATCAAGGGCGCTCACATCCTGAACGACAAGGCCATCCGTCCCATCGATGATCCCTATTCTCAGACCGGTGGTCTGCAGATTTTGTGGGGCAACATCGCCCCCGATGGCTGCGTCGTCAAGCGCAGCGCCGTGGCCCCCGAGATGCAGGAGCACTCCGGCCCGGCCCGCGTCTTCAACAGCGAGGAAACGGCCATCGCCGCCATCTATGCGGGCAAGATCGTCCCGGGCGACGTGGTGGTCATCCGCTACGAAGGCCCCAAGGGCGGCCCCGGTATGCGTGAGATGCTCAACCCCACCTCCGCTCTGGCCGGCATGAAGCTGGACAAGACCGTGGCCCTCATCACCGATGGCCGCTTCTCCGGCGCTTCCCGCGGCGCTGCCATTGGCCACGTCAGCCCGGAGGCCGCTTCCGGCGGCCCCATTGGCCTTGTTGAGGAAGGCGATACCATCCACATCGACATCCCCAACGCCAGCATCACGCTGGAAGTTTCGGATGAGGTGCTGGCGGAGCGCAAGGCAAAGTATGTCGCTCCCGAGCCCAACATCAAGACCGGCTGGTTGAGCCGCTACGCCCGCATGGTCACCAGCGCAAACCTCGGCGCAGTGTTGAAGTAAGATAATATAAAGAACAGGAGCTGCATCCTTTCGGGACGCAGCTCCTGTTCTTTTTGGTGAGTCCAAATGGAATCTTTGCATTTCCACTTTCAGTATATGCGAAATTCAAAAAAAGTCAAGCTTACCGCAAGAAAATTACATTTTACGCCCCAAGCTGAAACTCAAATGTATACCCATCCTCGCCGTAGTGCTCATTGCCTACCCAGAGAACAGACTTATCAGTCAGATCGTAGACCACGCTGTGGATGGTGTTGGTGTTGGAGTCGTCGTTGTTCCAGGTGCGGCGGCCCACCGAAGCCAGCAGGTCCATGGCAGCGCTCTTGTCAGCCACGACGCCGTTGGTCTGGCGCAGGGCAGCAGCAAGGTGCTCGTAGCGGTCAAGGCCCTTCATCTCGACGGTAGTGCCGTCGTAGTAGCCGGGGGCCTTGATGAAATTGGTCACCACCTGCCAGTCGGAGGAATCGGAGAGGGCGTCGGTGTCATTCCAGAGGACGTTCAGCTGACGCTGAGAGCCGTCGGCGTCGTGGTCGGCATCAGCACCCACCCACTCGAGGACGGCGCTGCGGCCGGTGGAGTCGGCCACCATGTAGTGGAAGCAGCTGCTTGCCGAGTCGTGGAGGTCGTACTGCTGGGCCAGCGCCACAGCGTCCTCCACCGAGTCGGCGTAGTCGAGGATGAGCCGGAGCAGGGTGGTGGAGGTGAGGTCGGGCTTGTCGGTCTGGGTGTCGGTGGGGGTGCCTTTGCCCTCGCCCTGATAGGACATGAAGATGCCGCAGGCCACACCGGCGTCATTGACGCCGTCCAGCGGCACATAGGGGGCCGCGAGGGTCAGGATTTTCTGGCCGAGGCTCTCTACGTCCTTGTCTTTGTCGAGGCCGAGGAAGCTCAGGTCGATGGTGGAATAGGAGGCGTGACGACCCTTACCGGGGTTCGTGTAGACGATGGCGGTGTTGGTGGCTGAGAAGTCATAGTTGCGGCCAAAGACCCGGTCGCCGCTCTGGGTGTCTGCGGTAAAGGCCGAGCAGGCGATGGTGCTGGTCTTGATGTTCATGGGGATGATGCCCTTGGTGATGCTCTGGGTGATGAAGGAGATGAGCTCAGAGTCAGTGGATGCGCCGCCCTGGGCCAGGAAATCGTCAAAGTAGTAGCCGCCCGAGACGTTGAGCTGGTAAACTGCACCGTCGCGGTGGGCTTCGTCGCGGTCAGAGAGCTTTTTGAGGGACGAGAGGGTGGCCAGCTCGTTGTGCCAGAGGGCGAACACGGCAACGGCCAGTGCGATGACCAGCGCCGCCAGCACGCAGGCGAGGCGCTTGAGGACTTTGGAGAGAGAGTTATGCTTCATGGGACCTCCTGAAAAAGTCAAAAGAATATAGATAAAATACCTGAATATTTTATCACGACTTCTGTCGTATTACAAGACTTTTGGAGATCTGGCCGGAAAATAAAAACAGGCGCTGAAGGACAGCGCCTGTTCTGAGAGAGACTTAACCAAACAGTTTTTTCGTATTGTGCATATACACCGACAGCACCAGCCCCACGCAGATATACAGCATGAGCACCGAGCTGCCGCCCGCCGAGTAGAAGGGCAGGGTGACGCCGATGACCGGCAGGAGGCGGAGGTTCATGCCGACATTGACGAATATCTGGGCCATGAACGCGCCGCCGATGCCGGCGCAGATGAAGGAGCCCAGCATATCCTCGCTGCACGCTCCGGTGGCGAAGGTCTTGATAATGATGGCCAGCAGCACGCCCAGCACCACGCAGCAGCCCACGAAGCCTGCCGCGTTGCCGATCCAGCTGAAGATGAAGTCATTGTGGGCGTTGGGGACGCTGAGTAGCGGCCGCCGAAGAAGCCGTTGCCGAAGATGCCGCCCGAGCCGATGGCGATCTCGCCCCGCTGCTGCTGGTAGACAATGTTCTTCCAGATCGTCTCGCTGGGCGCCCAGCCCGTCTCGTTGTTGGGGTCGATGACCGCAAGGATGCGGTACCACTGGTAGCCCTTGCCGATCTTGTCGCTGAAGAAGGCGAAGACCACCGCTGCCGCCGCTGCGAGGGCAGCGAAGGCCCCGATGATATACTTCCAGCTCAGCCCGGCGGCAAAGAGCATACAGCAGCCGATGATGCCGTAGATGATGGCCGTACCGTCGTCACCCTGGATATGGATGATGCCGATCGGCACGAAGAGATGGAGCAGCAGCTTGCCCAGCTCTTTCGGCTCGTTGAGGCGGCTGCGGACATTGTTCAGATGCATGGCGAAGGTAAGGATGAAGCTTATCTTTGCCAGCTCGGTAGGCTGGAAAGTGAAGCCGCCCAGTTTGTACCAGGAATAGTTGTCGGTGTCGCCCGCGTTGTAGCCGATGGTCAGCGGGCCGATGGTCACATTGCGGATGACCAGCGTGGGCAGCACGAGGCCCCATGTGAGCACCACATGGACAGGCCAGACATTGACGAGGCTGCGGTAGTCGATGTTGGACAGAAGGATGGCCACCAGGATGCCGATGGCCGCTGCACCCGCCTGCACCACGGCCCGGCGGTAGTCGCCGATGCCGGTGATCTGGCCGGTGAGCTCATCCACGGCAAAGCCGCTGCCCTGCTTTGCCGCCCACGACGACAGCGCCAGTACCGCCATCGCGCTGCTGAACAGGCAGAGCAGCAGGTACATCTTGTCTGTCCGTTTCCAATATCGCTGAATGCTTTCCAAAAAAGCACCACCTTTCTGTATCCTTAGGAAGCCGTTTTCTGAGCGTTGCACTCCGCTTACGAAAACAGCTTCCTCAAAACCCCGCCTCACGGCCGGGCATGATCCCCCAATATACCTTATTATACAGCAGGGGAGAGGGGCGCGCAAGATGGCCGGTTGTGACAGCTTTGCAAAATCGGCGCAGAACGCTTGACAAAGGCCGATATGCCCTCTAAAATGAAACGTACCGGGGCGGTAAATGGCCGGTCCCCGGCGTTCTTGGAGGAACAGTTTTTTACATGAAGGAACAACGCCATCGAATTTTGTGCGCGGTCTGCGCACTGGCACTGGTGCTGACGGCTGTGCTGGCTCCCGCCGCATGGGCGGCAGACGGAGCGGGCGAGGTGCAGGATACGGCAAAGTCTACCCTCACCACGGGTGATGCCGCCGAGATGCAGCAGGCGGACGCCGCTGTGACGGCCCTGACCGGCAGCGACGAATACGAGCAGATGTCCCGGGAAGAAAGGCTCACCTCGGCCCTTGCGGAGCTGGATGAACTGGCCCGGAAGGGGCTGGTGCGCCGGGACTCCATCCGCACCGACGAGGAAAACGGGATAGTCAGCTTTACCTACCGCTGCGGCGTACTGGGCGGCATCCTGCTCACTCTGCCCAACGAGCTGGACGAGATGACCTTTGACGCCGGAGACAACGGCCTGCGCGCCCCGAGGGACATTGCTCAATGCACTCCCCGCACCGCCGAGATGCCCCTGACCGACGATGTCCGGCAGGCTGTGGAGGCCCGGCAGTACCGGGAGAATGCTCTGCCTGAGGCGATCGGCCGTGCCGCCATTTATTATGCCTTCGATAATACGGTGAACAGCTCTCGCTTTCCGTATTATTCCTATATGCAGGGCTTCTGGGAAGGCATGGGCCTGCGCACGACGATGAACACCCGGGTGACCCTGTCGGACCTGCGCCGGATGAACAAATATGATTTGTGCATCCTGAGCGCCCACGGTGCCTACTATACTTACAGCTACGGTACTTTCCGGAAGCACACCCGGACCGAGCCCATTATCCTGCTGACAGAAGCGTCCACGCTGTACAAAGACATCATCTACGGCTTTGACCTGCTGGCTCACCGCATCATCAAGCTCAACGGCCTTTACTGCGTCACAGCGGATTTCTTCCGCAATGCGTACCGCTCGGGCCAGCTCAGCAATACCATCATCTACTCCGAGACCTGTGAGTTCCTGGGCGTCACGAACAGCGTGGATGAGTCGATGGCCGAAGCGCTGCTGGCGGGCGGCGCACGGACTGTGCTGGGCTATGTGAACAACGTCTACACGGTCTATTCCCGCAGTATGCTCTGGGATACCGTCAACCATCTTGCGATGGGACAGACCATCGGCAGGGCGCTGGCCCACGCGAAGGATACCTACGGCGAGAACGACATCATCTGGTATACGGAGCAGGGCGGACGCCGCCCCCACGCCGCCGCAGCGTATCTGGTGCTCTACGGTGACGAGAACGCCCGGCTGGATGTGCCGGAAAACTTCTCGCTCGAGGAACGCGCGGAGGCTGCGGAAGATATGCTGGCCGATGTGCTCGAAAGCGCGGCCTGAGCGTTGCACTTTTGACAGAAATAGTTTATACTAAGGGACGGCAGAACAGGACGGCAGGACTCTGCCGTCCCTTTTTTATAGAAACGCGTATGAGGTAGGATACCCATGTCTGAATTTATCACCCACTCCCGCGAGGAGACGGTGGCACTGGGGGTGCAGGTGGCGCAGCATCTTGCGCCCGGGGCGCTCATCGCCTTTACCGGCGGGCTTGGCGCGGGCAAGACGGCCTTCTGCGAGGGCATTGCCAGAGGTCTCGGCTGCACCGACCCGGTCAGCAGCCCGACATTCGCCATCGTGAACTATTACCGCGGGCCGCGGCCCTTCGCGCACTTTGATCTATACCGCATCTCCACGGAGAACGATTTGTGCGCGGCAGGGTTCTACGACTATCTGGATGAGGGCGCTGTGGTGGCGGCAGAGTGGAGCGAGAACTTCGCCGACCTGCTGGCGCTGGAAGACCCCATCCACATCAACATCGAGAGGGTGGACGACACCACCCGCCGCATCACCATCGAGGGGGTGGAAGTATGAACATCTTAGCCGTGGATACGGCGGGCAAGACCGTGGGCGTGGCCCTTCTGCAGGATGACCGCCTGCTCTACGAGTGCTATCTCGATGCGGGCATGACCCACAGCGAGACCCTGATGCCCCTCATCGACAACTGTCTCAAGTTCTGCGGCATGGGCTGCAAGGACATCGACCTCTACGGCGTCAATGCCGGCCCCGGCAGCTTTACCGGCCTGCGCATCGGGCTGGCGGCGGTGAAGGGTCTGGCCTTCCCCCGGGAGACGCTCTGCGCCCCGGTGTCCACGCTGGAAGCGCTGGCGGCGGCCCACACCGGCTGCGGCACCGTGCTCTGCGCGCTGGATGCCCGCCGTGCGCAGGTGTACAGCGCGGCTTTCGACCTTGAGACCCACGAGCGTCTGATGGACGACGATGCCCGTGCCGTGGCCGACCTGGCCGAGTTTGTAGAAAATTGCAAAAAGCCTCTGTTTTTTGTTGGTGATGGCGCAGCTCTGTGCTATAATAAATATGACAATGTCCCGGGCGTGCTCTGTGTACCGCCAGCTCTCCGCAATGGCCGTGCCGCTGCGGTGGCCTATGTGGCAGAGCAGATGGCTCAGCGGGGCGAAGCCGTCCTGCCCGAGGCTCTGCTGCCGGATTATCACCGGCTGAGCCAGGCCGAGCGGGAGCGGGCCGAGCGTTTGGCCGCAGAAGCTGCCCGTACCGAAATACCGGAAGATACTGCAAAGGGAAAGGATCAACACCAATGACGAAACCCATCGCACTTGCCGCCGACCACGGCGGATTTGAACTGAAAGAGGCCGTTAAGGCTCATCTGGACGAGCTGGGGTTGGAGTACATCGACTTCGGCACCCACAGCACCGCCAGCGTGGACTACCCTGACATGGCTCTGCCTGCCTGCGACGCCGTGGTGAGCGGCCAGTGCAGCAAGGCGCTGCTGTTCTGCGGCACCGGTGTGGGCATCAGCATGGCCGCAAACAAGGTCAAGGGCATCCGTGCCTGCTGCTGCTCTGACAGCTTCAGCTGCGAGTATACCCGCCGCCACAACGACGCCAACGCCCTGTGCATGGGCGGCCGCGTCGTCGGCCCCGGCCTCGCCTGCCAGCTGGTGGACATCTTCCTCAACACTGAGTTCGAGGGCGGCCGCCACGAGAAGCGCATCGCAAAGCTGATGGAGATCGAGAATCGGTAAACCTTAGTATTCCAATATCTATTCACAATATAAGGAGAGTGTATTATGACCCCTATGATCGTTGAGCATCCGCTGCTGCAGCACAAACTGAGCATTCTGCGCAACAAGCAGACCGGCACCAAGGAGTTCCGTGACCTCGTGGGCGAGATCGCCACTCTGCTGTGCTATGAGGCTACCCGTGACCTGCCTCTGGAAGAGGTGGAGATCGAGACTCCCATCACCATGGCAAAGACCAAGGTGCTGGCAGGCCGCAAGCTGGCGCTGGTGCCGATCCTCCGCGCCGGCATGGGTATGCTGGATGGTATGCTGACCCTGCTGCCCGCCGCTAAGGTCGGCTTCATCGGCCTGTACCGCGACGAGGAGACCCTGCAGCCCGTGGAGTATTTCTGCAAGCTGCCGAAGGACATCGCTGAGCGCGACGTTCTGGTGCTTGACCCGATGCTGGCTACCGGCGGCAGCGCCATCGACGCCATCACCCAGATCAAGAAGCACGGCGCAAAGCACATCAAGTTCATCGGTCTCATCGCTGCTCCGGAAGGCATCAAGGCCCTGCACGAGGCACATCCCGATGTGGACATCTACCTCGGCGCACAGGATGACCACCTGAACGAGAATGGCTACATCGTCCCCGGCCTGGGCGACGCAGGCGACCGTATCTACGGCACCAAGTAAATCTCTGTATAACGTAAAAGTGCTCTGCCGGCCGGCAGAGCACTTTTTGCGTCTTGAGGCTTATTTTCTGCGTTTCAGGATCTCATCCAGAATGGCGTCCGCCACATCATCCTTGCTCATCAGGGGCAGCTCGCGGGCGCCGTCCGGCGTGATGAAGGTGACAACATTGGTATCCACACCAAACCCGGCACCGGCGACCTTCAGATTGTTGGCCACCACCATGTCGAGATTCTTTTTCTCGAGCTTGGCCGAGGAGTTGGCCAGCATGTCCCGCGTCTCCATCGAGAAGCCGCAGAGGAACTGCCCCTTCTTCTTGGGGCCGATGGTGCCGAGGATGTCGGGCGTCCGCTCCACGGCGATGGAGAGGTCGCCGTCCTTCTTCTTGATCTTGTCGTCGGCCACGGCGGCGGGGCGGTAATCGGCCACGGCAGCGGCCATGACCAGAACGTCCATCTCGTCGAAGCGGCTGGTCACGGCCTCGTACATCTGCTGGGCTGTCGTGATGGGGACATCCTCGGTGAACCGCACCGGCTGCAGGGCCGTCGGGCCGTGGATGAGGGTGACTTCAGCACCCCGCATCACGGCGGCACGGGCCACGGCATAGCCCATCTTGCCGGTGGAGTGGTTGGTCAGGTAGCGCACAGGGTCCAGCGGCTCCTGGGTGGGGCCGGCCGTGACGGCAATGCGCAGGCCGGCGAGGTCCTTCGGCTTTGCGATGGCGCGGAAGATGTAGTCCAGCAGGACTTCCTCTTTCGGCAGGCGTCCGCTGCCCACGTCCTTGCAGGCCAGCACGCCGCTCTCGGAGGGGATGACCGTGAAGCCATACTTTTCCAGTGTGGCGATGTTGTCCTGGGTGATGGGGTTCTCCAGCATCCCGGTGTTCATGGCGGGGGAGACGAGCTTGGGACACTTGGCCGCGAGAACGACGGTGGTAAGCATATCGTCGGCGATGCCGTGAGCCATCTTGGCAATGACGTTGGCGGTGGCCGGGGCCACGAGGATGACGTCGGCCTTCTTTGCCAGCGAGATATGGGTGACTTCGAACTTGAAATCCCGGTCGAAGGTGTCCACCATGCACTTGTGGCCTGTCAGGGTCTCAAACGTGATAGGGGTGATGAACTGGGTGGCGTTTCTGGTCATGATGACCTCCACGTCGGCCCCCAGCTTGCGCAGTGCGCTGGCCACGTTGGCCATTTTATAGGCGGCAATGCCGCCGCTGACGCCCAGAAGGACGCATTTTCCCTTCAGATCCATCCAAAATACCTCCTATAAATAGGGATAATATAACTACAGTATAATGCAAAACGGCCCAGAGCACAACAAAATCTTTGATTGGGGTTGTATCTTGGCCCAAAATGCGGTAAAATACAGCTTGACTTATAGAAACGTAAACCCCAATGAGGAACTGAATTATGATTTTAGCCATTGACATAGGCAACACCACCGTCGCCCTCGGGGGCATCCGGGACGGACGTGTATGCTTTGTGGCCCACATGGACACGGTGCGCACCCGCACAGCGGCGGAGTACCGTGCCGAGATGGAAAAGGTGTTCTCTCATCGGAGACACCCGGAAAAGCCCATCCGCTTCGAGGGCGCTGTCCTCACCAGCGTCGTCCCCCAGATCACGGGGGCGCTGGCTGAGTGCGCCCGCCACTACACCGGCAAAAAGCCGGTCATCGTCTCGCCCGACATCCGCACCGGCCTCACGATGGGGGTGCCTGACCCTCACGCCGTCGGCAAAGACCGCCTTGTGGATGCGGCCTACGCGGCGGCGAACTTCCCCCTGCCGGTGGTCACGGTAGATCTCGGCACCGCCACCACGTTCAACGTGGTGGATGAGAATAAGGTCTTCCGGGGCGGCGTCATCTGCCCCGGACTTTCCACCGGTCTGCGGGCGCTGGGGGAGCGGTGCGCCCAGCTGCCGCAGGTACATCTTTCTTCGCCTAAAAGCGCGATCGGCGTCGATACCGAGAAGTGTATGCTCTCCGGCTCTGTGCTGGGGACGGCTGTCCTGCTGGACGGCATCACTCAGCGCATCGAGGAAGAACTGGGCCGTCCGGCCACGCTGGTGGTCACTGGCGGTCTGGCAAAGTATGTCATCCCGCTCTGCCGTCACCCGCTCACCTATGACCCCCGAGCTGTTGCTGAAGGGACTGGCTCTCCTTTACCAGCTCAATGCGCCGCAGCATGAGCGTTACCACGAGCCGTGCAGCGACGGTGAGCACCGCCGTCCCGACCCGGCAGGCAGACGCCCTTATAACAACGGCAGCAGCCCCCGCCGCCGCAATAACCGCCGTCCCCGCCGGGACGATGAGGCCAAAGCGGGCTGAGCCTTGAAAGGAGAGACCTTATGATGAAATTAGGCATTCTCGGCGCAGGCATGATCGTCCGGGAGTTCCTGCCCTGGCTCACCGGGCCGGAAAGCCCCTTCAAGGTCGAGGCCCTTTGCAGCACGGAGCGGAGCGCCGGTGCAGCACAGGCCCTCTGCGACCAGTACGGTGTGCCGCGCCACACCACCAGCTACGACGAACTGCTAGGCTGGGTGGACGTTGTGTATATCGCCGTACCGAATATCCTACACGTAAAATATACCCGTGCCGCTCTGGAAGCGGGCCGCCACGTCATCGTCGAAAAGCCGATGGCCCCCACGGCGGCGCTGGCCGAAGAGCTGGCCGAGCTGGCCCGGAGCAAAAAGCTCTTCCTCTTCGAGGCTGTCACCACGCAGTATCAGGACAACTACGCCAAGATTCGTGAAGTGCTGCCCAAGGTAGGCGCCGTCACGATGGTGCAGTGTAATTTCAGCCAGTATTCCAGCCGGTATAATGATTTCTGCGCCGGCAAGGTCTGGCCGTCCTTTGACCCGGCCTGCGCCGGCGGTGCGCTGATGGACCTGGGCGTCTACAATGTCAGCTATGTGGTGGGCCTCTTCGGCTCGCCCAACAAGGTCCACTATGCGGCCAACATCACTCGGGGCATCGACACCAGCGGCGTGCTGACGATGGAGTATCGCAGCTTCAAGGCCGTGAGCATCAATGCCAAGGACAGCAGTTCCCCGGCCCGGTACATCATTCAGGGTACCAAGGGGTATCTGCTCCAGAAATCCACCGCCAACTTCTGTGGCGGCGTCACCTTCCACCCCTATAAGGGCAAGGAAGAACACTTCAACCTCAGCGCAGGCCGTCCCCGGCAGGCGGCGGAGTTCCACGCCTTTGCCCGTGCCATCGAGAGCGAGGATATGGAGCTTTGCAGCCGGATGCTGGACACCTCGGTGGCCGTCAGCCGTGTGCTGGAAACGGCCCGCCGCGATGCGGGCATCCGCTTCACTACTGATTTATAATGCTATCCCCGGGAGTTCCCTGACAAAACATCCCGTATATTTCAGACTGTATTCTACAAAAGACCCCGTGTATTTCACGGGCAGGTTTGCGCCGTATCCGACAATTTAGGGCGGAACGGCAGCAAGGAGGAAAACTGAATTATGAAAAAGAATGACATTCGCACCCTCACCCGGCTGGCACTGCTGGTCGCCATTGAGCTGGTCATGAAGGCCGTCGGCCTGGGCAGTGTCCCTGTAGGCCCGCTTTACATGAGCTTTTTGACCCTGCCGATCGCCGTGGGTGCCATCACCATGGGTCCCGCCGCAGGCGCTATCCTCGGCGGCGTGTTCGGCGCCGTGAGCTTCTATGACGCCGTCACCGGCGCTTCTGCCATGACCGGTGCACTGTTCCAGGTCAGCCCCGTCAACACCTTCATCCTCTGCGTGGGTATGCGTGTGCTGATGGGCGTGTGCGTCGGCCTTATCTTCAACGCTGTCAAGAATTTCGATAAGCCCGGTACCTGGAGCTACCTTGTCAGCGCCATGTGCGCCCCGGCCCTCAACACCCTGTTCTTCATGGGCTACATCGTGCTGGCCTTCTACGGCTGCGATTACGTCCAGAACCTCGTGTCCGTCAAGGGCGCAGCCAACCCCCTGATGTTCGTCGTCCTGCTGGTCGGCGTGCAGGGCGTGGCCGAGTTCCTTGTCTCCGGCATCCTGGGAGGCATCGTCGCCCGCGCTGTCCACAAGTTTTTGAAGTAACAGGCGGTGTCGGTCAGGGACATCCGCTGATAAACCTCTCCGTCACGGCTGACGCCGTGCCACCGCCCCTGTCAAGGGGAGGCTGAAAGGGAAGATCATATAATAGGCCCCTCCCCCGGCAAAAATGCTGAGGGAGGGGCTTTTGTGTTGATTTTAGCCTACCGGTGCGGTATACTTATCATACTTTATTCAAAAGAAGGAGGCGGCGGAAAATGCCCATCGGCCCCAGCAGACCCCTGAATTTAGCAAAGCCGGAGTCCATCGACATCCGGCAGGCCGCGCGGTATTTCGGCGCGCGGGGCGAGGCTGACAGCGCTAC
>ENA-OQKL01000243-OQKL01000243.1-human-gut-metagenome-genome-assembly--contig:-NODE-243-length-19138-cov-4.528115_pt1 | contig 19138 bp, 21 predicted proteins | sample MGYA00242779_ERZ504800 | MGnify/ENA primary metagenome ERZ504800 (study PRJEB26092, sample SAMD00036410) | human gut metagenome | host: Homo sapiens | study: EMG produced TPA metagenomics assembly of... | reverse complement strand
ATGATATCCCATTTATACCATGACCACTACGATTTTATTTACGATGATTCCATGAAAAACTTATGATGGATACTCTTTTCATTTGTTATTAGATTACAGAAATATGTCCGCGCATGGCGGTCGTATTTATAACTATCAGAGTCGCAATACCCTGCGAAAAGACGAGATTTTTCATGCGGATTATGGTTTAATGACCTCTGGTTTTAGTGAATTGCTTTTTATATTAAGTTTGTTATCATACACAACACCTTTTGACCGACTTAATAACGCTCTTCAATATGAACTCAATCGTCACTGCTCCCTTTTTCCTGATGACAGTGAATATCTTTCTAAAGTATTAAATATTGATATTGTTAAAAAGGATTTTGTATATTATAAAGCATCTGGTTCAAAGTATCACACTATTCCATCATGTAGTGGTATGCAGGATGCTATTCAAATTGACATCGAAGAGGCAAAGTCTCTTGGTTTAGCACCGTGTAAAAGGTGCTGTAACTAAACAAACGCCCTGCAGCGGCAACTGCAGAGCGTTTATATAGATGTTACCTATTAACCCGAGGGCCAATATAATAACTCCATAAGCAAGTCTTATTATATCACATGCCCTCTTTTTTAGAAAGGGGCTTTTTATATGTCTAAAACTGTCGCTATCTATGTCAGGGTTTCAACAGGGAAACAGGCTGACAGAGACTCTATCCCTTTTCAGATTCAGGAATGCTCCAACTATGTGAAGCATTTTCTTAAAACTGAAAATTTTGAAGTATTCAAGGATGCTGGGCGCTCCGGCAAGAACACTCACCGTCCGGAGTATCAGAGAATGATTGAGAAGGTCAAATCCGGCATGATTTCTCATGTCGTGGTGTACAAGATTGACCGTATATCACGTAACCTTGTGGACTTCTCTATTATGTACAATGATTTCAAGGAGCATAAGGTGGCTTTCATCTCTTTAAATGAGCAATTTGATACCTCAAGCGCTATTGGTGAAGCCGTGCTCAAGATTATCCTCGTGTTCGCTGAACTGGAGCGCAAGCTCACAGGTGAGCGTGTGCGTGACATCATGATGAACCGTGCGCTTGAGGGCAAGTGGAACGGAGCCAGGGTGCCGTATGGCTGGGACTGGGATACAAAGAAGCAATGTCCGGTGCATTCTGATACTGAGGCAGAATATGCCCGGATGATGTACAGGCTCTATGATGAGTGCCACTCTACCTGTGTGGTGCGTGATTACTGCAATGCTCACGACATCCCGACCAAGCGTGGCGGTGAGTGGACCAGCAAGACCGTGGCTGATTTCCTCAGGAATCCTATGAATGTCGGTGACTACCGCTACAATTACAGGAAATCTGCCAGAGGCAAGAGGAATGATCCGTCTGAGGTTATCTATGTGAAGGATGTGTTTCCACCTCTTATTGACAGAGAGCTCTATGAGAGGGTGACTCATCAGATGGACCTGAACACCTTCGGACTCGGTAAGGATGGGCGCAAGGTGGTCAGCAAGAAGACTCATGTGTTCGGCGGTCTTATCGTGTGCGGTCTGTGCGGGGCTTTCTATCACTCCGATGCCGATGTGGTCAGAGCCGATGGTTTCAGGCCGTCGAATTATCGATGCGGTGCTCACAACAAAAAACTCACTGCAAGGCAAAGGGCACCTCTGATGTGAAGCTCGGACCGTTTATTTTCAACTATATCTCAAATCTGGTCAAGGCTTCCAAGTCAAAGAAACTGCTGCACTTTGTCTCTGATCTGGAGCAGATACTCCTCACTGGCCCGGAGTTTGAGCAGGTGGCAGGCATCGCTGACATTGGACTGGATGTCACCTTTGACACTATCATGCATGGTTTCAAACCGAAGCGGTACACTGCTGCACCATATACCGTCATCCGCTCCGGTGATTCTGATGCACTCACAGCAAAAAGAGATAAGACCATCAGAGCGCTTGAGAGGCTCAAGAAGCTGTTTTTATTTGAAGATGATGCAATGAGTGAAAAAGAATATCTGATGTCTAAGAGGGAGCTTGAGGGCACGCTCAGCGATATAGAAAATGAGCTGTCAGCTCTTGAAGCCGACACTGCAGATACAAAATACGATGATATGTCTTTCATCTCCACTGCATCCGGATTTTTAATTGCTCATCAGATTGCATCAGGTGAGCACATCAACTACAGGGAGCTCGCCTGTGCCGTAGATGCAAAGGTGCTTAAGGATTTTGTGAACAGTGTGATTGAGAGGATTGTTCTGCTGGACGGACGCGTGGCTTCGATAGAGTTTAAGAACGGACTCGTTCACGAGTTCCTTTACAGAGAATAAGAGCAGGCTTAGGCAGCCTGCTCTCTTTATGTGTGTATGAGTAAGATTAGATTAACAAGAAAGGTTGATTTTACAAGGTTTTAGGCATCTTGTTTTTAGAGTTCATCTGACAGCCGAAAGTCTTTACAAAATAAGTCATAGGACGGCAGATTTCTTTAGATTTCTTTTCAACAAAATCCTTTGCCTTTGCCATGTAGTAATACTGCCTCTCAGGCTCATGTGCCGGTGGTGTCTTTGTTATATCTATATCGTAGCTCATGTTATATTATGTTTCCTCTCAAATTAATTCTATGATACTTTACCTGACTATTCCCTGATCTGACCACTGCCATAAATAATATACTTATAGCTTGTCAGTGCCTCAAGCCCCATAGGTCCCCTTGCGTGAAGCTTCTGTGTGCTGATGCCAATCTCTGCTCCAAAGCCGAATTCATTTCCATCAGAAAATCTGGTTGAGGCATTTACATAAACGCATGCAGCATCTATCTCATTTAAGAACTTCTGCGCATTGTCGTAATCATTTGTGACGATTGCCTCAGAATGTGATGTGTTGTATCTGTTGATATGCTCGATTGCCTCATCAATACTGTCAACAATCTTTACCGACATGATGTAATCAAGATACTCCATACCCCAGTCATCGGCAGTGGCCTCTGTCACATCATCTCTTCCGGCAAGAATTGCCTGCGCTCTTTCATCACAGTGCAGCTGTACATGATGCTCTCTTAACTTATCATACAGCTTTGGCAGAAATTCCTCTGCTATGGCGCTGTGTACTACAATCGACTCACATGCATTGCAGACACTGATTCTTTGTGTCTTTGCATTGTTAATAATATTAACAGCCATGTCAAAGTCAGCATCCTTGTCCACATATACATGGCAGTTGCCTGTACCGGTCTGGATGACAGGGATTGTGGCATTTTTGACAACATTCTGGATGAGTCCTGCACCGCCTCTTGGTATGAGCACATCCACATACTGATCCATCTTCATAAACGCATTTGTTGTCTCTCTGTCTGTTGACTCAATAAGTGCAAGTGCAGCAGCAGAACCAAATTGTCCGTCAAGGCCTTTTTTAAAGCCTTTACTATTGCGATATTGGTATTTATCGCATCACTTCCACCCTTCAATATGACACAGTTGCCTGTCTTAAAGCACAGACCAAAGGCATCTGATGTGACATTTGGGCGCGCCTCAAAAATGATTCCCACAACACCGATTGCAACTCTCTTTTTCCGATAATAAGGCCATTAGGACGCTTTGCCATAGACATCACTTCCCCAATTGGGTCTGCAAGCTTTGCTATCTGTCTGAGTCCGTCAGCCATGCCAAGGAGCCTGTCATGGTCCAGCGAGAGCCTGTCAATCATGCTCTTTGCCTTCATATTTTCCTCTGCTGTAGCCACATCCCTTTTGTTTGCCTCAAGGATTTCTTTTTCTGCCTTAAGCAGATTGTCCGCTGCATCGTTTAATACCTTATTCTTGATATCTGTATCCAGTGTTCCTATCTTTACTCTGGCCTCGTATGCATCCGCACAAATTTTTTCTAAATCAGTCATCAATAAACACCTCTCTCTTATCTGTTATCACTCCATCTAAGGGTACGTCATATTCATCTTCAAACGTCATGCTGCTAAGTAACTGGAAATCGTAGCCCACTCCAACTGCCATGACAGTGTCTCTTTTTGTAAAAGACGATAAATATCTGTCATAAAAGCCCTTTCCGTAACCGATTCTGTAACCGGTATCCGAAAATGCAAGCCCCGGCACTATCATAAGCGCCCTGCCATCCTCCTGCGTATACTCCTTCGTCATATCAGGCTCTTTAATATTAAATGAACCACAATTAAGCTCATCAAGGCTTCTTACCCTGTAAAAGGACATTGTATTGCCCGAAACCCTCGGATAATATATCCTTTTTGCTTTGTTTATTAAATAGGCAAAATACTCATCAGTATTCACTTCATTTCTGATAGCTGAATACAAAAGTATGTTGTCATAATTTCTGTCAAGCTCTAAAGCTATGAGCCTTTTATAAATTTCATGGCTCATGTTGTAACACTCATCAGCACCCAGAAGGCCTCTTTGCTTTTTTAGCCTGCTACGAATTTCTTTTTTGTTTCCATATTTCTCGCCGAGGTTCTCAACCGAACCGTCATCGTTTACCATATCGATATTGTTGAGCTGGTTTCTTAAATTCTTCTTCACGTTTGCTATATACTCCTTGCGCAAAAGATCCTGCTCCTTTTTCTCTGCCTCAGAAAGTCCCTCTGCCTGTGACTTTCTGTAAAGCTCATTGATTCGCTGTATTTTTTCCTGTGTCATAGCACTCTCCTGATTTCAAATTTATAGCTGATTACTGGCCGCCTGTAGATGTTGGTGCCATCTCTCTTTGTATATAATCCGCAAGCACAAACTCTGCATCCTTTGCCCTGTGGAAAAGTGTTCCTGTATATCTGTCATTCATAATGTCATATAAAATTCCCATATTGCCGCCGTTTGCGATAATCATATCGGCACCGGAATATGTGGCAATCTTTGCCGCTGTAAGCTTTGTCGCCATGCCGCCGGTTCCGACATCGCTGCCGGTTGATGACTTTGCCATGCCAAGTATTTTCCTGTCAAGCGTATCAACCTCTCTGATAAGCTTTGCATCCGGATTGTCATGAGGATCGTCGGAATACAGTCCGTCTATATCAGAAAGCAGTATGAGCAGATCGGCCTTCGTGATTGATGTAACAATAGCAGACAGCGTATCATTGTCACCAAACTGCATCTCGTATGTGCTTACCGTATCATTTTCATTGACAATAGGCACCACGTTCAGATCAAAAAGCTCCTCAAATGTATTCATAACATTGCGTCTGGAAACAGGATTGACTATGGTATTCTTTGTCATGAGCACCTGTCCGGAATTCTGATTATACTCTGAAAAAAAGCTTCTGATATGTCATCATCAGCCTGCCCTGTCCCACTGCGGCGCATGCCTGCTTTATTGAAATGTCGCTCGGGCGCTCCTTTATGCCTATCACATCACGTCCAACCGCGATTGCGCCGGAGCTTACGAGGCACACATCCATACCGCTGTTTCTGTAATCACATATCGAGCGCACCAGACGCTCCATCTTTGAAAAATTGAGGCTTCCCGTCTCTGCATGTGTCAGCGTCGATGAGCCTATCTTTATTACCACTCTTTTATAATTGTCTAAAAAACTCATTTCTATCATCTTTCCTATTGTAAGTCTAAATGCATACATAATTACATTACGCATACATTTACTACTTTACCATATATTCATGCAAAATACAAAATCATTTTTACTACTGTCTCATTTTTTTATTCTGTGTTATTATATTTATGCTTTAACTATTTAAGCTTTAACTATAAATAATTTACAACTAGGAAATTAATAAAGGATGCATTATGAAAAATAAACTAAAACACCTTGTCCCTGTCCTTTTGGTGCTTGCCACAATAACAGGAAGCCTGTCTGCATGTGAATTAAAGCCCAAGGCTCAGCAGAAGGTTTCCAAACAGGGCTTCTACTTTGATACGATAATACAGATTACGCTTTATGGCACTACCGACGAGAAATACATAGACGACTGCTTTGATATGGCAAAGAAATATGAGGATATGCTGTCAAACACAGTTAGTTACTCAGAGGTGAGCAAAATAAATGACGCTGCCGGCAAAGAATATGTCACAGTAAGCAATGATACGCTTGAGCTTATCAAAAAAGGCATCGAATACGGCGACACAAGTGACGGCAGGTTTGATATCACTATAGGAAAGCTGTCTGATTTGTGGAATTTTTCCGAAATAGCTGAAAATACCGACTCTAAAGATAATGAGGTGGATGCATCAGTCGTTCCGTCTGATGCGCAGATACAAAGCGAGCTGTCACATGTAAATTACCGCAATATACAGATTAACGGAAACGATGTGATGCTAACCGATTCAAAAGCAAAGCTTGACCTTGGTGGAATCGCAAAGGGCTTTATCGCTGATAAGATGAAGGCTTATTTACAGTCCAAAAAAATTACCTCAGGCATCATAAACCTGGGTGGCAATGTCCTCACTGTCGGTGAAAAATCCGACGGAAGTGATTATACAGTCGGCATACAAAAGCCCTTCGACGAGAGCGGTGAGCCAATATGTACCGTCAAAATCAAGGACAAATCCGTCGTCACCTCAGGTATCTACGAGCGATACTACAGAGTAGACGGCAAGCTATATCACCATATACTGGACACCACAACCGGCTATCCCGTCAAAAACGATCTATACTCTGTCACCATCATAAGCGACTCCTCCTGCGACGGAGATGCCTTAAGCACCACATGCTTTGCTCTTGGCATTGATAAAGCAAAGGAGCTTATCAATTCCCTTTCCGGTGTTGAGGCAATATTTGTGACAGATGATTATAGTATTATCACGACATCAGATGAATATAGTGTAAGCACAGAATAGCTGCAAGCTTATAAAAAAGCTGCCACACATCATAATGATATGTGGCAGCTTTTATGCATTATAAAATAATCTTCTTTGGACACTTCTCTGCGCAGATTCCGCAGCCTGTACATTTCTCCTGATCAATATAAGCTACATTGTCTACTACATGGACAGCATCTGACGGACAGTTCTTCTCACACAGGTGACAGCCGATACATCCAACCGAGCATGCCTTCATGACATCCTTGCCCTTGTCCTTTGAGCTGCACTTTACAACGTGCTTTGTGTCATATGGAATAAGCTCGATGAGGTGCTTTGGACAAGCCTCTACGCACTTGCCGCAGGCCTTGCATGTAAGCGGATTGACACATGCAACTCCGTCAACCACATGGATTGAATCAAAAGGACATGCCTTCACACAGCTTCCATAGCCGAGGCAGCCATAATTACATGACTTAGGTCCGCCGCCCGGTACAAATGACATGGCAACACAATCCTCTACTCCTGTGTAGTCATAGTCTGTATTTGCTTTATCACAGGTGCCGGCGCACTTAACAAATGCGACTTTCTTTACTCCGGCCTCAACCTTTACACCCATAATCTCGCTGACCTTTGCCGCAACAGGGTCTCCACCAACAGGACACTGTCCTACCGGAGCCTCTCCCTTTGCGATGGCGGCAGCAAGTCCGGAACATCCGGCATATCCACAGCCACCACAGTTGTTGCCCGGAAGCACCTCAAGTATTGCTTCCTCTCTCGGGTCAACCTCTACTTTGAATTTTTCTCCTGAAATACCGAGGAAAAATCCAAGAATTATACCGACAGCTCCAACAACTAAAGCTGCAATAATAATCGCAGTAACATTCATATCACTTTTCCTCCAATCCTATACAGAAACCATTCCTGAGAATCCCATAAAGGCGATAGCCATAAGACACGCTGTAAGAAGCACGATGGCTGTTCCCTGGAAAGGCTTTGGAATATCATTATACTCAATCTTCTCACGAACACCTGCCATAAGCACGATGGCAATAAAGAAACCAAAAGCTGTGGCAAAGCCGTAAACAACACTCTCTAAGATATTGTAGCCCTTTGTTACACTGTTAAGTGCTACACCGAGTACGGCACAGTTTGTTGTGATAAGAGGCAGATACACACCGAGTGCCTTGTAAAGAGGAGGCATCTGTTTCTTTAAGAACATCTCTACAAACTGAACAAGTGCTGCAATTACAAGAATGAACACGATAGTCTGTAAATATGACAGATTAAGCGGATACAGTATAAAATTGTAAATAAGCTGTGTAACGAATGTGGCGATTGTGATAACGAAAATTACCGCACCACCCATTCCTGCAGCAGTTTTTGTGTTCTTTGATACGCCGAGGAAAGGACAGATACCAAGGAACTGGCTAAGTACTACGTTGTTAACTATTGCATATGCTACTGCAATGAGCAGTAAATGACCTAATGTACCCATTATTTATCCCCTCCTTCTGTAGTGTTAGGCGCAACAGCAGCCTGTGCTGCTTTTGCTGATGGACATGATGCTCCACAATGTGCACAATCTCCTGAAAGGCAGCCTGCCGGCTCAGCAAGAGGTGTACCCTTTGCTTCCATCTTTTTACGGATGATATTCATGCCTGCAACGAGGAAGCCAAGTACAAGGAAAGCTCCCGGTGCCATGATAAAGATTGTGATTGGTGTAAACCAGTCACCGAAAATCTTGATGTTGAAGAATGTTCCTGCACCTAAGATTTCACGGATAAGTCCGATGATTGTAAGACCCATGGTAAATCCAAGTCCCATTCCCATTCCATCAAAGATAGACTCTACAGGCGGATTCTTTGAAGCATAGCTCTCGGCACGTCCGAGGATGATACAGTTAACCACGATAAGTGGGATGTATACACCAAGTGCTGCTGAAAGACTAGGCAGATAAGCCTGCATTAAAAACTGTACTACTGTAACAAGAGATGCAACTATGACGATATATGCCGGCATACGCACTCCGTTAGGAATCACTTTTCTGAAAAGTGAAATCAAAAGGTTTGAACATATAAGTACCACCGTGGTGGAAAGTCCCATTCCAAGTCCGTTTATCGCACTTGATGTAACAGCCAGTGTAGGACACATACCAAGCATAAGTACAAAGGTAGGATTTTCCTTAATGATACCATTATATAAACGCTCTACATATTTGTTCATTAGTTGGCACCTCCCTGTAATTTATTCTGGAAGTAAGTAATAGCTGCGTTGCAGCCGTTGGCCATAGCCTTTGATGTGATTGTTGAGCCTGTGATGGCCTCAATCTCATCATCCTTTGAAGGTGTGGCCTTTACAACGTCGAACTTGTCTACTTTCTTGTTCTCAAACTGCTTGTAGAAATCAGCCTCCTCGGCCTTCATTCCAAGTCCCGGAGTCTCACTGATACTTGTGATCGAGTAGCCGTTTACAGTACCATCATTCTTGATACCTACAGAGAATGTGATACTTCCCTGGCTACCATCCTTGGCTGTAACTGTGATGACATAGCCTAATGTCTTTTTGTTTGAATCAAGGGCAGTCTCAATATCATCGATTGTATCCTTGTAGCCCGCATCAGATACAAGCTTATCAGCTTCTTCAGCATCATAATCATATTTCTCAAATGATTTTGCATCCGAAAATACTGCCTGATATGCTTTCTGTGCTGCTGCTTTATTGGCCTTGTCGATAGGCTCTGCCGTGATTCCCTGAACCAGGGCAAGAATAAAACCAAGCACCAGAGTAAAGGCAGTTAAAATCAAAGCGTCATGTACAATACGTTTATTCATTCTTCTTTGCCTCCTTTACCATACCAAAGGCTCTTGGGATAGAAACCTTCTCAATAATAGGAACAAGGCAGTTGCTTAAGATGATAGCAAAGGAAACCCCCTCTGCATTGGCACCGAAGCAACGGAATACTCCTGTCAATATACCACAGCAGATACCGAATATTATCTTGCCTATCGGCGTAATCGGGCTTGTGACATAATCGGTTGCCATGAAAAATGCACCGAGCATCAGTCCACCACCGCAGAGCTCTGCAACAACATAGTTGATATCAAATTGCTGTGCTCCGAAAAGGAACATGAAAACGGCAAATGTAATAATGTAAGATGCAGGAATCTTTAAATCAATGACTCCAAGTAAAATCATGATGATAGCACCTATTAAAATAGCTATAACTGATGTCTCACCGATTGTTCCTGCAGTATTTCCTATAAGCATATCCCTTACATTGACACTTGAAAGCCCCTCATTTTTGATGAGCGCAAGTGGTGTTGCTCCTGAGTATACATCCACACCGTTTCTTGTGACATTGAAATTAGTCATATCAGCCGCAAATGCGATGAGAAGGAAGCATCTTCCACCAAGTGCCGGGTTCATAAAGTTCTGTCCGAGTCCTCCGAACATACACTTGACAATGATGATTGCAAATACTCCACCGAGTACAGCCTCCCACCATGGAAGTGAAACCGGAAGGTTTAGTGCTAAAAGCAGTCCTGTAACTACCGCACTAAGGTCTGTAATTGTGCTCTTTTTCTTAACTATGTAGTCAAACACCCATTCTGATGCCACACACGATGCGATGGTAAGCAGAATGATAAAAAGTGCTCTAAATCCAAAATTGTAAATACCAAAAAGACTTGCCGGGAGTAATGCTATAATGACATAAAGCATTATTCTGTCAGTGGAATCCTTGGCACGTACATGTGGTGATGATGAAACATGATATAAATCACTCACTTTAATCCACCTCTTTCTTTATTTTTTGCTGGCCTGTTTTCTCTTTTCAGCGAGAACAAGCTTCTTCATTGTCTTAATAGGCTGAGCCACCTGTCTCCTTGACGGACATGCAAATGAACAGCTTCCACACTCAATACACTCAAGTCCGTGCCACTTCTCAAACTCATCCATCTGTCCACGCAAACCAAACTTCGCAAGACGGCTTGGAATAAGCTGCTCAGGACATGCCTCCACGCAACGACCGCAGTTAATGCAGGCCTGTGGCTCAAATGCTGCCACCTCATCATGTGTGAAGCACAGTATTGATGAAGAGGTCTTTGTAGTAGGGATATCAAGACTAAACATGGCAAAGCCCATCATAGGACCGCCTGATATAATCTTCTCCGGCTGGCTCTTAAAGCCACCTGCAGCATCAACCAGCTCCTGATATGAGGTACCGATGCTGTATAATATATTGGAAGGATTCTTCACAGCATCTCCTGTAACTGTTGAAATACGCTTAAGGACTGGCTGTCCATTCTTTACTGCATTGTATACAGCAATGATTGTCTCTACATTATCAACGATACAGCCTGCATCAGCAGGGAGCATCTTAGAATTTATGGCTCTGCCGGTTGTAGCATAGATGAGCTGTCTCTCACCACCCTGTGGGTACTTTGTCATAAGCGGACAGACCTCAATACGTGGCTCATCCTTCGTGAGCTCTGTGAGCTTTTCGATACAGTCAGGCTTATTATCCTCTATACCAAGGATACCCTTTGCATTGTCAAAAAGCTGAAGTATGATCTTCATGCCGCCAATTAATTCCTCAGGATTCTCAAGCATACGTCTGTAGTCAGATGTGAGGTAAGGCTCACACTCTGCGCAGTTTGCGATAATATACTCAATCTTGTCCGGCTCCTTTGGAGAAAGCTTTACATGTGTAGGGAAACCGGCACCGCCCATGCCGACAACTCCCGCATTCTTGACCTTCTCGATGATTTCTTCCTTTGAAAGCGCAGTGACATCCTCGACACTCTTATATGTTGTCTCAGTAAACATGCCATCATTTTCGATAACAATACTGTCAACCATATCGCCGACCGCCACACGTCGCTTCTCAATAGCCTTAACTTTTCCTGACACTGATGAATAGATAGGTGATGAAACAAAGCCACCGGCCTCTGCTATCATCTGTCCCTTCAACACAGTGTCACCTACGGCAACAACAGGCTTAGCCGGTGCGCCGATATGCTGCGAAACCGGATATACCATGTCGCCCTTGGGCAAAACTTCTTTAATTGGTGAATCCTTAGACAGCTCTTTGCCATCATATGGATGAACACCGCCAATAAACGTTTTATGACCCATTTTTGTGTCCCTCTTTCTTTTAGATTAATAACGTGGAAATGCTATTGCACATTACTGTTCCTATTATACCACTTATGATTTTTAGTTAAATAGTATATTATGTACTTTTTTTAATACTTTATGTTATAATGTTTATACAAATGATATTCAAGGCAGGAATCGAAAAATGAAACTATTTCACAATGAAGAAATTTACATAAAAACCGATAATTTTTCAGACAGCATATTTAAAGAAAGCACTATGTTCTTTGATATTGAGACAACAGGCTTTTCACCGGTGAAAGCGATTGTCTACATGATAGGCTGTGCAAGGCGCATTAAAAATCGTATTGTAATAGACCAGTATTTTGCCGAATCTGTCGATGACGAAGCAGCTGTAATTGAAGCCTTCGCAGGAAGTTTGTCCGGTTGCAGCACTATCATATCCTTCAATGGTGTCGGTTTTGATATACCCTTTTTAAAGAATAAATACAAGAAATATAAGCAAGATGACCCCTTCTGTAATGTGCAGATACTCGATATCTTTAAGGAGCTTTCCCCGATAAAGCCTCTTTTGTGCCTCGAAAACTACAAGCAAAAAAGCATCGAAGCATTTCTTGGTATAGATAGGGAGGATAAATATTCCGGTGGTGAGCTCATAAACGTTTATTATGAATATCTTGCCCAAAATGACGACGAAAAGCTATCCCTGCTTTTGACACACAACTACGAGGATGTCCTTGGCATGACAAAGCTCCTTAGTATACTTTCGTATAAAGAATGCATACATGGCATTGCAGACATCACCGGTGTATCTGTAAACCCATATACAGCTTACGACGGCAGTCTGATGAATGAGCTTATCATATCATTTGAAAATAAATTCTCCGTTCCAAAATCTGTAAGCTTCCATGACAATGACATCTATCTGACCATCGGCACTACAAAAAGCTAACGTGCGTGCAGAGATATTCAGGGGGGAAATGCGACCATTTCTACAGCGATTACAAAAACTACTACTATCTGCCAAAGGAGGACATGGCCATACACAAGAGTGTCGCAGCATATGTTGACCACGAATACCGCGAAAAATGTAAAGCATACAACTGCTATGTGCGTAAAACCGGTACCTTCATCAGACAGTACTCTGACTTCATGAAGCCCGAGTTTCGATTCGATATAAAGGATAAGTACAGCTATTTCCTGCTGACTGACGATTTTATAAATTCAAAACAGATGGTACTGTCATATGTAAAACACATAACAGACCATCTGTTTAATCTCTGATAAGATATCATGGCTTCCTGAAATTCTCCAATATGTGCCACCCGATACAAATAAAAGCTGTCATATAATTATATATGACAGCTTTAAAATCAAAAACTACTCGTTATCAGAAGCAACCTCGTCAATATTTACATCTGCAACATCTGCCCCATCATCCTCTGAATCAAGGAGAGCCTTCATGCTTAAGCTGATTTTCTTATCGTCCTCATTGAACTCAACAACCTTAGCCTCAATCTCCTGACCAATCTTGAGAACATCTGATGGCTTCTCAACATGATCCTTTGAAATCTGTGAAACATGAAGAAGTGCGTCAACACCAGGAGCAAGCTCGATGAATGCACCAAAATCTGTCATTCTGGCTACTTTGCCCTTTACGATATTGCCAGGAGCAAATTTCTCTGTTGCACCATTCCATGGATTCTCGTCATCAAACTTCATTGAAAGAGCAATCTTAGAACCATTGATGTTCTTAACAAATACTCTTACAGTCTGTCCGACTGTGAATACCTTCTTAGGGTTCTCTACTCTGCCCCAAGACATCTCTGAAATATGAAGTAATCCGTCTACTCCGCCAAGATCGATGAATGCACCGAAATCTGTAACATTCTTAACTGTTCCTTCGATTACATCACCAACATGAAGATTTGCAAGAAGCTCTTCCTGCTGTTTAGCCTTCTGCTCAACGAGTAATACCTTTCTGTTTCCGATAATACGTCTCTTTCTTGGATCGAACTCTGTGATGATAAACTCAATCTCCTGATCCTTGAACTTGTTGAGATCCTTCTCATAAGTATCTGATACAAGGCTTGCAGGGATGAATACTCTTGTCTCATCAACACTGACACATACACCACCGGCTAATACCTGTGTAACTTTTGCCTTTAATACTTCCTGGTTCTCAAAAGCCTCCTCAAGACGCTTGCTGCCCTTCTCTGCCTGAAGGCGCTTGTAAGAAAGGATAACCTGGCCCTCGCCATCGTTAAGCTTAACTACCTTGGCTTCCATCTTGTCGCCAACCTTTACAACAGTAGTAAGATCTACGTTCGGCTCATTTGTGTACTCGTTTCTAGTAATAATTCCGTCTGATTTGTATCCAATATTTAAGAAAATCTCGTCAGGTTTAACATCAATAACGGTACCTTCTACCACTTCTCCATTTCTTATAGTTTTAAAAGATTCTTCCAGCATTTGTTCAAAGCTCATTTCTGACATTCTTTGAAACCTCCTCGATGATATTGTTTGGGGTTGAAGCCCCTGCTGTAATACCTACGTTATTGTTGGACCTGATTTGTGTATAATCCATTTCGTCACTTGTCTGTATATAGTAAGTATTTTTGCATTCGTTTTTACATATTTCAAATAGCTTCTGTGTATTGGAGCTGTGCCTGTCGCCTATGACAATCATGACATCTGAGCACTGTGCTACCTTTCTTGCTTCGGTCTGTCTGACCTCTGTAGCATTACAGATTGTATTTAAAACAGTTATATCATAACCTTTTTTTGCAATAATTTCAACTATATCTTGAAATTTATTGTAGTTAAATGTCGTTTGTGACACTATGCATAGTTTTTTTGTACTATTTTTCATGTAATTTTCGGCATCCTCAGGCGAATTTATGATAGTTACATGGCATTTTTCGTCTGCCCACCCCTTTATTCCACACACCTCAGGGTGCTTTGGACTGCCGACAATTATAATATCATAGCCCTTTGAGCTGTAATCCTCCACATATCTGTGAATTTTTGATACGAAAGGACAGGTTGCATTAAGCACCTCAAAGCCACAGTTTTTTATCCTGTCATACTCAGCCTTGCTTATACCGTGTGAACGGATAATCATCACACCCTTTTCATGAGAAGAAAGCTCATCGAGATCGTTTATGACAGTTACGCCATTTTTTTCCATATCCTTTACGACCTCATCATTGTGAATAATCGGGCCATAGGTGTATATAGGCACATTTTCCTTTTCAATTGCCTCATAGACCATATTTACTGCTCTCGTCACTCCAAAACAAAAGCCTGCGCTCTTTGCGATAGTAAGCTCTCCCATACGCTATGCCTCTTTCACAAGCTGTTTCATTCTATCTATCACCTCATCGATTGTCATATCAGACGAATCAAGCAGCACAGCATCATCTGCCTGCTTCAAAGGTGATGTCTCTCTTGTCATATCCCTGTGGTCTCTCTCTATAATATCCTTCTCAATTGCATCAATATCGCATTTCTCACCCTTTGCAGTAAGCTCATCGAAGCGTCTCTTTGCACGTACTTTAGAGCTTGCTGTTAAAAATATCTTGACATTGGCATCAGGAAGCACAACAGTTCCTATATCTCTTCCATCCATCACCACATTCTCTCTGGCAGCGAGCTGTCTTTGAAGCTCAACAAGCTTTTCTCTAACTACAGGATAAACACTGGTAGCTGATGCCATATTGCCGACAGCCTCCTGTCTTATAAATCCTGTGATATTCTCACCATTTAAGATAACCTGCTGTTCACCGTTTTCATAGCTGATAGAAACCTCAACATCCTTACACAGCTTCGTGATGGTGTCAATATCGTCCTTGTCCACACCCTTTTGGATAAAATAGTATGCCATGGCACGGTACATGGCACCTGTATCGACATAAATTGCGCCAAGTTCCTTTGCAAGTCTCTTTGCTATAGTGCTTTTTCCGGCTCCTGCCGGTCCGTCAATTGCTATATTGTATCTCATAATTTCTCCTTAAAATATTATTGTTCATCATTTTTATTAAAATCCCAGCTGCTCAATTCACTATGCGCATAAATAACTGTTATTATAAGTGTCTCAAAATAGTTTTCCAAATCATCAAACCGCTGCACTTGTTCCTGCCAGATATCCTGTGGACCATGCTATCTGCAGATTGAAACCTCCCGTATATGCATCCAGATCCAGCACCTCGCCGGCAAAGTAGAGGCCATTCACAAGCTTCGACTCCATAGTGGATGGATTGATTTCCTTCACCTTTATGCCGCCCTTTGTGATAATAGCTTCATTATATCCTCTTGGGCCATTAAGAGTGACATGCAGCTTCTTAAAAAGCATAAGAAGTCTGTTTCTTTCCTCTTTCGATATCTCATTGACCTTCTTATCCGGGTCAATGCCTGAAAGCTCAATTATCACCGGAATCATTTTTGCAGGCAAAAGCTTGTTTATCGAATTCTTAAACTGCTTGTTTTTTGCCTCCTCAAACTCCCTGATAATCCTCTTGTCCAAGGCCTCCTGTGTGAGAGCCGGCTTCAAATCAATATACATGTCAAGAGGCTGCTTAATAAGGCTTTGCTTAATTGATGCACTCGCAGACAAAATCATAGGGCCGCTGACCCCGAAATGCGTAAAAAGCATCTCTCCAAAATCCTCATACAGCTTCTTTTTGCCACTATATATGGAAATAGCCGTATTTTTAAGTGAAAGTCCCTGAAGACTCTTTACCCAATCTTCCTTTACATTAAATGGCACAAGCGACGGTGTGCACTCTGTCACAGTATGACCTGCATCCTCTGCCATTTTGTAGCCGTCACCTGTAGAGCCTGTAGACGGATATGAAAGTCCTCCTGTGGCAACAATGACTGCATCAGCATCCATTTTGGTGCCATCCTTTAATATGACACCTGTTATTTTTAATTCAGGCTTTTTATCACTAGCTTCCTCATCTGCCCTAGTATCAGTGATTTTCTCATAGCACAGCTTCGATACCTCAGTATGAAGCAATACCTCCACTTTCTTTTCCTTCAAAGCTCTCTGTAAAGCAAAAATCACATCTGACGACTTATCAGACACCGGAAATACACGATTGCCACGCTCCACCTTTACAGGCATGCCATGACTCTCAAAAAAATCAATCACCCTGCTGTTGTCAAAGCCATAAAAAGCGCTGTACAAAAACTTGCTGTTACTCTTTACATTTTAAAAAAAGATCCTCAACATCGCACGCATTGGTCAGGTTGCACCTGCCCTTGCCGGTTATATATATTTTCTTTCCAAGTTTCTCATTTTTTTCAAGAAGCGTAACCTTATTTCCTGCGTCTGCAGCAAAATATGCTGCAAGCATTCCGGCGGCTCCGCCTCCTACCACAATAATTTTCTTACTCATCCTGCGAATCCCCCAGCTTTGCATAATGTACCTTTATAGAGTCATCAATATAATCAATCTCATCATTCTCATATACCTGATACTCATTCCATATATCCTCAAGCTCTGTCAGTGTCTTTGCGACAATATTCTGCTTTTTCATGCAAAGAGCCACAATCAGGGCATTGATGACAGAAAGCGGAGCCACGAGTGAATCAACTATAGAGGCCATATCGCTGTCAGCAATCAGATTACATGAAGAATACAGATTCATCGGTGAATGAATACTGTCTGTGATAGTGATAACCTTTGCGCTCCTGTTGTTGGCAAATTCCAGCGCCTTAAGAGTACGCATAGAGTAACGCGGAAAGCTGATGCCGATAATCACATCATCCTTGCCAATACGCACCATCTGCTCAAAAAGCTCGCTCGAACTGTTTGTCGTAAGCAGACACACATCCTCAAACATCAGATTCATATAAAATGCAAGAAAGCTTGCAAGAGGTGCACAGCTTCTGATTCCGACAATATAAATTTTCCTTGACTGTAAAATAGTATCTACCGCCAGGTCAAATGCATCCGCATCAAGTTTTTTTCCAGAGTGGTCTTAATCTTGTCACGATCAGACTGCAGTACAGTCTCAAGAATCTGTGACTGGCTGATACGCCCATATGTGACCTCCATTCGCTGAACCGAATTGAGCTTGTTCCTTACAAGCTCCTCAAGTGCCTTCTGAAAATCTGGATACCCCTTATATCCGAGCGATGTAGCGAACCTGACAACCGTAGACTCAGAAATTCCTACCGTCTCGCCCATCTTAGCCGCTGTCAGAAAGACAGCCTTATCATAATTATCAGTTATGTATGTAGCAAGCAGCTTGTGCCCCTTGCTCATCGTACTGTATTTAGCATTTATCCTGTTAAGTAAGTCGTTAGTATTTGACATCATATACTCCTGAGCTTTCCCGTTTATGGCTGTGCTTCACACATTTGTGTGATCTGCAGCGATTTTTTCATACCTTAAAATATTATCACTTTTTTCCTCTATATGAAAGAGCGAATTTATATTTTTTATTTTTGCCATAGAATAGACTCGTAAGTCCCCCCTATCCACACAATATAAAAAACAGGCCCGGCAAAGCCGGACCTGTTCGAAATTCAAAAGCATGAATTATATTTTTAAATACTATACAGGATAAGCCTTATTCTCAGTATCAGCGGCCTTTGCATCAACACCTGTCTGCTGTGCCTGTCTGTACTTGAAGAAATCAGTAGCAACCTGTGGGAAGAGAGCATAAGAAAGAACATCCTCATCCTGCTGTTTCCACTGCTTCATCTCAGCCTCAATCTTGTCAAGCTCAGGCTCGAGAAGATCTGCCGGACGACATGTGATGGCATTCTTCTTATCATCACCAAGAACCTTGTCAACAACCTCAGGGTTGAAAGGCTTAACTGTCTGACCATACTTACCAAGAAGGATATCCTTAGTCTCCTTAGTAGCAACCTTGTATCTCTCGCCCATGAGTACATTAAATACAGCCTGTGTACCAACGATCTGTGAAGAAGGAGTTACAAGTGGTGGCTCACCGAGGTCTTTACGCACACGAGGTACCTCTGCGAGAACCTCCTCGTACTTGTCCTCTTTTCCCTGCTCCTTGAGCTGTGAGATAAGGTTTGAAAGCATTCCTCCAGGAACCTGATAACGGAGAGTATTGATATTTACTCCGAGTACCTTTGGGTTCATGAGACCTGAAGCTAAAGCTTCCTCTCTCATTGGTCTGAAGTAATCAGCAATCTCACTTAAGAGATTAAGATCAAGACCTGTATCAAACTCTGTTCCCTTGAATGCCTCAACCATAACCTCTGTTGCAGGCTGGCTTGTTCCAAGAG
>ENA-OQKL01000240-OQKL01000240.1-human-gut-metagenome-genome-assembly--contig:-NODE-240-length-19248-cov-2.966947_pt1 | contig 19248 bp, 21 predicted proteins | sample MGYA00242779_ERZ504800 | MGnify/ENA primary metagenome ERZ504800 (study PRJEB26092, sample SAMD00036410) | human gut metagenome | host: Homo sapiens | study: EMG produced TPA metagenomics assembly of... | reverse complement strand
AAAAAATACGCTATGTGAATCAGAACAAATCCCATTTTCTGTCTGCGGTAAATCCTTCTACTGCCAGCTGCAACAGGATGTTGCTTGTGCATTCAAGACGCAGACGGCAATAAAAACGGCAAGATCGCCTGCTGCCAAGTGACCTTGCCGTTTTGTACTGTATTTTGCTAAATCAGGCAGTTGCCCGCGACTTTACAACGCTACGTTGACCGGCAGAACATACACACCGTCGGCGGTGTAGTAGGTGATTTGAGTAACAGTCTTGCCGATGATGGAGGCAAGATAGGTCTCGTCCGTATTGAAGCCCAGCTCGGTGCCGCGCCAGATATTGGTCACATGATGCAGGCCGTACTCACTGCCATCGGCGGTGGTCAGCACTACGCCGTAGACCTTGTTGGCGCTGGTGTCCAGATCAAAACCGGAGAGCTTCATCTCGTAATTCGCGTGGCGGCCATTGGTGGTCAGCTCCACAGTAACACCCTCCACGGTAGTCTCGGTGGCGTGGACCTTGCCAAACTCCCACTTGCCGCTCAACAGGTTGTACCATGCGGTAATGTAGTAGGCAGGAGTCTCGCCGAGCTTATAGTACCGCAAAGCCCTTGACCTTTTTGCCGGAGCCATGCTGTATGTGGTGGTGGAGGAACTGATCCCGGAAATGTCGCAGGGACAGCACTCCAACGTTGGCACGGTACTTTTCGTGGTGGGCTTCAGCGTGATGATGGTGCTGGATGTGGCACTGGGGTAACGGTTGGGGGCTCCCGAAAGCGAAATCTCTTTCGGAATCTCCGAAAATGCCTAAACTCCTTGACAGAGGAGACGGCAGGGCGTATTATTTTGGCAGAAGGACCGCTGAGAAGCGGCTTTTTATAGGGTTGGAAGTTAGCTAAATCTAACTTATCGGTGCACGTGGTGGTTAGATAAATCTAACTATAAAAGGAGAGACAGCAATGCGAGCACGCAAGAATTTCTGGGACAGAAATGCAGGTCTGTATGACTGCTTTATGCGAAAAGACAGGATAGTATACGAAAAAATGTATGAGCTGATCTGTCCGGTCGTGAAAGACAAAACGGTGCTGGAGTTGGCTACCGGAACAGGGCTGATCGCCAAGCACATCGTAAAAGCAACGGCACACATCGAGGCGACGGATGCCTCTCCGGAAATGATTACAGAGGCCAAACGGGGGAATTACTCTGCGAAACTGCATTTTTCCGTGCAGGATATGTTTTCTCTGCCATACGCGAGCAAATCATTCGATGTGGTAATCGTATCTAACGCACTGCACATCGTGCCGCAGCCAGAAAAATCACTGCGAGAAATCAAACGGGTGTTGAAGGATGACGGTGTGCTGATCGCGCCCACCTTTACTCACGCAGAAAACTCATTTCCCGGCAAGGTCAAAGCCTTTTTCATGAAGCTGGCAGGCTTTCCGCTTCACAGCAAGTGGACGAATGAGGAATACCTGAGTTTCCTGCATCAGAACGGCTGGGCAGTACGAAATAGTGTCGTTCTAAAGGCCTCTTTTCCGCTGACCTATACGGAATGTGTGAAATCGGAGGTGTGATATGTCCTTTTTTGAAAATACCCGAAAGCCCGTAGGCCTTGGCGGGAAGATCATGGTTGCTATGATGAACTTTGGACACAGCGCAATGGCAGAATGGGGGCTGCGCTTTTTAAAGCCTGCCCCGGATGCCATGGTGCTGGACTGCGGCTGCGGCGGTGGAGCGAACATTAAAACACTGCTGAAACTGTGCCCCAACGGCAAGGTGCAGGGCATCGACTACTCAGCTGTCAGCGTGGAAAAAGCGCGAAAGGTCAATGCCAGAGCCATTGCGGCAGGACGGTGTACCGTGCAACAGGCAAGTGTGGCAGAACTGCCGTTTGAAGCGGAGCAGTTTGATGTGGTGACCGCCTTTGAAACGGTCTATTTCTGGCCGGAACTTGCGCAGAATTTCAGAGAGGTCTATCGGGTGCTGAAGCCCGGCGGAATCTTTTTCATCTGTAACGAAGCAAACGGCGAAACGACAAAAGACGACAAATGGACGCAGATCATCGATGGCATGACCATCTATACGGATACTGCACTGAAAGAGTATCTGGAACAAGCAGGATTTTGTCAGATCCAAAGCCACAAAAATAAAAAGGGCTGGCTGTGCATCACAGCACAGAAATGAGGTGCGATCATGTCGAAAAAAGCAACGGAATTTCAAAGAAAAGCAATGAGCCGGATGTACCGGGGCAAGGAGATTTTCAAACCATTGAACACCGGCTGGATCGATGAAAATGTCGCCTGTGTGCGGGAGTGGGTGGCAAATATCTTCTTCTACCGCAAGGGCGATACCACCATTATGATCGATGCCGGATACAACTATGACCGGCTGGCAGAGAAGATGAATTGGCTGGGGATCGATCCGCATTCCATCCGGCACATCCTCATCACTCATCAGGACACCGACCATGTGGGCGCAGTATGCCGAAACTGCCGTTTATCAGAAAGTGAGAGGACCCGATATGAAATACAAAATCGAGAAAAACACCGTGCAGGAGACGCTGATCCTCCCGCTGTATTCCCGGAAGCTGTGTACGGAGCTGTACCCAAACCTTTACAGGGATGAAACAGCGGTTCGTCTGCTCGACCAGATCGACTACGACTTTTCAGAGGCAGAGAAAAACTCCCGCAGCCTGATGCAGCGCTTTGGTGCGCTCGAGGTGGCCACACGGCAGAGTGATCTTGCTTTCGAGGTGCGGGATTACCTGAAAGGCCACCCCAATGCGGCGGTGGTCAATCTGGGCTGCGGGCTGGACAACACCGGCAGAACCTGCGACAACGGTAGATGCAAGATCTACAATCTGGACTTCCCGGATGTGATCGCCTTGCGGCAGCAGCTACTGCCCGCCGGGGATCGGGAACAAAATATCCCCTGCGACCTGAAAGACACCGCATGGTTTGGCAAAATCGATGCCTCCGGCGGGGCGGTGTTCTTTGCCTCCGGGGTGTTCTATTACTTCCTGACCCAGCAGGTCCGGGAACTGGTGCGGGGGATGGCGGACGCTTTCCCCGGCGGTGTGCTGGTCTTTGATGCTGCCAATCGGACGGCAGTAAAGATGATCGCAAAAACATGGCTTAAGACTGCAAAAATCAAGGATGTGGGGGCATATTTTGCGGTTTCGGATGCCGCCAAGGAAATCGGCACGTGGGACAGCCGTCTGCAGGTCACAAGTCGCGGCTATATGCTGGGCTACAACGATTTGAGGGACCCTTCTGTCAGCGGCTTTTTCCGGTTTCTCGCAAGGGTCGGTGACAACGGGATGAAAATGCAAATCGTGAAAATAAGATTTTGAGAGACAAAAATGCAAAAGACGAGCGCTTCTTGCCGCCCAATTGGCAAGAAGCGCTCGTCTTTTCTTAACGTGTTGTATGGCGGAGAGAGCGCAAGTTACGCGAGCGTCCTTCTTGCCAGCTCGGCCGCGCCGAGGATCCCTTGGTCGCCGCCGCAGCCCGGGGCGCAGATGTAGCTCTCCATGTCCTTAAGCTCGGTGGTCTGGATGTAGCCACCCAGATATTCGAGGGTCTTCTTGCGGACGATGCCGTAGAGCTGCTCCTGGTGCATCACGCCGCCGCCGAGGACGATGCGGCGAGGCGAGTACATGAGCACGAGGTTCGCGCACATCTGCCCCAGATAATCCCCCTCGAGCGCCCACACCTCAGCGTTGTCCGCGAGCTCGGCCGCGGGCTTTCCCCAGCGCGCGGCGATGGCAGGGCCGGAGGCGAGGCCCTCGAGACAGCTCGCGTGGCTCGGGCAGACGCAGCGTCCCTCCTCGGTGGGACGGGTCTTTACCAGCATGTGGCCGGCCTCGGGGTGCAGCATGCCGTGAAGGAGCCTGCCCGCGCACATGACGCCCGCGCCCACGCCGGTGCCGATGGTCACGTAGACGGCGTCCTCGAGCCCCTTGCAGCAGCCGAAGACCACTTCGCCGAGGCAGGCAACGTTCACGTCCGTGTCGTAGGTCACCGGAATCCCGAGGGCGTCGGCGAACGCGGCGCGAAGACCATAGCCTCGCCACGCGAGCTTGGGCGTCTGGAGGATGGAACCGTAGCGCCCATCTTTGGGGTCGACGCAGGTCGGGCCGAAGGCGCCGATGCCCAACGCGTCCACATCGCGGGCGGTGAACCACTCGACCATTTGCGGGACGGTCTCGGCGGGCGTAAGCGTCGGGGTCTCCATACGGTCGAGAACCTCGCCGTCGCCGGACACCACGGCACAGACCATCTTGGTCCCGCCGGCCTCGAGGGCGCCGAGCCTCATTTGCTTTTCGCTCATGTGGTCCTCCTTACAAAGGGACGCCCGCAGTCATGGTCAACCGCGGGCGCCCATAACGTTGGCTTGTTTCGAGGCGACCCTACCTGGGCACGCGGTCCTGCCTTGCGGCAAACGGGGCGAGCACGGCGTGCGGCTCGCTTTGGTACCAGTAGGCGACGGTGGAGATGTCGTCCTCGCGCTCGTAGAGCTTGATGTCGTCGTTGCCGAGGTCCTGGAACGTCACGCGCAGGTCCTCCTTGAACGAGATCGGGTCGGGAAGGTGCCACCTGTAGAGGCCGTGCCTGGGCAGCGCGTCGTCGTTGGTCGCGAGCATCGGGTTCGGGTTCGGCTTGCCCGCGCTGAAGCGGTCGCGCGTGGCGTCGCGCGTCGAGCGGTACGGGTAGCCGGCGAACAGCGTGTTGAAGCACTGCGCCTCGGGCAGCGCGTGGGGCGGCCTGTCGAGGAAGGCCCAGGCACCGCCGAAGTAGTCCTCGGCTCCCGTCGAGGTGACCGTGGGGAACTCCTCGTCGCCGTCGAGGAAGAACTTCATCTCGCCCTCGCCCCACCAATAGCGCTCCAGGGCGCACAGGGCCATGTAGGTGCCGACGTAGTAGCCCTTACCGCGCACGCCGTCGAGCACGGTGTAGTCGACGCCCCTGCGGGTGCTGCGCTCGCGGTTAAAACGGGCGTGGAAGTACATGGCGTCGTCCGGCACGTCGGTGAGCGCGTAGTTGAACGTGTAGAAGATGTACTTAATGAACCCGGGGTGCTCGCTCGTAAGCGTGACCTTGGCGTGCTTCCTGAAAGGCATCTCGAAGTAGCAGTTCATGCCGCCCGTCGGGTTCACGCAGATGGGCATCGAGTTGACGATGGCGCGCTCACCGAAGCCGTTGCAGAAGAAGTCGCCGACAGGGCACTCGACCGAGGGGGTCTCCTCGTCGTCCCAGTAGAAGCGCAGCACGAGGTCGCGCATGACGAAGCTGCCGGCGGCGGTCTTGTCGGGGACGGTCATCCAGATGTGGCGGATGATGCCGGGGCCCTCGATGTCCGCGAGCGTGATGGTCTCGCCGGACTCAAGGGGCACGCAGCACGAGCCCTTGCGGCCGACGCCGAGGTGGCTGGCCGACATGGCGGCGCGGCCCTTCTCGCCCGTGATGTTCTCGGGGGTGATGGCGCGGCTTTCCTCACCGCCGTGCATCCACACGTCCTTAAGGAACTCTCTCATCGTCGACCTCCTCTATTCGTCGCTTCGCACTCGGCGGAACTGGCACCGTTCACGTAGACGATCTGCTGGCGCGCCTCGTCGACGAGGGCGTCGAAGTCGAGTTTCTCGTCGGGGCGCGCGAGCGCGACCGTCATGGCGAGCGGGAGGTTGACACCCGCGATCACGTGGATCCGGTCGGAGGCGAAGCGGGAGAAGCGCTGGTTCACGCTGCCGCCGAGCGCGTCGGTGAGGACGACGACCTCGTCAGTGCCCGAAAGCGCCGCCTCGACCGCCGCGTCGAGCCCCTCGCCGTTGTCGTTCACGTAGGCGCACACGGCGTTGACGACGTCGCTCTTACCCGTAAGGAACTCGAGGGTGTCCTTGAAGCCCTGGGCGAGAAGGGAATGGCTCGCCACAACTATCTTTCTCATTGATTCACCAATCTCTTGGGTCGAAGCTAGGCGAGGATGCCGGCGGCGGAGGCGACCATCGCGAGGACGATCACCACGAGGATGAGGGCCGTCATGCTCGCGTTCTTCTTGGTAAGAAGGTAATACGCGCTTCCCGTGATGGCGGCGGGGATCATGGCAGGCAGGATCTTGTCGAGCAGCGGCTGAATCTCCATTGAGACGTCGCCGAAGCTGAAGCTAATCGGGCAGGTGACGCCGATGACCGAGGCGATGAGGCAGCCGACCACGGTGAGGCCGAGCACGGAGGCGGCGGCAGTGAGGTTGGGAAGCTTCTCGCTGAAGTCGGTGACGAGCTTCACGCCCTGCTTGTAGCCGAACTCGAGGGCGTGCATGCGGACCCAGAAGATGGCCAGGATGAGCGCGAACCAGATGCCGGCTCCCACGGGGTTGCCCTCGATGGCCATGTAGGCGGCGATGGAGCCCATGATGGTCGGGATCATGGTCATGAGCAGGGAGTCGCCGACGCCGGCGAGCGGTCCCATGGTGCCGATCTTCAGGTCTTGGACGCGTCCGCCGCCGCTAGGCCGTCGCGCTCCTCCATGGCCACGCAGGCGCCGAGGATGATGGCGGCGAGCCAAGGCTGGGTGTTGTAGTAGCGGAAGTGGTTGTTGAGCGCTTGCTTATAGTCCTCGTCGTTCGTGTAGATCTTCCTCAGGACCGGCGAGAGGGCGTAGGCGACTGAGGCGCCCTGCTGGGTCTGGTAGTTGAAGGTGCACACGCTCATGAGCCAGCGCCAGTTCGCGTTGCGCAGGTCCTTCTTGGTGACCTTGTAGCCGGAGGGCTTGCCCTCGGCGACGGCGGTGATGTTCTCGTTTTCCATGGTTACTCATCCTCTCCGATGAAGGCGTCTGCGGAAGCGTGGGCGGCGAGCTCGGTGTCCCTCTCGGCGCGCTGGTAGAACGCGATCGCGAGGGCAAAGCCGACGATGGCGGCGCCGATGATGGGCACGTTCAGGAAGGCCGAGAGGAAGAAGCCGGCGAGCAGGTACTGGAAGTACTTAGCGGTGGGCATGTAGCGAAGCAGCATGGCGATGCCGACGGCCGGGAGCATCTTGCCGGCGAGGGTGAGGCCGGAGAGGAACCACTGGGGCATGACCTCGAGGAGCCAGTTGACGGCGGGCTGGCCGAGCGTCACGGAAACAAAGACGGGCAGGGCGGCGCACAGACCGAAGAGCGCGGGGCAGACCCACAGGATGGCGTTCATCTGCTTGAACTTGCCCTCGTTGCAGAGCTTCTGGGACTTCTCGACGACGAAGCCGTTGAGGATCTTGACGATGACGTCGAGCTGGATGCCGAGCATGCCGACCGGCAGGCCGATGGCGAGGCCCGTGTCCGCGCCCAGGGTCACGCCGTAGGCGGTGGCGATGATGGCCATCGTGCCGTAGTCGGGAATCGACGAGCCGCCGAAGCCCGCGACGCCGAGCTGCATGAGCTGGATGGTGCCGCCGATGACGAGGCCGGTCTGCCAGTCGCCCATGACGACGCCGGTGATAAGGCCCCAGAAAACGGCATAGTTGACGAAGATCATCGGGATGCCGTAGTAGTCCACGTGCTTGATGAAGGCCAGCAGGGTCAAAAGGACGACCTGCAGGATAGTGAAGTTGACCATGATCCCTCCTTAGATGAGGTCGGCGACGGAGACGGGCTTGTCGGCGGGCACGAACTGTGCCGTAACCTTGACGCCGCGGGCGATGAGCGCCTTGTAGCTCTGGACGTTCTCGGCGGAGGCATAGGCGCGCTGGGTGAGCTGGACGCCGCCCTCCTTGACAAGAGAGCCGCCGACGATCAGCGACGGGAACTCGACGCCCGACTCGGCCAGGTGAAGCATCGTCTCGGGCTCCTTCGCGATGACGAAGACCTTCTCGCGGTCGTACTTGCCCGCCGCGAAGTTCTTGAGCGCGGTCTCCTCGGAGATAATCGAGACGGCCATGCCCGCGGGGCGCGCCATCCTCATAGTGGACTTCAGGACCTCGTCGCCGGCGACCTTGTCGTCGATGACCATGACTCGGGTCGCGCCCGACACCGGGGCCCACTGCGTCACGATGATGCCGTGAAGCAGGCGATTGTCGATTCGTGCCATAACAACACTCATGTTTGCTCCTATCAAATGAAGATTTACGTTCGGTACTGCCTCGGCGCTATCCGGATTCGCGCCGGGCAAGGGGTTATCGGATTATTGAGGACGCGCGGTCAGCTCGCGGCGGCGCGGGGAAGGTCACTCGTCGAGCAGGAGGTCCGAGGAGCCGAGGCGCTCTTCTCGCGCCGGGGCGGCGCTCACGCTTATGTAGTCGAAGACATATGCGATCTCGCTTACGGGAACCTCAACGCGATAGCGCGTCGAGATGCTCGAGAAGCTCTGCCTGAAGGACTCGATGAAATCGGCGCGTTCCTCCTCGAAGCGGTCCTGGCCAACGTAGGTCTCAATGGGGTTTCTGGTAACAAGGCGCTCGACGAGACAGCAGAGGTGGACGTAGAGCCCAATGATGGCGTTGCTGCCGATCTTCTCGCCTGTCCTGCGCTGAAGCTCGTGCACGGCGCTCTCGATCTCGTGGAATAGCCGCTCCGGGTCGAGGATGGTGATGGAGCGGATGACGTTCTGCAGCGTCATGTTCGAGAGCAGCTTCTCGTGGAAAGAAGAGAGCTCGGAAGCGTCAAGCCACCTGCCGAACACGGCATCGACCTTAGAGGCGGACGCCGTCGACATGATGTCCTCGAGGGCGACGAAGGGGACGGAGGCGACCCCGGGGTCTCCCGTGCCGATGACGGCGCAGACGCGGTGCTCGGAGAAAACGGCGTCGTTCGACCCGTTCGCGACGAGCTGCTTGAAGGGCCTCGTGAGCAGGCGCGCGCCTATGGTGCGCGGGAGGCTCTGCGAGACGAGCTGGCGTATCCTTTCCGCGGCGTCGACCCCGGACTCGGAGCAGAAGACGATGGCGTCCTCACGGTTGACGCGCTCGATCACCTTGCAGTGCGTCACGCACGCGGCGGTCGCGTCGCCAAGAACCTCGGCGATGGACTTGCCGCCGAGCAGCCCGACCCCGATCTCGAGCGCAAGACCGGTAGAGACGTTGTTCACTACGCCGATAGTGGAGTCGGTAACGTTCTCAAGGGCCTTATAGGCCTCCTCCAAGGAGCCCATGTCGACGAGGAACACGACCCCGGTGCAGTAGGAATGGCGGTCGACGAGGCGCTGGAGCGGACCGACGATGTCCTTCAGCTGCTGGTCGTAGGGCATGTCGACCGCCTCGTACACATGCATGCCGAGCATACGGTTCGCCGCGTCGGCGATGCTCGTCGCCGTTGAGTAGCCGTGGGACAAGATGACGCAGAGCGTTCGAAGGGCCTTCGCGTCGCGAGACTCCGATGCGACGCACAGCGTCAGAAGCGTCTTCGTGAAGTGATCGAGCGAGATTCCCAGCGCCCCTTCCACGTCTGCGGCGACCTGATCGGAGACGCTCGAGGCAAACGGTAATTCGGAGGTCACGGCACCGAGGAGATGGGAGATTTGCTCCGCACAGGCAGACTTTCGCTTAGCCAGGCCGATGCCCGGCCACAACTGCAGGCAAATCTCCTGGGCCAGTAGAAAAGCGACCTTCCTCGAAAGCTCGATGCCATAAGAAGAGCCTGCGTCGGCAAGGACCGCGCCCACGATGCGCTCGAAGGCGCGCGACCTCGAGGAGGTAACGCCGCGGCCGAAGATCAAGTGATCCTCAACGCCGCGCACAGCGGAGACAGCTTGCGAGACGAGCTCGGAGACAGAGAGCTCCCCGGCGCAGAATCGCTCATCGAGAGAGCGCAGGGCATCGAGCGCCTGCTCGACCGGCCCTGTGCTCTCGGCGGCATCCAGGGACGCGTCGATCAGAACGCCATCATCGGGCTGTTGATCGATCTGCGCGGAGGAGAGGAGCCCGCTGGGAAGAAGATACGGGCGAACGACGACGTAGTCGCCCTCGCGATTGAGGAACGCTTTGGCGCAGCAGTTCGTCACGCAGGCGCGCAAGCCGGCGATGTTATCGGAAAAGTCCGCGTTCACGAGGCAACGGTATGCGCCGCGGCTAATCTTCACATCAGAACCGATTCGGCACCCCTCGCTGCGCAGGAAGCTCAAGATGAGATCCTCGCGCTCCTCGGGGGTCCGCTCCTTGAGTGAGGGGACGCGGGCACAGATGGGCATTTTGCTGTAGGCCGAGGAAACCTTCAGGTCATCGGCGGAAAGCGTCGTCGAAAGAACGAGGCGAGCGCGCGGCGCATCCTGGGAGGCATCGAGCCCGAGGGCCGTCGCAAGGCAGTGCTCCATCGCAGAGGGAGAGAGTGCCTCGATGCCGTTGACAAAAACCACACCCCCGCGCGATTTCGCGATCGACTCGTCAAGAAGCCCGTTGAACGAGGCGGCGTCCGGGACCCCAGCGCAGTCGATGCGCACATAGGAGGAGTCGCGGGACAGCAAGCCCTGGTTCTTGCCGTACTCGTACACAAGACGAGAAAGGAAAGACTTGCCGACACCCACGCCGCCGCTCAAGAGGATGGGCAGGCCAAACGGAGGGTACTGAACCGCAGCCTTGCACTGCTCGACAACGGAGCTGAGGCTCAGGTCAAAGCCCACGGCACGCGCGAAGTCACGGTGATCGGCGATTCCCGTCGCCTGGATGAGGTCGGCGAGCGAGGCGTACTCGCTTGCAGAGAGCTTTACCTGAAAACGTTTCTGGAACGCGCGGCGATGAAAATAACGGACAGGCCTGCCCGCCACCTTAACCACAAGGCCGGCGCGAACAAGGTCGTTGAGGTACTGGCTCGCCAGACTCCTGGAGATGATGAGCGTCTCGGCGATGTCGGAGGTGGACAGACGGGCAAGGTCGTCGAGCGAGACGGCAGAGGTGAGGGCCTCGAGATGCTCGAGAATCCTGTCCCTCATGTCGACGGGCTTCTTTGCCAAGCTGTCCTGTGCGGTCTTGTCCATGACTTCTTACCTCCTTGTACAAGGAGTATAAGGGGAACACAGAGAACGGAAGGGGGCGCGTGGGGGAATCAACAGCCCCGAGGAGAAGTTCACCACTTGAGGGGCAGAAAACAACGGCCATTGAACATTCAGGGCCGACGCTCAACACTTCGGCTCGACACTTCGCTTGGAAAAGGGCCCTGCACGATGGTGCAGCCCTCCATCTCGCAGCACAGGTCGCCGAAGGTCGCGAGGATGCGCTCCTTCTGTTCCGCGGGCGAGACGACTCGGTGGGCAAGGTCCTCTCAAAAGGGGTCGTCCGACGCCGCAAGACCTCGATGACCGACTACCGCCTCGAGCAAGCGGCGGATTACCTCTGCACTATCGAACTTGCCTTGGTCAAGTACGAAGCCAAGGAGAACGGTGAGACGTACAACAAGTTCTTCGGAGGTATAGGCTCTTTCAAGAGGAACTGGCTCAAGCAAGCCCGCAGCAAGCGGATATAGCTGGTCTCGCGGTTTCGCAAGGAACGGTCGGTTCTCCTCTGGCGAGGAACCCCGGGCGACGTGCTTCGAGCAGCGGAAGCTGAAGCGCAAGCAGAAGCAGCGCGGGCATTGATCGGTGCCGACATGGGCCCAGACGTGAACAGCGCTACGTCCCCTGTTCACGGGGCGCGAAACCGCAAAGGTTGCACAGAGGTTGCAAAATAAGAAGCCCCCGACCTGTTTTCGCAGGTCAGAGGCTTGAAATCAACGAATATCGTTTACTCCCACTCGATGGCTTTGGTTCTATCTTCCCGTCATTCCAGTTGCACCCAGTTTTCGGCATCGACACGGAACGCGTGCCGCCGAATGACGCGATGTCGCGTTTCGTCGGCTTCGGGGACAAAAGTTGGGACAACCTCAAAAACTTTTTTCAAACTCAGGGCTTTGAGTTTTTGTTTTTGTCCCAAAGTGCGCGGCGGGTCGCCTTTGGAGGCTCGATGGCGCCGAAAACGCCCGTTTTGAAACTCAACCGCCCTTTTGCCTGCAAGCCGCCAGCTGCAATCGCAGGTGAATCAGCGCGGGCGGCTTTCGCGCCATTTGCAAAACCCCAGGTCGCAGGTCTTCGCCATTCGTGAACAAAGTGAGTAGTCTCAGGTGGCTTGCTTATGAGTTGGCGAACGGGCCTTCAGGATTCAGGGCAAACATGCTGGTAGAATAGGATTCTCAAATCAATGACAGGAGACCGAGCATGGCCGAACCCCACGATAGGAAGCCGATCCTCACGATCGAGCAGCAGATAGAGCACCTCAAGCAGAAGGGCGTAGCCTTCGAGCTGTGTTCCGAGGAAGAGGCCGCGGACTACCTGCGCGACAAGTGCAACTTCTTCAAGCTCGCATCCTACCGCAAACTCTTCTCGAAATACGAGGGAGGCCCGCGCGACGGCCGCTACGTAGACCTCGACTTCGGCCAGCTGCGCCTGCTCGCGGCGCTCGACCAGGAGCTGCGCCACGCCCTGCTCGGCATGACGCTCGACATCGAGCACTTCCAGAAGGTGACACTGCTTCGCGAGATGGAGGACCGCGGAGAGGACGGCTACGCCATCGTGGCCGACTACATGGCATCGCTTACCACTGCAAACAGGGAGTACCGCCTGCGCGAGCTCAAGATGAGCGGCCGCAGCCCCTACAGCTCGAGCCTCTACGCGAAGTACTCCGGCGACATGCCCGCCTGGGCCTTCCTTGAGCTCACCTCGTTCGGCACCCTCATCGACTTCGTGCGCTTCTGCGCCAGGCGATGGGGCGACAGGCGCCTCGAGGCCTCCCACTACGACCTCAAGCGCGTGAAGTCCGTCCGCAACTGCGCCGCGCACGGCTCGTGCCTGATCAACTGCTTCGCCGAGAGGGGCGCCGCCCGGGGCTCGGCGTCCAGCGGCGTCTCCCGAAGGGTCGCCGCCGTGGGAATTCCCAAGGCGACCAGGAGGAAGTGGATGGGGAATACGGCCATGCAGGAGGTCGCGACCGTGCTCGTGGCGCACTCCGGCTTGGTACCCGAGGGCTCCTCGCGCTCGCGCGCCGCATCCGAGCTCGCCGAGATGTTCGCCAGGGCCGACGGCGAAACCGAGGCGCTGCCCGACAAGGGGCCCGACGCCGCAGCTCGCTCCGCGCTCGAGTTCCTTCGCAGGTTGACAGAATCGCTCGGGTTGGTAGAATAGCCTGCAGATAGCAAAACCTTCACGGTTTTAGGGGCGGACTTGCGCAAGCGACTCTGCCCTATTTTTATATTCACTCGCTATAGGAGACGGGTGATACCTGGGTCAATTAACGCTTCGAGCTCCCTTGAGTTTTCAGGCAGTACATGATATAAGGTAATTGGTTTTCCGTTGGGAAGGCTTCCAAGTGCCGGGGACGTTTTCCCCGGCTTTTTTCTTATCCAGGAGAACAATGCGAGAACTCAGCATCTTCGTCGACGAGTCGGGAAGCGACGGCCTCTCCGACCGCCACTACCTGCTCACCGTCGTCATGCACGACCAATCCGAGAGCATCGCGGATTCGATCGCGGCATATGAGGGCGCCCTTCGCGCCAAGGGGCTCCCGGACATACCCTTCCATGCGTCGCCGCTCATGAACGGCAAGGACCGGTACTCCGGACTCGACCTGAGGACGCGCAAGATGCTGCTCGGCTCGTTCCGAGTCTTCTTCCGCCACATGCCCGTGAAGTACCATACCTTCGCATACGCGACCAAACAGTTCGCCTCGCTCGACAAGCTCGCGGGGACGATGCGAAGGGACCTCGTGAACTTCCTGTTCGACAATCTAGTGCAGCTTCAGGCCTACGACGCGGTCAAGGTCTACTACGACAACGGCCAGCACTCCATCGCCGAGTCCCTCCATCGCGCGGTCGAGTACGCGCTGTCAAAGGAGGCCGTCGTCTACCGGTCGGCGCAGCCCTCCGAGTACCGGCTTTCGCAGGCGGCGGACTACATCTGCACCATGGAGCTCGCGGCGATCAAGTACGCGGAGCATGCGGCCACCGCGACGGACGAGAAGTTCTTCGGCAAATGGTCCGATTTCAAGAAGGGCATACTGAAGGAGACGCGCAAGAAGCTCGTCTAGGGAGGCGATCGGCCCTTGGCGGAGCGTTTACCGACAATGGAGTCTGTCACGCGCGGAGGGTTGATAAATGTCACTTGGCTGCATAGTAGGCTCCAGTTAGAAACCCTCGGGCTTGCGGGGCGGAATTGCGAAAGCGATTCTGCCTTTTTCCGAGATTACGAAGCAGTATCAGAGGGCTATAAAGCCGCATTGGAGGCAGCTATTTCGCGATTGGGCCCGAAGAGCTGCAGGCAATGAGACGACTCCAATCGGCCAGATTCAAGAGCCAGTGTTGACTAACTCGAATCCGGCACGCATCCTCGCGCCGTTCGTCTGCTCCCGCTCAGCCGAATCACCAACCGCAACAAGCCATGCCTCAGCGGGTGGGTACCATTTACCCGGGTGCACCTGGGGCAACGGGCCGGCAGGCCCACGCAAGGTCGCTCGCAGAACACGCAACATCAAACACGACAAAAGAGGCGAACGACAGATGCCGGACCCCGGACGACAGCACCGCGGAAGAGAAGCATTCCAACCAAAACTGAACAACTCCAGCTACTAGGCAGGCGCCCGCATGGGCGCCTTTTACTTTTCAGGGACTTGGCTGCCAGCTAAGGCACGCGACTCATGACCGTTTCGTGAAGGCCTGACCAGCTCGACCCACCTCGACCCATCTCCGCTCGCGCCGTGCTCACTTATCGCCATCAAGCGGTTCAATCGTCGCGCAGACGAAAAGGCACACGGTGTCGTGCGGTGTCCTCGCGCGGTGCCGCACGGGAAGATTGGAGGAACCATGGCACGCACAGCCGAATGCGCCGCGCCCGAGGGAAGCCAAGATCGGGACGAATGGATGACGGTGATCGAGATGCAGGAGTACATGAGGGCGAGCCGAAACAAGGCATACGACCTCATCTGGTCGGGAGAGATCGACTCGTACAGGCTCGGAAGGAAGCTCCTGGTGTCGAGGGCGTCGGTGGACGCCTACATCGAGTCGAGGAGCGGCAGGAAATGACGGCGGCGACCGCCCCGGGAGCCGCCCGCGGCCGGGCACGCGAGGGAGCCTCGAGACGAGAGGAGCTCGAGGACGACCATGACCAAGAGCATTAGCAGGAGCCAGATGAGGCTCATCGCATCGACCAACGCGATATTCGGCGCCGACGAGGCGTGCGCGATGCTGCGCATCAGCCGCGACGCCATGTACCGGCTCACCAATATGCCTCAAACACCGTTCCCGATCCGCTACATCGGCGGCAAGACGCGCGACGGCATCGTGCTGCACGACGAGCTCGTCGCATGGGTCGAGCGGAACAGCATCGTCGGCTCGCCCAGAAGGGGCTAGCGCCGATGGCGGCCGCAGGCCCGAAGGGGCGCGACGGCCCTCCCCGCGCGAGTTCACGACGGTACGGCACTTCATGATGGCGGACCTGGGCCTCTCCGGCCTTCCCCTGCTCGTCTACGCGCGCATCTTCGGCTTCTGCGACGCCGGGTGCGACTACTTCGAGAGCAAGGGCGGCCTGGCCCGCTTCCTCAGCGTGCAGGAGCGCAGCGCCCACCGCGCCATCCGCGACCTGCTCGACCGGGGCCTCATCGAGGAATGCGGCGTGCACGCCCCGGCGCGCGGGCACGCCACCAAGCGGTACCGCATCGTGCGCGAGAGGCTGCCGCCCGGAGCGCTGGCAACCCCGTGACGATTCGTCAGGGTTCCCGGCGCGAAAGGGTGACGAAATGACAGGGTTCGCCGCGAACAAGGGTGACGAACCGTCAGGGTTCGCAGCCCGAACCCCTGACGAGATGTCAGGCAAACCCCTGACGATATGCCACCCAATATCAAAAAGGGATAACGAAGACTTCAGAAGATAAGGAAGGGGCGCCCGATGGACCGAGCGGGACTCATCACCCTGGAGCAGGCCCGGGCGGCCGGGCTCTCCTTCGACGAGCCGGAGCCGAGGGCGTGCCCGCACTGCGGCGCCGCCCTCGATCCGCTCGGCGCGGCGCTGGCGGGAAAGGTCGCCTGGGTCTCCGCCGCCCCCTGCCCGTGCGAGGGCGCGGCCCGCGAGCGGGAGGCCGAGGAGCGAAGGCGCGCGGCCCTCGCCGCCAAGGAGGAGGCCGCCCGCCGGGAGAAGGCGCTCTCGTGCGCGGGCATCCCCAGGCGCTACTGGGCCGCCGAGGCCGACCGCCCCGAGTTCGCCGAGTACATCGCCTCGTTCGCGGGCAACGGGGGCGCCGGGCTCTACATACACGGGGGCGTCGGCGCCGGCAAGACGCACGCCGCCTCCGCCATGGCCAGGCTGTTCGCCGAGGCCGGCTACGACGTCGCCTTCACGACGGCCAAGGGCATGCTCGAGCGCGTGAAGGCCACGTTCGACGAGGGCGGCACCGAGGCCGCCGTCGCGCGGTACGCCAAGTGCGACGTCCTCGTGCTCGACGACCTCGGCAAGGAGGACGCGACCGAGTGGTCCATCGGCACCGTGTTCAGCGTGCTCGACGCGCGCTACGAGGACATGCGCCCGACCATCGTCACGTCGAACTACGCGCCCGGCGCGCTGGCGGACAGGCTCGCAAGGCGCGGCGAGCGCGTCACGGCAGAGGCCATCGCGAGCAGGATCTCCCAGACCTGCAGGCCCGTCTACCTGGGCGGAAGGGACAGGCGCCGGCTCGGCTAGCTTGTGCGCTTCCCGTGGAGGCGCGGACGGCTCGACCCAGCTCGACCCATCGCGGGCGGCCCCAATGCCCGCCGCAATCGAAATCGCTATACACGTCTGGGCGGCGCCGACGCGCCGGCACGCACGCCTGCTCCGACTCGCACCGTGCCCCCATCGCGAGGACGCCGCCCGCCAAGCAACAAACGAAAGGCGGAGGGCCCATGGACGGCTTCGAGAGGATAACCGGCCGCGAGCACGAAGGGCTCGTGGAGAAGTGCCAGGAGAACGGCTGGCTCAAGGTCGGCGGCTTCGACTGGCAGGACGACCCGTTCCTCGAGGAGTACCCCTACGAGTTCTCCCGCACGGACAGCGTCGACAGGCTCCGCGAGGCGCTCGGCTCGGGCAACTGGGCCATACGCCAGGGGTTCTGCTACCGCGACCTCGCGTTCATCCAGCAGGTGAACGGCGGCGACGAGTGGTGGACGCTCAAGCGCGACGGCGACGCGTGGACCGGCTTCGAGAGCTGGAGCTTCGGCGCCATCGCCCAGGAGCCCGAGCGGTTCGAGCGCGCCATGCGCGACATGTGCGAGGCGACGCCGGAGCAGTGCCGCAGCGGCGAGTGGGCCCATCTGCACGAGAATGCGCCCGAGCCGCTGGCGCAGCGCGCCGCGTCCGCCCGCGAGGCGAGCCGCGCGCACGCCGGGCAGGAAGCCCGCGCGCCCATGGCGCGCGAGAGGGCCGTCGGGACCGAATAGGGACGACCGGGGCGCGAAGGCGCCCCTTTTCATCTCGACTGGAAGGGAGGCGCGGGATGGCGAGCGACTACGGGGACGAGGCGGGCGGCAAGCTGCTCGACTGGATGCTGAGGATCGGCCAGGAGGCCGGCGCCGAGGCAATGGCGCGCAGCGCGAGGGAGCTCTCCGAGCGCCTCGCGGGATCCGCGGGACCATCGCCGGCGGGCGCGCCGAGGCCATCGCGGCCGACGGCGCGCCGCCTACGCGAGCTCAGCCTCGAGGAGCTCTCGGGGCTTCCCGAGTACGCGACGATCAAGGAGGTCGTCTCCGACAGCTGCGCGCCGCGCGGTCGAGCACCACATCATCCCCGGCGAGGGCCGCGACTGGCTGCTCTTCAAGGTGGAGGACGCCCCCGAGGTCGACGAGGCCTTCCGCCAGCTGGAGCAAGAGACGGGCAAGGCCGCAGACCGCGCAAGGGAGCGGCTCTCCGAGATAGCCGAGAGGCGCCAGGAGCCCGAGCGGCTGGCGGAGCGCGCGGAGCGTGCGCGCGAGGCGTCGAGGGCCCACAGCCAGGGCCTCGGCCGGGAGCGCGGCCCGCGGCATATCGATGGGCCCGAGAGATGAGGTGGCAGGCGACAGCCGCGCTGGCCGCGGCGGCGTTCGCCGCGGGAGACTTCGCGGCCGCGGCAATCGCGGCGTCGGGCGCGAACCCGATCCTCGACCCGGAGGCCGCCATGGCGGCGATCCCCGCGGCGCTCCGCGCGGGGCGCGTCTTCTCCGCGGAGGCGCTTCCCCTGTGCGCGGGAACCGCCTGCGCGTGCGCGGCGCTCGTCGCCTGGGCGCGCTCCATGGGATCCAAGGGCGCCCGGCGCGACGGCGAGGAGCACGGTAGCTCCAGGTGGGCCACGCGCAAGGACATCGCGCCCTTCGGCGACCCCAAGGACCCCGACAACAACATCATCCTCACCGACAACGCGCGCATCCGCCTCGTGAGCCGCAGGTTCGACCTCTCCACCGACACCAACGACAACGTGCTCGTGGTTGGAGGACCCGGCACCGGCAAGACGCGCTACTACGTCAAGCCGAACCTCCTGCAGGCCAACGCCAGCTTCTTCGTGACCGACCCGAAGGGCACGCTCATCCGCGAGATGGGCGGCGCGCTGGCGGAGCTCGGCTACGAGATCCGCGCGTTCGACACCATCGACTTCACGCGCTCCATGCGCTTCAACCCCATAGCCTACATACGCGACGAGGCGGGCGTCATCCGCTTCGCCCGCGGCATCGTCGCCAACACCGAGGGCGAGGCCGACCACAAGGGCGACCCCTACTGGGAGAAGGCCGAGCGCCTGGTCTACACCGCGCTCACGGCCTACCTCGTCATGCACTGCGAGCCCGCCGATCGGAACCTCGACGGGCTGCTCACGCTGCTCTCGCTCGCCGACGCACGCGACGACCCGGGCTACATGAGCCCGCTCGACATGGTGTTCCGCGAGCTGGAGACCGGCGAGCGCTACGTGAGGCGCGGCGGCGCCTCGGCGGAGGGCGGTTCGCTGCGCGGCTTCGCCGAGGAGGACGGCGCGTGGGAGTGGGTCAAGGTCCGCGAGCCCGCGCCGCCCGACGACTTCGCGCTCGCGAGCTACCGCGAGTTCCGCGTGGCCGCCGGCGACACCATGAAGTCGATGCTCTCGAGCTGCAACGTCCGCCTGAAGCCGCTTTCCATCCGCGCCGTGCGCGACCTCACCTCCAAAGACGAGCTCGACCTCGCCCACATGGGCGACGAGGGCGCCAAGGTCGCGCTCTTCGCGTCCATGAGCGACACCGACTCGACATTCGACTTCCTGTTCGCCCTGCTCATGGACACGGCCGTGAGCGCGCTCTGCGCCGAGGC
>ENA-OQKL01000238-OQKL01000238.1-human-gut-metagenome-genome-assembly--contig:-NODE-238-length-19319-cov-4.583108_pt1 | contig 19319 bp, 13 predicted proteins | sample MGYA00242779_ERZ504800 | MGnify/ENA primary metagenome ERZ504800 (study PRJEB26092, sample SAMD00036410) | human gut metagenome | host: Homo sapiens | study: EMG produced TPA metagenomics assembly of... | reverse complement strand
AGCTGATCCAGTCGGAGTCCGAATGCGGCACCGGCGACAACAGCTGGGAGTACGCGGAGTACATCTTCCATCTGATTAACCACTACTTCCGCAACGGCGCCACCGCATACACCTACTGGAACATGATTCTTGACGACCAGGATTCCACATGGGGCTGGTGGCAGAACTCCCTGTTCACCATCACCGCCGACACGCATGAGGTGCGCCGCAATCCGGAATACTACGTGATGCGTCACTTCTCGCATTTCGTCAGGCCCGGCGCGAAGGTGCTCGGCACCACTGGCCATTTCAACTCGATGGCCATCGCCTTCCGCAATCCGGACGGCACGGTGGTGGTCGTGGCGCAGAACGCCCTCGACGAGGAGCGCCCGTTCGAATTCGCCGATCCCGATGCCGCCGAACGTGGTTTCAAGGTGACGCTTGCTCCGCGATCGTTCAACACTTTCGTGCTGGACTGAGCCGGAGTGATACGGCGTCGGCTCGCGCGTAATGCCGGTTTTTCCCTTTTTCCCGGCGATATGCCGATCGCCGACGTCCTGCCCATGAGGTGCCCGCCGCGATGGATCCCCTCCATGCGCGGCGGGCACCTTTGTTGTGCATGCCGGTTACGCTCGTCCCCTTGCGCAGAGCAAATTCTTCATTGCCGGATCAGCCATTTATAAGATGATTGGAACGTTGGATGATTTCGGCTTCATTATCACCGGAGATAAGGAATTTCCTGTCGGAATCGACAGAATTGTGAGCGATACCTTTTTTCTTTCCCACAGATTCCAAAACTGCCCAATCCGGGATTTCCTTTTCCTTTGGCCAGTTCAATCCAGCGGTTTCCAGCAGTATGCCATATTGGGATAATCGTGTGATGTTGGTATCCGCATCGACAAGGCCAAGTTCCAGTAGGAAATTGGCCTTACTCTGATCCATGCCATAGGCGGCTGTCAGCTCCTGTTTGATGAGTCCGCCTCCTCTGCGTGCCGCCATTTCCCCGAATATGAAATCACCGGTTTCGTTCTTATAGAATTCGATATGCATCACATTGGGAATCGTCTGATCTTTGAAAGATCTAATTAATTGTTTTGTCAGTCGGAGCAGCTCAGAATAGTCGGCGTCGTCCTCGTCCAACATCACGGAACCGGTATTTTGCTTCTCGAAATCCAGCGGTGGGACAAGATATCGTGATGGCGAGATCAGGATCGAATCAGCGTTGATATAGACCACATCCACATGGTAGACGGAGCCGGAACAGTATTCCTCTAAGTAATACTGGTTTGAATGTACGTTTTGTATGAATTCCGGCTTGGTGGCTAAAGCAGACAAATCATCTTTCGAATGCAGTATCGTAATACCCGCGGAGCCTGCACCCCACCGAGGTTTGAGAACAACCGTCTCCCAACGATCGAACGCCGAAATAATATCTCCAAAGCTTTTGCAGGAGGTGTAGGGAATAACCTGTAATCCGGCATCAAGGGCCGACTGCTTCATCGTGACCTTATCTCGACAGCGCAACGCCAGTTCATACTGCAAACCGGGAATGCCAAATAGACTTCTCGCCTCTGCAACCCTCAATACATCTTCCTCCGAGCTGGAAATTATCCTATCTGGTTTAAATTTTCTGACAATATCAAAGAATTTCGCGGTAGCGCTATCGGAGGAATAATCAGAAACCACGATTTCCTTGATGACGGCGTTCGGCCAACGATGGTGCACGGCCCGATTGTCCGAGGTGAAGACCATAACCTCTAAACGACCGAAGCGTTCTTGGACCTCTTTAATCCATTCTGGATAATCCGAGAAAGATTTAGGCTGTTGCAGCAGCAGTATTTTCATATCATTCCCCTTCCTGTGCGCTCGCCAAGACTTTTCTTTAGCGACGGATGATCCTTTTCCCGCGTTTTCCAATGTGATTAGTGACGACTGCGGGTATTATTCCCACCAACGCCAGTGCGCACCAATACCAAGCTGTCATTCCTGCAGGACGTAGTGCCGGAACGATCCAACCACCAAGGAATGAGCCTGCCGATTCGCCAATGGCTGCAATTATCAGCCGATAGTTCAAAATGTCCACCAAAGGTTTATCTGGCTGTGCCTCTACCAGAGCAATATTGATCAATGGCGCATAGATGCATTCTGCAATGGAGAACACAACCAAGGCTATAATGCATATCCACCAGTACGACGAGACTCCGCAGGCGAATAGTGCGAAGGAAATTCCATAAATCCCTAGGCTTTTGATGATGAATGAGGTGGCATTCTGCCCATTAGCCATGCCTCGCGAGATGAGTTTACTCACGGGCATTTGCAGTGCTATGACCGATATGGCATCAATGGAATAGAACAATCCTCTTATGACTGGGCTATCGGATAACGAGTGGAATTCCAATGCCATTCCCGCAAAAAGCTGACCATTCATTATGCTGCCCACAAACACCGCCAGGATGGCAAGAACCGTACCGGGACTTTTCAACGAGTCTGTAATGGTCTTCACGATGGAAGAGGTATTTTCTTTGCTGCTTTTCTCATTGCGTATGAAGACATGATGAGTCAGCACTATTGGAGTTAGTAAAGCAGAAAAAACATAGAGTCCGACGATGACTATAACAAAGAGCGTTTGTCCGAAAGCCTTATATATGTAATTTGAAGCTAGAGGCCCAATTGCGGATCCAAGATTGGCTGTCATGGTCACTAAAGCAAACAAAGCGGCCTGAGACTTTTTATCCTTTACTCTAGCGATGATATGCCCTCTGAGAGCAAAATTAACCAGTGAGAGACCAAGTCCCAGCAAAGCCAAATCCAAAAAAAGGAAGCCGATAAAACCACCCATTGCCGGCTGCAGCAGCAAAAGTGAAAAAACTATGAATCCGAAACCGGTCTCAGTGAGGGATACCGTTGATGAACGCTCAATCAAGCCACCTATAAAAACAGTACTGCCCCTAGAAAAAAGGGATAAAACTCCAAGAGCTAATCCAACACATAGTGATGACGTTGCAGAAACTTGACCCGTAAGGATAACCGAAAGAAGGGAGAAAAGTCCGCTATATGCAGCACTATTCAAAAAATAATTCACTGATATGGAGCTGTTCTTACTATCGCTCGGCTTCTCCATCTGAACGGACCTTCTTTTATGCTTTATAAATAATGTCTCCCCTCATGCTAGTGGTCATATGGGAATTGTTCATTGGTATGTCCAGATGTAGGGGTGTTTGGTTTTGATGTACTTGGGGGTGTCTGTTTCAAAGTTCCTCATCGGCGTGTTATCTTGTGGAAATCGACGGCATGGGGAAGTCGTGCGTTCCTTCTCAGCCGGCCTGCAGCCCCTCGCCGTAGGATGCCTCGAACTCCAGCAGCGGAGTGTCGAAGATCCGCATCACGTATCGCATTCCGGCACCTCCATCAATCGATCTTATATATTCAAATATAAAGGTCGATGGCGGAGATGGGGTGCCGCCGAGGTTGGGTTGCGTGTGGACCGGGAATGTATTACGATATAACTAAGTAGTTACTAAGTAATAGAAACTGCATGACGTACGAAGGAGTGCACATGAATCCCGACTACATCAAAGGCGTGAACCTCGGCAACTGGCTGGTGCTGGAGAAGTGGATGAATCCGGCGCTGTTCGACGGCACCACCGCGGACGACGAATACTACCTGCCGACGCAGCTCGACCCGGCCGTCTACGAGGCCCGCATCAAAACCCACCGCGCCGAATACATCAACGAACGCGACTTCGCCACCATCAGATCGTGGGGGGCTGAACTCCGCGCATCCCCGTGCCGTACTTCATCTTCGGCGACCGTGCACCGTTGATCGGCTGCATCGACGAACTCGACAAAGCCTTCAACTGGGCCGAGAAATATGGCCTGACCATCCTCATCGACCTGCACACCGCGCCGATGAGCCAGAACGGCTTCGACAACGGCGGCATCTCCGGCGTGTGCAAATGGGCGCAGCTGCCCGACGAAGTCGAATTCGTGCTGTCCGTGCTCGAACGCCTCGCCAAGCGGTACGGCCATCGTCGGGCGCTGATGGGCATCGAAATCATCAACGAGCCGAACACCACCACCTGCTGGCCGATGGCGAACGTGACCGAACGCTACAAGGCGGTCGATCCGGAACTCGCCGAAGGCACCGGCCCGATCGCATTCGACTGGCTCAAGAACTTCTACATCACCGCCTACCACCGTCTACGCGACGCCGACAAGGGCGCATTGCCGACCGACAAAGTCGTGGTGTTCCACGACGGTTTCGACATCGAACAGTGGAAGGACTTCATGCGCGGCCCCGACGGCAAGCTCGCGCCCGAGTTTAAGAACGTGGTCCTCGATACCCACCAATACCTCATGACCGCCGAAACGATGGGTTGCCCGCAGACAGCGGAAGGCTACGACGACTTCGTGAGGAACACCTACGCGCCGATGATCGCCGAGATGAGCGAATACTTCCCGGTGATCGTGGGGGAGTGGTGCCTGTTCAACTCCGTCGGCTGCGGCGTGGACACCCACGGCGGCCAAAGCGTGCTCAACGGCGAGGAAGGCGCGCAGGCCGAGACCCTGACCGCCGAACAGAAGCGCTCGCTGTACCAGGGCGTGGCCGAATCCCAGCTCGCCGCATGGAGCAAGGGCAGCGGCTTCTACTACTGGAACTACAAGCTGCTCACCGACACCGTCAACACCCCCGGCTGGATCGGCTGGGACGCATGGGACCTCGGGCGCTGCATCGCCCAGGACTGGTTCCCCATCCAGAAGTAGCCCAGCCTTTCGCCATCGCCGGCCCCGACTTCGATACCACCACCTTCTCCGATGAATACTGCAAGTATGGCGAATTCACCGGCACCATGGTCGGCATCGCCGTCACCGATGCCGCGTTGCATGAGAAGACTGCCGACTTCGACTTCTTCGACTACGAGGCGGACGAGACGAAGCCGGTCGACTGATCCCGCCCGTCCGGCCACGATCATTCCGAAACCCCAATCCGGCCGTGGTCCGATTCCAACCGGCCGCGTGGCTGATTGCGGGACGCATACAATGGGCCAAGGAACGTTGCGAACGGTGCGTTCCTTGGCCCATTGGGCTGAAATAGGGGTTTGGTTTGGGCTGTTTGGTTTTTGAATAGGCGGAAACGGCAAGCCGGGCGAAACCCCGTACAGAAAGGCGGTGGGATGCATGGTGCTGGGCATCGACGAGCGAATCAACGGCGTGAACCTCGGTAACTGGCTGGTGCTGGAGAAATGGATGGATCCGGAACCGTTCGTTCGCACTGCCGAAGATGACGAAATCTGGATGCATCGCACGCACGGCGCCCTCTGGTCCGAGCGGAATCTCGCCGAGGAACTGCGCCGGCACCGCGACGCCTACATCACCCTGGAGGATTTCCGCATCATCGCCGACCATGGGCTCAATCTCGTGCGCATTCCCATACCATATTTCATCTTCGGCGACTGGCCCGGACATCCGGGCTGCATCGCATACCTCGACCGCGCGTTCCGTTGGGCGCGGGAGACGGGACTGAAGATCATGATCGACCTGCATACCGTGCCCGGCTCACAGAATGGTTTCGACAACGGCGGTCTGACGGGCGTGTGCAAATGGGCGCAGAATCCGGACTTGGTGGAATACGCGCTGAATGTGCTGGAACGATTGGCCCGCCGATATCGTGACGAGCCGACCCTACACAGCATCGAAGTGCTCAACGAACCGGTGAGCTGGTCGGTGTTCCATGGCTCGCCGAACACGGCGAAGAACCCCCGCGAGGCCTCCGGCAGTACGCATATCCCACTGCGCTTTCTGAAGCGCTTCTACCGTGACGCCTACACCCGGCTGCGCGCCATACTACGTCCGGAAACCATAATCGTATTCCATGACGGCTTCCGACTGCTCCGCTGGGGCGACTGGTTCCGTCGCGCCGGCATGCGCAACGTCATGCTCGACACCCACCAATATCTCATCGCGATGGAGGAGCCGTTGTTCGCGGGACCGGCACGCCGACTGTACCTGCAATCGCGGCACCTGCCATGGCTGTACCGAATGCTGGTGGGTGCGCGCGAAATCGCCATCCGTTCGGCGGCCTGTCATATCCCTGTACTTGTGGGTGAGTGGTGCGTGGAGAACCGGTGGGCACTGCACAGCCGGAACCGAGCGGACGCATACCGTCAAGTATCGCGATTGCAACGCGCGGCATGGGATGCGTCGGCGGGGCAGATCTATTGGAGCTACCAGCTTGCGCGTTCCGCGAAACCAGGCAGCGGCGAAGGGAAACCGCCACGTGACCCGCGCAACGGCGGCAATCTCGAAGCGTGGGATCTGACCCGCGTATGGCGTCATGGATGGATTCAAGCGGATGCGCCCCACGATGACGTGGCATCGGCGCCGTCAATCAACGACAATCGACGCAAAGGGCATTAGACTCGGAGTCATGGCAGAGGAAGAGACTTCGAAACGTACCCGCAAATCGCCACAAGAGCGTCGTGCGGAAGTGCTGGATGCGGCGGTGCAGCTCATCAGCGAACGCGGATTCAACGGCATCTCCATCCAGGACGTGGCCGATCGGGTCGGCATTTCCAAACAAGGCGTGCTGCGATACGTCGAAAACAAAGACAAGATGCTGGCGCTGGTATATGACGAATACTACGGGCAAACCGGCACTCCGGAGGACTTCTTCTCATCGGGCATGCCGGGCAGCGACCCATCCGCGCCGCATTTCCCCGCATACCTGCGCTACCTGGTGAAACACAACTCGCGCCGCCGCATGATGGTGCAGCTGTTCACCGTGCTGTCGGCGGAATCGCTGAATCCGGACCATCCATTGCATGACGAATTCATGGAACGCATGGACGGTATTTGGGAGCACTATTCGAAATACCCATGGGTGGTTCCGCCGCAATTGGGCGCATGGGCCGACAGCATGCGGCCGGTGGTGCGCAAGGCCATGGAAATCATGGATGGCATCCAGCTGTGGTGGCTGCGCGAACCGGAAGTCGATTTGTGCGGCGAGTGGGCAGAAATGGAGAACATGCTGTTTCCCGCACCATTGTGGGACTTCTATCGCTGATTCCCGCCGATGATCCGCATATGATGATCCGCATATGAATTTGGGGGCAGTTTGATGGCTGCCCCCAAAAAGTCTCCGGTAGTGGCCGACCATCGATGACGATCGCCGACCACTACCAAGCTGGAACCATTCACGCCACGGTGAACGTGGTCCGCTTGAGATCCTTGCGACGGCTCGAATGGCCGATCAGCACCTCGAACTCGCCCGGCTCCACGATGCGGTTGGCATCCGAATTGACGATGGTGCACTCCGAAACCGGAATATCGAACCCGACGGTCTTGGTCTCGCCCGGCTCAAGCTCCACGCGCTGGAACGCTTTGAGCTCGCGGTCCGTCCAACTGTAGGACGTCACGATATCGCCGATATACAACTGCGCTACTTCGGTGCCCTTGCGCTCGCCGGTGTTGGTGAGCGCAACCTCGGCATGCACGGTATCGGTGGTGGCGAACGTGCCGGAAGCCGGAACGTTCGTGATTGTCGGTTCGCCGTATTCGAAGGTCGTGTAGCCGAGGCCCTCGCCGAACGCGAACGCCGGATCCTGCGTGAGATCGGCATAACGATTGCCGTGCTGGCCGCGGATCTGGTTGTAATAGACCGGCAGCTGGCCCGCATGACGCGGGAAGGTGATCGGCAGACGTCCGCTCGGCTCGGTTTCGCCAAGAATGATTTCGGCGATGGCCTGGCCACCCTTCATGCCCGGATTCGGCGCCCACATGAACGCGCTGACACCGTCGGCCGTGGATTCGTCCACGATCACGCCATTCGTGCCGATCACGCATGCCGGCATCACCTGCGGCTTGGAGCTCATCAGCACCACGACCAGCGGCTTGCCGGTCTCGCGGGCCACGTCGGCAAGCGCTTCGAGCATGGCGTTCTGCCCGCCGAGCAGTTCCAGTGTGGCGGTGGAGCAGGTCTCGCCGACCAACTGCACCACATCGCCCACAACGGCGACAACAAGGTCGGAACGGCGTGCGTTCTCCACCGCCTCATCCAGCAGCTGCTGGTCGAACTTGGCGGAGACGGCGAGCTTCGGACGAGGCTGGCCATCCGGATAGAACTCGCCTTCCGGATCGTCCACCAAATCGATGATGTTCGCACCACGCGAATACGCAACCTCGCATCCTTCGGGCGCAAGCTGCTTGAACCCGTCAAGCACGGTGGTGATCATCTCACGCGGTTGGCCATCCGGCATCCAATTGACCTGACCGGAATTGCCGGCCCAATCGCCCAACTGCTCCTGCGCGTCATCGGCAAGCGGCCCCACCACGGCGATGCGCTTGCCCGCCGCAGCCGAGAACGGCAATGCGCCGTCATTCTTCAGCAACGCCACGGATTCGCGTGCGATTTGCAGGTTGAGCTCTTGATGGGCTTTGGAGCCGATAACCGTCTTGATGCGCTCTTGGTCCGGCAGGCGCGGATCTTCGAACAGGCCCAGGCGGAACTTGAGTGCGAGGATGCGGGACACGGCTTCGTCGATCAGCGACTCGTCAAGCAATCCGGTGCGTACCGCTTCGATCGCACCTTCGTAGAACTTCGGCGTGGTCATGATCAGGTCGTTGCCGGCCTTGACCGCGTCCGCGGCGGCGTGCACGTAATCGGCCTTGACCTTCTGCTCCCACACGGAACGGCCGACGTTGTCCCAGTCGGTGATCAGCGTGCCCTGGTAGTGCCAGTCGCCGCGCAGCTTGTCGGACAGCAGCCACTTGTTGAAGGTGACCGGCACGCCGTCGATGGATTCGTAGCCGAGCATGAACGTGCCGCAACCCTCCTTCGCCACGCGTTCGAACGGCGGCAGGAACCACGATTCCAGCTTGCGGTGGGACAGGTCCGCTTCGGACGCGTCGCGGCCGCCCTGCGTTTCGGAATAGCCGGCGAAATGCTTGGCGCAGGCCAGAATCGCATCCTTGGCGAGCGGCTCGCCGGCCTTGGCGCCGCCCTGATAGCCCTTGACGATGGCGGAGGCCATTTCGCCGATAAGATACGGATCCTCGCCGAACGTCTCGTCCACACGGCCCCAACGGGTGTCGCGGGCGATGCACAGCACGGGGGAGAACGTCCAATGCACGCCGGTGGTGGAGACCTCTTCGGCGGTGGCACGTCCTGCGGCCTGAACCTTGGCCGTGTCGAAGCTTGTTGCCATGCCGAGCTGGGATGGGAAGATGGTGGAGCCTGGCCAGAAGGAATAGCCGTGGATGCAGTCGTCGCCGATGATCAGCGGAATGCCGAGGCGGGTCTTCGTGTTCACGGTCTCGACCGCGCGGGGCAGGTCCGCGGGGGAGGTGTGCAGAATCGAGCCGACGTGCTTGTTGACGATCAGGTCATCCAGATCGCCGCTGCGAGCATCAAGCTGCATCATCTGGCCGACCTTCTCTTCGAGGGTCATGCGTCCGAGCAAATCGGCGATGCGCTCTTCGGCAGGCAGGTTGGGATTCTTGTATGGCAGGTCGGTGGTGTTGGTCATGGATTGCTCACTTTCCTCGTTGAAGCGGTGTCCTTTAATTACCACTTGGTAGTTTACTATGATTTAGGTGATTTCACAAATCGACGCAGCGCATGTCGCGCATATTGCGGGCATCGCTTGTATGGCCGGTTTTGCAATGATTCGTCGGGGTGCCGCATCGGTTCCGCGCGTATATGCGGTCGGGTGGTGCCTAGGACCTGGCGACTGCCGACAAGGTCCGGTTTTTCCGTAGGTGGTTTTCAGACTCCGTAGGTGATTGGGGTCGGATGGTCACTGAAGGAACGGCTCAAATACGGCCGTTTCTCATCGCCGATGCCGCAGGTGACCGCCTACGGAACGGCAGAGCCACCTACGGAACGATGCCAGCTACGGGGTTTGCCATGGCGAAGGGCCGTTCCTTTTCGAAAAACCGGTGGAGAGATTGAAACCCTCGGAAAGGAACGGCCCTTGCGCGCCTGTGAATGCGTGGTCCTACGATCCGCCGGCGGCTACTTCACCTTCTTGATGAACAGAATCACCACGGCACCGATCGTTACGGCCGCGATGGCGATCGGGAATACTAAGAAGTAGCCGCCGGTGGCCACCACGATGGAGGAGACGACAATCGGCGCGATAACCTGTCCGAGTGTGTTGGCGAGGTTCAGGATGCCGAGAGCCTTGCCGGCCTCGTTCGGGTTCGGTAGCACGTCGACGTTCAGCGCCTGATCGACCACCATGTAGATGCCGTATCCGAGGCCCATGAGCGCCGCGTAGACGAACATGGAGAACTGGGACTTGAGCACCCACGGCACGGCGATGCCGATGGCGATGATGGTGGAGGAGACGAACACCGGTAGCTTGCGCTTGCCGATCCTGTCGGAGATCGGGCCGGAGACCAGGGGTACGACGAGGGGGACGACCATGGTGATCACGGCCATGGTGGACACGGTGGAGGCCGCGGCCTTGGCGTCCTGTCCGATGTACTTCATGCATACATACAGCTGGTGGCCGACGATCATGTTGTAACCGAAGATGAGCATCAGACGTCCGACGAGCGCCAGATAGAAATCGCGCGCGCCCTTGGTCGGCGGGCGGAACTGCATGGCGATCTGCCTGATGTCGAATCTCTCGGCGTCGGCCGTGGCCGCGGACAGTTCGCGCGGGAGCAGGAGCACGGTGCCGATGCCGCACAGGCACCAGCAGATGGTGTCGATCATGAAGCCGGTCTTCGGAGCATCGATGAAGGCGGAGCCGATGATGGTGCCCGTGGACTGGCCGACGATCTGGCCCGCGCCGTAGAATGCGGACATGGAGCCGCGGTATTTCTGCGGAACGCGGTCGGACAGGATCGCCACGCATGGCGCGATCATGCAGTTCAGGCTGATCTGCAGCAGTGACCAGGAGGCGACGATGGTCGGCAGCGTCGGGGAGATGGAGGTCAGGTAGAATCCGATGCCGGCGATCGGTCCGCCGATGATGATCCATGGCGTGCGCTTGCCGAAACGGCTGTGGGAGGCGTCGGACAGCGAGCCGAAGATGACGTTGGAGATCAGGGCGAAGATGATGCCGATGGAGTTCATCGTGCCGAGGATCGTTTCGCCCTGACCGATGCCGAGCGTGTTGAAGCGGGCTGGGGGCAGCACGGTGGATCCGATGGTGCCGGACATCATGAAGACGATGCAGAAGAAGATGAAGCCCGCGCCGAAGCGTCCAAGATTCAGTTTGCTTACCGGTTTACCGGTGTCGGGAGTGAGTTCCTCGGCGGTTCGTCCCTCGGCTGGAGCGTCTTCTTCGGGGCGATCGCCGTGATGATCCCGTTCGGCTACTGGTTCACCTTCGCGAATACGCATGAGATCGCGTCCATGAAACCGGGCGATGGCGTGGATGGGCGCGCCGGCAGAATTCCCGTCGGCGACCATTTCAAGGCGCTTGCGCGCACAAGTACTGGTGGCTCACGCTGGGGCTCAACGACCTACAACGGCATGGCCGCCTACATCGCCAAGTACGTGCTCGGCAACTCCAATCTGATCGCCGTGATCGGTCTGGCGACAGTGATCCCCATGGTCATCGGCCTGCCGTTCGCCGGACCGCTCGTGGCCCGGTTCGGCAAACGCAACGCCTCGATGGCCGGCCTGGTGCTCGTCGCCGTCGGCAGTCTGCTGGTGTTCGTCGATCCGAGCAACCTGTGGGTGTTCTTCGTCTCCATCATCGTGCGCATGGTCGGCATCATCCCGATGAACGCCGCGCTCAACGCCATGAGCGGCGACGTGGTGGAATATGGCGAATGGCGCAGCGGCGTGCGGTCCGATGGCATCGTGTTCAGCTCGTCCAGCTTCTCCATGAAGGTGGCCATGGGCGTTTCCTCGGCCGCCATCGCGTGGATACTCGGTGCCAGCGGATATGACGGCTCGCTCGCCGTGCGGTCCGATGCCACCGTCTCCGCCATGGTCAACACCTTCGTGTGGGTGCCGGTCGCCATGGTCGTGGTTATGGCCGCGCTGCTCTTCTTCTACGACCTCGACAAGCGCGTCGACCGGGTGGGCGGGGAGCTCGCCGCCCGTCGCGTGTAGCGCAAAGGCCATTGGGATTTCCGTGGAGTCCGGGCATGCATCCAGTGGGTGCGCGCCCGGACTTGTTGGCGTCGGGTTGTGAAAACATGCCTTGAAGACTGATGGGCCAAGGCTGCGATCCCGTTGTCCGGAGCACCCATATACTTACCTTTAGTAATGACTATTAGTAACGAATAGGGTGCCATGGTGGAATCGCGAAGCGGGCAACGACAACTGTCCCTGGACGACGTGCGTGATCTGATCGACGTGTGCTGGATGGCGAAACGCATCACCGAAGCGTTGCCGGAACTGCCGAAAAACATGAAGCCTCGTCACGTGCATGTCATCGACGCCATCTGGAATCTCAATCATCGTGCCGGATCCCCGGCTCCCGCCGCACGGGTCAGCGGCATCAGCGCCTTTCTGGGAGTAACCGCACCAAGCATCACGAAGCTTGTCAACGAACTGGTGGTCAAAGGCCTTGTGGTCAAGCACGCATCCGAAGCCGACGGCCGTGCGGTGACGTTGAGCCTGACCGAAGCCGCCGAGGAAATCCGCGAACTGTACGTGCACCAGTTCCATGAGCATCTGCGTGGCGTGCTGTCCGGCATCAGCCCGCAGGACGTCGCCACCACGGTCGCCACGCTGCAGGCTATGCATCGGCTGATGGACACGGACCGGGGAGGGGAATGGACCACGAAGGTGGCCGACGCCTGGCCGGCACGTGTCGAAACGTTGATGGCGGGCGGCGATCCTCGATCTCATACGGCGGAGAAACGGTAGGCCGGAGGGCCATCGAGCCATGCGACAAACGATGCGGTCACCCATGACGAAAAGGAAGGAGTCGCAGATCATGACGGAACGCGAACAGCGGCGGGAACAGCCGGCAAAGGCGATGCGGGAGGGGCCACAGCCAAGCAGATATATGAGCGAGGGCAGACTCACTATCGTGGTGGTGGCGCTCTCCATCCTCACCTTCCTCGGCATCCTATCCGAAACGTCGCTCAACATCGCCTACTCCACGCTGATGGGGGAGTTCTCCATCTCCGCCGACGTGGTGCAATGGCTCACCACCGGCTATCTGCTGCTCCTGTCCATAGCCATCCCCACCTCACCGTTCATGGTGCGCACATTCCCCACCAAGGGGCTGTTCGTCACCGCCGTGGCGCTGTTCTCGGCAGGTACGGTGGTCGGCGCGCTCGCCGTGAACTTTCCGATGTTGCTCGCGGCGCGGCTCATCATGGCGTTGGGCACCGGCGTCTCGCTGCCATTGCTGACCAACATCATCCTCGAGAAAGCGCCGTTCAACCGACGCGGCATGATGCTTGGCCTGGTCAGTCTGGTGACCTGCGCGGCCCCGGCCATCGGCCCGGTGTTCGGCGGGCTCGTCATGGAATTCCTCAACTGGCATTGGATCTTCTACACGATGATTCCGTTCCTTATCCTCTCCCTCGTGCTGGGATGCGCCACCGTCCCCGACATCCGCCATGGCGGGAAGGGCTATCTGTCGGTGCCGTCGCTGATATTGGTGGCGATCGGGTTGGCTGGCATCATCGTGGCGGTGAGCTTCTTCGCGCAGTGGAACGGCGACTGGCGCTTCTGGACGGTGCTTGCCGGCGTGATCGTGGTGCTGGGCGTGTTCGCCGCCGTGCAGCTGAAGATGGAGCATCCGCTGGTCGAGGTGCGCACGTTCGCATTCCCCGGATTCACATTGGGCATGCTGATTCTGCTGATGTCGTCCGGTGGCGTGCTCGGTGTGAACTTCCTGCTGCCGATTCTATTGCAGCGCGGACTCGGCCACACCAGCATGATCGCCGCCCTGATTCTGCTGCCGGGAGCCGTGGTCGGCGCGATTTCCGCGCCGTTGATCGGAGGTGCGCTGAAAGCGCATTTTCCGCCGAAATTCATCGCCTGTGGTTTTGTCGGCGTGGCCATCATGGATATTGTGATGATGCTCGGCGGCGCGCATGAATGGGCCGTCGCGATCGCCTACGCGCTGTTCATGGCCGCATCCGGATTCGTGCTCGTGCCTGACCAGACGCATGCGCTGAACCAGCTGCCGGCCGCGATGAACGCCGACGGCTCCGCGGTGATGAACACCGTGCAGCAGCTCTCCGGCGCCATCGGCACCGCGGTCGCGTCCACGCTGATCGCCGAATTCTCCGCAGCGAACCGTGTCGCGGGCATGAAGTCCGCGGCCGCCTACGTCGCCGGGTTTTCCACCAGCATGTGGGTGTTCTTCGGCATGGCCGTGACGGGTGAGATCCTGGCCCTGCTCATGTTCCGCTTCTCGAAGCGCGCCGCATAGCTGGTCATGCGCGGTGGAAGGCTTCACTTCTGTCGTTTTTCGATAGCTTTGATAATTTTGATATCGACAATGCCAAACATATTCGCAAGCGGTTGCTGGATGCATATGTCATTCGTCAGACCGGTTGCGGCGAAGTTGATTTCGCGGTTCCGCTCTTGCGTGAATACTTACCGTAAGCAGATGTGAAAATCTAGTTCAGGCGAGTGGCCTGTTGATGATGACCCCAAAGTAGTCCTCAATACCGGTGCAACAGGCGGGGTTCCTGTTCCTCATTGATGAGGTCTCGATGAGCATTCGCGCGCTACGCTCAGCAGCCCGGCGATCGCGGCACAGGTGGCCTCCACGTTGCGTTCCGTGTCGGCAAGCAGTTCCGGCAGAGCGGCTGGGCCGGGTGCGATGCCGAACGTCGCGACGATGCCGGCTTCGTTGAGCGCGGCGGTGACGTTCGAGTCGCGCGTCACTTTTCCTCCGATGGCGATAACCGGTTTTCCTTGCGATTTCGCCAGTCGCGCGATGCCGCTCGGCACCTTGCCGTACGGCGTCTGCCCGTCGATCGACCCTTCGCCGGTGATGACGACATCGGCCCATGCGCACGCCTCGCGCGCATGCAGCAAATCGAGCACCAACTCGATGCCGGGGCGCATGGTCGCGTTGAACAGGCCCAGCATGCCGCCGCCGGTGCCGCCCGCCGCGCCCGCACCCGGCTTATCGGTGATTTTTCGACCGTTCAGTGCCGCGATGGCGTCGGCGAGCCTGCCCAAACCGCAGTCGAGCAATGCGACTTGTTCCGTGTTCGCGCCTTTCTGCGGCGCGAACACGGCGGCGGCGCCGTCCGTCCCGGTCAGAGGATTGGTGACGTCGCATGCCAATACGATCGGGATGTTTCGCACGTCGTCGGGAACCTCGGTGTCGTCGATGCGGGCAAGCCGGGGGAGTGCGCCGCCGCCAAGCGGCAGCTCGCAATCGTCCGCATCGAGGAAACGATGGCCGAGCGCTCGGGCCAGGCCAGTGCCGCCGTCGGTGGTGGCGCTGCCGCCCAATCCAAGTACGATGCGTTCCGCTCCGGCGTCGATCGCGGCGCGAATCAGCTCGCCGGTGCCGAAAGTGGACGCCGCCAACGGATCGCGGTCGGCGGGGAGATGCGCTCGATGCCGCTCGCCGCAGCCAACTCGACCACCGCGGTGCGAGGATTCTCTCCATTGTGAGATGTTCCGAAACCGCCCTCGCCAAGGAATCCATATCGTGTGATGATCGGCCGGCCCAGCGCGTCATGCGCGTGCTCCGATCGCAATTCGCCGCCGGTTGCCTGGACCAGCGCGTCGGTCAATCCCTCGCCGCCATCGGACAACGGCATCATGCGGCATTCGGCGCCGGGATCGCCGGCCGCCACGCCCCGGCGCATCGACTCAGCCACGGCCTGCGCGGAAGCGGCTTCCTTGAACGAATCCGGTGCCAGCAGATATTTCATGGTCAGCGGTAGCCCTCCCACTGTGGCAGGGGGAAGAGCACGTCCTCGCAACTCGCCCACATTTCGTTCAAATCGCGCCCCGGAACCCGCAGCCAACGCAGCTGCACGCCGTCCATCATCGCGAATCCGGAACGCAGCACCTGCTCGGCGTCAACGCCTTCCGGCACATGCCAGCGGATGTTCGCGGCCACTTCCACGATGTGTTCCTCGCGTTCGGCGAAATAATCATGCGCCGGATGGTCGGGATTGAGCGCCTCGGCGCTCAGCGTGGAGAACATGTGCACCAATTCGGGACGTTTGGCGTTGACCGCCACCGTCCTGCGCCACATTTCGGCGATAAGCGGACGCTCGTCGCGCACCATGCCGGCGGTGACGTCCTCGGTCTCACGGTCGTACATTTCGTCGAGCACCGCGTGCAGCAGCCCTTCCTTGCTGCCGACGTAATGCAGCACGCCCGGTTTGGTGAGGTTCACCATGGTGGCGATGCGCTGCAGCGACGTGCCGTAGTAGCCGAGCGTGCCGAAACATTCGACCGCCGCGTTGAGAATCGCGCTTCTGCGGTCGACTTCGTCGTTGGCCATAATGTGCTCCCGTCGTTGCTGGAGGTTATTGGAATATGCAATTCACTTTACGGTCGGTCGGTTTCTTTTCCAAAGATGATTAGCGTGTTGAGGATTGTTTTTTGATAAAGTACCTACCAATCGGTAGGTAGGGAATTCGGGGTTGAAGTCCCGCCGCGAAACAATCGCGAGACGGCCGAGAAAATAGCCGAAAGGCGCCAGAAACACAGAAGACGTACGAAAGAGGCAGCTCATGAGCGACACCGCTTATCCTTCCGTCAACGACCTGACCCTCGAAGAGAAGGCGTCCCTCACCTCCGGCGGCGACGCCTGGCATCTGCAGGGTGTGGAATCCAAAGGCATTCCCGGCTACATGATCACCGACGGTCCGCACGGACTGCGCAAATCCCTGGCATCCAGCACCGGCGAAACCGACCTGAACGACTCCGTGCCCGCCACCTGCTTCCCTCCGGCGGCCGGCCTGTCCAGCTCCTGGAACCCGGAACTCATCCACAAGGTCGGCGAGGCCATGGCGGAGGAATGCATCCAGGAGAAGGTCGCCGTCATCCTCGGTCCCGGCGTCAACATCAAGCGCAATCCGCTCGGCGGCCGCTGCTTCGAATATTGGTCCGAAGACCCGTATCTGGCCGGCCATGAGGCAGTCGGCATCGTCGCCGGCGTGCAGTCCAAGGGCGTGGGCACCTCGCTCAAGCACTTTGCCGCCAACAATCAGGAGACCGACCGCCTGCGCATCAGCGCCAACATCTCCCAGCGGGCGCTGCGCGAGATCTACTTCCCGGCCTTCGAACACATCGTCAAAACCGCCCAGCCATGGACCATCATGTGCTCCTACAACCGCATCAACGGCGTGCATTCCGCACAAAACCGCTGGCTGCTCACCGACGTGCTCCGCGACGAATGGGGGTATGAAGGCATCGTCATGAGCGATTGGGGCGCCGACCACGACCGCGTCGCCTCCCTCAACGCCGGCCTCAACCTTGAAATGCCGCCGAGCTACACGGACGACCAGATCGTCTACGCCGCACGTGACGGCCGCATCCAGCCCGAACAGCTCGACCGCATGGCCCAAGGCATGGTCGACCTCGTGAACAAGACGCGCTCCGCCATGAGCGTCGACGATTACCGCTTCGACGTGGACGCCCACGACGAGGTGGCCCATCAGGCCGCCATCGAATCCATGGTGCTGCTCAAAAACGACGACGACATCCTGCCGGTCGCTGCAAACGCGAAAATCGCCGTCATCGGCGAATTCGCCCGCACTCCGCGCTACCAGGGCGGCGGTTCGTCCCACATCACCCCGACCAAGATGACCAGCTTCCTCGACACCCTCGCCGCGCGGGGCGTCGACGTCGCGTTCGCACCGGGCTTCACCCTCGACCTCGAACCGGCCGATCGCACGCTCGAAGCCGAAGCCGTCGAAACCGCCAAAAACGCCGACGTCGTCCTCATGTTCCTCGGCCTTCCGGAAGCCGCCGAATCCGAAGGCTTCGACCGTGAAACCCTCGACATTCCAGCCAAGCAGGTCGAACTGCTCAAAGCCGTCGCCGCCGAAAACAAGAACATCGTCGTGGTGCTGTCCAACGGATCCGTCGTCTCCGTGGCACCATGGGCGGGCAACGCCAAGGGCATCCTCGAATCCTGGCTGCTTGGCCAGGCGGGCGGTCCGGCGCTCGCCGACGTGATCTTCGGCAAGGTCAGCCCGTCCGGCAAGCTGGCACAGACCATTCCGATGAACATCAACGACGATCCGAGCATGATCAACTGGCCGGGTGAGGAGGGGCACGTCGACTATGGTGAGGGCGTGTTCGTCGGCTACCGCTACTACGACACGTACGACAAGGCCGTCGACTACCCGTTCGGCTTCGGCCTGAGCTACGCGACCTTTGCGATCGACGGCGTGAACGTCGCCAAGACCGGCGCCAACACCGCACACGTCACCGCGACCGTCACCAACACGTCCGACGTGGACGCCGCCGAAACCGTGCAGGTCTACGTGGCTCCAGGCAAGGCCGCCGTAGCCCGCCCGAAGCATGAGCTCAAGGGTTTCCGAAAGGTGTTCCTCAAGGCCGGCGAATCGGCTGAGATCTCCTTCGATCTGGACGAGCGCGCCTTCGCCTACTGGTCCGAGAAGTTCGATGACTGGCATGTCGAAGCCGGCGAATACACCGTCGAAGTCGGCACGTCCAGCCGCGACATCGCCGCCGTGGCCGTCGTCACGCTCGACGGCGACGGCAAGGCCCTGCCGCTCGACGAATGGTCCACGTTCGGCGAATGGGCCGACGATCCGGTCGGCTCCAAAATCGTCGCATCCGTGTATGCGGAAGGCGAGGCCGGCAATCTGCCGCAGCTGCCCGACAACGACATGATGCGCATGTTCCTCAAGTCCATGCCGATCAACTCCATGCCGATGCTGATGAGCGACGGCGGCAAAGCCATCACCGCCTTCATGCTCGACGAATACGCCAAAATCGCCGAAACCGCCGAATAAGACGGATTGACGTAAACAAGACGTAAGCAAAAGGAGTTTCAAGGATTTAGGCCGAGGATGTGGCCCCGCGAATGAACCGGTGCGGACCACATCCTCGGCTTTTTCATACTTGGTTTCGGCTTGTTCCGAGCTTATTTTTGGCTATTTTTAAGTGATTTTGCGATTACAATATTGCGTTCGGTGTGCTGCGATCCGGTTCCGTCACACACGACACGCTGAATGTTGCATATGCAACTGTTGTATGTACAACGTGTTATCTTATGTTCCGTGAACGATATACAGAACGATGGAACGGCTTCGGTGAACCCCGCGTTCACCGAAGCGTGGGACCGAGGCGCATGCAAGCCGCCGAGCGTCGCCATCCGATCGCTGCACAACGTCATCAACCGGTATCTTGCGGTGACGCGTCCTATGGAAGTGGAGAGTCTGAGCGGTGGCAACAT
>ENA-OQKL01000237-OQKL01000237.1-human-gut-metagenome-genome-assembly--contig:-NODE-237-length-19321-cov-2.391737_pt1 | contig 19321 bp, 23 predicted proteins | sample MGYA00242779_ERZ504800 | MGnify/ENA primary metagenome ERZ504800 (study PRJEB26092, sample SAMD00036410) | human gut metagenome | host: Homo sapiens | study: EMG produced TPA metagenomics assembly of... | reverse complement strand
GTAGAGGAAAAGGTCATGGATTAGGATTCTCACAATATGGAGGGAATGAGATGGCAAAGGAGTCTGCGAATGCAAAAGAGATCTTACAATATTATTTTTCCTGAGATGGATGTGCTGAACATAAAATCTGTAAATTGCTGAATAGATACGAATATTCTGGACACCCTATAGATATGAAGATGAAAACAGAGGTGAAAGGAATATGATGAATAACAAAGTGACAAGAATCATTGCCAATTCCGTTGGACTGGCCGCTGTAGCAGCATTGGGAATTACAGTTTATCAGTTAGGTACCTCCCCGGTCAAAGAGAAAACTCCTGAAGAAAAAACAGAAAATGTCGGTGAAAGTACACAGGATACGGAAGAACAATTGAGTGAAGATGCAGGAACGAATCATGTGGAGTCAGAAGATCAGTGGATATCCGATGACGGGGAAGATTTGGATGATACAAAGGTTACATTCCAAAAACAAGGAATGTATGGGGAAACAGCTCAGAATACTGTGGATAATAATGAATCAGATAATACTGCAGATGTGGATAAGACTGACAATGCTGTAAATTCTCAGCAAGCAGAAGAATCATCAGTAAATGCAAATATGAAATCCCAGACGATATCAGAAGATCAGGCAGATGAAGCAACAGATGTTTCGGCATCGGCCCTGAATCTTGCGACAGTAAATTTTTCGGAAGATACATTAATGGAGTGGCCGGTGAATGGAAATGTTCTCCTTGATTACAGTATGGATCAGACTACTTATTTTCCGACGCTTGATCAGTATAAATTGAGTCCGGCTATTGCTGTCGGTGCAGTAGAGGGAGCACCTGTGGTAGCTGCTGTTAATGGCAAGGTTTATTCTATAGAGCAGAATGCGCAGACGGGTACTACACTGACAATGGAACTTGGAAATGGATATCAGGCTGTTTATGGACAGCTTACAGATCTGACAGTGTCAGAAGGAGATACAATTAAAAAGGGAACGACGATAGGATATATTGCACAGCCTACAAAATATTACAGCACAGAAGGAACCAATCTTTATTTTGCAATGAAAAAGGATGGAGAACCAATAGATCCGATTGAATATCTTCCATAATGAAATAGAAAGAAAAAACAGGGCTGCCGTAGATCGGCAGCCCTTAATTTGGTATAGGGCCAAGACAGTAACGTATAAACAGTACTTTGATATTTGCAACAGAAATGATATGTGTAGTATAATACAAAATATGTAGTGATTCAGCAGTTAACAATTCGTGGATATCAGATTAGGGGCAAAATCTCCCACAAATTGTGACGCACATCTTGCGTAAAGCATTTTTCAGACACGCTCTAGCATCATAAAATACTGCTGGTTATAAAAATACTTTCGGAAATTATACAGACAGCATGAAAGAGGAGCTTTTTATATGAATATTAATGAGATTGCCAAACTGGCAGGGGTCTCCAGAGCTACCGTATCCAGGTATCTGAACAATGGTTATGTCAGTGAGGAAAAGAAAAAAAATATCAGCAGAGTTATTGAAGAAACCGGGTATCAGCCTTCTTCACAGGCGCAGAGGCTGCGTACTAAGAAGACAAAACTGGTCGGAGTAATTCTGCCAAAGATAGATTCCAATACGATCAGCCAGGAAGTTGCCGGAATCAGTGACATACTTACCAAAAAAGGATATCAGCTGATACTGGCAAATACAAATAACAGTGTTGAAGAAGAATTGAAATATCTTTCGCTGTTCAGGGATAATCAGGTCGATGGTGTTATTTTTATTGCCACCATATTGACAAAACAGCACAGGGAAATGATGAAGGGATTTAAAGTTCCGATTGTTTTACTTGGACAACAGCTGGATGGTTATCCATGTGTTTTTCAGGACGATTATAAGGCTGCTGTAAATCTTACTGAACAGATGGTGAAGACAGGAAAGAAGTTTGGATATATTACAGTTACGGATAAAGATGAGGCAGTTGGCAGGCAGCGAAAATCAGGTGTGGAGAAGGTTCTTGGAGAAAATCAGATCACATTGGAAAGTGGATGTGTAAAATGCGGAAATTTCACATTAGAGTCAGGATATGAGAAAGCGAAAGAACTTTTTACGGAGCATCCCGATGTAGATACATTGATCTGTGCAACAGATACCATGGCAGTTGGAGCGGCAAATTGGCTGAAGGAGAACGGATATCAGATTCCTCAACAGGTTCAGATTGCCGGAATGGGAGACAGTTTTCTGGGAAAGATCATAGAACCAAAGCTGACTACTGTACATTTTTTTTATAAGACAAGTGGAATGGAATCAGCAAAAGTGCTGGTAGATTTGATAGAATCTAAGGAAACATCATCTGTACATAAAGAAATAAAAATGGGATGTAAGGTGGTACTCAGAGAGTCTCACCGAAATATATGACTGAACATGAAAGAGGAACTCTGAGGCAATCATCAGAGTTCTTTTTTTCTGAATAATTGGATTTACATATATATTAAAGGGAGTGTTTTGGAAATAATATATAAAAAATGGATATAATATTTGTGATATGTTACATATTTACAAATAAAAAACGCCCAGATATAATAGCATATATGAGAACGATTCCATAAAAGTACATACAATCCATAGGAAATACATATTGGTGATCAGATAAGAAATATCGTGAGAGTGCAAGATATCTGCTGAATTATAATCAGATATCAGAGTAAATTTGGAATGGAAAGGTATTTTTATAAGATTAACAAGTGAAATTTGTTGAATATGTGAGAATTTCAAAGTATACATTTGTATGAGAACGATTCCATAAAAGGAGGATATTATGGATTACAGAAAAACAGCACAGGAGATATATGACCATATCGGTAAAAAACGAAAATATTATTTCCGCAGCTCATTGTGCCACACGTCTTCGCCTGGTTATCAGTGATAATTCAAAGGCTGATAAGGAATATGTTGAGACATTGAAGGTGTAAAAGGTGTTTTCTTTGCGCAGGGACAGATGCAGATCATTCTGGGAACAGGTGTAGTTAATAAAGTATATGATGAGTTCATCCGGATTGCAGGAGTTTCTGAGAGCAGTAAAGAAGAGCTGGAAAAAGTTGCGGCTTCCAGGGCAAATCCGGTACAGAGACTGATCAAGACACTTGGAGATATTTTTGTGCCGATTATTCCTGCAATTGTTGCGAGCGGTTTCCTGATGGGAATTATGGAAGCACTGAACTTCATGGTAAACAATGGATTTTTGAATATTGATACCAGCGGTTCTATTTATACATTTGCACAGCTTTTCAGTAATACGGCATATACGTTCCTGCCAATCCTCATCGCATACAGCAGTGCTAAAGTGTTTGGTGCAAACCCGTATCTGGGTGCAGTTATCGGTATGATCATGATTCATCCGAATCTCCAGAATGCATGGACAGTTGCCACAGAAGGTGTTAAAGCAACTCAGAAAGTATGGTTTGGACTTTACTCTATTGATATGGTCGGATATCAGGGGCATGTAATTCCGGTTATCATTGCAGTATGGGTACTGGCTCAGATTGAGAAGAGACTTCACAAAGTAGTGCCGGCAATGTTTGATCTGTTTGTTACTCCGCTTGTAAGTGTATTTGTAACAGGATATCTGACATTATCCATTATCGGACCTATCTTTGTTACTGTTGAGAACGGACTTCTGAATGGGATTCAGTGGCTGATCGCATTGCCATTTGGTATCGGAAGTTTTATTATGGGTGCGTTTTATGCACCGACGGTGGTTGCCGGTGTTCACCATATGTACACGATCATTGATCTTGGACAGTTGTCTAAATTTGGAGTTACTTACTGGCTGCCTCTTGCTTCTGCAGCGAATATTGCACAGGGTGGAGCCACTCTTGCAGTAGCACTTAAGACAAAGGATCAGAAGATTAAATCAATGGCAGTTCCGTCTGCATTAAGTGCCTGTATGGGAATTACTGAACCTGCGATCTTTGGTGTTAACCTTCGCTTTGGAAAACCATTTGTGATGGGATGTATTGGTGGTGCATTTGGTGCACTGTTTGCATCTGTTACAGGACTGGGGCTACGGGAACTGGCGTAACCGGTATCTTTGGAATTCTTCTTTGTCTGAATAATCCGGTTTCTTATATTCTTATGTTTGTGATTGCATTTGGTGCTGCCTTTGTACTTACCTGGTTGTTTGGATATAAGGACACTAATGTTTCTGAAAAGACAGAAAGTGTTGAAGCTGTGGGAGATAAATCAACAACAGAAAAAAGCAATGCAGATGATTCTGTGCTTTATAGTGTATCAGAAGGAACTGCGATTTTGCTTTCCCAGGTAAATGACGCTACATTTGCTTCGGAAGTACTTGGAAAAGGAATTGCCGTAATTCCATCGAAGGGTGAAGTTGTTGCTCCATGTGATGCTGTGGTTGAGACTGTTTTTGATACAAAGCATGCAGTTGGTTTAAGTACGGAAAGTGGTATGGAGCTTCTGATCCATATCGGGATCAATACAGTGGAATTGAATGGAAAATATTTTACATCTCATGTAAAGAATGGAGATCACGTAAAGAAAGGCCAGCTTCTGGTTTCCTTTGATATGGAGAAAGTTAAGGCAGCAGGATACGATGTGACGACTCCTCTTATTGTAACGAATTCGGATGATTATAAAGATGTGAAAATTCTGTCGGAAGATTCGGTAACACCATCAGATAAAGTATTGGAGATTGTGAAATGAGTACGCTAACTAAAGTTCTTGAAAGAAATATAAAAGTAATTGAAAAGAACGCAGATCTGACAGAAGGAAGATTCCGGCTTGGACATCATCTGATGCCGCCGGTCGGATGGCTCAATGATCCGAATGGACTATGCTGGTATAAAGGCAGATATCATGTGTTTTTTCAATACGCTCCCTTTGATGTGGAAGGCGGACTGAAATTCTGGGGACATTATACAAGCGAAGATCTGGTAGACTGGAAATACGAAGGGACAGCTCTTTATCCGGATTCTCCTTATGACTGTCATGGTGTCTATTCCGGATCTGCATTGGCAGAGAGTGAAAAACTTCATTTGTTTTTCACCGGGAATGTAAAGATTGACGGTGATTATGATTATATTAATGAAGGACGTGAGACCAGTACGCTTCATGTAGAAAGTGAGGACGGAATTCATTTCGGAGATAAAGAAGAGATAATTTCTTTTGAAAAATATCCGGAAGAGTTTACCTGTCATATCAGAGACCCGAAAGTCTGGAAAGAAAACGACAGGTATTTAATGGTTCTTGGCGGACGTCTTAAGGGAGATAAAGGTGCAGTTCTGGTTTATGAATCAGAAAATCTGAAAGAATGGAAATTTAAACATATAATAACCACACCGGAAGCTTTTGGTTATATGTGGGAATGCCCGGACTATTTCGAACTGGACGGGAAGAAATTTCTGTCTGTATCACCACAGGGCCTGAAGAGGGAAGAATTTCGTTTTCAGAATATCTATCAGTCAGGCTATTTTCCGGTAAAAGAGGATGGCTCTGTAGATGAAAGAGACTTTCGTGAGTGGGATATGGGATTTGACTTTTATGCTCCACAGACCTTTACAGATAACAGCGGAAGGCGACTTCTGATAGGATGGATGGGAATGCCGGATGCAGAGGAGGAATATACCAATAAAACCATTGATGAAGGCTGGCAGCATTGTCTTACCGTACCGCGGGAACTGAGGGTAAAGGATGGAAAAATATTCCAGTATCCGGCAAAAGAACTGGAGAGACTCCGAAAAGAGAAAACAATTCTTGATGATGAAAAATCAATTGTTGAGGTTCGTGTAGAAGTAAATGAAGGTTTTGATCTGTTAATTGAAGATATTGCAGTGACAGACAGAAGTTTTCAGATCAGTATGGGCGGACAGATGCTCTTTAAATATGAAAATGAAATTGCGGAGATTGGATTTTCTGAAATTGCGGGTGCAGGAAGAAATAAGCGGAAAGCGAAAGTCAGTGAACTGAACAATATCCGGATTCTTGCAGATACTTCTGCAGTGGAACTTTATCTGAATGATGGAGAGATTGTATTCTCAACCAGATATTATCCGGATCGTGAAGATCTGCAGCTAAAGGTAAAAGGCGGAAAATTCAGGGGAAATCTCTGGAATCTTCGAAAAATGATATTCACAAAATAAGAAAATAAACGTATAATAAAGCAGGTGGGAAAGAAAATCCGCAGTCGGTTTCCCTGCCTGCTTTTTTGACATATTGGTATTTCTGGTGCTGAGAGATCTGGCTGTCAGAAAGAATATGTGTCCGGATGATATACGTGTTTTAAACCGACTGTTTATTATAGAAACAGGGACGACCGCAAAAGATAGCAGTTGTCCTTTACATAAATTATAAAAAATTTCAAATAATGCAATTCCAGACAATAAGACAGTTGCTTGATTATAATATATGACTGTCGGGTGATTATGATGAATTATACTTACATTGTTAAATGTGCAGATGGGACTCTTTATACAGGGTGGACAAACTGTCTGCAAAAACGTATGAAAGCACACAACGAGGGAAAGAACGGCGCGAAATATACAAGGACCAAAAGACCGGTTACACTTGTATATTATGAAGGATTTTCAACAAAAGAAGAAGCGATGAGACGTGAATATGAGATTAAACAATTTACCAGAAATAAAAAACTGGAGTTGCTGAGCTTCTGAACCCGTCAGATAAGGAGGATAAGAGAAAATGAAAAAGATGACAAAATGGCTTGCAGTATGCGCAGTATGTGTGATGGGCAGTGTTCCGGCCATGGCAGCAGAAGTACCGGATGTTACTGTAACACCGATCCCGATTGAAACACCGGCTCCGGATGTAACACCAATCGAGACACCTGCACCAACACCCATACCGGAGGTGAAAAATGGCTGGTATGAGTATGGAACAAAAATAAGAAATATTTTAAAGATGGACAGTATCTTACAGGAATGCGTAAAATCCATGGTGAAGTTTATTATTTCAGTCCAAAAGGATTTATGAAAACCGGATGGATCAAATACAATAACAAGAAATATTATTTTGGTTCCAATGGAAAACGTTACAGTGGCGTTAAGAAAATCAGCGGAAAATATTACTATTTCAGTGACAAGGGTGTTCTGAGAACGAAAACAGTTAAAGTTGGAAATACAATTTATTATTGTACAGAAAAGGGAATTCTGGAAGCCTGGAAAAAAGGAAAGACGATTTATTATCCAAATGGAAAGAAAATGAATTCCACCAAAGCGTATGAGTATGAGACTTTGCAGAGAGCAAAGGATGTTGTCAGCAAGATTACAAAACCGAGTATGTCAAAAAGTGAGAAATTTGAAACCTGTTTCAGATGGGTAATGTATCAGCATTATTACGATACCAGAAGAATATTTTATAATCAGACTGCATGGCCTGCGTTATATGCAAACGATTATCTGATACTGAGCGGAAAAGGCGGGGACTGTTTCTCAGATGCCTGTTCGTTTGCCTATCTTGCAAAGGCTCTTGGATATAAGAATGTTTATGTCTGCGTAGATACAACGGCAACTGACGGAAGCGGTCATTGCTGGGCTGAAATCGGAGGCAGAGTATATGATCCGCTGTTCGCAGAGGCGAAGAGCTATTATGGATATTTTGGCGTGGGATATGGATCCTATGGATTGTATCCGGAAAGAAGAGTAGCTGTGTAATATAAAAGCTTTCCTGCAGGGATTATGCTGCAGCAGAGAAAATTGTATTGTTAAGGGGTTGTAGCACCGAAAAAAATCCGGTGCTGCAACCCCTTGTTTTGTTTATTGGCAAATTGACGGTTATACAGGTAGTGGAGCAACAAAAAAGTACATGACAATGAAATGGCAGGCACTTCCAAGCATAACAAAGATGTGAAAGATCTCATGGGAACCAAAATTCTTATGTCTGGAATTAAAAAGCGGAACTTTTAATGCATAGATCACACCACCGATGGTATAAATGATTCCGCCTGCAAGAAGCCAGTCAAATCCTGCACGCGGGAGTGCATGGAAGATTGGAACAAATGCCAGTACACACAGCCAGCCCATGGCGATATACAGTACAGAGGACAACCATTTGGGACAGGTAATCCAACAGCCCTTTAAGATAATGCCGAGAACTGCAATACTCCATACCAACGCGCACAGAATATATCCAATGCGGTTATGAAGAACGATCAGGCATACAGGAGTATAGCTTCCGGCGATCATCACAAAAATCATCATGTGATCCATTTTTCGCAGCCGTCGATTGACCTTCTCTGTAGAATCTACAGAATGGTAAATGGTACTGGCTGCATAGAGCAGAACCATGGTAAGGATAAAAATACTTAAAGCAACAATATGGAGCACATCATAAGAACGCGCTGCCTTGATAATAAGAGGAACTGCTCCGACTGCAGCGAGAAGAAGGGCAATACCATGAGTGATCGCACTTCCAGGATCTTTTAATTTAAATTTCATAAAAACGCCTCCATTCATTCAGATAAATATAATGAAAACAATATAATATAGTTTTAAAAACTACATATCAAGTATATAAATACTATAACACAAAAAAACAAAAATCAAGGGCTTATTTTGGGAATCAAAGAAATGTTTGTCCGGCAATGCAAATGAGTTACAGGGTTGCGAAGATGAGGAAAACAGTTGAATCTATATGATAAATCTCCTATAATACAAGTAAAGTAAGTGGTAAAGGAGACAGTTCCATGGGAAAAACCATAACGATATGTTTTACAAATAATAAGGGTGAAGTGGAAAAACCACAAACCTGTTCAAACCTTGGAGCGGCGATGGCTCAGGCAGGGAAAAGATTCTTCTGATCGATGGAGATATGCAGTTAAATCTTTCTCTTGCTTTTTTTCCGGAGAACTGGGTGCTGGAGCAGGCGAAAGGAGAGAAGAATCTGTATTGCGCAATCGGAAAACAGGAAGAGCTCAGCGGTTATGTGGTACATACTCCCTACGAAAATCTGGATCTGATACCATCGTCTACATTGATGAGTTCTATAGAATATGAACTTTTTACAAAATGGCAGAGAGAATTTATCCTGCGAAAATGCATTCAGAAGATAAAGGATGCAGGAAATTATGACTATATTCTGATTGATGCACCTCCTACGCTGGGTGGTTGGGTGATGAATATCCTTTGTGCATCAGACAGGGTAATTATTCCTGTTGAGGCAAGTCCATGGGGAATGTTCGGACTTGCGAATATGTTTGAATTTCTTAATGAAGTAAAGCAGATTACTCCGGAACTGGAAGTTGCCGGAATTGCAGTGACAAAAGTAGATACAAGAAAGAGTTATTATAAACAGACAATGGAAACACTGCATGAACTTGAGGATATTCATGTATTTGAGCAGATCATCAGAGTGGACAGTTCTGTAGAATGGTCACAGGATAACAGTATTCCGGTTGTGGAATATAAAAAATCAAGCAGAAGTGCCAGGGAATATACGAGATTGGCAGAGGAGGTCATGGAATTATGTCAGTAGGCAGGGAGAGTATTCGGCGTGCAGCAAATGCAGGTGCCGGGAAAACCGTAAAGAAGCCCGTTGTATCCACAAAAGAGGCAGAGAAACCGGAAACAATATCTGTTACAGAAGAAAAGAAAAAAACAGCAAAAGGTTCTGTTCATATTAATGAGGAACTGCCGGTATATCTTCTTTAAAAGTTACTTGTAAGTGCTTGAGTATTTTGTTATTTTATAGAATATAATCAAGTGGTTGCGCAAAAAGTGGGGTATTTTATGGAAACAGAAGAAAAGAAGATATATACAATAGAAGATATCGCCCGGGAGCTTGGGGTAAGTAAGACTACGGTATCACGTGCTATTTCAGGAAAGGGAAGAATCAGTCAGGCTACAAGAGACAGAGTACGGGCATTTATAAAAGAACATGATTACAGACCCAATGTTGTGGCAAAGGGGTTGGCACAGCGTAAAACTTATAATATTGCATTGCTGATGCCGAAGGATTATGTTGCCACAGAGTTTCGTTTTTTTTAAAGACTGTATGAATGGAATCTGTGAGATGGCTTCCTCCTATGATTATGATATTATTATTTCTATGATTGATGGAGCAGATGTATCGCAGATACAGAGACTGGAGGCAAATCGAAAAGTCGACGGGATCATTGTAAGCAGAGCAGTGGTAAGTTCCAAGGTACAGAAATATCTGAAGAACTGTAAGGAACCATATATATTGATCGGCCCGTCTTCAGATCCGGAAGTTCCGTTTGTAGATAACAAGAACCAGGAAGCCGGAAAAGAACTGACAAGTATTATGTTGATGAAAGGTTTTCGGAATCTGGCACTTCTGGGTGGAAATCAGTCCTACAATGTTACCGGAAGCAGATATCAGGGTTTTCTGGAAGCACATGAGGAAATGGGAGTTTCTGTTAACGAAATCTGATTTTCATGGATACGGATAATCAGGCAGCAGTATCTGATGCTGTGAAGAGACTGCTTGAAGAAGGCGCGGATGGTATTGTCTGTATGGATGATGTGATCTGCAGCATGTGTCTGAGCAGTCTGAGGGAAAAGAAAATATCGGTTCCTGAAGAAATAAAAATAGCCAGTATGTATGACAGTAAAAATCTGGAATATAATAATCCACCGATTACCAGCATACGTTTTGATACGGTAAGACTGGGAAAGATGGCATGTGCGAAATTACTGAACATCCTCGGGGAGAAGCCTTTGGAGGATACGTTGACACTGAATTATCAGGTGATGCTGCGTGAGTCAACACAGTAGAAAAATGAAAAATCCTCTGTAATTATTGGAGAATCAATAATCAGAGGATTTTTTTCATGGGAAATTACTTCATAATGTTTCTGTAACATAAAAAGTTCCCGGGCAGGATCGCATTGTGGAAGAGAGGAATTATGTCGCTGAAGCGACTCGCCACAGGCGGAGGAATCCTGCAAGCAGGATTCGTGTGTGTGTTTGAAAAATGGAAAAAGCAGTCATGAATTGTGTGATATGACAAAAAAGAGATTCGAAATTAGATAATAATGGCTAATTGACTTTATTAATATAAAGGAATATACTAAAAATATGAACAATCGGTTGCGCAAACAAACTTGGAGTAATTGCAAACATATTCTGTAAGAAGAATGAAATCAAATCCCGTCTGCTTTGACTGAGAAAAGTAATGAGCAGCGAGAAGAGAGTGTTTTGAAATTGGATAGAGTTTAAATATGATAATGAAAAAGAAAACGATTGAAAATAGAGAGTTAAGAGGAGAACAGGTATGGACTTTAGAACGGATAAGCTGCTCCATGGCGGTGATTACAACCCGGAACAGTGGTTAAAGAGACCGGATATTCTGGAAAAAGATATTGATATGCTGGAGGAGTCTGGCTGTAATGTAGTAAGCCTTGGGATTTTTTCCTGGTCCACACTGGAGCCGGAAGAAGGTGTATTTCATTTTGGATGGCTGCAGGAGATCATTGATAAACTTTATAAAAGAGGTATTTCTACAATCCTGGCTACACCGTCAGGTGCAAGACCCAAATGGATGGCAGACAAGTATCCGGAGGTACTTCGTGTAGATGAAACACGCCACAGAGCGTTATTTGGATTCAGACATAATCATTGTTATACTTCTCCTGTTTACAGAGAGAAGGTACATATTATTAACAAAAAGCTGGCACAGGAGGTTGCCACACATCCGGGTGTGATCCTGTGGCATATTTCCAATGAGTATGGCGGAGAATGCCATTGTCCTCTTTGCCAGGAAGCATTTCGTAACTGGCTGAAAGAGAAATATCAGACTATTGAAAATCTGAATGATAAGTGGTGCACCACTTTCTGGAGTCATACTTATAACAGCTTTGACCAGATCGAGAGTCCGTCTAAGATTGGTGAGACACAGCTTCATGCACTGAATCTGGACTGGAAACGATTTGTTACTCATCAGACAGCGGATTTCATTCATCATGAGATTGCAGCATTGAGAGAGGGAGGAAGCACACTTCCGACTACTGCTAATCTGATGCATTATTTTGGTGGTTTAGATTATTTTAAGATTGCAAAAGAGATTGATGTGGTTTCCTGAGATACTTATCCGACATGGCATAAAGAAGCAGTGATCGATACAGCTTATGACAATGGTATGTGCCATGATCTGATGCGTTCTCTGAAAGGAAAGACCGTTCTTCCAGATGGAATCCTGCCCGACTTCTACAAACTGGCAGAGTGTGAGCAAGTTAAAGAAACCGGGAATGCTTTTTGCACAGTCCATGCAGGCAATTGCACATGGCGGAGAAGGTGCTCTCTATTTCCAGATTCGCCAGAGCAGAGGTGCTTCTGAGAAGTTCCACGGAGCAGTGATCGATCATTACGGTGGAAATGATACAAGAGTGTTCAAAGAAGTTTCCAGGGTTGGAGAAACTCTGAAAGAGTTAAAAGAACTGGCAGGAACAACTGTAAGCAGTCCGGTTGCCATGATCTATGACTGGGACAGCCAGTGGGCAATGGAGGACAGCCAGGGACCGAGAAATAAAGGTCTTCATTATCTGGAAGCAATGCTGAAATTCTACAGAGGTTTCCGTAAGCAGGGCGTCAATGTGGATGTGATCGATATGACCTGTGAACTGGATAAATATAAAGTACTGGCTCTTCCAATGGTTTATATGTTCAAGGAAGGTTTTGCCAAAAAGATTCGTGCGTTCGTGGAAAAAGGCGGTACACTGATCACAAGTTACTGGTCCGGAATTGCAGATGACACAGACAGGTGTTATCTGGAAGGAACACCACATGGACTGATGGATGTACTGGGAATCAGAAGCACAGAAATTGACGGCCTTTATGACTGGGAAGAAAATTCTTTTGTTCCTGTGGCTGGCAATGAACTTGGACTGGATAAGACTTATACATGTAAATATCTGTGCGACCTTGTGGAGCTTCGCGGAGCACGTACTTTAATGACCTACGGAAGTGATTTTTATGAAGGCTATTCCTGCCTGACAGTGAATGAATACGGCAAAGGTAAGGCATGGTATGTGGCAGCAGATGCTGATAAAGAATTCTATGGAGACTTCCTTGAAAAAGTACTGAAAGACAGCGGCGTTTCCTGCGGAATCAAAGAAGAGATTCCGGATGCACTGGAGATTACAGTGAGAGAGAATGAAAATGTGAAATATTATATTTATCAGAATTTCGGAACAGAAGCTGTAAGCATTCCCGTACCGGAAGGCCAGATCAGCTGGATTTATGGCAATGGCAGCGATAAACTTAAAGTTTATGGTCTTGCAGTTGCGAAGGTTATCGTGTAAAATAAATAACGATGGATGAGGAAATCCCTTCACTTTAAGCAGAGATTGAGACTGCCTGGTGAAGGGGTTCTTTTTTACTCAGGTTTAACCGCCTGATTGTGGTTAAATGGCATTTTTTGTAAATATAGAAATGTATATTCTCCCTGTTTTTCCACATAATAACCATACAACACATGATATGGAAACTGAAGGGTACAAAGACAGTAAACTTCGATAAAAGGAAAAACAGGAGGAAGAAAAGTGCATGAAAGCGACAGGAATTGTTCGGCGCATAGATGATCTGGGGCGTGTGGTCATTCCTAAGGAGATCAGAAAAACGCTGCGGATAAAAGAGGGGACACCACTGGAGATTTTTACTGACCGGGAGGGGAGATTATTCTGAAAAAGTATTCCCCTATCGGAGAACTGAATGTTTTTGCAAAGGAATATGCAGAGGCGCTGGCGCAGTCAAGCGGGATGGTAGCGTGTATCACAGATCACGATCAGGTAGTGGCTGCTGCGGGACAGGGAAGCAGGGAATATATGGGAAAACCTATCAGCAAAGCTCTGGAAGATGCGATCACGGAAAGAAGTTCTGTGTTTGCTAACGGAAATGACAGAAGCAGGATACCTGTGACTCAGGAACAGAGAGAACCTTTGTATTCCCAGATTATGCAGCCTATTATCAGTGCAGGAGATACAGTAGGATCTGTGCTTTTACTGGGAAAGAATGAAAAGGATGTGATGGGTGAATCAGAGAAGATGCTCATCAGAACAGCAAGCGGATTTCTGGGAAGACAGATGGAACAGTAAAATTAATAGAATCTTCAGCAGCTTAGGGTAGTGTACCGACAAGTTGATTTCTCGAACAATCTTGCGTCTAAATTTATTATTTCCGCGTTGTCGTCGGTCGCCGTAGCCACCGCTACGCCTCCTTCCTCCGCCTTGAAATAAGAAAATTTATCCTGCAAGATTGTTTCAAGAATCAACTTGTCGGCACACTAGCAGCTGAGGATTCTTTTTTGTATAATAAGAAGCAGTTATGATTTTCTGGAATTGTTACAGTAATAAAATTATTATAGTAATAAAATTGTTATGGCAATGAGAGGTGGAAAGGAGACATATTATATGGCTGCAATATATCTGGCACCGTTTTATCTGTTGGTGTGTGTATATATCCTGCTTCGCAGCCTGCACTGGTTTCAGGTGTTGCATACGGTTTTTCGGAATGTGTGGGTGTGCAGGGGGATTGGACTTGTATATTTATTTGTAGTGTTTAGTATACTGATCGCATTTATGGCACCTGCATCAGGATTCAGGAGATTTATGAAGCTTCTGAGTAATTACTGGCTTGGTGTATTAATGTATACACTTATGACACTGGGAATCGCGGATGGACTGAGACTGTTACTGAAATATCCTCTTAGAAATCTTGGTTTTCCGGGAGAGAATTGCTTTTCAGTAATATGGGAACTGCTGTTGTGGGAGCTGTCTGTGCGGTGATCATTTCAACAGTCAGTATTTACGGAGTGCTCAGTGCCGGAAATATACATACAACGAAGTACAATATTTCTGTTGATAAAAAGGCAGGAAGTATGAAGGAGTTAAATGTGGTTCTGGTCGCAGATCTTCATCTGGGATATAATATTGGCTGTAAGCAGATGGAGCAGATGACAGAGAAGATCAATGAGCAGAAACCGGATCTGGTGGTAGTGGCAGGAGATATTTTTGACAATGAATATGAGGCACTGGATGATCCGGAAAAACTGGCGGAGATATTGAGAGGGATCCGCTCAAAGTATGGTGTGTATGCATGTTACGGAAACCACGATATCCAGGAAAAGATTCTGGCGGGATTTACCTTTGGCAGTAAGGAAAAGAAAGAGAGTACCCCGGAGATGGATGAGTTTCTGGAGAAAGCGGGGATTACGCTTCTGAGAGATGAATATGTGCTCATCGATGATTCCTTTTATCTGTATGGCAGACCAGATTATGAGCGTCCCGGACGGGGGTATTGGTAAACGAAAGACTCCGCAGGAAATCACAGAGGGTATGGATGTGTCACTGCCAGTGTTGGTTATCGATCATGAGCCGAGAGAACTTCAGGAACTGGCGGATACAGGTGTGGACGTAGATCTCTGCGGACATACCCATGACGGACAGGTATTTCCGGGAAATATTGTGATCAGATTCTTCTGGGAAAATCCCTGTGGTTATCTGAAGAAAGGAAATATGCATAATATCGTTACATCCGGTGTAGGGCTTTTTGGACCAAATATGAGAGTTGGGACTAAAAGCGAAATCTGTGATGTCAGCATATGTTTTAACTATAGCAATCCTCTAAAATAATGCATCTTAATCCAGCCCATCAGAGTGTGAAATCCTGCGTCAGATATCTTTGCCGTGCGTCAGCACGCCTGCAGATATCTTCCTTGTCTTTCGCACTCTGCTGAACTGTCTTAAATGCATTATTTACGAGGATTACTATAGCCGATTTTTCTCAATAACCTTATGCAGATAGCTTATACTAACTGATAATTTTTGTCAAGTAGCAGGTATGTCTCAATTTTTTTATAACCGAAAGCACAAAAAACTCAGATGAATTTATGTTATCATCTGAGTTTCTCAATGTCTTAACCTGACAGGTCATTAAACCTGTCTGTGATTACTTCATTACTTATTATTCTGATCATTCTCAAGTAACTGATTTATGTGATTGCCATGAGATTTGAAAATTGTTCTTATCTTTTATATGTCAGATCCACACAGAACCTGTAATATCACCGTTAATTACATAATATGCTTTGTTCTCTTCAGGTTTGATATAAATCTTAATATCTTTGAGATCTTTCTCCTTTTTACCCAGTTCGTCTGTCCAGATTCTTCTGACATTACTTAAAATATTTTTGTATATACTTCTCTGCCCATGAACTGAATATATACTTCTGCTGTTGCTTCTTTCTTAGTGGTTCTTCTTGTTGTCTTCTTCTCGGCAGCGGTCTCTTCAGCCGGTTTCTCAGCTGTCTTAGCAGGGGCCTTCTTTGTAGTTCTTTTCGTTGTTTTTGTTGGTTTTGCAGCAGTCTTTGTTGTTTTAGCTGTCTCGTTTTTCTCGGCTTCTTTCTCTGTTTCTGCCGGTTTCTTTTCTACAGTGTCTGCTGCTTTAGCTGTTTCTTTCTTCTCGGTTTCTTTCTCTGCTTCTGCTGATTTCTTTTCTGCAGTCTTTCTTGTTCTTCTTGCTGCCGGTTTCTTTGCTGTTGTTTCTTTCTTTACAGTCTCTGTTTCAGCAGTTTCTTTCTTGTTTGCTTCTTTATTTACAGCTACTTCTTCAGCAGTTGTCTTTGCAGGAGCCTCTTTAACTTCGGTTGTCTTCGCAGTGGATGTGTTGAGATCTGCTGTAGTTGCTTTTGTTGCCATATGATTAGCCTCCTTACAAGGTATAAGTATTCGTAACTGCTCAGTTTTGTACAGTTACAGGTATTCTTATGTTACCGAAAATATGATAAACAGTAACATTCTTTTATGAAAATAGAATACTACGAATCTTCTGCTTTTGCAATGTTTTTCTGTTTTTATAATTTAGGCATCTTATGAACAGTAACATGAACAGTATTATTTTTTACTCTGTATCCGTCATTTTCTATAGTCCTAGATTCTGCAGATCTTCCTTCATATATGCCAAAAGTCTCCTCTGAAGTTCCTCATTCTGCGGAAGGCTTAAATCCGCATCAAGGGACAGAATCTCTGCGGCCGTCTCACTGGCAGCCTTCAGGATATCCGCATCCTGATAGATATCCCCCAGTTTAAATTCCAGCAGACCACTCTGGCGGATTCCAAAAAGATCACCAGGACCGCGAAGCTTCAGATCCTCTCCTGCAATATAAAATCCATCATTGGATTTGTTCAGAATCTGCAGACGTTTAGAAATTTCCTTTGCACCATTTCCCTGCATAAAAATGCAATATGACTGATATTCCCCTCTACCGACACGCCCGCGAAGCTGATGAAGCTGTGCCAGCCCGAAACGCTCGGCATTCTCCACCATCATCACTGTAGCATTAGGCACATTTACTCCTACCTCAACTACAGTAGTAGATACCAGGATCTGAATTTCCCCTGCGGCAAAAGCCTCCATGATCACATTCTTCTCTTTCGCTTTCATCTTTCCATGAAGAGAAGCAATCTTTATATCCGGCGAAAAAACATTGCGAAGCTTCAGGGTATAATCCAGCACATTTTCCCCATCCATCCCTTCGCTCTCCTCCACCATTGGACAGATCACATAAACCTGCCGTCCCTGACGGATCTGCTTCTCCATAAAGGAATAAGCTTTCGGCCTGTAAGAAGTATCCACCACACAATTTTTAATGGGAAGTCTCTGCGCAGGAAGTTCATCAATTACTGAAATATCCAGATCCCCGTATATAATGATCGCCAGCGTCCTTGGAATCGGTGTAGCACTCATCACCAGCACATTAGGCGGGTTTCCCATAGTAGTCAGTGCTTCCCTCTGTTTCACACCAAAACGATGCTGCTCATCTGTAATAACCAGTCCAAGATTATTGTACTGCACTTTTTCCTGAATCAGCGCATGCGTTCCTATCACCAGGTTAGCCTCTTTTGACGCGATCAGCGCATATTTTTCCCTTTTCTCCTTCGCAGTATCTGATCCTGTCAGCAAAACCGGATGCCCAAAATCAATATTCTGTTCCTGCAGCAATTTCTCCATTGCCTGAAAATGCTGCCTTGCAAGAACCTCCGTAGGTGCCATAAGCACTGCCTGATATCCATTCTCCACAGTCATGATCATTGCAAGAAACGCAAGGATCGTCTTACCACTTCCTACATCTCCCTGAACCAGTCTGGACATCAGGGCCTGGCCGCTTAAATCCCTCTCAATCTCATGCCACACATTCAACTGCGCCTTTGTCAGATCATAGGGCAGACTTTCAATAATCTGCTCTGTCGTCCACACCGGATGCATGGGAAACGCATTCGGTGCTTCCTCCGTCTTCTCTTTCAAAGACTGCACAGCAAGAATAAAAAGAAGAAACTCGTCAAACACCAACCTTCTCCTTGCAGCTAACAGCTCCTGCATATTTTGGGGAAAATGAATCGCAGGAATCGCAAAATTCCTGTCTGCCAGGTGATACCTCTCCTTATACTCATCTGCCAGATACTCTGCCTGAAGCTTCTGCTCATCAAGCACCTGATGGATCAGCTTCACAATCGTTTTATTAGAAAGCCCCGCAGTCAGTCCATAAATCGGCTGAAGACTGTGCAGAATCTCCTCATAAGCCGCAGGCGTAAAAATCTCAGGGTGCTCCATCTGCAGCTTCCCCTGCTTCCTAACGACACGCCCCCGCAGAACAAACCTGCTGCCTTTCCTGACTGCAGAGCGCAGATACGGTGCATTAAACCACGTAACAGAAATTTTCCCCGTAAGATCTGCCACAGTGGTCGTGATCACCTGAAGATTCCGCACCTGATTCACATACACACCCGTTATAACCGCCACAGAAATCGCCACAACAGCTCCCTCTTCCAGAGACCGGATCTCAACAGGCTCCTCGTACGCATCATAATTACGTGGATAATAACTCAGAAGAGATTCCATATCCGTAACTCCTATTTTCGCAAATAACTTTTCCGTTTTCTCCCCCACGCCCTTCAAAGTACGCAAAGATGTTGACATATACCACCGATTCCTTTCTACTACAATATAATTATGAATATCCCTTACAGCCAGTAAAAATTATCTATCTTATCCCTGCAAAAAATAACCAAATCAAGCAACCCTCATTCTTCAATCACAATAATCTGCCGACAATAAACTTCCACTATCCAAATCTCAGGCAGGAAAATATTTTCCTGCCGTCCCCTTTTATAACACGAAAACGGATATACCCACCCTCAACAATGGCCTATACCCGTTTTCATCACATGAACTATTCGTTTATCTCTCTCAAAAACTCTATTATCCTACTCTACAGAAATAACATAATAATAAATCGGCTGTCCACCCGCATTCAGTTCCACATCACAATCCGGATAAGCCTCCTCCAGAGCCGTT
>ENA-OQKL01000232-OQKL01000232.1-human-gut-metagenome-genome-assembly--contig:-NODE-232-length-19501-cov-11.329823_pt1 | contig 19501 bp, 12 predicted proteins | sample MGYA00242779_ERZ504800 | MGnify/ENA primary metagenome ERZ504800 (study PRJEB26092, sample SAMD00036410) | human gut metagenome | host: Homo sapiens | study: EMG produced TPA metagenomics assembly of... | reverse complement strand
ATTTCATTTATGGAGGTAACTGCCTATGGCAAAAAGCAAAACTGAAATCCATGTCACAACGGTATTTGACGGCGAACTGGACGCTACGGACGTTTTCGTGAGCCTGATTGCACAGAAATACAGCCAGAGAAATAATAAAGAATATCTTGCGAAAACACAAGATTTAGAGTATAATAAAGACAAGGTTCAGAGTGACCGTGTTCCGTCTGGATTGTGCGGGTAAACGGTTATGATGAACGGATTTGAATATACAGGCATGGACGCAATACTGGCGGGCAGCTTCCGGGCGGCTATCTATTGCAGGCTTTCCAAGGACGATGACCTTGACGGGGAGAGCGCCAGCATTGCAAACCAGCGGGATATGCTGGAAAACTACTGCGAGAAGCAGGGATGGGAGGTTGTTGCAGTCTATCAGGACGATGGCTACACGGGGCTGAACATGGAGCGCCCCGACCTGAAACGGATGTTGAAAGCCATCGAGCGCAGGCAGATAAACCTTGTGGTCACGAAAGACCTATCCAGACTGGGTAGGAATTACTTGCAGACCGGCTTCCTGATTGAAGATTTCTTCCCCCGCCACGGCGTCCGGTATATCGCCATGAATGACGGTATCGACACCATGCGGGACAACAACGACATTGCGCCGTTCAAGAACATCCTCAACGAGATGTACAGCAAGGACATTTCCAAGAAGGTTCATTCCTCTTATCTGCTGAAAGCGCAGAAAGGCCAGTTTACCGGCTGCCTTGCCCCCTTCGGCTACCAGAAAGACCCGGAGGACAAAAACCACCTGCTGATTGACGAGGAAACGGCTCCCATTGTCCGGCGTCTGTTTGCGTGGGCGCTGGAAGGACACGGCCCCAACTACATCCGGCGCAGGCTGGAAGAAGAAAAAATCCCCTGCCCGACCTACTGGAACCGGATACGGGGGCTGCGGAACGTGTCAACCAAGTGGGAAAAGAAAGACCCGGTAAACGGGCGGTATATGTGGGACTTCTCCGTAATTAAGGACATCCTGATAAACCCCGTCTATACCGGTGCTATCGCTTCCCAGAAGAAGGAATACCGCTTCTAAATCGGCACCATCGGGGAGAAGAAGCCGGAGGAATGGATTGTCGTGGAGAACCAGCATGAGCCGCTTGTTGACCGCAAGACCTTTGACATCGTGCAGCGCAAGCTGAAATCCCGGCAGCGCCCCCGCCAGACCGGGGAAATCAGCCTGTTTGCGGGGCTTATCAAATGCGGCAAATGCGGGAAGTCGCTGACTATCCGCTATACCAATGAGAAGCACCCGAAGCAGATTTATTCCTGTAAGACCTATAACGCCTACGGGAAACAGCACTGTTCCCAGCACCGGGTTGAGTACGACACCCTGTACCGGCTTGTGCTGAACAAAATCCGGGAATGTGCCAGAGCCGCCCTGATGGACGGGGAAGCCGTTGCCGGGAAGCTGTCCGACACCTGCGAAGCCGAGCAGAAAGGCCAGCGGGAAGCGTTGGAACGCTCCCTTGCCAAAGACGAGGAACGCATTGACGTTCTGGAAAAGATGGTTCTGCGGCTGTATGAGGACATGGTTGCCGGACGTATCAGCGAAGCGAACTTCAATCTGCTGATGGAAAAGACGCAGAAGGAACAGGCCGAGTTGAAGGCAAGGGTTGAGGAAGGCCGGAAGAAGCTGGCCGATGAAATCCGGCTTGCGTATGACGCCCGCCAGTGGGTAGAAGCCATTCAGGAATACGCCGACATCACGGAACTGGACGCCGCCACCCTCAACCGCCTGATTAAAGAAATCGTTGTCCATGAGAGCATAGACAGCGATAAAACAAGACACATTTCTATCGAAATTCATTTTAATCTTAAACCCATCCCGGAAGTGGAGCAGGTCACAGCCTGACCTGCCCCGCCGGGGCGGTTCTTAAAAACTCCATAGATATTTCTTGACACGCCGCCGCCCGCCATCGAGCCGTTTTCCTACACCTATTTGGGGATAAAACAGCTGATGGCAGGAGGCGGTGTCGTTCTGATTGGCACCCAGCTGGTACCGTTACTGTCCGGATTGTTCAGCTGAGAGAAGCAGGAGGGAGATGACTCATGGATCGGATATTTGAAGCGATTGAAGAATGGATGAGGAATCTTCTGACAGGCATGGTAAGTTCCAACCTGACAACAATGTATACCGATGTCAATGAAAAGACCGGTCAGATTGCTGCTCAGGTTGGGCAGACACCGCAGGGCTGGAATGGCAGCATTTACAGCATGATACAGAATCTTTCCGAGTCGGTCATTGTACCGATTGCCGGTATGATTATCACATTTGTACTTTGTTATGAGCTGATCTCCATGTTGACGGAAAAGAACAACATGCACGACATCGACACCTGGATGTTCTTTAAATACTTTTTCAAGATGTGGGTGGCAGTCTGGATCGTCAGCCATACCTTTACGATCACGATGGCGGTATTTGATGTCGGGCAGTCCGTAGTCAGCCGGGCAGCTGGAGTTATCAGTTCTGATACAGCGATCAATATAGATACGATGATCTCTACAATGGAAACGGCGATGGAATCTATGGAGATTGGTGAACTTGTCATACTGGCACTGGAAACGATGCTTGTAAGCCTGTGTATGAAGATTATCTCAGTCTTTATTACAGTGATTTTGTATGGACGTATGATTGAGATTTATCTCTATTCGTCCGTTGGAGCGATCCCGTTCGCAACCATGTCCAACCGGGAATGGGGGCAGATCGGGAACAACTATCTTCGTGGATTGTTTGCACTGGCATTCCAGGGATTTTTTATGATGGTCTGCGTGGGAATCTATGCGGTCCTGGTCGCAAACATCCAAATGTCAGATAACATACATTCTGCATTGTTCGGCGTGATGGCATACACGGTGATCCTGTGTTTCAGTCTGATGAAAACAGGAAACTTCGCCCGCAGTATCTTTAACGCCCATTAAGAAAGGAGGAATTGGCAATGGCATTTGTATCTGTGCCTAAAGACTTAACCAAGGTCAAGAATAAGATCATTTTCAATCTGACGAAACGGCAGCTGATCTGCTTTGGGATTGCGGCGGCGGTAGGGCTTCCGTTTTATTTCTTAAGCAGGGGAATTATTGGTTCCAGTAACGCAACGACCGGGATGTGCCTTCTGATGCTTCCGGCATTTTTGTTTGCCATGTATGAGAAGGATGGGCTTCCGTTAGAAAAGGTCTTAAAAAATATGATCACCGTAAAATTTATCCGTCCTCCGGTACGCAAGTACCAGATGGAAAATATGTACGAGAAAAAATATACCGTGGTCAGAAAGAAGAAAGGGGGAACGAAGAGTGTTAAAAAGAAAAAACGATAGACAGCCGCCACAGAGCTTAGATGAATTATATCCGGATGATTACTGGCTGGATGAGGAGGATGGAGAAGAAGAACTTCCAGACCCCGCAATGAAAAAGAAATCAGTAAGCGGCAGACTGCACGATGAGCCAATGGTGACAGGGTATGAAGCACTGGAACGCCAAAGAGGTGTCCGCAGACCGAACCGGAAACTGACACGCAGGGAAAAGAAAGCCCTCAAAAGGGCACAGAAATATGAAGAAAAACTGCATAAGGAACATGAAAAAGCGGATAAGAAAAATGCGAAAAAGGAAGCAAAACTGGCAGCCAAAGCAGAAAAGCAGGCAGTGCGTGACGCAAAGAAAAATGCGAAGAAGAAAAAGAACAGACCTGCCGCAGCACCGCCGGGGCAGCGTCCGGCAGGAAAAGCGGTTTCTGGAACGAAAAGCAGTGGAACAGGAAAGAAAACATCGGATAGTGCCAGGGATAAGAGGATCACTGCACAGCAGTCGATTCCATACCATGAGATGGGAAGGGACGGTATCTGTCGGGTGCAGGACAAGTTTTATTCCAAGACGATCCGTTTTTATGACATCAACTATCAGCTGGCACAGAATGAAGATAAGAACGCCATCTTTGAAAACTGGTGTGATTTCCTGAATTACTTTGACAGCACAATTCATTTTCAGCTGTCCTTTATCAACCAGCACAGCAACATGGCAGAGTATGAGAAAGTCATCCATATCAATCCGCAGGAAGATGAATTTGATGACCTGCGTATGGAGTTTGCCCAGATGCTTAATAATCAGTTGGCAAAAGGAAATAACGGGCTGATGCGTACCAAATATATCACATTTGGGATTGAAGCGGAGAATATCCGGGAAGCACGACCAAAACTGGAACGTATCGAGTCGGATATTCTGAACAATTTTAAGATTCTTGGGGTATCTGCTTATCCGCTGAATGGGGAGGAACGGTTACAGATCATGTATGAAACCTTTAACCAGGACAGCAAAGTTCCGTTCCATTTCTCTTATGATGATGTGCTTCGGACAGGGCTTAGTACCAAGGATTATGTCGCACCGACCAGTTTTGTATTTAAGAGTGGAAAAGATTTTGAGATGGGCGGCACGATGGGAGCTGTTTCCTATTTACAGATCCTTGCACCGGAACTTACCGACAAGATGCTGGCAGAGTTTTTGGAGATGGACAGCAACCTGATGGTGAATTTCCATATCCAGTCCATCGACCAGATGAAGGCAATCAAGCTGGTAAAAAGCAAGGTGACGGATATTAACCGTATGAAGATCGAGGAACAGAAAAAAGCAGTCCGGGCAGGCTATGACATGGACATTATCCCTTCGGACTTAAATACATACGGTGGGGAAGCAAAAAGGCTTCTGGAAGATCTACAGTCCAGAAATGAGCGAATGTTCCTTGTAACAGCATTGTTCTTAAATACTGCACCGACCAGACAGGAACTGGAAAATGTGGTGTTCCAGACTGCCGGTATCGCACAGAAATATAACTGTGCATTGAAACGGCTGGATTACCAGCAGGAGACGGGACTGATGAGCTGCCTGCCGCTTGCGGTGAATTTTGTACCGATCAAACGGGCACTGACAACGACATCCACGGCAATTTTTGTCCCATTTACCACACAGGAATTATTTATGGCTGGGGAATCTATTTATTATGGATTAAATGCCCTGTCCAATAACCTTATCATGGCAGACAGGAAGAAACTGAAGAACCCGAACGGACTGATTCTTGGTACACCGGGTTCCGGTAAGTCGTTTGCGGCAAAACGAGAGATTGCAAATGCATTTATCGTGACGAAAGATGACATTATCGTCTGTGACCCGGAGGGGGAGTATTATCCGTTAGTCCGGGCATTTCATGGACAGGTGATCCGTATTTCCCCGACCAGCCACGATTATATCAATCCGATGGATATTAACCTGGATTACGCTGACGATGATGACCCGCTTTCCTTAAAATCGGACTTCATCCTGTCTCTTTGTGAGCTGGTAGTAGGCGGAAAGAACGGACTGGAGCCGGTTGAAAAGACCGTCATTGACCGATGCGTAAGGCTGGTCTATCAGGATTTCCTTTCTGACCCGGTACCGGAAAAAATGCCGATCTTAGAGGATTTATATAATCTTCTCCGTAATCAGAAAGAGCAGGAAGCACAGCGTCTGGCAACGGCACTGGAGATTTATGTCAATGGTTCCTTAAAAGTGTTTAACCATAGAACCAACGTGGAACTGAGTAACCGTATCGTATGTTTTGACATTAAGGATCTGGGAAAACAGCTGAAAAAACTGGGTATGCTGATCGTGCAGGACCAGGTGTGGAACAGGGTAACGGTCAACCGTTCTGCGAATAAGAGTACCAGATATTACATTGATGAGTTCCATCTGCTCTTAAAAGAGGAGCAGACGGCAGCATACAGTGTGGAGATCTGGAAGCGTTTCCGTAAATGGGGTGGTATCCCTACGGGTATCACACAGAACGTAAAAGACCTGTTAGCCAGCCGGGAGATTGAGAACATCTTTGAAAACTCGGACTTTATCCTGATGCTCAACCAGGCATCTGGTGACAGACAGATCCTTGCAAAACAGCTCAACATTTCCCCTCACCAGCTTTCTTATGTAACGAACAGCGGGGAAGGTGAGGGACTGGTCTTTTATGGCAGCACCATTATCCCGTTCAAGGATAAGTTTGATAATTCCCTGATGCTGTATGCCCTGATGACTTCTAAGCCGGATGAGGTGGAAAAGCGTAAGAAACTTGGTATAGGAGAACGGGACGATTAAAGAAATAAACGAAACAAAATAAAACAGAGTAGAGGATGAGCCGGAGGAATACTTCCGGCAATTTTTCTGCCCGGAAATCATGGAGGATTACAAGATGAAAGATTACAGAAACATGGAGAGATGCAGCGGTGAACCTTGCTGCATATTTGCAGAAAGAATCTGTGCAGACAATGAAAAGGAGATTTTGAAAATGGAAAAGGACACAAAGGAAAAAGTAACGGCTGATGAAATGATGGATGATCTTATTTATCTGGCGGAACTGATTGATTTCATGGGAATTACATCTTGGCTGGCTGTAAGGGGAACTTTAAGTGAGCGAATGACAGACAAGCTGACGGATTCCATTGCAGGGATGGCAGATGAAGTGTTGGAGAAATGGGAGGACTATCAGGATAAGACAGAATAACCGGGACAAAGCAGTAAAGGGGATGGTCAAAGTTGCAGGAGCATGAGTATAAGGCGAGAGATAAAACCGTCCAGAAAATGAGCCGGGATGGACTGCGGGAAGAAAACCTCCGGAACAAGGAAGAAAAAAGGATCACCGGGCGGGATACGGATACCGAGATTTCCCGCAGTGAGAAGAAAGAGGAACTAGATTTTAGTAAACGCAGACATGAACGGCTGAAAGAAGAACGGGAGATGGAACAGCCGGAGCAGAGTTCCAGAAAACCCAGATATAGTAGGGAACATGCAGATATATTGGATGATGAACAAGATATAGCAACTGATGCGGATGTAGAAGAGGGGCTTACAGACGATAGCAGCGAGAACCCCAAATCTGCCTTTCGTACAGAGAGTATCCGTGGACAGCCAAGAGGGGAACGGGCATATCTGGAGACAGTTGCAGACAGCCGGGATCTTCGGAAGAAAACGATGGTCAGGGATTATGCTGCAAAGGAAACGAAGGAAGGTAAAACGGAGACTTCCGAGAGAAGAAAACGCAGCCAAAAGAGAATCTGCCGTTACCGGGAAACTTCCGAAGTGATGGAAGATTCCCTGGATAAGTTCCACGAGGAGATCAAAGGCAAGTCCAAAAGGGAACGGGTGCTGAAGGAACAGCGGAAAAAAGTTTCCCATCTGTCTTTTGGTGATGAGGGTGACGGCATGGTACATGGTGCCGGGATCGGTATCCGGAATCCGGCATCGGCAGTCAAAGATGCGGCAGTCACAGCAGCACACTGGAAAACGCACGAAAAAGAGGATGAAAATGCGGCAGTGGAAGGGGCACACCGGGCAGAGCTTGTCGGGGAAAGCCTTGCAAGGAAATCCATCTACATGCGGGAACGGCTGAAAGGGCGAAGGGAAGAATCCCGGAGATTAAAAGAAAGCGTCCTGGATGAAGCAGAAAGGAGCAGGCTGATATTTGAGACTGCCTATGGAAATGAAGCGAAGGACGCAGTGAAAAGAGAAGCAGAGAAGAAAAAGAAATCTGCCCTGCAGAAACTCTTTCAGAAGAAGCGTTACCAGAAGCAGTATCAGGCAGCCAGACAGAGTAAAAAAGTAAAGGATGCAGCGATCACTTCCGCACAGAAGTTTACGGAAAAAGCGAAAGATGCCGTCAAGATGGTGGCGGCACAGAACCGGGGGATTTTTGCCACGGTAGCTGTCTTTGCTCTGATCTTTGTGCTGATCGCAGCCAGTTTTACCAGCTGTACGGCATCTTTGCAGGGAGCTTCTTCAGCAATCATCTCTACCAGCTATTCCAGTACGGATGAAGATATTTATGCCGCTGAAAATGCGTACCGTGCCTTGGAAGAAGCACTGAATACACAGATCAATCAGATGGAATCCACCCATCCGGATTATGACGAATACCGGTACCAGATTGATGAGATCGGTCATAACCCATATCAGTTGATCTCTTATCTTACGGTAAAATACGGCGGCTTCACTTACGATGAAGTGGCAGAGGAGATTAAGGAGATCTTCCGACAGCAGTATGGAATCACCACAGACTCTACCAGAGAAACAGTTACAGAAACCAAGACTGTCCGGGTAGGGGAGTCCTTGGGACTGGTTGTGACAAGTGGGTACTGTAACTGCCCGATCTGCTGTGGCCAGTGGAGTGGCGGACCGACAGCCAGTGGGGCAATGCCGACAGCAAACCATACGATTGCCGTGGATGCGGCGAATCCATTTGTGCCGATCGGGACCCATGTAGTCATGAACGGTGTGGAATATGTAGTAGAAGATACCGGAGCGTTCGCAAGATATGGGGTACAGTTCGATGTTTACTATGACAATCATGCGGCGGCATCCGCACATGGACACCAGACATGGGAAGCCTACATAGCAGACAGCAATGGAAACCAGGAAGTGCAGGTCACGACTACAAAAGAGGTGAACCGTCTGGATGTGACGATGACAAACCACAGCCTGGATGCCGTGTTAAGGAGCCGTATGACAGAGGAAGAACAGGAACGCTACGATGCGTATAACAAATATTACGGCAACCGTGATTATCTGTTTGATCTAAACAGCATACCCACCGGAAGCAGTGGATTTGGTTATGACATACCGGCAGATGCTTTATCTGATCCACAGTTTGCAAAAATGATACAGGAAGCAGAAAAATATCTGGGTGTTCCATATGTATGGGGCGGTTATTCCCCAAGTGGTTTTGACTGTTCCGGTTTTGTGAGCTGGGTTATCAATAACTGTGGAAATGGATGGAATGTCGGAAGATGTACTGCAGATGAGCTGCGGTCACACTGTTCGCAGGTATCTCTATCGGAGGCAAAGCCGGGAGATCTGATCTTCTTCCAGGGAACCTATGACACACCGGGAGCAAGCCATGTGGGAATCTATGTCGGCAATAACATGATGATCCACTGTGGCAAGCCTGTCCAGTATACCAGCATTGCAAGTGCTTACTGGCAGGAACATTTTATGGCGTTTGGTCGTCTGCATTAAAGGAGGTGACAGGGCAGATGAACATGAAATTAAAAAAACTTCTGAATGATATTCAGAAAACGGAGGATAAGATTGCTGAATTACAGGAACACCTGAAGCGGCAGAATACATTGAGACAGCAGATGGAAGATATAGAGATCGTTAAGTCGTTCCGTTCCATGAAGCTGGACAGCCGCAGCCTGCTTGTCCTGCTTGACGGGATTCAGAAAGGAACCGTTACGATCCAGATGGATGAGGACGGTGGTATCACGGTGGAGGATGCAAAAGCTCCGCAGAAAAAGGAAAACAACGCAGAAGTTCACAGACCACCTGTTGGTCAGATGACAGAAAGAGAGGTTTTAGACGATGAGGAATAAAGTGCTAAAGAAACTGCTTATGATTGCCATGGCAGTCACCATGATCTCCGGGACATCCATTGCTACGGTTTATGCAAATGCAAACCCACCGGCAGAGGAGACAACGACACAGGTAGTAGAAGAAACGGCAACAGAATCAACAGAAGATACGGAGAAGAAAGAGGATACCGGAAGGGTCACCGGGGAAGGGGATAATTCTGCTTTTTCTACTCCGGGAAATGCCCAGCTGGTGGATGATAAGGAAAATGATGATACGAAACAGTTCCTTACCATCCAGACCAAGAAGGGAAATACATTTTACATGGTCATTGACCGTTCCAGCAATACAGAAAATGTATATATGATGTCCCTGGTCGATGAGAATGACCTGGCAGAATTTCTGGATGAGACAGAAAAGAGCAAAGAAACCGAAGAATCAACCGTAGTGATCCCGGAAACCACACCGGAAACTACCCCGGTAGCAGAGGAGGAAACCGGAGTGAAGAAAGAAGAAAAGACAGGAATGAATGTAAAAGGACTTGGAGCAATCGTACTTGCAGCGATTCTTGGAGTGGCAGGTATCGCCGTTTATAAAAAGCATGGACGTGGCAAAGAGGATGACTATGTAAGCGAACAGCTGGAGTTCTCTGACGGACCGTATGTAAATGAAGAAGAGGATGAGGAAGAAGAATAAACTTCCATCTCCAAAGAAGCAACCAAAATAAGGACAGGGGCAGCCAGAGCAGTTTGGCTGCCCTTTTTTCAGAAAGGACAAAAAAAGCGTATGTCAAAATTTTTAGTGATCGCAGAGAAACCAAGTGTGGCACAGAGTTATGCCAAAAATCTGTCAGCTTATAAAAAAGAGGACGGATATTTAGAAGGGGAGAGCTGTATTGTCAGCTGGTGCCTTGGGCATCTGGCAGAGTATGCACAGCCGGAGGAATATGACCCGAAATATGGGAAATGGCAGTTTGATGACCTTCCGATTCTCCCGCAGGTCTGGAAGTTGAAAGTTTCCAGAGATAAGAAGAAACAGTTTGATGTGTTAAAAAGCCTGATGAACCGAGCAGATGTGGACTATCTGGTAAATGGCTGTGATGCAGGAAGGGAAGGGGAACTGATCTTCCAGAGAGTGTATGACCTTGCCGGATGCAGGAAACCGGTGAAGCGTTTATGGATCAGTTCCATGGAAGATACGGCAATCCGGACAGGTTTTCAGACAATGAAAGGAGCAGAGGAATACCGGAATATTTGCATGGCTGCGGTATGCAGGGCACAGGCAGACTGGCTAATCGGAATGAACGGAACCAGGGCATATACGACCTGTTATTTTAAACGTCTGGTTGTGGGCAGGGTGCAGACGCCAACGCTTGCCATGCTTGCGGAACGTCAGGATAAGATTGAGCATTTTCAGAAAGAAGCCTTTTATAAAGTAGCACTGACAGACGGAAGGCTTACGGTAGTTTCTGAAAATATTGCAAATGAGGAAGCAGCCGATCTCCTTGCTTCCTTATGTATGGATTCGGAAGCAGTGATTACACAGGTAAAGAGGGAACAAAAGAAAGCGTTTCCTCCCAAACTTTATGATTTGACCAGTCTGCAAAGGGAAGCAAACCGTTACTTTGGCTATACGGCAAAGAAAACACTGGATATGCTGCAGGAATTATATGAAGAAAAGCTGGTCACTTATCCAAGAACGGACAGCCAGTTCGTGACGGAGGATATGAGGGATACCGTAGAGGAACTGGTAGGGAAAATGCCAGTCTTACTTCCGTTCTTGGATTATGGACAGCTGGGACATAACATCACCAGAGTGATTAACAATGCAAAAGTATCCGACCATCATGCGATTCTTCCAACAAAAGAAGCCGTAGAAAAAGGAATCTCTGATCTGACAGCGGACAAAAAGAACCTGATGATGCTGGTCTGCCAGCAGCTGGTGCAGGCAACAGGGGAAGAGTATCAGTATGAGCAGACGGATATTACGGTCAAATGTCAGGGACATGATTTTACCGCCAGAGGAAAAGTGCCGGTGCAGATGGGATTTAAAGCGGCGGGGAATGCCTTTAAGAACCAGTGCGTGAAAGCCAAGCCGGAAGAAGAAACGGAAAAAGAAACTTCCATTCCATATGGATATGAAGAAGGAATGACGCTTTCTCCGGTAAAGGCAGAAAAGACAGTGCATTTTACTTCCCCGCCAAAACCATTCAATGAAGATACCCTCCTTGCCGCTATGGAAACCGCAGGGAATAAAGACTTTGATTCGGAGACAGAGAAGAAAGGACTGGGGACTCCGGCAACCAGGGCAGGTATCATTGAAAAACTGGTTTCTTCCGGCTATGCAGTCAGAAAAGGAAAGCAGATCTTGCCAAGCACAGAGGGCAGGGAACTGGTGAATGTCATGCCGGCTTATCTGAAATCTGCCGCAATGACTGCCGAATGGGAAAATCAGCTTTTAATGATGGAAAAAGGGCAGATCACCGATACACAGTTTATGGGTGAGATCACTTCTTTAGTCGGTAAGATTCTTTCTGTGTGCAGGGAAATACCGGAAACGGAAAGGAGAAGGTTCCAGAAAGCAAGGGAAGTGATTGGTAAGTGTCCGGTCTGCGGCTCTGATGTCTACGAAGGAAAGCAGAATTTTTACTGCTCCAACAGGCAGTGTGATTTTGCCCTTTGGAAAGAAAACCGTTTCTTAGGAAGCATGGAGAAAACACTGGATAAAAAGATGGCAGTGGAGCTTCTTGATAAAGCCTGCACCCATGTAAAAGGGCTGTATTCCAGAAAAAAAGATATAAAGTTTGACGCAGACCTTTTACTGACACTGGAGGACGGAAAGCCAAGGTTCCATCTGGAATTTCCAAAGAAGAAATAAGGCAAGGAGGTAGGCAGTATGTCGAAATTACAGGACATCCGGGAACTGGCACAGGAACATGCGACATCGGTGAGCAGTTCGCCAAGGGACTGGATGGGTTATATGGATACCGCAGCGAGACTATACCGGTATCCTTTTACAGACCAGTTACTGATCCACGCACAGCATCCACAGGCAACCGCCTGTGCGTCCCTGGAACTGTGGAATGAGAAGATGTTCCGCTGGGTAAACCGGGGAGCTAGGGGAATCGCCCTGCTTGACGAGAATGGTCATAATACCAGACTCCGGTATGTGTTTGATATTTCAGATACGCACATGGTGGCAGGCGGAAGAAGCCCTTACCTGTGGCAGATGCAGGAACATCAGCAGGAAGAGATTCTTACCCATCTGGCAGAAGCGTATGGTCTGGAAGAAAAAGATACAGGGACTTTATCGGATGCGTTGATGGCGGTTGCAAGGGAAATGGTCGCAGACAGTCTGGAAGAATATCTGGACGGCTTGGAATATGCAGCGGAAGGAACGTATCTGGAAGATCTGGATGAAGTTACGGTCCGCAGTGATTTCCGCCAGCTTGCAACGGACAGTGTATATTACATGCTTTGCAGACGGTGTGGTCTGGAACCGATGGAGCTTCTGGAAGAAGAGGATTTTATGCATATTACCGATTATAACCGGCTGTCTGTACTGACCTTTCTTGGAAATGCAGCAAGCCAGATCAGTGAGAGTGTTCTGATTGACATTGGAAGGACGGTACATAAAATTTCTCTGGAAGAAGCCAGAAAAGAGGTTGAAATTTCCAATGAAAGGAATTATAATAACTTTAACACGTTAATGCGTGAAAATAAGGGCGTAGAAAACAACAAAGAAGAAAATATCGAGAATGAAGGAGGAACCGACTATGGAACTGACATATCATCGCAAGGGGGATTACCTGTTTCCGAACCTGACCGTAGAGGAGGAAGAAGTGACAATAGGGAAATACGGGATGCTTCGGAGGACATTCCTGAAGGAACACAAGAACAGCCTGTATCAGAGCCTGTTCCTGACAGGAAAGCTGAACAGCCATCTGGCAGAGATCGAGAAGGCAGCACAGGAGAGGATGGACAGCCAGATGGAGAAACTGCTGAAGAACCATCCGGCACCGGACAAGGAAGCAGACCCGATGGCCTGGACAGCACATATGAACGCACTGATGGCAACAGCGGAAGAGAGCATCTTGACGGAATTGGTATACAGCTAGTTGAAGATACAAGAGAAGATGGACTGAGCAAAGCAGAGGAAGAAATTGCCTCTGCTTTATCTTTGCCCGAATATCCTACAGCAAATGAACAGAAAAGGCAGATTGGTGAAAGAGTAGCTGCTTTTTATGCCGGGGAGATTCCTATTCCGGAAAGTGTTGTGGATGATATTTTACGGACGGGAGGAAACCGGACAGGAAGCCAGCTGCGTATCATCTATAACTTTATGAGTGAACAGTCACCGGGAGAATACACGGAGTTTGTAAAGCGTGAGTATAGAAAAGGCGGCAAAGGTTTTCAGATGGATGGAAGGGAGTATTCCGTCTGGTTTGATGAAACTGGGATGCAGATCGCAGTCGGGCATACGGTGGCAGACCAGATTCTGGATAAAGCCTTTTTATCCTGGAAAGATGTCAGCAGACGTATCCATCAGCTTTTAAATCAGGGAGAATATGCCCCGCAGTCGGTATTGGATGTGGCAAGGGACAACGCATTGAAGGAACACGCACAGGCACTTGCTTATATGAAAGGGGATATGGCAGAAGGTGTGGCAGAGATTGTCTTTGATGAAGCAGATCTGCCGCATCTTCGTAGTATTTATCCGGAAATCACGGATTATCTTACTGAAAAACTGCAAGATCCAGGGTGGCTTTCGGATTTGAATGAAAGACTGGAAGCACTGGCAGAAGCCTATGAGACGGACAACTCTCTTATGCGTTTCCATCATTATAATCCGGTCAATATCTCCAGACAGTTCCAGAAGTTTGCAGATGAAGTGATCCCATACCAGGCAAGAGAGGGATTCTCATGGAAAGAACAGCAGATGTTCATTACACAAGACGAGATCGACGCATTTCTTGTCAGAGGTGGGGCGTATTCCGAAGGCAGACTCAGGATATATTCCTTTTATCTGCTGCATGAGGATGAAAGATCGAGGACAGGTTTTATCAAGGAACAGTATGGGATCGGTGGAAGCAGTCATGCACTGTCTGGTGCCGATGATTCACACGCAAATTATGATGGAAAAGGATTGTTTCTTGCAAGAGGTGCTTATGGAAATCCATATACATCAGTTTTATTATCTTGGAATAAAGTTGCAAATAGAGTAGCTTATCTGATAAAGAATGACCAGTTCCTGCAGGCAGAAGATTATGCTCGTATGCCGGAATATGAACGGGAACAGATGGCAAACAAGGTACTCCGCTTTTATGACCGTCTTCCGGAAGAGATAGACAGACCATTTACGGATGATTTCTTCTGGGAAAAACCAGGAAAAGAAATGGTGGCAGTTTTAGAGAATCCAGAGCAGGCAGAAGAACTGTTACAGAAGATGGATGCAGCATTGGCAGTTCTGCCATTAGATTTTGAGGCATATGGGACAAACTACCAGCAGAAAACAGAACTTCTTTCAGAACTTCACCAGTATGCAGAAGGAACCTATACGATTTTCCCGACACCGGAAGTAGAACCGTCTTTTGTGGAACCATCCGGGCACCAGATGACCATGTTTGATTTCTTAGATACGAAGGCAGTGACAGAACCGACCGTAGTAGATATGTCAGATGTAGAGGAAATAGAAGAGGAAGAGGTTACTGCTGAAGAATCTATTTCAGAGAGTCAGGAGCAGGAAATAATAGAAACTTCTGAGGGACAGGAACAGAAAGAACCAGAAGAAGAGGTAACAGCTAAAACAGCAGAAGAATTGGCGGAGTCCTGGGATGAAGGTGTTTTTGAGTATCAGGGGTATCATTTTGAAGCAGTAGGGGTATTGCCGGAAGGAATAGAAGGAAAAGATCTGGTTGCACAGACCCGTTCCAATACAGAACTGCATTTATCAACCTACCATACAGAAGATTTCCCAAAGTATTCGTATGATGATTTTTATGCAGTCAGCAATGCACCGACTGCCGATGTGTTCCGGTGTCTGGAAACCGGACGCAATTATATTCCCGGAGAAAATGAACTGTTTGGATATGAGGGAGAATTCCAGCCATATTTAAAACCGGAAGTAGAAAAGATTGTAACAGAACCGCATAATTTTCGGATTCAGGATAATGACCTTGGGGCAGGCGGTCCGAAGGCAAAGTATAAAGCAAATATGGAAGCCATCCATTTATTGCAGACTCTGGAGCAGGAAGAACGTCTGGCAACACCCGAAGAACAGGAAATTTTATCCCGTTATGTTGGCTGGGGTGGCATCCCGCAGGCATTTGAAGAGAATAACAGTAATTGGACAAATGAGTATCTGGAGTTAAAGAATACCTTATCACCGGAAGAATACAGTGCAGCAAGAGCATCGACCTTAAATGCTTTTTATACATCACCGACCGTGATCCGAAGCATGTATGAAGCACTGGAAAATATGGGACTGAAACAGGGAAATATTCTGGAACCGTCCTGTGGTGTTGGTAACTTTATGGGACTGATCCCGGAGAGTATGAGCAAAACTAATATGTACGGTGTGGAACTCGACCCGGTTTCGGGCAGGATTGCAAGGCAGCTTTACCAGAAAAATAAGATTGCCATACAGGGATTTGAGGAAACAGATTACCCGGACAGCTTTTTTGACTGCGTGATCGGGAATGTACCATTTGGAGCATATCAGGTCAGTGACCGCAGATATGACCGCCACCATTTTCTGATCCATGATTATTTTATCGCAAAATCCCTTGATTTGGTTCGTCCCGGTGGTGTGGTAGCCGTGGTGACTTCCAGTGGGACGATGGATAAGCAGAATCAGGCAGTCAGACAGTATTTTGCAAACCGGGCAGAGTTATTAGGGGTGATCCGCCTTCCAAATAATGCGTTCCAGAGAAATGCCAATACAGGTGTTGTTTCCGATATTTTATTTTTCCAGAAAAGAGACAGGACTTCCATCGAGGAACCGGACTGGATACATCTGAAGGAAACTGCCGAAGGATATTCGGTCAATGCGTATTTTGCAGATCATCCGGAAATGGTGCTTGGAGAGTTTACAACGGAGAGTACCCAGTATGGAAAGCAGGAAGTAACCGTAAGACCAAAAGAGGGAATAACCTTAGAGGAGCAGTTAAAGGAAGCTGTAAAGCATATACATGGTACCATTACGGAACTGGAACTTTCCGATACCGAACTGGAAGAAGATGTGGTGTCCATTCCAGCAGACCCGGAAGTAAAGAATTTCAGCTTTACGGTGGTCAATGAGGAAGTGTATTACCGGGAAAACTCTGTGATGAACCGGATGGAACTTCCGGCAATGACAGCGGAACGTGTCAAAGGGATGGTGAAGATCCGTGATGTTACGAATGAACTGATCCAGTGCCAGATGGAAGAGGGAAGCGATGAACAGATCACAAAGCTGCAGGGAAAACTCAATGAAGAATACGATACCTTTACAGCAAAATATGGTCTGCTTAGCAGTAATGCCAATAAGCGGGCATTTAGCCAGGACAGCAGCTATTGTCTTTTGACTTCTCTGGAATTTCTGGATGATAAGGGAGAACTGAAACGGAAAGCGGATATTTTTACCAAAAGGACAATCCGCAGGGCAGAAACGGTAACTTCTGTAGATACTGCCAGTGAAGCACTTGCGGTTTCTATCGGTGAGAGGGCAGGCGTTGACCTTTCCTATATGGCACAGCTTTCCGGAAAAACAGAAGAGGAGCTTACCGAAGAACTGGCAGGGGTAATCTTTAAGAACCCAATCAGTGAAAAATGGGAGCCATCGGACGAATATCTTTCTGGAAATGTGAGGGAGAAACTGCAGATTGCCAAACAGTTTGCAGAAAATCACCCGGAATATCAGGTGAACGTGCAGTATTTGGAGCAGGTACAGCCAAAAGATCTGGATGCATCAGAGATTGAGGCAAGACTTGGGGCAACCTGGATCTCCGAGGATTACATTACACGATTTATGGCAGAGACATTCCATACACCAAGATATTATGTAGGGAGCAAGGTCAAAGTCCAGTATGCCGAAGTGACCGGACAGTGGAATGTTATGGGAAAGAATGTGGACAGCTACGGAAATGCTCTTGTTACTTCCACTTATGGAACACAGAGAGCCAATGCCTACCGCCTTTTGGAAGATGCCTTAAATCTTAGAGATACCAAGATTTATGACACGGTACAGGATGCTGAGGGAGAACACCGGGAATTAAACCGGAAGGAAACGATGCTGGCACAGCAGAAGCAGGAACTGATCAAAGAGGAATTTAAGGAGTGGATATTTAAAGACCTGCACCGACGGGAAGATCTCTGTAAGATCTATAATGAACGATTTAACAGCATCCGTCCACGGGAATATGATGGAAGCCATATTCAGTTTGTTGGCATGAATCCGGAGATTACTCTGATGCCGCATCAGAAAAACGCAGTGGCTCATGTGCTGTATGGAAATAATACGTTACTGGCTCATTGCGTAGGAGCTGGAAAGACATTCCAGATGATCGCAGCCGGTATGGAATCAAAACGGCTGGGACTCTCACAGAAGAATCTTTATGTTGTGCCAAACCATCTGACCGAGCAGTGGGGCAGTGACTTCTTACGCCTCTATCCGGGAGCAAATATTTTGGTGGCAACGAAGAAAGACTTTGAACCAGCAAACCGAAAACGGTTCTGTTCCCGTATTGCGACAGGGGATTATGATGCGGTGATCATCGGACATACACAGTTTGAGAAAATCCCTCTTTCAAGGGAACGTCAGATTGCCATGTTGGAAGATCAGATTGCAGATATTACGTTTTCCATTGAAGAAGCAGCACATCAGGCAGGGCAGAATTATACCATCAAGCAGTTGGAAAAAACAAAAAAGAGTCTGCAGGCGAGGATGAAGAAACTCAATGACCAGACCAGAAAGGATGATGTAGTAACCTTTGAGCAGTTGGGGGTAGATCGGCTGTTTGTGGATGAAAGCCATAGTTTTAAGAACCTTTTTTTGTATACAAAAATGCGGAACGTGGCGGGTATCTCACAGACGGATGCACAGAAAAGTTCGGATATGTTTATGAAATGTCGGTACATGGATGAACTGACCGGCGGCAGAGGAATCACCTTTGCTACAGGTACTCCCGTATCGAACAGTATGACAGAGCTTTACACTATCATGCGTTATCTCCAGTATGACACACTCATGCGTATGGGTATGGGACACTTTGATTCCTGGGCGGCAACGTTCGGGGAGACAGTGACCGCAATCGAATTATCACCGGAAGGAACGGGCTATCGTGCAAAAACACGGTTTGCCCGTTTTTTTAATCTTCCGGAGCTGATCTCCATTTTTAAGGAAGCTGCAGATATTCAGACTTCTGATATGCTGAATCTTCCAGTGCCGGAAGCAGAGTTTATCAATGAAGTCTTAAAACCAAGCGAGGAACAGCAGGAAATGGTCGGGGCATTTTCGGAACGTGCGGAAAGCGTAAGGGCAGGCTTAGTAAATCCGACCGAGGACAACATGCTGAAAATCACGAATGATGGAAGAAAATGTGCCCTTGACCAGAGACTGTTGAATGAACTTCTCCCGGATGCCGAAAAAAGCAAGGTCAATACCTGTGTGGAAAATGCTTTTCAGGTATGGGATGAGGGAAAGACAGACCGGACAACCCAGCTGATCTTCTGTGACCTGTCCACACCAAAAGGGGATGGCAGTTTCAATGTTTACGATGATGTGAGGGAGAAGCTGGTTGCCAGAGGAATCCCGAAAGAAGAGATTGCTTTTATCCATGAATATAACACGGAGGCAAAGAAAGCGGAACTGTTTACAAAGGTGCGGGCCGGACAGGTGAGAATCCTCATGGGTTCTACACCGAAACTCGGTGCTGGTACCAACGTGCAAGACAGGCTCATTGCTCTGCATCACCTTGACTGTCCGTGGAAGCCGTCTGATCTGGAACGTGCGCCCGTAAAGGCATCATAATAAATATACCTTTGGCAAGGTATTAGGATAGTATCTTACAGTCCTATCATCAACCGATTTACCTGTGAGGGAAACTAAATATCAGGGAAAATAGCAC
>ENA-OQKL01000231-OQKL01000231.1-human-gut-metagenome-genome-assembly--contig:-NODE-231-length-19534-cov-3.322616_pt1 | contig 19534 bp, 21 predicted proteins | sample MGYA00242779_ERZ504800 | MGnify/ENA primary metagenome ERZ504800 (study PRJEB26092, sample SAMD00036410) | human gut metagenome | host: Homo sapiens | study: EMG produced TPA metagenomics assembly of... | reverse complement strand
ATCAGACTGGAGTGGAATGAGACGCCGGGCAAGGATCTGATTATCGAGGGCCTTGAATCCCTCGTGACAGATGTGGCGATCGCGCCGCTTCTGCCGTCGCGGTTCCGCGAGCGGAGCCTTGACATGATCCATCTGCTGATGGCACAGACCATTGAGCCAATGGTAGAGGCACACCGCGTGTGGCCGGGGGAAGAAACGGCAGCGGAAGCTGAATCGGCCGCGGCAGTGGAAAATGCGGAAAACGCAGAAGAAACGGTGTAAAAACAGAAAAAATCAAAAGAGAAATGTGGATAAAAAAGGGAATGGAGCTGCCGGATGCGCAGTTCCATTCCCTTTTAAAAATACAGATTACAGATTCAAAGCCATATCGCCGGATTTGATCAGGTTTGCCTTGCGGAATACCTCTGAGAAGAACAAGGTGATCACAGCCGGAAGCACGAAGTGGAGCAGAATAATTTTGATGATGACGAGCTTCGGATCATCGTAAGCGATCATCGTCTGATACGTTGTGATCTGTCCGACAAGACCTGCGGAACCCATGCCGCTTCCCGTTGCATTATTCTGCATATTGGCGAGGATTGTGGAGACGGGTCCTAAAATCGCACTCGAGAAGATGACGGGCAGCCAGATCAGCGGATGACGCATGATGTTCGGCACCTGAAGCATCGAGGTTCCAAGACCCTGTGCGACAAGGCCGCCGAATTTGTTTTCCCGATAACTTGCAACCGCGAATCCGACCATGTTGCAGCAGCAGCCGATCGTTGCGGCACCGGCGGCAAGACCGGAAAGATTCAGAATGATGCCGAGTGCAGCGGAGCTGATCGGCAGTGTCAGAACCATACCCATGACGACCGAAACAACGATGCCCATGATGAACGGCCGCTGTTCCGTTGCCCAGTTGATGATGCTTCCAAGGCCTGTCATCATCTGGGAGATCGGCGGTCCAACGAGCAGTCCGACAACGGAACCGGCTCCGATGGTGATGACCGGTGTCACGATGATATCAACCTTGGTCTTGACCGGAAACCAGATGGCCGCAGGTGATGCCTGCGAAAGCTGCGATGAAAGCGCCGAGCGGTTCGCCAGGTCCTGCCAGAACGGCATTTCCGTCCACAAGAATGTGCCGCCCGGTGATCTTGCCGGCATAACCGCGACCATGGCGGCGACGGCTGCAGAAACCGTGACAAGCGGGCTTTCCCCATATTTCACTGCCACGCCGACACCGATACCGGCACTTGTCAGGGCTGCGGCAGCTTTTCCAAGCAGATAGATCACATTTCCGGTCGAACCGCCGATCAGAAGACCGATCTGCTGAATCATCGTACCAATAATCAGGGTTGCAAAAAGACCCTGCGTCATGCCGCCGAAGCCATCAATGAAGATGTGCGAGGCGACTTTTTTGATTGTTCGCATATGGAATTCCTCCTCATGTATGTGGTGTGTTACTGTATTCACAAGTGACTTGTCAGTCGACTTTTAGTCTATCATAAGATGGGGGCGGGTGCAATCCTTTTCCGGGGGCATAAGTTGACAAAAGAAAGGGGCACGCTTATAATTGAGACAAATTCAGAGCGCTTCGAGAAAACAGCGCAGACAGTAAAAAAGTGATAAAGGAGACGCATGGGAAAACAGAAAAAGAAACAGAAAAAACGCGGCAATCCGCTTTGGACTCTGGTATTTTTAGCGGCACTTGCTGTTTTCTGCTTTTCCGGGTACAAGCTGATCGGCATTTACCTGGATTACAAGACCGGCACGGATGAATACCGGGATCTGCAGCAGTATACGACGGAAATTACAAAAACACCGGAGACACCGGCACCGACGAAAACAGAGGAGCCGCAGGCGGAATCCGAACCGGCGGAGCCTTCCGAACCGGAGCCGGAACCACTGTCGTATCCGACAGAACCGCCGCTTGCCGTCGATTTTGAATCCTTAAAAGCGATTAACCCGGATGTGAAGGGATGGCTTTATATCGAAGCTCTCGACATCAGTTACCCGGTCGTACAGGGGCCGGACAACGATGCGTATCTTCATACGACGTACGAGGGAACGAGCAACTTTGCGGGTTCCATTTTCCTCGATTACCAGAATCAGGGTGATTTCAGTGATGGAAACACAATCGTTTACGGTCATAATATGAAGAATCTCTCCATGTTCGGAAAATTGAAACAGATGAAGGAGCAGGAAAAATACAAGGACAGCGTCTATTTCTGGATGCTGACGCCGGAATCAAACGATGTGTACCAGATTTTTTCTGCTTTCTATACCGAGGCAGACAGTGATGTCTACACATTGTATTCCGGCGGAGGCGAAGCGTTTGTACAGTATTTGAATACGATGGCGGCGCGTTCGGAGATCCCGGTGGAGCAGCTGCCGATGGATGAAAACAGCCATATCATTGTGCTGTCTACCTGTGCGGCGAGTGATACGACCGGCCGATTTGTTGTACTGGGAGTACGACGGAACCGGTAAAGTTGTGAAAAAGCTTTTTTGAAGGCTGCATACAGGCCGCAGGTTTTAATCTGCGGAAAGAATTCGGCAACGATTTTCTGATCTTACTATAGAAGGAGGAAGGCCAGATGGAAGAGGAAAGAAAAATCGAAACATTGCAGAGAATGATTGACACGCATGAAAACATCGTATTTTTTGGCGGCGCGGGTGTATCTACGGAGAGCGGAATCCCGGATTTCCGGAGCGTGGATGGTCTTTACCATCAGAAATACGATGTTCCGCCGGAGACGATTTTAAGCCACAGCTATTTCCTTCGCTATCCGGAAAAGTTTTATGCTTTTTACCGCGACAAAATGCTTCCGGTCGGCGCGAAACCGAACGCGGCGCACAAAAAGCTTGCAGAGCTGGAAGCGGCGGGAAAATTAAAAGCGATTGTGACGCAGAACATTGACGGACTGCATCAGGCGGCGGGAAGTAAAGTAGTGTATGAACTGCATGGAAGCACACATCGCAATTATTGTATGAAATGCGGGGCATCCTGCGATGCAGAGCTGGTGAGAAGGAGCAGCGGAGTTCCAAGATGTGAAAAATGCGGAGGCATGATCAAACCGGATGTCGTACTCTACGAGGAGAGTCTGAATGAGAAAGTGCTCGACGGTGCGATCCGCGCGATTGCGGCCGCCGATCTTCTGATCGTCGGCGGAACGTCGCTTGCTGTGTATCCGGCAGCAGGTCTTCTCCAGTATTTTCGGGGCGATGTACTGGTCCTGATTAATAAAGGTGCAACACCGATGGACAACAACGCAGATCTTCTGATCCAGCAGCCGATCGGACAGGTGCTCGGCAGTATCCGGGTGTGAAACTTCAGAGCTGTGAAAAATGGAGGTGCGGCTCTGATGATACAGAGAGAACCTTGAGAAAAAATCTCGGAAAGTGTCAGGAAATATAAAAATAAGGCGGAAAAACATGGCAGAACATTACGAAGTAGGCGATATTGTAAAACTGAAAAAGCCGCATCCGTGCGGCAGCAGCGAGTGGGAAATCCTGCGTGTCGGCGCAGATTTCCGTCTCAAATGCACCGGCTGCGGCCACCAGATCATGGTAGCACGCAAGCTGGTCGAGAAAAACACCCGCGGATTACGAAAAAAAGATGCGTAATATCGTGAAAAAAACAAGAAAACACGCGAAAAAGGGCTTGCTATAAGCCCTTTTTTATGTTAAAATAACAAATTGTGACGTATAAAAATAATTCCTTGCTCCCCATAATGAAAATGGGGTGCCAAAAAGTCCAAAAGGAGGTAAAGCATGAACAAGTACGAATTAGCACTGGTTGTGAATGCAAAACTTGAAGAAGAGGAACGCGCAGCTGTAGTTGAGAAAGCCAAAGGTTATGTAACCCGTTACGGCGGAACAGTTGGCGAAGTAGAAGAGTGGGGCTAAAAAACGCCTTGCATACGAAATTCAGCATATGCGTGAAGCATATTACTACTTTATTCAGTTTGAAGCAGACGCAACAGCTCCGGCAGAGATCGAGAGCCATATGCGTATTATGGATAACGTACTGAGATACTTAGTCGTTAAAAAGGAAGCTTAAGAGGTAAGCGAATGAATAAAGTTATATTGATGGGAAGATTGACCAGAGATCCCGATGTCAGATACTCTGCTGGAGAGAACTCCACAGCGGTAGCCCGTTATACACTGGCTGTTGACCGCAGATTCCGCAGAGACGGCGATTCCGCAACCGCAGACTTTATCGGATGCGTTGCTTTCGGCCGCCAGGCAGAATTTGCAGAGAAATACCTGCGTCAGGGAACGAAGATCGCCATCACCGGCCGCATTCAGACCGGAAGCTACACCAACCGTGAAGGCCAGAAGGTCTACACGACAGACGTAGTTGTAGAAGAGCAGGAGTTTGCAGAGAGCAAAAATGCAGGTGGAAACAACGGAGGATACTCCGCACCGCAGCATAACAATCCGGCTCCGTCCGCGAATACATCTGACCTGGGCAGCGCCGATGGTTTTATGAATATTCCCGATGGCATTGACGAAGAATTGCCATTTAATTGATAGAAAAGGAGAGATTGATCATGGCTTATAATAATAGTGAAAGACCAGCTTCCAGAAGACCGGCCCGCAGAAGAAGAAAAGTTTGTGTTTTCTGTGGTGGAGAAGAGATCAGCTACAAGGATGCAGCTAAACTGAAAAAATATGTATCCGAGCGTGGTAAAATCCTGCCGAGACGTGTAACTGGAACCTGCGCAAAACATCAGAGAGCAGTAACAGTAGCCGTTAAGAGAGCAAGACATATGGCTATTATGCCGTACGTAGATGATTGATTCTGACTTGCGCTAAGCACTGTCCGAACGTTCATTTTGAATCGGTAAATAAATGGAGGTATCTGCCCGAAAAGGGCGGGTACCTTTTTTGTATCCAGAAGTATCTTGTTGCCAAAGTACAGGTCAAAGTGGTATAATCGGAAAGACAGGAGCGAAATACAACACGCAACGTTGGAAAGGTGTTAGGAAATGAAAAGCAAAATGAAGTTGAGCGGCCAATTGCGGAGCTATCTTCGATGGCCGCTGATTTTGTCCATCCTGATGCTTGTGATGAATATCGGCATGTATTTTGTGGATGTGATGGCAGGAATGTGGTTCACGCTGTTTTTTGCAGTCTATGTGATCGCAGCCGCAGTTCTCTATTACAGACAGCGTCCGCAGGTGATCAACGAGCTGATTACCTTTGCGACCGAATACGGCCAGGTTCAGAAGCATCTGATCCAGGAACTGGCGCTGCCCTATGCCGTTATGGATTCGCAGGGAAAACTTCTCTGGGTCAACAAAGAGTTTACAAAAATCACAGGGAAGGATACACAGTATCATAAATGTATCGCCACCATTTTTCCGGAGCTGACGGTCGAGCGGCTGCCGAAAAATGAGGAGGAGACCGACATCAACGTGGCTTACGGCGAAAAGAATTTCCGTGCCCATGTAAAAAGCGTCTGCATCGACGAGCTGATCCAGAATTCGGAGATGATCAACACAGATATCAAAGGCTATTTTATTCAGGCACTGTATCTGTTCGATGAGACGGAGCTCCGCGAGTATATGCGGAAATTCGAGGACGAAACGATGGTCACCGGTCTTCTGTATCTGGACAACTACGACGAGGCGCTGGAGAGCGTCGAGGAGGTCCGCCGTTCCCTTCTGACCGCACTGGTCGAGCGAAAGATCAACAAATATTTCAACGATCTCGATGGACTGGTGAAGCGGTATGAGAACGACAAATACATCGTGGTCATGCGCCGGAGTTCGTTAAATGAACTGAAAGAGAAAAAGTTCGATATCCTCGAGGACGTCAAGACCATCAACATCGGAAACGAGATGGCGGTCACAATCAGTATGGGTATCGGAGCAGATGCTGGATCGTTTGCGAAAAACTCCGAGTATGCGAAAATCGCGATCGACCTGGCTCTTGGCCGGGGCGGCGATCAGGTCGTTTTAAAGGACGGTTCGAAGATTCAGTATTTCGGCGGAAAAACGCAGGCTGTGGAAAAGAATACGAGAGTCAAAGCCCGCGTCAAGGCGCACGCGCTGAAAGAGTTTATGAACACGAAAGAGAAGGTCGTTGTCATGGGACACCGCCTGCCGGATGCCGATTCGTTCGGTGCGGCCATCGGTATCTACCGTGCGGCGAAAACGCTGAATAAAAAAGCGTACATCGTCATCGACAACCCGACCAGCTCGATCATTCCGCTGATGAATACGTTCCGCGACAACCAGGATTATGAGGCGGACATGTTTGTCAACAACCATGAGGCGAAAGAGATCATGGACGACAACACGCTGCTCGTTGTGGTCGATACGAACAAGCCGAGCATCACACAGTGTGAGGATCTGCTGTACATGGCGAAAATGATCGTCGTGCTGGATCATCACCGGCAGGGAAGCGATACGATCCGCAACTCGGTGCTTTCCTATATTGAGCCGTATGCATCATCCGCGAGCGAGATGGTTGCCGAGATTCTCCAGTATTTTACCGAGGGAATCCGCATCCGGAACGTGGAGGCGGACAGCATCTATGCCGGCATCATGATCGATACCGACAACTTTATGCAGAAAACAGGTGTCCGCACGTTCGAGGCGGCAGCTTTCCTGCGCCGCTGCGGTGCGGATGTGACGCGTGTGCGCAAGCTGTTCCGTGAGGATATGAACGATTACAAGGCAAGAGGAGAGACGATCCGCAATGCGGAGCTGTTCCGCGGCCAGTTCGCGATTTCCGAATGCCCGAGCGACTATGTGGACAGCCCGACGGTGGTCGGAGCACAAGCGGCGAACGAGCTGCTGAACATTGTCGGTGTCAAGGCGTCCTTTGTACTGACCGAGTATAAAGGCGTGATCTATATCAGCGCCCGCGCGATTGATGAGGTCAATGTACAGATCATCATGGAGCGGATGGGCGGCGGCGGTCATCTGAATATGGCAGGATGCCAGCTTGAGACCGTCGATCTGGAGGGGGCGCGCAGCCTCCTAAAATCAACCTTAACAGAAATGCAGGATGGAGGAGAAATCTGATATGAAAGTTATCTTACTGGAAGACGTAAAAGCACTTGGTAAAAAAGGACAGACTGTAAACGTAAGTGACGGATATGCAAGAAACATGCTTCTGCCGAAAAAACTCGGCATCGAGGCAACCGCAAAAAACCTGAATGAGCTGAAACTCCAGAAAGCACACGAGGACAAAGTGGCAGCAGAGCAGCTCGCTGAGGCACAGGCTTTCGCGAAAGAGATTGAGGACAAACAGGTTACCGTAGCAATCAAAGTCGGCGAGGGCGGAAAAGTATTCGGAAGCGTATCGGCAAAAGAGATCGCTGAGGCAGCAAAAGAGCAGCTCGGATACGACATCGACAAAAAGAAAATGCAGCTTCCGAACCCGATCAAGGTTCTTGGAACGACAGAAGTGCCGATCCGCCTGCATACCAAAGTAACTGCAAAGCTGAAAGTTATCGTAAAAGAAGCATAATTCTATGGAAGAAGCACTGATTAAACGAATCCTTCCGCACAGCATCGAGGCGGAGCAGTCGGTCATCGGTTCCATGCTGATGGGGCGCGAAGCCATCATGGCGGCATCGGAAATCCTGACGAGCGACGAGTTTTTACCAGCACCAGTACGGCGTCATTTTTGATGCCATGGTGGAGCTGTTCAATGAGGGAAAACCGGTCGATCTGGTCACCCTGCAGAACCGCCTGCGTGAAAAGGATGTTCCGCCGGAGATCAGTTCGATGGAGTTTGTCCGCGATCTTTTAAATGCGGTGCCGACTTCGGCGAATGTGCGCCATTATGCGAACATCGTCAGCGAGAAAGCGGTGCTGCGCCGTCTCATTAAGCTGACAGAAGAGATTGAGAATGACTGCTATCTGAACAAAGAGCCGGTGGAAGTCATCATGGAGGAGACGGAAAAGAAGATGTTCCAGTTATTGGGCCAGCGGAATTCCGGAGACTTCATGCCGATCCGCCAGGTTGTCATCAATACGCTGGAGAACATCGAGCGTGCATCGAAGACGAAGGGAAATGTCACGGGTATTCCGACCGGATTCACGGATCTGGACTACAAGACATCGGGTCTGCAGAACTCTGACTTTATCCTGATTGCGGCACGTCCGTCTATGGGTAAAACGGCGTTTGTCCTCAATATTGCGCAGTATATGGCGTTTAAGAAAGACAAAGCCGTTGCGATTTTCAGTCTCGAGATGTCGCGGGAGCAGCTGATGAACCGTCTGCTCTCGATGGAGTCGAAAGTAGATTCCCAGCATCTGAGAACCGGAAACCTGAAAGACGACGAATGGAGCAAGCTGATCGAGAGCGCCGGCATGATCGGTGAATCCCGACTGATGATCGACGATACACCTGGTATCTCGATCGGAGAGATGCGGTCGAAATGCCGCAAATACAAGCTGGAGCACGGTCTTGATATCATCATCATTGACTACCTGCAGCTGATGTCGGGAAGCGGAAAGAGCTCCTCGGAATCGCGCCAGCAGGAGATTTCGGATATCAGCCGTTCCTTAAAAGCACTCGCGAGAGAGCTGAATGTGCCGGTTGTTGCACTGTCCCAGCTTTCCCGGGCTGTTGAGCAGCGTACCGACCACCGTCCGATGCTTTCCGACCTGCGTGAGTCGGGAGCGATCGAGCAGGATGCCGACGTTGTTATGTTTATCTATCGAGATGATTACTATAATAAGGATTCCGAGAATAAGGGAATCGCGGAAATCATCATCGCCAAACAGCGAAACGGCCCGATCGGAACCGTCAATCTGGTCTGGCTGCCGGATTATACGAAATTTGCGAATGCAGAGAGATAAAAGAAAATATTTGTAACTATTCAGAGCCATGCGAAATTGAGGGGAAAAGTGCGACTCATGCTTGCATGAATGAGCACTTTTCCCCTCAATTTCATATGGCGAGAAGCCACATCGAGATGTAGCGTAGCGGAATCGAGATGGGGCTCTGAATAGTATGGTGTCAGAACGTGTCGTGGGATAGTCCTGCGGCACGTTTTTTGTGTATAATTGTATAAAATTGTCGGAATATTACGATGAGATTTTCTTGCGGCGGGGTGGGGACGCTCTTATAATAAAGGGAAGAAGGGAGTGGCTGCCGTATGGAAAATAGAACGTATCTGGTCACGGAGGCGGAGAAGCTGACCGGGGAGAAAGCGCATGTGCTCCGGTACTGGGAGGACGAGCTCGGCATGGAAATCCACCGCAATTCGCTGGGACACCGCTGCTATACTGCGCAGGACATTCAGATTTTTCTGGGAATCCGGGAACTGAAGAAAAAGGGGCTTCACCTGAAAGCGATCCGCGAGCTGATGCCGAAGCTGGTGCAGGCAACGGCGGAGATCAAAGCGTTTCCGGCGGAAGCGGCAGAGACGGCAAAGGAGAAGCCGGATCCGGCAATACCGGGAAAAGCGGACGAAGTGCCGGAGGTGGTTGTCGATCTTCTGCCCGAGCGGGAAGCAGAACAGCTGGCGGACACTGTGATGCGGCAGGAAGAGGAGGAGCGTCAGACGGAGTTTTACCGCGTGCTCGGCCGTCTGCTCGATCAGATGATACAGAAGCGGCGCCAGGAAGAGCGGAGCCGCCGCGTGGACGAGGCGATCCGCCGCCACCAGCAGAGCCGGAGAGAAGCAGCGGCGACGCTGGAGCAGAAAGGAAAACGGACGAAAGCAAAACGGGGCCATCGGAACAATGGGTAAATCGGACAGAAAAAAAGAACGCCTGTGAGAGGCGTTCTTTTTGGATCCACGCGGAAATCCGACTTATTTTGCAGCCAGATAATCGTTGATCTGGTCTTCCAGAACCTGAGCGTCCAGGCCGTGAACCATAGCTGCTTCTTCCAGGGACTCACCCTGTGCAGAAGGGCAGCCGATGCAGTGCATACCGGCTCCCATCAGGATTCCGATGATATTTGTATCCATTGCGATTAACTCGCCGATTGTCATGTCTTTCGAGATCTTTGCCATCTTAAAGTTCCTCCTTTAAATGTGTATATACCCGTCGTTCCGATTTTGACGGCTATTTTGATTATAGCGTACCCCCGGGGGGAATGCAAGAACAAATTCATAAGATTATAGAATGTTTATAATTTTGTACTTGTATTTCAGGGGGCAATCGTTTACAATGTGGATAGTACCGAAAGGGCCAAAAAATCTACAAGGAGGATAAGATCATGGCATATGTAATCACAGACGAATGTGTAAGCTGCGGAACCTGCGCTGGAGAATGTCCAGTAGAGGCTATCGCTGAGGGAGATTCCCATTACGAAATCAACCCGGATGTATGCGTTGAGTGCGGAACATGCGCAAGCGTATGTCCAACCGAGGCTATCACAGAAGAGTAATTGTACGGAACGTACTAAAAAGGAAGTCCTTCGCGGACTTCCGTTTTTTATACATACGTTTCAAAACTTACAGAGAAGCCAGCTCCTGCAGAGCATTCTCTTTTACCATTGCATTTCCATGTTCCAGCAGAAATGCTTCAGCGGCCAGGGAGAAGGATTCCTGTCTGCCGTACTCGGAAAGAATGTTGCAGACCTTGTTGAATTCCTCCGGTTTGCAGCCGGACTGGTGCAGAACGAGCTGATAGTTGGCATCTGCCGTGTTCTTATAGAGGGAATTGCTGCCGGTAAAATACTGGTTCAGCGCTTTTGCGGAGCTGATGACATCGTCGAGGGTTGAGAAGTGGAAGGTGCGTACCAGATCCACATTCTTTTCCTCTGATGCTGCAGGCTCTTTTTCGTTTTCCTTCTGTGCCGCTTTCTTTGCGATTTCCTGTGCCTTGTTCTTCACATCGCAGAGCTTGTGGAACAGGTCGATGATGTCGTCCGCGCCGGAATACTGTACCGGTTCCGGTCCGTCCGTATCGTCGCCGGATGGAGCAAATTTGGCGAAGCGGGTGTCGAGCTCCTGTGGATCCTCGACTCTGGTGATAATGAGGACAATGCTGTCCGGAGCCACCGGAACGGCCTCGACCATGAGCGGGGCATTATCCACATTGAAGCCGAACTGCTGGTTGGCTTCAAGCATCATATCCTGAAACAGGCTGCGGGCCTTTTCCGTGCCGTAAGCCAGTTCGCTGAGCTTTAAATTTCTTTCGGCAAGATCGGCGCTGGTCAGTGTGCAGCGGATCTTGTTATCATTGAGTTTTTTCTATTTTCATAACTCTCACGTCCTTAATTACTCTTTACTTATATAAATAGGGCTGCTTACGATATAGTATAACACATCACGGAAAGAAGTAAAGAACTTAAGAGTTTTTTTTACATTTCGCATAAGTTTTTTCAGAAATGAAGGGACAAACTTTATTTGTAATTCCCCCGGTTTGAAGTATAATGAGAGTTGGGGAAACCTTTGCTTCTGCCCGGAGGGTGCATACTCCGGCCGGAAGCAGGCACAGAAAAAACGGATCGGATAAGAAGGCGTCCCCGCGAAACATGATCATTGAAACTAAAAACAAAAGTATTTCATACGGATCGATGGGGCTTTCTTTTTTGTACGTCACAACTGCAAATAAGCCATGAAACAAACAATCGACAAAACTTTTTAAACAGATTTTCTGAAAAATACCCAATAGCAAAAAGCAACGATACTTTCTGACTCGCATGCGGTTCCCTTGCGCATAACGGTTGCTATTGGGTAGTTTTTTTTGTTATAATGGGCGCAAGTGGGGAGATCTTCAGAGCGAAGAAAAGGGGAAAAGAACACATGAAGGAGCAACAGAAGAAAAAAGCAGCGCCGGTACTGGTCGTACTGATTCTGATCGTGCTAGTCGGTGCAGCAGGCATTGTTTCATTTTTGATAAACCGATATAAACCCGGAACCGAATACATGGCCGGGAACGAATATTTTAACCTGACAGACGAAAACAGCGTTGCGCTGATCCAGAACGGAGAACTTCTGGAAGAGCAGGCCGTCCTTATCGGAGGAGAGCCGTATGCGGCGTACACATATGTAGAATCCCAGCTGAACAGCTGCTTCTACTGGGATGAAGAAACAAAAGGAATCCTGCTTACAACGAGCGGCGGCGTGCAGACACTGCTTCCGGGCGATGCGGCCGTTGCCAAAACACCGGGCGGACAGCCTGCCGTACAGCAGGAGAGCGACGGAACGGTTTACATTTCGCTGGATGTCGTAAAAGAATACACAGATCTCGACTATGCATATTACAGCGATCCCAACCGTGTTGTAATCCGGAATGAATGGGACGGAGTGGAGCAGGCGACGGTACAGTCAGACACCGCGCAGGTGCGCCAGAAAGGCGGCATCAAGAGTCTGATTCTTGCGGATGTACAGAAGGGTGACACCCTGCTGTATCTGGAAAATCTGGACAACTGGTGCAAAGTCATGACGGCGGACGGCTATACCGGCTACATCCAGACAGAGGATATCTCCGAGCCGGAGGCCATCGAAGCGCGGACGGCAAAGAAAGATTCCTATGAAAGAATTACACGGGATCACAAAATCAATCTGGTCTGGCATCAGAGCACATCGACCGAGTCGAACGACGCGATGGCAGAGATGACAGCAGAAATGACCGGCGTGAACGTGATTTCACCGACCTGGTTTTCCGTGACAGACGAAACCGGTACGATTTCCAGCCTTGCGAGCGCCGATTACGTGAAACTGGCGCATGAAGCGGGACGGGAAGTCTGGGGATTGATTGATAACTTTAATGAAGCATTTGACGAAACAACCGATCTTGCCTACGCATCCGTGCGCAGTAGAATCATTGAGCAGCTGCTCGCCGAGGCAGCATCGTGCGGCATGGACGGCATCAACGTGGATTTCGAGAATCTGAAAGAGGCCGGAATCCCGCATTACCTGCAGTTTCTGCGGGAACTGACGAGCGCGGCGCATGCACAGAATCTTGTGGTGTCGGTCGATACGCCGGTACCGCAGGCTTACACGATGTATTATCAGCGCGGCGAGCAGGCAAGATTTGTGGACTATATGATTGTCATGGCCTATGACGAGCATTTCGCGGGAAGCGAGGAGGCAGGCTCTGTTTCATCCCTCCCGTTCGTACAGCAGGCCGTGGAGGAGATGACGCGGGTGATGCCTGCCGATCAGGTGATCTGCGGAATCCCGTTTTATACCCGTGTCTGGACGGAAAAGTTCGGACAGAGCGCCATTACCAGCGAGGTGCTGGGCATGGATGGCGCCAAAAACTATGCCAAAGAGAATCAGATGACAGAAACCTGGGATGCATCCCTTGGCCAGAATGTGGCAACGGTAGAAACTTCCGATGCCAGATACACGATCTGGATGGAGGATGAGCAGTCCATGGAGGAAAAACTGAAAGTGATCCAAAGCGCTGATCTCGCTGGAGTGGCAGAGTGGAAGCTCGGATTCGAGTGCGCAGACGTCTGGAGTCTGATTTCAGAATATATTGAAACAAACAGTTGACGAGGAGTCCGGGAAGGATAAGGGGAATGATAAAAGCCCGGGCACGAAGGAGGAGTATACATGTCAGAAAACAATCACGAAGAATTATTTAAAACAACGCTGATGGGCGGTTTCGATAAGGACGATGTCATGACGAAAGTGCAGAACCTGAAAGATCAGGCGTATGCCGCTCAGAAGAAACTGGAAGCGAAGATCGAGGAAAAAGAGCAGGAAATCGAGAAGCTGAACCGCAAGATCCGCGAGCGTGAGGATAAAATCGAGGAGCTCGAAAAAAATATTCATGAGAAATACCAGAGCTATATCGACAATTATGACAGCATCAGCGGCCTTGTGTTTGAGGCACAGGTGAAAGCGAAAAAACTGACACAGGAAACAGAGGAGAGCTGCAGAAAGCTAAAAGAAGAGACCGAGGAAGCCTGCCGCCGGAAAACCGAAGAAACGGACGAGTCCTGCCGCGAGAAAACGGAGGAAACGGATGAGGCGTGCTGCAAAAAGAGAGAGGAGACAAACGAGTCCTGCCGGAAACAGAGGGAGGAGACAAAGGAATCCTGTGCAAAGCAGCGCCGCGAGACGAAGGAACAGTGCGAATACATGGTAGAGAGCGCACGTCAGAAGGGCGAGGAACTGGCTGCTGTTTATGAAGAAAAACTGCAGGCCGAAGCAGAAGAAATCCAGAGCCATATGGACGCGGAACTGCAGAAAGCCAACACCAGATACCAGAAGATTTACGCCGAGATGGAAACCATGACAAGTGTACTCGAGAAGAACCGCAGAATTTTTGAGGAGGCTTTTGCCGGCATCGAAAAAATGCGTGAGGAGATGAAACGTTCTGCGTCGGAAGTGGAAACCTTCATGAAAGATCCGGTAAAAAGTATCTTTCCCGGAGAGGCAAAAGAAACAGCCGCAGAGCCAGGCAGTGAAGATACCGCAGAAGAAGCAGAGGAAGAAGACGAAATCGTCGAAAATTCCGCAGTCATCGATTTCGAAAATGAGCCGGATTATCTCGATGATGACAACGACGAAGAAGAGGATGAAATCCCGAATCGCGCGCATGATGAAGAAGATGAGGAAGAGTAACCGGAAGCAATAAGAGTTGTAACCTGCCCCGCTGCTGCATAAAATGACCAAGAAAGGAAATTTGCAGCAGGGGGCTTTTCATTTGGAAAAAGGGAAAAAACTGGAATGGCTGATGGCGGTGATTCTGCTTTCGGCGGCGTATGTTCTGTCCCGCGAGGGCGCACGGCTGGTGGCAGCACAGAAGGCAGCCACAAAAGTAGTGGTGCTGGACAGCGGCCACGGCGGCGACGATCCCGGCAAAATCGGGGCAAACGGTGTCAAAGAAAAGGACATCAACCTTGCGATTGCCCGTCTGCTGAAAAAGAAGCTGGAAAAGCAGGGAATCCTTGTGGTGATGACGCGGGAAGGGGAGGATGATCTCTCCGATCCGGGAGCCGTGAATGCGAAAGTGCAGGATCTGCAGCGGCGCGTGCAGCTGATTCATGAAAAAAAGCCGGACTGTGTGATCAGCATTCACCAGAACAGCTACCCGGATGCGGCGGTCAAAGGGGCGCAGGTGTTTTATTATACGGATTCAAAAGAAGGCGAAAAACTGGCGCTCTGCATGCAGGCTGCACTGGTCGCGGGGCTCGATCCGGCGAATCACAGGAAAGCCAAGGGAAACAAAACGTATTACATGCTGAAGAAGACAGACGCAGTGCTGGTGATCTGCGAGTGCGGATTCCTCTCAAATCCGGAGGAGGAAGCGCTCCTGAACACAAAGGAGTACCAGAAAAAGGTGGCGGATGCACTGTGTGACGGCGTTTTAACGTATCTGGGAGAAAAGAAGAATGGCAAAGAGAAGACACAGACGAAGACGGAAGAGACCGCTGCGGGCGCTGCTTCCGCTTATGCTTGTCCTGCTGGCGGCTTATCTGGTATTCGGAGAATTTGATGAGAGCGATCCCGCGCAGAACGGAAGCGGAGCGGACAGCAGCACTGCTTCACAGACGGCAGACGAAAACAATGGTCTGTCAGAGAATGGCGCAACACAGTTTCAGGCGGAAAATACAGATGAGGAGGAGCTGGCGAAGCGGTATTATTACAGCCAGCTCGATGAAAACAGACAGATGATTTACCGCGAACTGGTGCAGGGAATCGCGGAACACCAGGAAACCATCATCACAAAAGGCGGCGATCCCGATGTGACGGCGGAGGTTTACGGATGGGTCTATATGGATTACCCGGAGTACTGCTGGATCAACGGAGCATCACATGTCACGGGATACGGCGAGCCGAAGAACTACTGCGAGGTAGTTCCGGAATACACGATTCCTGCGGAGGAGATCACAGGCCGCCAGACCCAGGTCAAAGGGGCGGGAAATGATTTCTTAAGTGATATCGACCGTTCGATGGATGACTATGGGAAGATCAAGGCTGTCTTTGAAAAATGTATCCGGCAGATTGATTATGTGAAAGATGCGCCGGAGAATCAGACACTCTACAGCGGACTTGTGAACGGACAGACGGTCTGCGCAGGCTATGCCAGAACGTTCCAGTATCTGATGAACCGCCTGGACATCCCGGTCATTTATGTGACGGGAACGACAGACACCGGCGAGGCGCACGGCTGGAATATCGTAAAGTGCGGAGACAATTATTACAACGTCGATGTAACCTGGGGCGATCCGGTATTCGCAGAGGGCGAGAGCGGCGAGTACAATCTGCCGGACGACCTGATCTACTACGATTTTCTCTGCGTTTCCGATGCGGAATTTTCGGACACGCATCAGGCGGATGCGAATCTGCCGCTCCCGGCGTGCAATGCAGATGACCTCGAGTATTACCGCCAGATCGGCCGGTACATGGATACATTTGATGCGACGCAGATTCTGTGGGAAATGGAGACGGATATTGAAGAGACAAAAGAGTATTCCGAATTTAAATTTGCCACCGATGATCTGATGGCGCAGGTCATGGAAGCCCGACCGGAGCTTCTCGATAAGGCTTCCGGCTATCTTTGCAGCTATTACGGACTCGGGTCCGTAAAATATACATACAGCGAGGATACGGCGACAAGAAAGCTGATGGTATTCTGGCAATATAAAGGAGAACCGAGTGAATGACGGTTCTCCTTTAAAAATATCCGGAAACAAAATGTCGATCAGCTCGCGCTCGAGAAACTCGATGGTAATCAGGCACGAATAAAGGAGTTCGGAAACCTGGGAAACACTCACAAGATCCTGACGGACGGTGATGGAATGATCCGTGACATCGGTAACCTCTGCGACCCAGGCGGCATGCGGGATCGTCAGATGTTCCGCAATCGAAGGGCCGACCTGCGCGGTATCGCCGTCGGTTGTCTGACGTCCGCAGATAATCAGATCCGCGCCGCCGATCACCTGAATACCCTGCGCCGGCGTTAAGAATATCCCCCGTGGGGGCTTGTGAAAAAGGCCGATTTTTGGTAGAGTAAAGGGATATTTGAGCGGTTGGAAAACGGCCGCGCCGGGAAAGTTAAGAAAAAGAAGAAAGAAGCGGAAGATATGGAACAGGAATTATTACAGGAAATTGCCTCTTACTGGGGAACCCGTGCGGACGGGGTATTCTGAGGTCAATGAAAAAGAACTGGCGGGAAGCCAGAGAGAAGCGTGGCTGCATGTATTAGAGGAGCAGTTTCCAGAGAAAAAGAAAGAAGAGATGAAGATTCTCGATATCGGAACCGGCCCGGGATTCTTCCCGATGATTTTGTCGGAGGCAGGTTATACGGTGGCGGCTGTTGACTACACGGAGGAGATGCTGGAAAAGGCGAAAGAGAATCTGGGAAAATATACGAAATACGGTCTGGAGCGCGTGACGCTGCAGCGGATGGATGCACAGAATCTGGAGTTTGCGGATGAGACCTTTGATGTTGTCATTTCCAGAAATCTGACCTGGAATCTGGAAAAGCCGGAGCAGGCATACCAAGAGTGGATGCGTGTCCTGAAACCGGGCGGCGTGTTGCTCAATTTTGATGCGAACTGGTACGGTTATCTCTATGACGAGGAGAAAAAAGAAGCGTACGAGGCAGACCGGAAGAAAGTGGAAGAGCAGCAGCTCGACGACCATTATCTGTGCACGGACATTGACCGCATGGAAAACATTGCGCGTCAGGTGCCGCTCTCTGCGATGGAACGGCCGGCGTGGGATACGAAGGTGCTCGAATCCCTCGGCGTCTGTTCCATCCAGACCGATTCCGAAATCTGGAAGCGCGTCTGGAGCGAGGAAGAGAGACTGAACTATGCATCGACACCGATGTTTCTGGTGCGCGCGGAAAAAAGCGCAGAGCAGTCCTTCCAGCTTGGTGATGTGACCGTCCGCCGCGGCGAAAAATATCAGGCGGCTTCCGAAGACGGCCTCTGGTATCCGGCGGCAAAACCGGGCGATATGGTAACAGAAGGGGGCCCTGTCGTTGCTTACGGAAGAATTGTGCGCGAGCCGGAGTACGACGACCGCAAAGAGCAGATTGTCCATTACTGGGAGAAACGGAGCGAGAGCTTTTTAGAGCAGAGACGCTCCGAACTTGCAAACCCGATTGCGAAGCGCTGGATGAAAGAGATTGAAAAACAGATCCCGGCGGGAAGACGGTTAAAGATCCTTGATGTGGGCTGCGGAGCCGGATTTTTCTCGATCCTGCTGGCAAAAGAGGGCCACGAGGTATTCGGCATCGACCTGACACCGGAGATGATTGAGAATGCAATCCAGCTTGCCGAAGAAGAGAATGCCGACTGCTGCTTCCAGGTCATGGACGCGGAAAATCCGATGTTTGCGGATGAAACGTTCGATGTTGTCATTTCCCGAAACCTGACGTGGACGCTGCCGAATGCGGAGCATGCTTACGGCGAGTGGATGCGTGTGCTGAAAACGGGCGGTGTGCTGCTGAACTTCGATGCCAATTACGGAAAAGAAGATGTTGCCGATACGAAGGGACTTCCGGAGGCGCATGCCCATTTCAAGGTTGGAAACGAGATGCTAGAAGAGTGCGAACGGATCAAATCACAGCTCCCGATCAGCCGCAAAAACCGGCCGGCGTACGATGTGGCGGTGCTGTGCGAAAACACAGCGGGAGAAATCCGCATTGATACGAGCCTTGGAAAACGCATTTATCTGGAAAAAGACGAGTTCTATAACCCGGCACCGATGTTTTCGATTTGTGCCGTGAAGCAGTAAAGGAGTATTTGTGAAAAAATATCTGTTAAAACGACTGCTTCGCCTGATTCCGGTATTCCTCGGCGTGACGATTCTCGCTTTTCTGCTGACGGGACTTTCCTCGGTCGATGCGGTGGATTTAAAAGAGAGCAGCAGCGGCGGCGTGATGTCGGAGGCGGAAAAAGAAGCGATGCGGGAGGAGCTGGGACTGAATGAGCCGAAAGCTGTCCAGTACCTGCAATGGCTGAAAAACGCCCTGCGCGGTGACTTCGGGGAGTCGTACGTTTCCGGCAAACCGGTGCTTGTAAGCTTCTGCGAAAAACTGCCCGCAACGATTGCACTTGCGGCGCTGGCGCTTGCCATGACGGTCTGTCTTTCGTTTCCGCTCGGTATCTTAAGTGCAAAATATCAGAATACGTGGGCGGACCGCAGTATCAGCCTGTTCTGCTTTGCAGGTAATTCGTTTCCGGGGTTTTTCACTGCACTTCTTCTCTTGTATTTCTTTTCGCTGAAATGGAATCTTTTTCCGGTTCTCAGTATGGGAAAGGGATGGAAAAGCTGTGTGCTTCCGGCGGCGACGCTTGCGGTTTCGATGACGGCAAAATACACCCGTCAGGTGCGTTCTGCCGTGCTTGCAGAGCTGGAGCAGGAGTACGTGGCGGGTGCACGGGCACGTGGGTTAAGTGAAAACCGGATTCTGTTCGGAAATATATTAAAATCCGTGCTGCTTCGGATGGTCACGCTGCTATTCTTATCCGCCGGTTCGCTGCTTGGAGGAACCGCCATCGTTGAGACGATTTTCATGTGGAATGGTGTCGGAAAAATGGCCGTGGATGCCGTTTCCATGCACGATATTCCCGTGATTCAGGCATATCTGGTGTGGATGGCGGCGATCTATCTGCTGCTGCATCTCATTGCTGATCTGCTGATGGGGGG
>ENA-OQKL01000228-OQKL01000228.1-human-gut-metagenome-genome-assembly--contig:-NODE-228-length-19770-cov-3.917630_pt1 | contig 19770 bp, 19 predicted proteins | sample MGYA00242779_ERZ504800 | MGnify/ENA primary metagenome ERZ504800 (study PRJEB26092, sample SAMD00036410) | human gut metagenome | host: Homo sapiens | study: EMG produced TPA metagenomics assembly of... | reverse complement strand
GGCTGCCGTATTCGTTCGATAAAAACAGGACGCCGAACAGATTGCGCCTGTCGCGGGCGAGCAGAATGTGCGCAAGGCTGATCGTGAACAGGTAGTCCGATTTATCGAGATACTGCGCGATGAAGGATTGATACGTGCCGTCTAAATATTCGATGACGGCGCGGCGGAAAGTTTCCATGCTGCCGAAGTTGCGGAAAACGGGCTGCACGGAGCAATTGAGTTTAGCGGCGACGCTGCGGACATTGAGTGCATCTGCGCCTTTTTCCAGTGTGATGGCGGCGCCTGCCTCAAGCAGCATTTCCGCCGTGATGTGCGGTGTTCTTGCCATAGTTTCCTCCCGGGTGTGGTTCAGCTGATGAGGATAAAATATCTGATGTTATTTAATTTGTCAAGCGCAAATTTGAAATAAAACGGAATTCTTTTGAAATGGGGATATATTGCAAAGTTTTGCGGCGCATGATACAATGAACTGAAGAAAATCACCGGGAGGGTGTTCTATGAATTTTCGGGAAACGTTAAAATCGATCGGGATTATCCCCGTTATTCAGATCAACGATGCGGAAAAAGCAGTGCCGCTGGCGCTGGCGCTGAAAAAACGGCGGGCTGCCCGCGGCGGAGGTGATATTCCGCACAGACGCGGCGGAGGAAGCCATTCGCCGTATTAAGATAGAGGTGCCGGACGTGTGCGTGTGCGCCGGTACGGTTTTGAACGTAAAGACCGCAGAGCGCGCCGTGAAGGCGGGCGCTTCCGCGATTATCAGTCCGGGCACGAACCCGGAGGTGGTGCACTGGTGCATTGCGCACCGTGTGCCGGTCATCCCCGGCTGCGCGACACCGACGGAGGTGGAAGCCTGCATGCGCATGGGGCTCGATTTTGTGAAGCTGTTCCCGGCGGAGGTTGTGGGCGGCGTGAAAATGCTGAAGGCCCTCGGCGGTCCTTACGGCAATATGAAATTCATGCCCACCGGCGGTATCAGCGCGCAGAACGCGGCGGAGTACCTTGCGCTGCCGAACGTGCTGTGCTGCGGCGGCAGCTGGATGGTGCCCGGGGGGGCTCCTGGACGCCGGAGATTTTGACGCCATTGAGGCGCTGGCACGCGAAGCGGCGCAGATTGTAAAGAAATGATTTTGCAAAACGAAAAACAGGACAAAGCGCATCTGAAAACGCTTTGTCCTGTCTTCTTCATTTATGGGTGCGGTGTGGGCAAATCCCCAGCGTATCGCGCCCGTATAAACTCCCCGTTGTCCTTCATCCCTTTTGGATCGGACACTTTCGTCACTTTCTGACAAAAGGTATCTTATCACATTCGCTTCCGTTTGTAAAGCCCCTTTTTAAACATTTTGCAAAAAAGCAGCAGAAAAGTTTTTATGAGATTTAGGAAATTTTAAAGGGCGTTGTCTGTACATTTCAAAAAGAGGCTCAATGTTTGAATTTCAAAGCCTGACGCGTCAGAGAGAAGATACCGGTCATGTATTCCTCGTGGATGTCCGCCTGCATACGGAAAACGGGCATGTGGTTTTCCGGGATGCTCTGCTTGCAGTAATCGATGATATCTTTTTCGCGCACGTTCAAGGTGGCAGAGCCGGTGAGGAAGAGGATGTCCGGGTTCAAAAGCGCGATGGTGCACACGGCGGCGGTCTGCATCAGCGGCACGATATTCTCGCCGTGAATCATGCGCGAGACGGTCTCGACTTTTGTAGCGGTGGAGTTGATGAGCGGCAGACTGATGAGCTCGCCCGCATATTTTGTACTGCCGACGATGATGTGTCCGTCCACCACGGTGCCCGCACCGGCGCTGCGGTGGCTCGGCCAGTAGAGAACGGAAAGGGAGTACGGGTGGTCGCAGGGGTTGCGCACGTAAAAGCCGTAGGACGTGAAGTGCATGTCGTTTTCCGTGATGACCGTGATGCCGAGCTGTTCTTCGAGTACCTTTTTCGGGTTGAATCCGTTTAACGCCGGGAACGCAAGCGATTCAATGGCGCCTTCGCGGTCGGTGACGCCGGAAATGCCGATGCCGACTGCGCGAATGAGCGGATCTGCCTGCACCATCTGTGTGATGAACAGCGTGAGATCCTCCGGCAGAATGTCGTTGAGCGGGCAGAATTTTTCCTGCAAGCTGTTTCCCTTTAAATCGCACACGCGCAGGGCGATGCCGCTCCTTTCCACGTCGTTATTAGCGGTATACAGGCACAAAATGTGCGCGTAGTTTGGGTTGATGGAAAAGCGGCGCGCGGGACGGCCGCCGTTCGATGCGGCAAAGGCGAGCTCCAGCACCTGCCCGTCGTCAATCATCTCGCCGAGGAGCGCCGTACAGGCCGCAAGGCTTAACCTGCATTGCTCGGCAAGCTCTTTTTTTGTGGCGAAATCCGTGTGGTACAGCGCGCTGCGCAGAGCGGCGAGGTTATTCTGTTTTAAAGCGGCAGCGCCGCCGTGTTCTGTCATAATCGATTTCCTTCATTTCTGTTGCGGGCCGAGCCTGCATATTTTCAATACGAGCCTATATTAGCATATAAAATGCACGATGGCAATGGATTTATGTTCCGATAAAAAATAAGTTTCCGGGAATTCATGGATTTTTCATAGACAATGCGCGAAAACTGTGTTATACTCTAAATTACTAATGTAACGGAGTGATCATAACTTGGAGCAGAAAGCTTTTGAACTGATACAGGAAAAATTGCAGGCAGCGTTAAATGAGCAGGGCTTTGGCGAAGCTGTGCCGCTGGAGACCGACAACGGCCGCGGCGTGATGTTTACGACGGGCGAAGTGGCCTACGGCCTTTTCTATGAGACGAAGCAGCGGCGCTTTGTGCTGCGCAGCGCGACGATGAAGACCCCGAAGGAGCCGGGCGACTGGCGTCAGCTTTCCATGTGGCTGTTCGATGAAGGTGAAAACACCATGCAGGACGCGGAGAGCATCGCGAATGACTTTCTTGAGCTCGTGCAGGGCTCTAAGCGCCGCGAGCTCGTACAGACCGCGAAGAAGCGCCGCAAGAAGGACGAAGAGAACAACGCGGATCCGCAGTTCTTTCTCAACCGCTTGGTGCCGGTGTTCCCGGAGCTGCGCGACGAAATGAACGAGGAACGCATCGTGTACGGTCAGGTGCGCACGGCACTGTTTGCTGCTGAGAAGGTTGCGCCGAAGTGCGAGAATCTTGCGAAAAACTATAAGGACAGCGAGCCCATGAAGCGCATGTGCACCATTTTCTGCGACATGTACGCCGCGGGTGATATGGATACCCGTGCAGTCATTCAGTTCGGCGTTCTGAATAATATTAAGAACGAGGCGGCCATCAACAATATCATCGCGAACTTTACGGACGGCTGCGACCTGCAGAAGGTGTATAAGCACTCCAGAAAACTCATCGGCAAGAACATCAAGCCCGAAAAGGAAAAGAAGAAGGGCAAAAAGGTGGAGGCACGCCTGAGCAACTGAAAAACCGCATAAAATCTCAAAATAGCTCTTGACAGCGGCGTATATCCTATGCTATTATAGGTATACCTCAAGTTGGGGGCTATTTTTTTGCGCCCAAATTTTGAGGGAGGCTGGGAGAACATCCCAAATTTTTTCCGTAAAACGGGAGGTGCCGTCATGAGAGTAAAGGTCGTTTTAGCTTGCACTGAATGCAAACAGCGCAACTACAACACAAAGAAGAACAAGAAGAATGATCCCGACAGACTTGAGATGAACAAGTACTGCAGATTCTGCAAGAAGCACACGCTCCACAGAGAGACGAAGTAAAGCGAGGAACGAAGTTATGGCCGAAAAAGCAAAAAAAGAAAACGGCTTTGTTCGCTTTACGAAGAAAGCGGGAAAGTTTTTCCGCGACTGCAAGGGCGAGATCAAAAAGATCGTTTGGCCTACGCCGAAGAACGTTTTCAAAAATGTGGGTGTCGTTCTTGCGACGATCATCCTGCTTGGTCTCTTCATTTTCCTGCTGGATACCGTCTTCATGAATTTGCTGGGTCTCGTCATGCAAGTGGCGAAATAAGCAGCGTGAATGATCACGCGTTTATTTGAGAAGCGGAGGAATCGAAATGTCGGACGAAGCAAAATGGTATGTGGTTCATACCTATTCCGGGTATGAGAACAAGGTTGCGTCAAATCTGGAGAAGACGGTGGAAAACCACTCTTTACAGAATTTGATTTTTGAGATTCGCGTACCCACCGAAAAGGTCACAGAAGTTGCCGCAAACGGCAAGACCAAGGAAGTGGAACGCAAGATTTTTCCGGGTTACGTCATTGTAAAGATGATCCTCACGGATGAATCGTGGTACGCGGTTCGCAATATCCGCGGCTGCACGGGCTTCGTCGGCCCGTCTTCCAAGCCGATTCCGCTCACGGATGAAGAAGTGGAGCGACTCGGTGTGGAGACGAGGAATGTCGAAGTCTCCTACAATGTCGGTGACAGCGTCCAGATTACCGACGGCCCGCTTGAGGGCTTTATCGGAACAGTGGAAGAGATTGATGTGGACAAGAACCACATTCGCGTCATGGTTTCGATGTTCGGACGTGAAACCCCGGTTGACCTGGAACTTGACCAGGCGGAGCCGGTGGAATAACACACGGTAAATTGCGGTAATCCGCTTTTTATTGAGGGGGATACGTCCCCCTGTGGGAGGAACGCCTGAATTTTCACGGACGTTCCGCCATCAACCACGAATTTTGGAGGTGCAAACAAATGGCTCAGAAGGTTACGGGCTTTATTAAGCTCCAGATACCTGCCGGTAAAGCTACCCCGGCACCACCGGTTGGTCCGGCTCTCGGTCAGCACGGTGTTAACATCATGGCATTTACAAAGGAATTTAACGAGCGCACCAAGGGCGACGCTGGTCTTATTATCCCGGTCGTCATCACAGTATACGCAGACCGTTCCTTTACCTTTGTAACAAAGACGCCGCCTGCAGCAGTTCTTATTAAGAAGGCTTGCGGCATCGAAACAGCTTCGGGCACACCGAACAAGACAAAGGTCGCAAAGATTACCCGCGAGCAGGTAAAGAAGATCGCCGAGCAGAAAATGCCTGATCTCAACGCTGCATCCATCGAGAGTGCTATGAGCATGATCGCCGGTACTGCACGCAGCATGGGCATCGAAGTAGTCGATTGATTTGATTTTACCCGGGTGGGAGGAAACTCTCTGAGAATCCGATATCTACCACTTTAGGAGGAACATGAATGAAACACGGTAAAAAGTATGTCGATGGCGCAAAGCTCATCGAGCGCAGCCGCCTTTATGATACGCAGGAAGCGCTTGACCTCTGTGTCAAGACTGGTACAGCAAAGTTCGACGAAACCGTTGAAGTCCACGTAAAGCTGGGCGTTGACGGCCGTCATGCAGACCAGCAGGTCCGCGGTGCTATCGTCCTGCCGCACGGCACGGGCAAGACCGTCCGCGTGCTCGCAATCTGCAAGCCGGAGAAGGAAGACGAGGCTCGTGCAGCCGGTGCTGAATTCGTCGGCGGCAATGATATGATCCAGAAGATCCAGTCCGAAGGCTGGATGGATTTTGACGTCCTCATCACGACCCCGGATATGATGGGTATGGTTGGCCGTCTCGGTAAGATCCTTGGCCCGCGCGGCCTCATGCCGAACCCGAAGGCCGGCACCGTTGCTCCGGACATTGCACGTGCAATCACCGAAGCGAAGGCCGGTAAGATCGAGTATCGTCTTGACAAGACCAACATCATCCACTGCCCGATCGGCAAGATTTCCTTTGGCACAGAGAAGCTGACGGAAAACTTCAACACGCTGCTGGAAGCCATCAACAAGGCAAAGCCGGCTGCTGCAAAGGGCCAGTACATCCGTTCCTGCGTTGTTGCTGCAACGATGGGCCCGGGCGTGAAGATCAACCCGAACAAGGTTGGCTAAGATTCGTCTGAATCTTAAATTTAAGGCTTGACAGAGTTCTTCTGCCATGCTATAATTACAAAGCTGTTTACCTAAGACAGCAGGTGCACCGGTTTTCCGGGCTGAAAGGTTTTACCGCCTGCCGAGGGAGCGGAAAAGTTACTTTGTACTTTTTATGCCTTCCTGCGGTAAGTGGGAAGGCATTTTTAGTTTTCGCACCGAGGAAAATCGTTCATTTTGGCGCTTTTCCAAATCATAACTGAAAGGCGAGGTGAATATTTTGCCCAGTAAAAGCGTTTTGGAAACAAAGCAGGCAATTGTTGCTCAGCTGAAGGATAAGGTCGCTAACAGCGTATCCGGTGTTGTCGTAGACTACAAGGGTATCACTGCAGAGGCCGACACAAAGCTCCGTAAGGAACTGCGTGAAGCCGGCGTTGAGTACACTGTCGTTAAGAATACTCTTCTCAAGCGTGCTATCGAAGGCACCGAGATCGAGGGTATGTCCGAGGTTCTCGAAGGCACAACCGCTCTGGCTGTTTCCCACGAGGATCAGATCGCTCCGGCAAGAATCCTGAACAAGTTTGCAAAGGATTCCGACGGTAAGTTCGTGATTAAGTCCGGCTACATGGACGGTAAGGTCATGTCTCCGGCAGAGATCGCTGCAATCGCAGATCTCCCGAGCAAGGAAGGTCTTGTTCAGATGCTGCTTAGCGTTCTCGTATCCGGCCCGCGTGGTCTTGCTATTGCACTTAGTGAAGTTGCAAAGGCTCAGGAAACTGCATAAGTTTGCAGGATAATTTTCAAATTTAAATTTTAGGAGGATATTACAATGGCTGATATCGCAAAGTTTGTTGAAGAAATCAAGTCCATGACCGTTCTCGAGCTCAACGAGCTGGTCAAGGCTATCGAAGAGGAGTTCGGCGTTTCCGCTGCTGCTCCGGTTATGGTCGCTGGCGCTGGCGCTGCTGCTCCGGCTGCTGAAGAGAAGACCGAGTTCGACGTTGTTCTGAAGTCTGCTGGCGCAAACAAGATCAACGTTATCAAGGTTGTTAAGGAAGCTACCGGCCTGGGCCTGAAGGAAGCTAAGGCTATGGTTGACGAGGCTCCGAAGACCATTAAGGAAGGCGTTTCCAAGGACGACGCTGAGGCTCTTAAGACGAAGCTCACCGAGGCTGGCGCTGAGGTCGAGCTGAAGTAATTTAGCTTCACCTTATAATTGTCTGATTCAAGATCCGCAAATGCAGTTCGCTGTGTTTGCGGGTCTTTTTTCTTTTCGGCTATATGGTTTTCTGAAATATAATTTGGCAGCTTTATTCACAAAATAGTCATTGCTTTTTTGTTTTTGTCGGTCTATAATATGTTCATTCCTTAACAGTTCAAAAATGAACAATTCAGTTTTAAACTGTTTTTTGGAAATGGACATCGTTAAGAACTTTTGGCGATGTTCAGCAGTAAGCAACAGGAGGTGCGAGGAATGAAGCGAGACGAGCAAGCGTGTACGGCCGTGCCGTTTCACGACGGGCTTGCGGAGCACTTAACGCAGATCGCGCGCATCATCCATACGGAGCTGCGCAAGGTGCTGGCGGATGAAGACCTTTCCGCGGTGGAATCCGGTGTGATCATGTGCCTTTCCACAACAAAGGTCGATACGGCCGGGCGCATTGCGCGGCGCATGGGTGTTTCGCGCTCGTTGATGAGTAAGGCGGTAGACCACCTTGTGCGCGGCGGATGGATTGAAACAAAACCGGACCAAAGCGACCGTCGCATGGTACATTTGGTTTTGTTGCCGAAGGCCGAGCCGGCTGTTAAGCGGTGCAGAGAGCTGAAGCATGAATATTATGAAAAAATGTGCGCCGGTGTCAGCCCGGAAGACATGCAGGTCTTCCACCGCGTCATGGAGCAAATACGGCGAAACCTTGAAAACTTTACCGAGACAGGCAGATACCCGGAGATGAGAAAGGAGAAAACCGAATGAAATTGCTGAAAACGTACCTAAAGCCGTTTGCGGCGCTGGTGCTGGCGTGCATTCTGCTGCTTTTCGGGCAGGCGATGTGTGACTTGACATTACCGAACCTGATGAGCGACATTGTGAACACCGGCATTCAGCTTGGCGGCGTGGATGAGGCTGCACCTGCGGTTTTGAACCAACAGGCCGTTGACTTATTGGCGCTGTTTATGAACGACGCGGAGGCGGGGACGTTCAAAAACGCCTACACGCCCGTGGAGCACGGCAGCGATGAAGAGACGAAGCTTGCGAAAACCTACGAGAATATCAAGGACATGGATGCGGTCGCTTTAAGCGAAGATGCAGACGTGCAGGCGGTGGGCGATGCCTACGGTAAAGCGGCGTATGCGTTCATGACATTTCTGAAGGATTACGGCGCGCAGACCGGCCAGGCGGTGGACACCGAAAGCGGCGTGCAGGACATGGATATGCGTCAGCTTTATGCTGTTATCCCCATGTTACAGCAGATGCCGAAAGAGACGTTCAGCGAAGCGATCGATTCTGCCGAAAACGCGCAGTCGATGATCGGCTCGCAGGTGGGCGCGACGTTTACAAAGCTGTTCTATAAGGAACTCGGCGTCGATTTGGACGCAAAACAGGTGCGCTACATTGTGATAAAGGGCCTTGAGATGCTCGGCATTGCGCTGCTCGGTGTGCTGGCGGCGGTGCTTGTCGGCTTCTTCGCGTCGCGTATTTCGTCCGGCGTGGCAAAGCAGATGCGCAGCGATGTGTTCCGCAAGGTGGAAAGCTTTTCCAACACGGAGTTCGATAAATTTTCCACCGCATCGCTCATCACGCGCACGACGAACGACGTGACGCAGGTGCAGATGCTTATTTCCATGGGTCTGCGTTTGATGTGCTACGCGCCGATCATGGGCGTGGGCGGCATTATTTTCGCGCTGCAAAAAAGCGTTTCGCTAAGCTGGATCATCGCGCTCGCGGTCATCGTTTTGCTGGGGCTTGTCATCGTACTTTTAAACGTTGCAATGCCGAAATTCAAGAGCTTGCAGCGTTTGACGGACAGATTAAACCTCGTCAGCCGCGAGAATTTGAGCGGCATGCTCGTGGTACGCGCGTTTACGAATGAGAAATTCGAGGAGGCGCGCTTTGATAAGGCGAATGAAGACCTCACCCGCACAAACCGCTTTACCCAGCGCGTGATGAGCATTACAATGCCGATCATGATGCTCATCATGAATCTTGTCACGCTGCTCATCATGTGGGTGGGTGGGCACGCCATTGCGGAATCCACCATGCAGGTAGGCGACATGATGGCGTATATCCAGTACACGATGCAGATCATCATGTCGTTCCTGATGATTTCGATGATCTTCATTATGGTGCCGCGCGCCATGGTTTCCGCAGACCGTGTGCAGGAGGTGCTGACGACGGAGCTTTCCATTAAGGAGCCGGAAAACCCGGTTACACTCGGTAATGAAAGCGGTGAGCTGCGTTTTGACGACGTTTCCTTCCGCTACGGCAACGCCGAGGAAGATACCTTGAGCCACATTTCGTTTACCGCCAAGCCCGGCCAAACGACGGCGTTTATCGGCGCGACGGGTGCGGGAAAATCGACGCTCATCAACCTCATCCCGCGTTTTTACGATGTCACCGACGGCGCAGTTTACCTGAACGGCAAGGATATCCGCACGCTTTCGCAAAAGGAACTGCGCGATAACATCGGCTACGTGCCGCAGAAGGCCATGCTGTTCTCCGGCACAATCGATTCCAACATCAAGTACGGCAAGGAAGACGCCGATGTGAACGAGGTGCTGGCAGCGCTCGATTGCGCACAGGCTACGGAATTTGTCAGCGAATTGCCGAACGGCGTGGAAAGCTCCATCGCGCAGGGCGGCAGCAACGTTTCCGGCGGCCAGAAGCAGCGCCTTGCCATTGCCCGTGCGCTCGTGAAAAAAGCGCCGGTGTATATTTTCGATGATAGCTTCTCCGCGCTCGATTTCAAAACGGATGCAAAGCTGCGCCGTGCACTGACGAAATACACGGAAAACGCTGTCGTGCTCATCGTCGCGCAGCGCGTTTCCACCATCATGAACGCCGAGCAGATTATAGTGCTGGATGAAGGCAAAATCGTCGGCAAGGGCACGCACAAAGAGCTTTTGAAAACGTGCCCGGAATACCGCGAGATTGCGGAAAGTCAGCTTTCAAAGGAGGAATTGGCATGAGCGAACCGAAAAGAAACGCACCGCGTCCGCACGGGCCCGGCAGAGGCATGATGCCCACCGAAAAAGCCAAGGACTTCAAAGGCAGCTTTAAAAAGCTTATTTCGTATCTTTCTCCGTTTAAGTTTAAAATACTCATCGTCGTCATTTTCGCGGCGCTTTCCACCGTGTTCACGATCGTCGGCCCGAAGATCCTCGCAAAAGCGACCGATGAGCTGACGGCCGGCTTGATGCGCATCATCACCGGCGCTGCGGAGGGCATTGACTTTGGCTATATCGCGAAAGTTTTACTGTTCCTTGTGGGGCTGTATGCGTTGAGCGCGCTGTTCTCCTACATTCAGGGATTTACGATGTCCGGCGTTTCGGCGAAGGTCTCGTACAACATGCGCCGTGCCATTATGGAGAAGATCGACCGCCTGCCCGTCTCGTATTTTCACAAAACGAGTCAGGGTGACGTGCTTTCCCGCATCACGAACGATGTTGATACGCTCAGCCAGAGTCTTAACCAGAGTATCACGCAGCTTATCACGTCTGTGTGCTCCATCATCGGCGTGCTTATTATGATGCTTTCCATCAGCTGGCAGTTGACGCTTGTCGCACTGTGCATCGTGCCGATTTCGTTACTGCTTGTCGGACGCATTGTGAAATCCTCGCAGAAATATTTCGTCGGCCAGCAGGAATACCTCGGCGCGGTGAACGGCCACGTGGAGGAAATGTACGGCGGGCACGTCGTCGTGAAGGCGTTTAACGGCGAAGCGCGCTCCATGGAGAAATTCGAGTGCGAAAACGAAAAGCTCTATAACGCGGGCTGGAAGTCGGAGTTCCTCTCCGGCCTGATGCAGCCGATCATGGGCTTTGTGGGCAATCTCGGCTACGTTGTGGTGTGCATTTTGGGCGCATCTATGGCGGCAGGCGGCAGCATGACCATCGGCGGCATTCAGGCGTTCATCCAGTATCTGCGCAGTTTCACGCAGCCCATCACCCAGATGGCAAGCATCTCAAGTCAGGTACAGCGCACCATGGCGGCGGCAGAGCGCATTTTCAATTTCCTTGATGAGCCTGAGATCGTCGAAAAAACACCGAAATACACCGTGGAAAACAGCAATATCCGCGGCGACATCCGCTTTGACCATGTTTGCTTCGGTTACGAAGACACCGATGAGACTGTCATCCACGATTTCTCCGCCGATGTGAAAGCGGGCCAGAAGATCGCTATTGTCGGCCCGACGGGTGCAGGCAAAACGACTATGGTAAAGCTTCTCATGCGCTTCCATGATTTAAAATCCGGCAGAATTTACCTTGACGGCAAGGACATCACGGAGTTTGCCCGCGGCGACCTCAGAAAAGAATTCGGCATGGTTCTGCAGGACACGTGGCTTTACAGCGGCACCATCATGGAGAACATCCGTTACGGCCGCTTGGACGCGACGGACGAGGAGGTCATTCAGGCGGCAAAAGCGGCGCAGGTTGACCACTTTGTGCGCACGTTGCCGGACGGCTACAACACGATCCTCAATGAAGAAGCGACGAATGTCTCGCAGGGACAAAAGCAGCTGCTCACCATCGCCCGTGCGATTTTGTCCGACAGCCGCATCATGATCCTTGACGAAGCGACAAGCTCCGTCGATACGCGCACCGAGCTTTCCATCCAGACTGCGATGGATAACCTGATGCGCGGCCGCACAAGCTTTATCATCGCGCACCGCCTCTCGACAATCCGCAATGCTGACCTCATCCTCTGCATGAAGGACGGCGACATCGTGGAGCAGGGCACGCATGAAGAATTGCTCGCAAAAAACGGCTTCTACGCAAACCTCTACAACAGTCAGTTCGAGCACGCAGAGGAAAGCGCGTAAAACGCCTGTAAAACAAAACGAAGCTGTCTTCTCTGACAAAGAGAGGGCAGCTTTTTTGGTGGTTTTGAAGATTGACAAACGCCTAAAAGGACGGCTACAATAACCGCATAAAGGGGGCGTTTGTATGTTTTTGAATGAACTGAAAAAGAGGAATGTGCCGAGTTTAAAATCGCGCGCGGAGATGCTGGAGCTTTTGCAGCGGGAGGAATACGGCTGCTTGCCGAAGGCGCCGGAATCGTTCGTGTGGGAAGCGGAACCCGGCGTTGCGGATAATTTCTGCGCGGGCAAGGCGACGCTGGAAAAGCTGACGTTTCGGGTTGTGGTAAACGGCAAAGATTTCGCGTTCCCGGTGTATTTGGCTGTGCCGACCGCAGAGGGGCCGCACCCGTTTTTTGTCCACATCAATTTCAGAAGCGATGTGCCGGACCGCTACATGCCGACGGAGGAGCTCATCGACAACGGCTTTGCGGTGCTTTCGTTCGGCTATGAGGATGTGACGCGCGACGACGGTGACTTCACCTCCGGCCTTGCGGGTGTTCTGTATGAAAACGGCAAACGCGCGCCGCATGACGCGGGTAAAATCGCACTGTGGGCGTGGGCGGCGATGCGCTGCATGGATTACGCCGAGCACGACGAGCGGTTGGACTGCGCAAAGTCCGTTGTGTGCGGGCATTCGCGCCTCGGCAAAACGGCACTGCTCACTGCTGCGCTGGATACCCGCTTCGCGTTTGGCTACTCGAACGATTCCGGCTGTGCCGGTGCGGCGCTGTTCCGCGGCAAAAAAGGCGAGCAGCTTGATGATATTTATAGGCAGTTTCCGTTCTGGTTCAGCGAATCGTTCGGGCAGTATGTCGGCAAAACGGACGCGCTGCCGTTTGACCAGCACTACCTGCTCGCGAGCATTGCGCCGCGCTATGTATACGTGGCGTCTGCGACGGGCGACGACTGGGCAGACCCCGCGTCCGAGCTTTTGAGCTGCTATGCGGCGGCAGCGGGGGACAAGGAGGCGTTTCCCTATGAAGAAACGTCGGAAGACTACGATTTTAACCTGCACGCGGGCCGCATCGGCTATCACCGCCGCCCCGGTCTGCACTATTTCAGCCGCGAGGACTGGAACCGGTTTATTGCGTTTTTTGAAAGCAAGCAATAAGGCGGTGTATAGCAAAAGGGCGGCATGCCGCCTTTTTGGGAACCCATACGACTGGGTTCCCTACGGTTCAAACGTCCCTCGGACGTTTGAACCTACCTTCCTAGTCTTTGGGGAGGCAAAAGGTATTTCGACTTCTGCGGAAGTCGACCAAGGGCTTTGCCCTTGGATTCTGTAACCGAACGTGTGCGTTCGGTTTAAGCTTCTTGAAAAAGCTTGAGCAAAACTTTGAGGTTCATAAGACGAAAAAACAGCGAAATCCTGAACAGGACTCGCCGTTTTCTTATGCTTTACTTTAATTCTTGCGGTTAAAAATTGATGAGGCAGCCGGCTTTGACGATCTTCTTTTCGTCGTCCGTCATCGGGGCGATGTAAAGCTCGATCTCCTTTACTTCATCGCCGAGCACATACGCTTTAATGCTCTGCATATCGCCGTCCATGGCGTCCAAAACGTTCGGGACGAGGATATAATCACCGATCTCGAAGGCGGGTTCATTCTTCATCTGGAACGGCAGCATGCCCCAGTTCATCATGTTGGAGCGGTAACGCTTGGTGGCGTACTCGGAGCAGATATTCGCAAGGCCGCCCAAGACGCGCTGGCAGCTTGCCGCCTGTTCGCGCGCAGAGCCGTCACCGGGCTTCACGCAGTAAATGACACTGCCGATTTCGATTGTCTTTTCATCGACGTCGGGCAGGATGTTTTTCACTTTTTCGAGTGCGTTTTTCAGAGCTTCATCGCTTTGTGCTTCGCCCGCAAGTCTCGCTTTTTCGAGTGCACGGACATCCTTTGCGCGCTGCACGTAACCGGGGTCGCGGCGGGAGAGTGTGAACTCCGCAAGCCCCAGTGGGTTGGAGCGGTACGAAGACGTTTCGCCGGACGGGATCAATTCGTCGGTCGTTGTGACCTTATCCATGATCTTCGAGCAGACGCGCAGCAGAATGTTCTGCGCAAGTGCCTCCTGCTCCGGCCAATCCTTGATGTTCGGGCCGTAGATGAGCTTATCCTCCGGCTCTGCCTTGCCGAAACCGTTGTAAATGCGGGCGCGGTAGGAGGAATCATCGTAGTTGTATTCCGGCACTTCGTAGTCGTCCGCGTACTTTTCGGCGGAGGTCAAAATGCCGCCGTTTGCCGCCGTTGCCGCGATAGAACGTGCGTCCATGAGTGCGACGGCGCTCAGTTGGCCTGCGCCCGGCTTGGAGCCTTCGCGGTTCGGGAAGTTGCGTGTGGCGTGGCGGATGCTCAGCGCGTTATTCGCCGGTGTATCACCTGCACCGAAGCACGGGCCGCAGAAAGCGGTCTTCACGATGGCGCCCGTCGCCATGAGGTCGGAAATGGCGCCCTTTGCGAGCAGGTCCATAAACACCGGCTGTGAGGACGGGTAGACGTCCAGTGTGAATTCGCCCTGACCGCACTGCGCGCCCTTTAAGATGTGCGCTGCCGCCATGACGTTCGTATATGTGCCGCCCGCGCAGCCCGCAATGATGCCCTGCTGCACCTGCAAACCCTTTGGGGTGATCTTATCCGTCAGACTGAATTCGATATCCTTGCCTTCCGTCAAGCGCGCGGCTTCCTTTTCTACTTCGCGCAGGATGTCGCCGAGATTCGCGTTCAGCTCGTCAATCTCAAATGCATTGCTCGGGTGGAATGGCAGCGCGATCATCGGCTTTACGGTGGAAAGGTCTACATAGACCAAGCCGTCGTAGTATGTCACGTCGGCCGGCTTTAACTCGCGGTAATCGTCCGCGCGGCCGTGCTTTGCAAGGTACGCCTTCGTGTCGTCGTCTGTGCACCAGACGGAGGTGAGACATGTGGTCTCGGTCGTCATGACGTCCACGCCGTTGCGGTAATCGGTCGTCATGCTCTTGATGCCGGGGCCGACGAACTCCATGACCTTGTTTTTTACGTAGCCGTTTTTAAACACCGCACCGATGATGGCAAGCGCGATGTCCTGCGGGCCCACGCCCGGGCGCGGCTTGCCGGTGAGGTACACCGCCACAACGCCGGGGTACGCGACATCGTACGTGTTTTCGAGCAGCTGCTTGACGAGCTCGCCGCCGCCTTCGCCGATGGCCATGGTGCCGAGCGCACCGTAGCGCGTGTGGGAATCGGAGCCGAGAATCATTTTGCCGCAGCCCGCCATGGCCTCGCGCATGTACTGGTGAATGACCGCCATGTGGGGCGGCACATAAATGCCGCCGTATTTGCGCGCGGCGGAAAGGCCGAACACGTGGTCGTCCTCGTTGATGGTGCCGCCCACGGCGCACAGCGAATTATGGCAGTTGGTGAGCACGTAGGGCAGCGGGAACTGCTCCATGCCCGAGGCGCGCGCCGTCTGGATGATGCCGACAAAGGTGATGTCGTGGCTCGCCATGGCGTCGAAGCGAATCTTGAGTGCCTCGGGATCTCCGGACGTATTGTGTGCCTGGAGGATCGAATACGCGATGGTGCCGCGCTTGGCATCCTCGGGCGTCTGCGTAATGCCGCGCTCAGCGGCCTCGGCTGCAGGCACAACCTCGCTGCCGCCGCGCAGGTAGATGCCGTCCTCGTACAGCTTGACCATACTGTCTCCCACTCTGCCCAAAAGATTTGGGCGCATAGCATACATTCGTTCAATATCGTGCCATAGAACGGTTGCGAGTGGGTTACGAATCTGCACGTTCACTTTATCTCAGTAAAGCATAAGGCGAGCCGGGGCGGGGAGACCGGTTTGGCGCAAGGAGTGTCCCCAAGTGCCGGCACAAAAGGAACGTCCCCAAGCGCCGAAATGACGAGAGTGGATAATCTCCCACTTTGAGCCTGCACATAGGCCAAAAACGGGAAATTATCCACTCTCATTCTGTGGGCACTCATTTAAGTCTGTCCCCAATGAGTGCCCGGCAGCGTCGGCGGAGCTATAGGTCGCCACCCGTACCTAGCAGTTTGCGCATAACTTGCTCGGGGTTGACCGAGCCATCGCGCGGGGCCAGGGCGGTGATCTTCTTCTGCATCTTGTACTCGTGCAGCTCGTCCTCGAGCTGGCGCACGCGAGCACGGAGCTTTTCATTCTCGCGCTCGCGCTCCTCGGCACGCTCCTTCATATCGAGGATGCGCACCACGCCGGCAAGGTTGATACCCTCGTCGGTCAGTTGGTTGATGAGCTCCAGGCGCTCGATATCGGCACGCGAGTACAGACGCGTGTTGCCGCCCGAGCGCTGGGGGTTCACCAGGCCTTTGGACTCGTAGACGCGTAGAGTCTGCGGGTGCATGCCGGTCAGCTCGGCCGCCACGCTGATCATGTACAGCGGTTTGTTCCTATTGTCCTCGGCCATGCTACCTGACCCCTTTCCGTCTCGTTATCGTCCATCATAAGCCCGCGGGCGTGGGCGTGCGCCGCGACCGCCCTAGTACGTCGCCTTGTAACGGTTGACCTTCTCGCGATAGTCGCGCGTGTCGGCCTCGCGCAGCTTGGTCATGGCATCGCGCTCATCGTCGGACAGGCTCGTGGGAACCTGCACCTTGATCTCGACGAGCAGCGCTCCCGTACGGCCACGGTGCTTAACGTCGGGCGCGCCCATCTCCTTAAAGCGGAACTTCTTGCCCGTCTGGGTACCCGCGGGAACCTTCAGACGAACCGTCGCCCCGCCGGGCGTGGGCACGTCCACCGTGCAGCCGAGCGCCGCCTCGTAGACCGAGACCGGTACCTCCATGGTCACGTCGGCGCCTTTGCGCTTAAACAGCGGGTGCTCCTCCACGTGCGTGGTCACGACCAGGTCGCCGCGCTCGCCGCCGGCAACGCCGTACTCTCCGCGACGCTTGTAGCGCAGCTTGCCGCCGTCGACCGCGCCCGCGGGCACCGAGACCGTAATGGTCTGCTGCTCGCCCGTCGAGGGAATGCGGTAGGTAACCTTGTGCGTCACGCCGCGAAACGCGTCCTCGGCCGTCACATCGACGGTCAGCGACAGGTCGCCGCCCTTGCGAGCACGGCTGCGGCCCGCGCCGGCATTACCCGCAGCCCCGGCAAAGCCCGAGCCCCAATCGCTGCCCCAGGCGCCGTTGCCGCTAAAGATGCTGTCGAAGATATCGCCCCAGCCGCTGGCGCCCGCGCCGGCACCGTAGCCGCCACCATACGCGCCGCCCGCGCCCGGCATGCCGCCAAACATGAGCATCTGGTCGTACTCTTTGCGCTTCTTCTCGTCCGAAAGCGTTTCGTAGGCCTCGCTGATCTCCTTGAACTTGGCCTCGTCGCCGCCGGCATCGGGGTGATATTTTTGCGCGAGCTTACGAAACGCGCTCTTGATCTCTTTGTCGGAGGCGCTCTTGGATACGCCCAGGATGTCATAGAAGGTTTTTGCCTGCAGCCATCGTAGCTCCTCTCCTGTTACGTCCGCCGTCCATGCAGACGACGGCCAATGCTTTCATATGGCACTAGGCCAGAAAGGGCCCCGGGTGTTGCCCCGGGGCCCTTCTCAATTACTCCTCGGTGCTCTCGGCCGTATCGGCCGCAGCATCCTCGGCGCCGCTTCGGGCTCCGGTGCGGGGCGGCTTCGTCGCCACCGTACGGTCACCGTCACCATCGCGGAACGCAGGATGCGATCCGCCATGCGGTAGCCCTTCTGGTACACATCGTTGACGGTCTCGTCGTACTGCGATGCGTCCTCGACGCGACCCACAGCCTGGTGCTCGAGCGGATCGAACGCCTCGCCCTTGGGGTCGATGGGCTCAACGCCCTCGTGCGCAAACACATCGAGCAGCTTGGCATGTACCGCGTCAACGCCGTCGACAAACTGCTTAAAGTCGTCGGAAAGCTCTTGGCTGCGGGCATGGTCGATTGCACGCTCGATATCGTCGATCACCGGCAACAGCGCGGTGACGAGCTTCTCGGTCGCGCGCTCGCGCTCGGCGATACGCTCGCTGGCGGTGCGGCGACGGAAGTTCTCCCAGTCGGCCTGCAGACGGGCGGTACGCTCGGTGGCGTCCTTTGCCTTGTCCTCGGCGGCCTTCTGAGCCTCTGCCGCAGCATCGAGCTCGTTGCGCACATCGGCAAGCTCCTTTTGGGCCTGCTCGAACTTGAGCTTAAAGTCGTTGTCGGCGGCTTCCTCACCGGCGCGGATAGCGGCTTCCACCATCTCGTCTTCGGTCATCGTCGCCTCCTTGTTGGAATCCTCTACCTGGTTCTCGGCAGCCTCGGCGGCCGGGGCCTCGTTGGCCTCGGTATCATCGACGGCCTCTACGGGAATCTTCACGTCCTTCTCCTCAGAGTCAACGGGGGTCGGCGCCAACGGCGGCCGCCTCCGTGCGAGCTTTACGGGCGGACATGATTACTTGTCCTCGTCGTCCACAACCTCGTAGTCGGCGTCGACAACGTCATCGTCGGCAGGCTGGGCACCGGCGGCACCGTCGGTCTGCTGCTGAGCGTCGGCGTAGACAACCTGGGCCAGCTCGTAGGCCACAGACTGCAGGGACTCGCCGGCGGCCTTGATGGCTTCGACGTCAGAGCCCTCGAGTGCCTTCTTGGCGTCGGCAATAGCGGTCTCGGCCTTGGACTTCACGTCGGCGGAAACCTTGTCGCCCAGCTCGTTGAGGGTCTGCTCGGTGGAGTAGCACAGGCTGTCGGTCTGGTTGCGGACCTCGACCTCTTCCTTCTGCTTCTTGTCCTCCTCGGCATGAGCCTCGGCGTCCTTGACCATACGATCGACTTCGTCGTCGGACAGAGCGGTGGACCCGGAAATGGTGATCTGCTGTTCCTTGCCGGTGCCCTTGTCCTTAGCGGAGACCTTGACGATGCCGTTGGCGTCGATGTCGAAGGTGACCTCGATCTGCGGCACGCCGCGGCGGGCAGCCGGGATACCGGTCAGCTGGAACTTACCGAGCGACTTGTTGTCGCGGGCAAGCTCGCGCTCGCCCTGGAGCACGTTGATCTCGACGCTGGTCTGGTTGTCGGCAGCGGTGGAGTAGACCTCGGTCTTGGAGGTCGGGATCGTGGTGTTGCGGTCGATCATCTTGGTCATGATGCCGCCCATGGTCTCGACGCCCAGCGACAGCGGGGTAACGTCGAGCAGCAGGATGCCCTCGACGTCGCCGGTGAGCACGCCGCCCTGGACGGCAGCGCCGTCGGCAACGACCTCGTCGGGGTTCACGGACATGTTGGGCTGCTTGCCGGTCATGGTCTTGACCAGATCCTGGACGGCGGGCATACGGGTGGAGCCGCCGACGAGGATAACCTCGGTCAGATCGGAGAGCTTAAGCTTGGCGTCGCGCAGGGCATTGGTGACAGGCTGCTTGCAGCGCTCGAGCAGGTCGCGGGTGATCTTCTCGAACTCGGCACGGGTCAGCGTGTAGTTGAGGTGCAGCGGGCCGGACTGGTTCATGGTAATGAACGGCAGGTTGATGGTGGTCTGCTGGGCGGCGGAGAGCTCCTTCTTGGCGTTCTCGGCGGCCTCCTTCAGACGCTGCAGGGCCATGGGGTCCTGACGCAGGTCGACACCGTTTTCCTGCTGGAACTTATCGGCCATCCAGTCGATAACGCGCTGATCCCAGTCGTCGCCGCCCAGGTGGTTGTCGCCCGAGGTGGACAGAACCTCAAACACGCCGTCGGCGAGGTCGAGGATGGAGACGTCAAAGGTGCCGCCGCCCAGGTCGAAGACCAGGATGCGCTGATCGGAGCCCTGCTTGTCCAGGCCATAGGCCAGAGCAGCAGCGGTCGGCTCGTTGACGATACGCTTGACGTTGAGGCCGGCGATCTTACCGGCGTCC
>ENA-OQKL01000226-OQKL01000226.1-human-gut-metagenome-genome-assembly--contig:-NODE-226-length-19809-cov-5.309471_pt1 | contig 19809 bp, 18 predicted proteins | sample MGYA00242779_ERZ504800 | MGnify/ENA primary metagenome ERZ504800 (study PRJEB26092, sample SAMD00036410) | human gut metagenome | host: Homo sapiens | study: EMG produced TPA metagenomics assembly of... | reverse complement strand
GTGCAGGTGATGGGCCTTGTCTAAATGGGTAGCTACCAGCACCTGGTATTTTTCACCCCACAGCTTTTTTGCCAGGGCAAGGCCGATCTCATGGGCCAGCTCCGGCGTGGCCTCGCCGGGGGCAAAGGATTGATAGCCGTGGTAAGCTACCGTGCCTTCCTCCTTGCCAAACCGCTTTTTCACGGCGATCATCTCGTCGCGGGCAGTAGAGGGGCTGCAATTCACCCCGGAGACAAACCGCTGCATGACCGGTGCGCCTTCTTCATCGGGCGCAATCCGGCCCGTTTTCTCCTGCCGGACAGCGTACTCGATCACGTCCGAAAGGCCCTGGGCCTCCTGGCCGTCCATGCCCTGCTTTTCAAAGACGGCGGGGTTTTCCGTTTTATCCGGGTTCTCCACATAGATGAGCACTTTCCCCAGCCAGCCGTTTACCCGCCAGATGGACGTGGTAGCCATAGATTTACTCCATCGGCCTGGGCAGGATCACGGCTTTGGTGATGTCGCGGACGAGACGGTCAAACTTTTTCATTTCCTCATCGTAGCGGCGTTCGTCCACAACGCCCAGCACATGGGCTTTCTGGGCGATCTGGTTTAAGTTATTGCCCACACCGTGCAACTCCCGCATGAAGTGGTAATAATCGGGCGGCGGCGCGTCCTGGGGGACGACGCCGTTAATAAGATGGCGCAGGTAAACCTCCTGGGAAAGCCCGCTTTTGCGTACCGCCTTCATAAAGCCCTGGTATTCTTTGTTGTCGAGCCGCACCTGTACGCGGCAGTTTCTTTTCCTCATTCCTTGTCCTCCTCATGGCGGCGGTTGATTTGAAGCAGGCACATGACCAGTACGCCGCACACGCCGCCCAGCAGAAATCCAATGGCAAAAAACCAATCCTTCCATAGAAAACCTCCATTCTTTCAAAGGGGTATTAGGGGGTGCTCCCCCGTAACAAGCGGTGTTTGGGCGACCAAACACGATGCTTGCTGGTACATACACGTTCCATTCCCCTGCGGGGAATTGCAGACGTCCGAAAAAACAATTCATCGTCCATCCCGGTCGCGGCTTCGGCCCCTGGGATAAAACTCCACGTCCTTAAAGCTCTCCGCGTCCAGGATATATTCGCCGTTTTTCCAGTTGTCGGCCACTTTCTGGCGGGCCTCCTCGCGGCTTTCCGCCTCCACCGTGACCGTCATCTCCAGCGTTTCTGTGATGGTCACATCATACTCTTTCATCGTTCAAGCTCCTTTCCGTTGCTGCACCGAATGGGAATCCCCAGCCGGTGACAAAGGGTGTCGTTCACGTCCTTGCCGGTGGGCGGCGGACGGTTTTTCACTTCGTATTCTTCGGGAATGACCGTCATGATTGCCTTTGTTGCCAGCCTGCCGGGGCCGTCATTGTCCAGATGCAGATAGATGGTTTTCACGGACGGATGATCCTCCAGAAACCGGGTGAGAGCAACGGGCAGCTTGCTTTCCGCCAGCACTTTTTTCGGCTGGTAAATTCCCGCGAGGGACAACAGATTGTGCCGCCTCCAGTCGATGCCATCCAGCTTGCAGAGGGTGGCATAGGACATGACATCAATGGCGGATTCACACAGGTGTACCGCCGGATTCTCCACGCAGGCGGGCAGGACAAAGGAATAATGCTTATCGCTGCCGCTCAGGTCGCCGTGGAAACGCCCTTCACCGATTCCGCGCAGGCAGCCGAACCGTGCCTTGCCGTCTTTGTCAAAGCCTACAAAAACAACATTGCTGTGGCCCTTATTCCGGCTTTCATAAAGCCTCCCGGTCTGGATGCAGTAGTCGATCACCTCCGGGTCGATCCCTCGTTTTTTTGAGGTAGTCCACCATAGCCCAGTTATCGGGCGCGGCCTGCGGTAAAAGCAGATGTTTGGGCTTTTCCTCTTTAGGCGCAGGCACAAAAGAAGGCGGCCTGATTGCCGCCCTGCCGATGATAGTTTCCATCGCGTCCATAAACGAATAGCCATTGACCTTAATGAGATAGTCCAGGGCGCTGTATCCGCCGATTCCACGGGAGAACCAGCACCACTTGCCGTTGGAAATCCGCAGGCTGTCATGGGTCTTGGTGCAGTAGACATTACCGGACACATGGACAAGTTCCTGCGGTTCACAGGTTTGCAGATAGGTGAGCAAGTCCACCTGCCGCGCCCGTTCAATCGCTTCCGAGTCGTAGTAAGGCATAAAAATAGCCCCCTTTCCATAGCCGTAGATTTGCCGTCCGCTTGGGATGGCTGACTATGTAAAGGGGGCTGGCATGAAAAAAGCCGACTGGATTTCTCCAATCGGCTTCGCTGTTCCCATGTTGATTATTCTTTTTTGAATGCTGCAATTTTCTCCAGATAGGAAAAACAATCCGTGTGGCCTCGGAAGTAGATGTGCTTGCGCTCCATGTTGTCGGCCCGAAAATACAGCCGGAAATACTGATTTAAGATTTCATGCTCTTGAGCGGAAAGCCGTATCTCGCCGTCACCCTCCAGCAGCTTCTCGATGAAAGGATATTGGTGCTTCAATTCGCTCATCTGCTGCTTGAGGGCGGCGTATCCCTGATCGGTATCGGCCAGCTCAAGAACCATATTACTGTCACTCTCGTCGTATTCTTCTGAGATGCGCTCTATCATCGGAATATATTGATCGCTCATTCGAGATCACCTCGTTTCTCTTTTTATTATACTATACCCACCCCAAAAAATAATATCAAATGTGCGATTTCACTCTTTTCCAGCAAGGTTCAAAACCGGCTTCCCCATGCGGTAGGCGTATCTTGTGGTGTCAAACGCTCCACCGAAATCACGATAGATGTATGCCAAAACCACATCCGCCCGGTCAACCATCCAGCGGTTTCTTTTTTTGATGGCCACCTTATAATGGACGCCCATCAATTCTGTCGGAACCACAATATCGTCATAATAGGCTTCAAAATATTCCTTGTCGCGGTTGATCTCATGGGTCAGATAAGGGAGAACCAGCACAAGTCGGATACTTCGTTCTGGATGTGTTCTTTTTATCCTTCGTACAGCGGATTCGCATTTTTTATCAAATTCCCCCATGCCGCCAGAGTAAAAATAAAATCATCATCAGTCTGTATGATTTCTTCCAGCGCGCAATCTATATCCGCTTCAATCGAAGATGAAAACACCTCCCGATGACCGGCAAAGGTACAAACGGCCAAATATATCACCTGTTTTCTCAATCTCTTGGCATATATCCGTAGTGTACGGATATAGATTATTATAATGCGTTCCCGCCGTGGTTACAATATCATTGTGTAAATTATTGAAGCGAAGGGGGCGCGATATGGAACTTGATTATAAAGCAATCGGCAAACGAATCAAGATTGCCCGTATCAAGGCAGATTTAACGCAGGAGCGCCTTGCCGAACTCATTGACATCTCTCCGACACATCTGAGTAACATTGAAACCGGCACCACCCGCGTTAGCCTGAACACGATTATCAGCATTGCAAATGCACTGTCTGTCACCGGTGATGATCTTCTCTGTGACAATATCATCATGTCAAAAGTGCAGTTTGAAAAGGATATTGCGCTGTTGCTGGAAGATTGCGACGAGTATGAGATCCGTATCATCAAGGATATGATCGGTTCTTTGAAGGATACCCTGCGCCGGGACGCAAACCTCCGCACAGCAGACAGAAAAACATACTAAACCAACAACGGCATCATAAGACCTCCTTATATAGCCAAAGATTGTTCCTGTGGGAACCGGCTATGTAAGGGGGCTTTTTTATGTATGCACCGATTGGAACAGTTCCAATCGGTGCTGGGAGAGCTTATCGCTCCAGGCCCACGACCTTTCTCATGGGCGGTTCCTCGCCCTCATCAGGAGCCTCGTCGATCAGCGTCTTGTCCTTCTCATCCATATTAAGCAGGATGTTCAGTTCTTTCAAACGTGCGGTTTTCTCGGCCAGCTCGTCCTCACGGGCAAACGGTGTGGCCAGTTCGGTGCGGGCATTTTCAAGCTGCACTCTGGCTTCTTCCAGTTTGGCCCGTTCCGCGTCAAGGTTTCCTGCCAGATTCTCCAGCGCGTTGTCCAGGCGGGTGATATTGCCGAACACATCTGCGCCCAGCGTCACCGTATGGGAAAGAGTGCCTTTGAGCGTGATCCGGTACTCGTTGCTCCTGCCATCATAGGCCAGCACCATGGAAAAGCCCCGGTACTGCCCCAAAAGAACAGCGTCGGAACCTGTCATACGGGTGCAAACATCAATGATAGCCTTGCCGGCGCCCTCTTTTCGGTGTAGTGCCTGCCATCCACCTCCATGCCGCAGAAGCCCTCCTGGGCCTTGGGGTGGGCCGCCGCCAGCGCCACATCCTGCTCATAGCCCGCGATCCGTTCCGTGAGCCGGGTGATTTCCTCCGGGTACTTGCGGTACACCAGCTCCTCCAGGGCATATACCTGGTTCAAGTGGCTGGCTTTCAGCATATTGAGCCGCGCCACCTCCATATCCAGGTTGCACTTCTCGATAATAAGTGGGTTGCCGGTAGCCAGCGCCTTGATTTCCGAATAGCTCAGGGCGGTTTCATCCACATCATCCGCCACACGGACGGGGGCCTTGCTGGTCATGATCTGGGCGATGAACTTCTGCTTGTTCTCCACGAGCTGGTAGAGGTAAGCGTCAAAAGTGCCTTCCGTTACATACCGATAGATTTCCACCTCCTCATTTTCATTGCCCTGACGGACAATTCTTCCAAGCCGCTGCTGAAGATCGCTGGGCCGCCAGGGGCAGTCCAAATCATGCAGGGCAATCAATCTGTCCTGGACGTTCGTGCCGGCACCCATTTTCTGCGTGCTTCCCATAAGAATGCGTACCTGACCGGCGCGCACCTTCGCAAACAGCTCTTTCTTTTTGGCCTCCGAGTCTGCTGTGTGGATAAAGGCGATTTCGTCCTCCGGGATGCCTGCGTCCAACAGCTTCTTTTTTAGGTCGTCGTAAACGCTGAACGAGCCATCCGTGGTAGGTGTGGACAGGTCGCAGAACACAAGCTGGGTGGAGCGTTTTTCTTTCGTCTGCTCCCAGATACGGTAGACATTCCGGGCGCAGACAGCTACCTTGCCGTCCGGGTCATCCGGGGCAAGGGGTTGGATGAGCCGCATATCCAGAGCCAGCTTTCTGCCGTCATTGGTGATGCGAAGCATATTGTCCACATGGGGATCAACGCCGCCGCCACGGATTTTCTCCGCCCGTTCCGCCAGCCCTTTTATCATCTCCTGCTGGATTTCCGAAGGCTTGATGACCTCGGTGTGGAAGTTGGCTTTTGGTACGGGAAGGTGCAGCATATCCGCTGTTTGAATATCGGCTACCTGTTTGAATACGCTCATCAGTTCCGGTAAGTTGTAAAACTTTGCGAACCGGGTCTTGGCGCGGTAGCCGCTGCCCTCCGGGGACAATTCAATCGCGGTGATCGTTTCCCCGAAGTTGCTCGCCCAGTCGTCGAAATGGATCAGGCCCATTTCCTGCAAGGTGCGGTACTGCAAATACCGCTGGATGGTGTAAAGCTCCACCATGCTGTTGGAGATAGGTGTACCGGTGGCAAAGATTACGCCGCGCCCGCCGGTCAGTTCGTCCAGGTACTGACACTTCATAAAGAGGTCGGAACTTTTCTGAGCTTCGGTCTGGGCGATGCCTCCTACATTCCGCATTTTCGTCATCAAAAAGAGATTCTTAAAATAATGGCTCTCATCAATGAAGATACGGTCAACGCCCAGTTCCTCAAACGTCACAACATCGTCTTTCCGGCTTTGGTCGTTGAGTTTCGCCAGTTTCGCCTCCAGAGATTTACGGGTGCGCTCCATCTGTTTGATGGTATAGCGTTCCGCCTTTTGTGACTTGGCCTGTTCAATGCCGAACAGAATATCGTCAATCTGCTGCTGGAGAATGGCCTGCTGGCGCTCGGCACTCATGGGGATTTTTTCAAACTGGCTGTGGCCGATAATGATTGCGTCATAATCTCCGGTGGAAATGCGGCTGCAAAACTTCTTCCTGTTCTGCTTTTCAAAGTCCTTCTTTGTGGCTACCAAGATATTGGCGCTGGGATAGAGCTGCAAAAATTCAGCCGCCCACTGCTCCGTGATATGGTTGGGAACCACGATCAGCGACTTGGTACAAAGCCCCAGCCGCTTCATTTCCATTGCCGCCGCCACCATCTCATACGTTTTCCCGGCCCCTACTTCGTGGGCAAGCAAGGTATTTCCGCCATACAAAACGTGCGCGATGGCATTGATCTGATGGGGCCGAAGGGAGATCTCCGGGTTCATGCCTTCAAACCGGATGTGCCGCCCATCATATTCACGGGGGCGGACGCCGTTGAAGGTTTCGTTGTAAACACGGCACAGCAGTTCCCGGCGGTCAATGTCCCGCCATATCCACTCCGAAAATTTCTGCTTGATGAGTTCCTGCCTGTCCTGGGCAATAGCGGTTTCCTTCTTGTTGAGGACGGCTTTTTTATTGCCGTTTTCATCCTCGATATAGTCGAATACCCGCACATCCTTCTGATTCAAGGTCTGCTCCAGGATATGATAGGCAGTCATGCGCTTGGTGCCGTAGGTGGTGAGCACCTTTACGTTGCCCCGGTCAGAGTTTTTGTCCGTGATGGCCCACTGGCCAGTAACTTCGGAACGCAGGATTTTGATGCGGTTCCGGGCGTAATATCCAGGGGTAAGCAGTTCCTCCATAAACTGCTGGTAAATGTCGATAGGCACCCAGTTGGCACCGATGCGGACGCCGATTTCCCCAGCGCCAAGATCTGCGGGCTGTACCGCTTCCAGCGCCTCTATCTGCCTGCGAGCCGCTTCCTTCTGGCTGTCTGGGGCTGTTTCCAAAAAGGCTTTTGCCATCCGCAATTTCCGGCGCACATTCCCTGAAAGGTACTCGTCCGCCGTCACGAGGGAAAAGGCTTGCAGACTGAGGAAATTTCCCCGCAGCTCATCCGGGTTTTCCGGGCCTTCAATGTTGCGGAAGATCACGCCGGCAAGCTCGCTCTCCAGCTCCTCCGGGGATTTGCCGGACAGCTCGGCCATATAGCCCATATCCACACAGGCTTTCTCAGAGATAGACACCGCCAATGCTTCGCTGGCAGTATCCACGCTGGTGACGGCCACATGAGGACGAATGGTGCGCTTGGAGAACATATCAGCTTTTCTTTTTAGGTTGCCTTGTTCGTCCAGAACCTCCAGCGAACACAAGAGGCAGTAGCTGGAATCCTCGGAAAAGGCCAGTTTGTTGCCCCGGCTGCTGATAAGCCCATATTTGGCTGTAAAGCTGTCATAAAGGGAGTTCAGCTTTTTCTGCTCCGCCTGAATGTCCTCGTCCGGGTATCCTTCGGTCTGATACTCAATCAGCCTGCGGACACATTCCCGCAGCTCGATCATACCCCGGATACGGTTTTCCGCCGTAACAGAAACCTCCATCGGGTGCATGAGGCTGTTTTCACGGTAGTACACCTGACCGTCCACAATCGTGTAGCTGAAATTCCGAACGGTAGGGTCTGCGGGGATGGAGCGATCTTCTTCGTCCGGTTCCTCCAGTTCATAGGGCTTGATCTCGGCCTGAAGGAACTGGATGACCTGGGCAAGCTGCTCCGACAGGTCAGCCCCTTCGCGGGCTTTGCAGGCGCTGTCCATCCCGAACCGGGTGGATTCCATCACCATATCGCCCAAAACCATTTCCGGGTGCTGCACAAAGTAGCGGTTCATGCGGATGCCGTTTTCATCGGTGTCCAGTTGCACCCAATCCTGCTCCAGATCGGTGATGTGATCTCTTTTTTGCAGGAAAAGAATATCGCTGGTGACTTCCGTTCCGGCGTTCTGCTTGAATGTGTTATCGGGTAAACGAATGGCTCCGATCAGGTCGGCGCGATGGGCGAGATAGCGGCGGACAGCCGAGTTTTCTTTGTCCATCGTGCCTTTGGACGTGATGAACGCGACAATGCCGCCAGGTCTTACCTTGTCCAGGGCTTTCCCAAAGAAATAATCGTGGATCAACCAATGGTGCTTGTCATACCGCCTGTCCACCACCTTGAAATCTCCAAAGGGGACGTTGCCGATGGCCACATCAAAAAAGCTGTCCGGCATCTGCACCGTTTCAAATCCCTTGACGGAAATGCTGGCATTTTGATAGAGCTGCTGGGCAATCCTGCCGCTGATGCTGTCAATCTCCACGCCATAGGCTTTGCTGCCTGCCATATCAGCCGGAAGCAGACCGATAAAATTACCGGTGCCACAGGCCGGTTCCAAAAGGTTGCCTTGCTGGAATCCCATCTGTGACAGCGCCTTGTAAATGCCTCGGATCACTACGGGCGGGGTGTAAAATGCTGTAAGGGAACTGGCTCTGGCTGCTGCATACTCGTCCTCATCCAAAAGGGATTTGAGTTCCGCATATTTGCTGTGTGTTTCCTCAAAGCATTGCGGCAGCCCGCCCCACCCCACATAGCGAGAAAGGATTTCCTGTTCCTCCGGTGTGGCAAGACGTTCTTCCGCTTCGATCCGTTTCAAGCAGCGGATGGCTCTGACGTTGGCGGCAAACTTTTCCCCCGGTGTGCCGTGGCCCAGAGCATTGTCCGTGATGTGGAAATCATGGCGCTGTTCTCGTGGAATTTCCGGGTACAAGGGCGCAAAGGTGACGCGCTCACGGCGAATCCGTTTTGGAGCCAGCGAAGCCGCTTCTTCTTTTTGGGGCTGTGACAGTTCCGGGCCGTCTGTCATTTGGCTTTCATAGCGATCAATGTCCTGCTCGGTGAGCCATTCCGGTTTTTCTGACAAGACATCATACAGTTCCCGCATCTTGGCAATCTGTGCTTCTACGCTTCCAGCCCACAGGTGTTTTTCCGCCCGTCCGCCAGCACCCAGATAGTAGTCGCAATCCGCTTTGAGACGGCTCAGCAGGCGGTAATCATCTTGAGATACGCCGATGGATTCCAGTTCTTCCTCCGATACGGAAATGAGATCGTCGAAGGTGAGATCTATCAATTCGTTTTGGATCATCGCCCCCAAGCTGTCATACTGCCTGCGCTCCAAAAACTGTCCGTCCAGATACCGCTCTACACGGTAATTCACCAGATCGACATTCACCTGGATGGGAATTTCTTGGTCTGTGACCGTGGTATAGGCAATTCCTACATTCCCCAAATCGCTGAAATCGGCATAGCTGTCATATTCTTCTTGGCAGAACTGGTCGATCAGTTCTTTTGCCTGCTCCAAAAGGGCTTGGTCTTGGGTGAGGGGCTGGGGCAGCTCGTTGATCCGCTCCATGCAGAGCGCCACATCTGCCGCGATTTCTTCTTCCGGGTCTGTATGATCGAGGAAGGATTGCAGGAGCGCACGGATTTCCTGCCGTTGTACTGTGTTGTGAAGTTGCTGGGCGATGTTCGCCGCCGCCTGAGCATCGTCATCTCCGTAGCCCATGCGGGAACCGTCAAACTCCCCGATAAGGCGCAGCACTTGGGCGGCCAATACAGGGTAGAGGTCGGCTGTTTCTTCTTTTTGCGGTGGTTCTTCTCTGGGCGGCACCGAGAACACGGGCGCATTTTGTGTTGTAGAAACTGTCATCTCCGACGTGTCGGCCACCTGTTGAATCCTGTCCCGAATCTCTTGAGGCATTTCTTCATCGTAGATCTGCACCGTGCGATCCGGCGCAATGTGGGCAACCGTGCGGTAGTCCCCATCCACTTCTTCCATCCGGTTCCAAACGGTCAGCCCATTTCCCAGATGCCCGAATCCTAAATCGTAGGCTTTCTGCGGTTCCTGCACAGCCTGCGGCGGCACCGGCTCCTTTTTCTCGGCAAACAGGTAAAAGTGCCTTGCCGGTATGCGGTCAGATTCTCAAATGCCCGTTGCCGCAAATCGTACATCCGGTCATCCTGCGGCGTAGCCTCCCAGACAGGAAGCATCATCTGATAGATTTCTTCCACGCGGGCCGGGTCGTCGAGCTGCGGCTCAATGAGCTTTACACCTTCCCAATAATCAAAGCCATACGGATAGGGGTGGGGCTGCTCCTGGGGAACATTCTCAAAGAAGGTTCGGATGTTCTGTGCGAGCTGGTGTTTCTCATATTGGGGCATGGCGGCCCGGTCATCATCACTCAGGAACCGGCCTTGTGCGATCATGGCGCTGACGCGCTTCTCCACCGCATTCCATTTCAGTTCCACTTTGGCATAGGGTTCTGAAAGACTGCCGTGGCTGAAATGAACGCCCTTGCTGAGCTGATAGGTCACATCATCGTTTCCACCGCTGTGTCCGCTGTATTCCCCGTGATAGTGCTTTAAGAAATCTTCTCGTTGCTTGCGGTCAGAGTGGTTGCGATAAAAGGAGTACACCGCCAACCGATAGTCCGTGCCGCCCTTTCCACCGCGCAGGAGATTGTCGATCTCATCGCCGGAGATGAAGAAACGCCGCTGGGGATCATATCCCTCGGCGGCGGTAAAATGCAGCGGCTCTCGTTGTAAATCGGCAAGCTGTTCCAGCAGTTTTTGTGGACGGTGGAAATGGAACCGGAGAAGTTCACGATTCTCTGCGTATGCCTGGACAAACTGCTCCAGCTCATCCCGTAAGTTTTGCAATCCCTCTGGATGGCCTAACAAATCGCTTATGGCCGCACTTTCTTCTGGAAAGCCTTGATGGGTGTTGTAAATGGCGTTAATGGTGGGAAGAAATCCTGCATCGGCGGTTCCTTCCGCAAAATCCTGTCGCAGATACCATAGCTGGGCGGCTCGTTGCTGACGCTCGTACCCGTCAACCCGGTCAAGTTCACTCTGCGGCATATACCGGCCCAAATCCAGAAGTTCCCGGATGCGCTTGGCTGCCTGTTCCCAGGGGATCAGAGTGGCCGCTGTGCGCTGTGCAGTTTCACCCTCTGCCACATGGATGCCTTCGGCATTGTACCAAATGGAATACTTCCGGCTATCCAGATAAAAGCCAGCACCATTTTCACCATAGTGTTCCATCAGGAACTGGGCGTTGTCCTCCAGCGGTTTATCCTTCTTGAAATAGGCACAAATGATGAGGCGGCTGTTCTGATCGTTGGCTCCAATGCACATCGCCTCGTCAATGACCTGCTGAGAAAGCTCCTGACGTGGAAAGAGAAAACGCTGCTGTTCGCCCTCGGACGGAGTAGAACTGCCAAAAGAGGAGAAATCAAAAAGGGTCATCTGCTGGCTCTCCTGAGTGGGGAGCTGGCGGATGTCCGTCTGAATGAAATATTCCTTTTTGTCAATGAGCTGTGCTGTCCATCTGGCTACCAAATCCCACGAGAACACCGATTCTTTTGTGCGGGAAAGGTAGGAACCCTCCCACATGAGAAGCCCGTCCTCCTGCGGCTTATAGCCCAGACGCTGACCGTCTGCGATGATCTCGGTGTACCTGTCCTGATAGGCGGACTTGAGATAATCCGCCCGTTCCTGCTGGTCGCTGTGAACGGAGAAGAACAGCTCGATCTGCTGCTTCTTGTATTTGAGGTCGTCATCCTTGTTGGCAATAACAGCCATAATCTGTTTTTCATCAAGAAAAGCGGGCAGCTCCTGGCTGTCCGCTTGCTCCGTATCGGTTAGCTGTAAATCAGCTCCGTGAGGATCGTTTCCTCCGCCGCGTTCCGAAGGTTGTTCATGAGCTGCACCCACTTCATCGGATCGCGGGCCTTCAGTTCCTCCGTCACGCCCTCGGTCTTGGCCATCTGCGCCACTACCTGATCCATCCGGGAGAGTGCCGTCTGCTCGATCTCCGCCAGATGACTGTTCAGTTTCCCGCTGGTCAACAGATTGGTGTAGGTGATCCTGCGGTTCTCCTTCAGGAACTTCCGGCGCAGTAATGCGTATTTCCCAAGAGCCACTTCCGGCTCCTGCGGGGGCAGAAGATTCGGCAGGTTGTAATCGCCCTGCCTGCTGTATGTGATCTCGGCCATATTCATTGCTCCTTTCCGGCTGCTTGGTTTCCTGTTCAGTTACAGGATACCGATTTTGCTGTGCGGTTTCAAACGTGCGATTTTCTTTTTGAGGTTGTCTTTGCAGGGCAAGGGTCGTGCGGGCAATTTCAGAAAGGCACATCTGAGAGATGTCCCCGGTAGCCACGCCCAGGGCATTCAATGTTTCAGGCGTATTGAAATTCAGCACGTCCCGAAAATCATCGTCCTCAAAGTATTCGGACGGATCAAGGCCGCAGCGCACCACCAGCATATATCCGATACTGGTCTGCAACGCCCGCCGGTACATCACTTCCACATTGTACTCGTCCAATTCTTCCAGAAAACTGCCTTCGGTCAGATGGTACAACTCAGAAAGATAATCGTGGATATTGTCCTCTACCGCATTGTTAGCCGCAGAGAGAAGTGCTGCTCCCAGATTGTCCTTCTGCTCCAGTTCTCCGAAGCTGTTTTCCAATGCCTCGATGATGTCCGGCGCATATTCCGGGCGTACTGTCCACAGGGGAACGGGCCGGGAGAACCGGCCTTCATGGGTATCGGAAACATCAAAATAGTATTTCAGTCGCTGTTTGCCGCTATGCTCGCCGTCAAATACGGCAATGCCGTTTGCGCCCCGGTTCACCCAGCGTCCGAACCGCTTGTTCCATCGCTCGATCTCCAGGACGGCGGTAGCGTCCGGGCGCTGGGCATAGACAAGCAGTTGTTCATCAAATGAAAGCCGGTAGTTGCGGCAGGCAGACGTAAGAAATTGCTGCCATTCTGCCGGAGCTGTGACCTTTCGCTGTGTTTCCTGATACAACTCCGTCAAGGCTTTATATCGAATCGCCATCCGGCGCACCTCCTTTTTTATTTTTCGATTGCTGCGGCCTGCCGCTGCCGGGGAATGGAAAACCCGTAGACTTTGGCGATGTCGTCGCCCAGCCTACGGGTCACTCTCGTTATATCGGCGCGGGTCGCTGTGCCGCGATACAGTTTTTCTTTCAGAAGTTCGATCTGGGAATCTCGCACACCGTCCTTATAAACTCGATAAAGATAATGGTTGGTGCCGTCATGGTGGATGGCGTCGCACCGCAGATCGCCCAGTCGATCCACATACCAAGTGGAGTAATCCGTGTCGGAATACAGGCAGTCCCGGATGTTGCCGCTGGGGATTTCCTTATACCCCATGCGCCGCCCATTCCACAGGCCCAAGTCGCCTACAACCAAAATGGGCTGGGAAAGCTGCACATTGAGGTTCATGCGCTCATCGTCCAGATAATGTCCATTGATTTCATACATCAGAGAGATACGTTCATCCTCGGACAGCTCCGGGTATTCTGTTTCCAGATCGCCACGCCAGTCCTCATAATCCAGATCGTAATTGCTCCAGATAATGTGTTTGTCCTCACTCATCGGGCATCACCCCGATCTCTTTGCTTCGGACGGATGGGCTGGCCCTGCTCATCGTAGTTCTTGGGATCGGCGGCGGGTGTCTGCCAGCCAAACATGGAGCCTGCCAGCATTGCGGCCTCCTGTGCTTTGGTAACGCCAGAAGCATGGTTTGCGATCTCCGCCACCTCCTGATTGGATTTTCCTTTGATTTGCATATCCGAAGGCAAATATCCTTTTTCGCCCCGCGTGATGACAATCAGCTCTCCGCTGGAAGGGAGAATGCTGAAACAGTTAGGCGGCAGAGAAGAACGCAGTGGAATGACACTTCCGTGGGTTTTCTCCAGACGTTCCGCAAACTCACAGATATGATAAAGGGTGTTGGAATAACCGCTGGTGATTTCAAAGTGGGTTTCGTCGATAAACCGACAGATTCGGTCACGGGTTTCTCCGCCACCAGTGAAAATGCGGATGCTATCGCCGTCCGGGATACGGAAGATTTCTTTGTAGCCGGGGGTGATAAATCGGATACCTTGCTGGGCCTTTTCCATGTGGTGCTCCAAGAACCGGCCAACATAAGCATAGAGGTAAAAATTGTAGTCCCCATAATTGGGATTGCACCGCAGCATATAGGTGTGCTGGACAGTTTTCAGCTTGAAGCCGTACTCGGTGCAGTAATTGCCCACCATCTCGGCTTCCGGGCGCTGCCGGCAATAGCGGATCATGCTGTCCCGGCTGAAAAGCAGCCCGTTTTTCTCCCGCAGGCTGTTGACCACTTCATCAAACTCCGCCTTGAACTCGTCGGTCTTGTACTCTCCACGATGCTCAAACCATGAGGTGAAAAACTCTTGGCCAGCGCCAAAATCACCGCGCAGGTGGCCGATACAGCCGGTCTGGGCCTCGATCTGGCTGCTCTGACTGTAAGAGTACATCCGTTCCTGCGGTGTCATACTGATGATTTCCAGTTTCATTATCGTTCACGCTCCTTCTTTTTTCGTTGGATAGAAGGCTGGCCTTTTCCTTTCAAGTCCTGTTCCCGCGCCTGCCAGTATTCGGGATGATAGGTCTGTAAGCTGCGGTTGATGACCGCTTCATATTCACCAGGGCGGAAATACTGGTTGACGGGAGCCTGATACAGCTTTTTGTCCATCAGCTCCCGCAGGGCTACCGGCCCGTCACAATCCTCCTCGTAGCAGAGCCACGCTCCCTCCATAAAGCCACACTCCCGCGCTTCCTTTCGGAACACCTTTTCCGCCAGTTCCCGGCGCACCATAACGCCGCCATGTCCTGCTGTGCTGACAGAATACGCTCCGGGGCAGAGGGTTTCACGGGTCTGGATTTCTCCCCAGGGGGAATCCTGCGGCTCCATCTCGGCCTGCCTGCGGGTTTGATACTCCAGTTCCTGAACTGCGCGCTCCAACAGGTCGCGCTCCGCAGCCTTGCGGGTTGTCAGGTAATGACCCCAGAAATAGTTGTTTCCATCCTTACACTCCCATGTGACAAAGGGGGCCGGTGTGTTTGACATTTCACCGATCACAAATTCCGCTTTTCCAATGTGAATGGAATCCGTAATCACATATCCTTGATTGATACGCACGTTCATCGCTCCTCCTTCTCGCCTTTGTGCGGTTCTTTTTTCGCCCGTTCCTGCTGAACAGTCAGCAGTCCGTGCTTTGCCCATCCGGGCAGTTTCTCCGGCTCCATAGTGCCAAGAATGTCCATCCGCTCATACCGGCTTTCTTTTCCGGTATAGAGGTCGATGCAGAAGCAGGCTGAACCACGGCTGCGAGGATAAGCACCAAATCCGCCTGTGCAGAGCTTTAACTGGCAGGTAGCCCTGCGGTACTCCCGGCGCAGCACCTCCGGCTTGATGACCACAATTTTGTTATTCAAGTCGTCATCGTAGGACAATACGGTACAATCGCTGGCCGTGAGGGGGTGGTCATCAATTCCCTGTATTTTGGGCTTGTTCATCGCCACACGGGTTTTCTCGGCCTGCTCGGTAACGCGCTCACCGAACATCTTTACCATCTCCGCATAGTTGTCGCTGCACATGACCTCGCTGTACGCCGCAAACAACTCATTCTGCTGGCAGAAGGCACACATATACTTATCACCGCTTTCGCTCTGGGGCTTTTCTCCCAGAACGATTTCCCGATCACCGATGTGGATGGCCTGGATGATCTCATAATCGCCTGCCATACGCCTTAAACTGTGCTCATCGTTCATGGGTTCGGTTCCTTTCTTTTTTAGGCTGTTCCATATATTCCTGCAAATCGTTCGTACAGGGCAGATACAGTTTCCCATTTTCTACACACCGGAATAAGTCGCACTCCTTATCGGGTGACGCAGCGTAAAAACTCTCATGAGAATAGGGATATTTGCTTTTATAGGCATAGCCTGGTTTACAAAAGCCCAATTCTTTATCAAGGCGCTGCCTGCGGGAAATCGCTAAAAAGCTGTTTTCTTCCGCTGTAAATCTTCGCTCTGGAATAAAATGAAATCCTCCATATTCAAAAGCCTGTTTTTCCACTTAATTCACCTCCATCTCATTCAGAATAAAATCCCTGATTTGCTTTTCGCTTGTAAAGTCCTTCTCAATACCGGTCAGGTATCGCACGGAATCCTGCCATTGAGAAAGAGGAAATTTGTTTTCCTCCATTCTGCACAGGTCTAAAAGGGCCGCCCTCCGAAGAATAGGAGAAAGATTCAGGTCTGAGATAAAGCACCCTCGCCGTGCGGCAAGGATGTCCAGCAGATGCAGTTCACTCATGGCAACACCCGCTTTCCTCGGCCTCCTTCAAAAGTGCCTCTACCAGCTTGCCGCTGCGAACCTTGTTCCGATCCGCCAGCACTTTGTTCTGAACACAAAGTACCGCGCGGATATTGGGGACGGTGATACCGGGAATCTCCACCATTTCTTCCGGGGTGATCGTTAGAAGCTGCACCGGCGAATATCCCGCCTGGGCAAAGATACGGAATAACCGCTGTTCAAATCGTTCTCTCATCAAAACCACACTCCTTTCGTCCTTTTTTGGGATATGTAAAGGGGCGGCCCCGCAAAGCCGCCCCCCGCTGGATTACTTCTTCCGGCTTCTGACCTTGAGAAAGATCAGCCCGCCGAGGATAAAGAGTACCAATACTACCGCAATGATCGTTTTCAATTCCATAGTCAATTCCTCCTGTCACAAATTTTGACCGCTGTATTATTCAGCGGATTCTTCGTCTTTCCGGCGCTTGCTCACATAGGCCGCAATCCCCAGAACAGCAGTTCCGGCAGCGGATACGCCCATCAGAGTCATCCACAGCCACGGCTTGCTCTCGTCGCCGGTTTTCGGTGTGTCGCGCAGTTCGTTGTGCATCTGTGCAACGGTGGTCTTATCCGCAAAGATGGTCACCGTCTTATCAGCAGGCAGCACATAGTTAGCGCTGGCATTGTCCGATACCTCAGATACGGTGTAATCGCCCACGCGCAGTCCGGTGATCTCAATCTTGCCGGTGCTGTCGGTCTTGAATGTCTGGTCATAACCATTGGCACCCGTCACGCGGAAGGAGAACCCTTCCACCTTGCCATCGCTGGATGTCTTTTCAATCCGCAGGGAGCCGGTCTGTGCCGCGTTGACAAAGCCCTTTCCGGCCTCATTTTCCACTTCGTAGATTTTGCCGTTCTCGGTAATCTCCACATAGTAGGCGTTTTCATCCAGCAGATACCCCTCCGGCGCTTTGGTTTCCTTCACGAACACGCCGCCGTAGAGGATATGGGACATCTCATAGATGCCGGTGCTGGTTTCCTCCAGCTTGCCCAGCAGCTCGTCGCCCTCGTCCAGCTCCTTGTTGCCGTTGGTATCACGGTACACCTCAAACTCGGCCCCGGTCAGCTTGTTGTCCGGGTAATCCTCATCCACTTTGGTAAGGCGCAGGTCGCCATAAACGCGCTCGTTGGCAAGGGAGATCTCCACAACCTGTTCATCTTCCTCAATGGCAACGGAGAAGATCTCATCAGAGAGGACAAACCCTTCCGGGCTTTCCAGCTCTTTCAGCACCCAATTTCCATACGGCACATTGGAGAAGGAGAAGCTGCCGTCATCCGCAGAGGTGGTGGTGGCAAGGGCATTTTTTGCCGTAAATTCGGTTTCATCACTCTTAAAGAGGCCAATCACAGCCCCACCCAGGCCAGCGCCGTTCTCGTCGGTTTTAAGGCCGTGGATTTCACCACGAATCAGCTCGTTGGTGATAGCCTCACCGTCGTTTGCGGCAATCTCCACCACAGCAACGGACGGCCCGCCGTATTCAAAGGTGAACGGGAAGGTTTCGCCGTTCAGCAGATAATGGCTGTCCGTGGACAGTTCCTTCAGATAGAAGCTGCCAAAGGGCAGGTCGGTAGCACAAGTGGCCTGACCGTTCTCATTCACCGAAACGATCTCCAGAAGCCCGTCTGCCGGAATAACGGAACCATCCGCTGCGGTAATATCCTCCTGCGCGTACAGGCCAAAGGTGACAGCGGAAATCTCGCCATTCATACCGATGCCGAAGGCTTCATCCTGCTCCAGCAGCTTATTCAGAGCGACCTGTACTTTCTGGCGCTGGTTGTAGAAGCTGGCGGAAGTTTCGGTGATCTCTACTTCCTGACCTGCATACACCAGCTCCACGTTGGTGACATTTTCGCCGGTATCCACCATGCCGTAGGGGAACTCGATTTCCTTGACCTGGAACTTGCCCAGATAGAGAGGCTGGCTCTGGGCTGTGCCATCCTCGCCGGTGGTAATGGTGTCCACCACCTCGCCCGCAGAATAACGCAGCGTACCGTCCAACGTATAAACGTCCTCCAGGGCGGTAATTTCAAACACCGCACCGGGCAGGCCCTGCACCTCATACACCGGCTGGTAAACGCCCTCGTTTTCTGTCACAGAGGAAAATACCTCGCCGGTCTTGCTGACTTTGATGATTCCTTTCTGGGCCATGTTGGGCTTGGTGACTTCGATCACCGTCACGCCGCCTTCTTCGCTGGAATTGTCCTCGGTCACATCAAAGTAAACCGGGGTGCTGTCCAGCACATAGCCGTAGGGGGCCTGTACTTCAACCAGAGAGTACCCGGAGCCATACTCCAGCTTTTCCGGGGTGACAAGGTAGCCCTCGGAATTGGTGTAGAACGTATCAATGGTGGTCGGCGTCGGGTAAGTGAAGGTCATTTCCACCTTGCTGCCATCGGGACGGTAAATCTGGAACCCGGCCCCCGCATAGGGGATGGTGACGCCGGTTTCCGCGTCCACCTTGACCACCTTGATGAAGCTCTCAAAGTTGGCGTTGTTGATAAGGTAGCGGTAGGTCTGACCGTCCTGGGCGATATACACTTCAAAATCGTCCATCAGCTCACGGCCTTCCCAGCCCTTGGTCTGGCGGACGATATAAGTGCCGTAGGGCAGCTTTTTCGACTGAGCAAAGCCGTTCTCATCGCAGACAAGAACATCGCGCTCGGATTCCTTGGCATTTTTCATAGCTGCCGGCTGATTTCAAAAACACCTGGAACTCCGCGCCGGATTCCGGGGTTTCGATCTGGGTTTCCCCGTCGTCGGTATGCTTGATGATGGCGATGTCGCCCTTGATGACCTGTTCCGTCACGTCGTTGGCGGTATCGTTCAGCTCAATCTCATACAGCTCCGGTTCCGCGCCTACCTTGTGGATGGTGGAATCCAGCAGGTAGCCCTCGCTGGGGCTGATTTCACGGATTGTCCAGTCCGAATCGCAGACGTAATATCCGGTGGTGAACTGGCCGTTCTCGTCCGTGGTGAAGCTGTCGATAAGGGTGTCTCCCTTATACAGCCCATACACAGCGCCGGCCAGAGAACCGTCGCCCTGGGGCGCGCCCGTTTCCACATCGCTCTTGGTGACGGTGACGCGGAACTTCTTCAGCATGTTATTCACGCTCTTGTGAGTAACTTCGTTCCACTCGATGGTGGCTGTCTGGGAATCCGGCACCACATAACGGATGGGGGTATCCACCTCCTCCAGTACATAGCCCGTGCCGATGAGCACGTTTTCAAAACGCGCCACGCCGTTTCCATCTGTCACAGCATACTCATCCACCGGCTGCCCGGAGAGGGATGTGCCATACAAGTGGAAGGTCATGCCCTCCACCAGTCCGTCCTCGCTGGTTTTCGTCACTTCCAGGCTGCCGCGCTTCAGCTTGTTGTTGAAATTCACGGTAGAGGTCTGGCCGCTGACGATGGTCACGCGCTGGGTTTCCTGGGGTTCATATTTGTCAATGGACTGCTCGGTTATGGTATAAACGCCGGGGTTGAGGTCGGTGATGTCGATCTCGCCCGCCTCATTGGTGGTCTTGGTAGCGCTGTATCCCTCGCCGGTAATGGTGAAACTGATCCCGGCTACCTGTCCATCCTCGGAAGTCTTGACCAGCTTCATATTGCCGGTTTTTACTTCCAGGTTCAGATAGCCCACCATATAATCGGACACGGTTTCCCCGTAGGTGGCAAAGTCCTGCT
>ENA-OQKL01000224-OQKL01000224.1-human-gut-metagenome-genome-assembly--contig:-NODE-224-length-19847-cov-2.373834_pt1 | contig 19847 bp, 17 predicted proteins | sample MGYA00242779_ERZ504800 | MGnify/ENA primary metagenome ERZ504800 (study PRJEB26092, sample SAMD00036410) | human gut metagenome | host: Homo sapiens | study: EMG produced TPA metagenomics assembly of... | reverse complement strand
GATTTTTTGTATTATTCCGATTTTCATGTCCGGCTATTTCAGTTTTACAGAATATAATATTATGAATTCGCCGAAATTTGTAGGACTTGATAATTATATCAAAATGTTTAAAGACAGTTATGTGACAGATGCAGCAAAAAATACTCTGCTGTATGTGGTTATGACTGTTCCGGTACAGACGATTCTGGCACTGGCATTTGCAGCTTTTCTGGCAGCAAAGATACAGAATAAAAAAGGTGAATTCTTACGAAGTGTTATGTTTATTCCGGTTATCGCATCTGCAGTTACCGCAGGTACAGTATGGAGAATCATCCTGAATACAGATGGTGGTTTTCTGAATAACATTCTGAATTTCTTCCATATTTCTTCTGTTAACTGGCTGGGTAGTACCAAAACTTCTCTGTTAAGTATCTGTATTGTTGCAGTATGGAAAAACGTAGGATATTTCCTGGTTATCTATTATGCAGGTATCATGGGAATCCAGAAAGATCTGTATGAGGCGGCAAGAGTGGATGGAGCGACACCGCTGCAGCAGTTTACCAAGATCACGCTCCCGGTATTAAAACCGATCACGTATCTGGTAGTTACCCTTGGTATTATCTGGTCCTTCCAGGTATTCGACCTGGCTTACCTGATGACAGGTGGAGGCCCTGGTCATTCCAGTGTCACTCTGGTTATGGGTATCTATAATGCAGCGTTTAAACAGTACAAAATGGGATATGCATGTGCAATGGCCATGTTCCTGTTACTTATGATTATTATCATCAATGTAGTGGAAGATCTGTTCTTTAAAGAGAAAAAGGAGGCGAAATAGACATGAAGAAAAACAGAAATGGACCGTCTTTTCCATTCTTGGATTATTGATTTTGTTAGTCTTTGCAGCTATCTGTATCGCACCTTTTATCTACATGGTAATCATGTCATTCACCCAGTCTACCACGCTGATGTTACACTGGAGTGATATTAACTTTGGAGATTTTACAAACTTTAACTACGTACTGAAAAAGACAGGATTTATCAGAGCACTGACAAACAGTGTGATCGTTGTATTCTGTTCCTGTCTGTTTAACTGTATTATTGCATCCATGGCAGCCTATGGATTTGCAAAGAAAAAATTTCCGGGCAGCAAGATGATTTTTCGTATGTATCTGCTGACCCTGATGATTCCGGGACAGGTAACGATGATTCCGGTATTCATCATGATGAACAAAGCGGGACTGACCAATACATATTTTGCTCTGATTGTTGTCATTTTGAATGCATTCGGTGTATTCCTGATCCGTCAGTTTATGGATACGGTACCGGATGAACTGCTGGAAGCTGCGAAAGTAGACGGATGCCCGGAGTACCGGATCTTCATTCAGATCGTTATTCCGCTGATCAAACCCGTCTGATTTCACTGGTTGTATTCACTTTTGTAACTTCCTGGAATGATTTCCTGTGGCCGTTGGTATCCACATCCAATTCCGATATGTATACCCTAGACGGTAGCTTTGTCTCTGTTAAAAACACAGTACCAGACAAACTATGGTCTGATCATGGCAGGTGCAACAGTATCTTTCCTGTTCCCGTTCATCATGTATGTGTTCTTACAGAAACAGTTCGTGGAAGGTATTGCGCTGAGTGGTATAAAAGGTTAAAAATTAAAAATGTATAAGGGGTAGCTATGGAACTGTTAAAAGTTAAAAAAATTACTTCGCTGGAAAAAGTGTTCCCGGATCAGGAGCCGAGTGGAGAGGGAATGGAAGATGTGATCACCGCACTGAAAAAAGAGACGGTATCTTTCCAGATGGCTTATTACTGGGGTGGTGAGAGAAAAGGAAGAGCACAGGTGCAGGTGACGGCCGATGACAAAGAGCAGGTACGTGTGAGAAGTGTCCGCCTGGTTCCCTGTGAATATCCGGCACATATGGTGGCAGATGAGGATTATCTGACCACCAAACCGGGTCTGTATCCGGATCTGCTGAGTGAGATCCAGCCGTGGGGTGTGGAACTGATCAGCGGACAGTGGAAGAGTCTTTGGATCGATGTGGACACCACAGGACTCGCTGCCGGAGACCATACCATAAAAGTGGATATGGTAGTGGAAGGAGAAGTTCTGGGCAGTTCGATAGAGTTGATTCATGTAGTAGATGCAGAACTTCCGGAGCTGGCAGTACCACACACAGAGTGGTTTCATTCGGATTGTCTGGCAAATTATTACGGCGTGGAAGTGTTCAGTGAGGAATACTGGAAGATCGTGGAAAATTTTGTACGCACAGCCGTAAAAAGAAAATGTAACATGTTGCTGACGCCGGTATTTACTCCTCCTCTGGATACAGCAATCGGTGGAGAGAGACGTACCGTACAGCTGGTAGATGTACATGTAACAGAGAACGGATATACCTTCGGTTTCGATAAGTTCGAGCGATGGGTAGATATGTGTAAACGCTGTGGTATCAAATATTATGAGATTTCTCATCTGTTCAGCCAGTGGGGAGCAACGATGGCTCCGAAGGTTATGGGTGAGAAAGATGGAGAACTGGTGCAGCTGTTTGGATGGGACACAGAAGCAGCAGGAAAAGAATACAGTGAGTTCCTGCATCAGTTCCTGGCAGCACTGAAACCGGAACTGGAGAAACTGGGAATCTCTGAGGTGGCATATTTCCATATTTCTGACGAGCCTTCCCGGGAGCAGTTTGATTCTTATAAAGCAGCCAAAGAAGTTGTGGAAAAAGATCTGGAAGGTTATCAGATGATGGATGCGCTGTCCGATTACGAATTCTATGAAAAAGGTCTGGTATCTCAGCCGGTATGCGCAGTCAACCATATTCAGCCATTCCTGGAGAAACGTCCGGAAAAGCTGTGGGGATATTATTGCACCGGACAGTACGTGGATGTAACAAACCGTTTCATCGTACAGCCGGGTTACCGTACCAGAATTCTGGGTACGCAGATGTACAAATACCAACTGGATGGATTCCTGCACTGGGGCTACAACTTCTACAATGCAGAACATTCCATCTTCCCGATTGACCCATATCGCTGTACGGATGCAGCAGGGGCATTTCCGTCAGGAGATCCTTTTTTGGTATATCCGGGAGCTGACAAAGAGCCGGAAGAATCTCTGCGTATCATGCTGATGGATGAGGCAATGAGTGATCTTTGTGCCATGAATTATCTGGAAGAACTTGCGGGAAGAGATGTGGTTATGAAGTGTATCGAACCGGAAGGCGGAGAGAAGGTAGAGTTTGAGTCTTATCCGAGAAGTATTGCTTATCTGGTGGAGATGAGGAAGAGAGTGAATCGGGAGATTGAGAAGAGAGTTAAGTAGGTTGGAATAAGACGGACGCGGCAGGCGACTGCTTGCTGGTCTGGTAACGTGGGCAGGGCAACTTTGAGCTAGCCGCTAACTGCGACTATATTCACACGGGTCGGCTGACCCGCGCGAAAGTCTGCGTAGGCGTCGGATCTCAAAGCTTGCCCTAAGCGCCCACAAAGTGTTGCCAGATCAGCAAGCAGTCACCAGCTGCGTCCGTCTTATTCCAACCGGGAGAAAAGAGTGTGTGAAAAAGGGAAGGTATTCGGTTTTGGCTGAATGTCTTCCCTTTTGTTTTTTATTGATTTATGTTATTTGTTACCTACACGAATTATTGATGATAAAAGCCGCGTCGCGTAGGTTGGTACTTTAGAGCGTGTCTGAAAAATCATTTCCGCAATCTGCAAGCCCCACTTTGCGGGAGATTTTACCCTCATTCGGTTGCCGTAGCCCGCTACGCCGCCCTCATTCGGATAAAATCTCCCACAAACTGGGACTCGCAGCTCACGAAAAGCCTTTTTCAGACACGCTCTAGCTCGTTGCCCGCGTAAATAAAAAAGTATCCCGCTTCCCCAAAAGGAACGGGATACTTTTTTTGTGCCGAGAAGATCAATTCCTGATCTGGTGAATACGTTTCATTTAAGTGTTTTTCTGTTCTTCCTTCTGCAGTTCGTCAATTGTAAGCAGCAGCTCATCGATGGAAAACTCTTCGTCCTTCGGATCTTCCGTAAATTCTCTGACCAGTTCTTCGTACGTTCTTCTTCTGTGTTCCAGCGCTTTCCGCGACCGCTCCCGCCGGATGCGGCGGACATACCGCAGGCGGAGGACAAAGAGCAGAATCAGAACGAGAAGGACAAACGGCATCGCCAGAAAAACAGGATCTGCCTTCCGGATACGGGCAAAAAGGGATGCACCGGCCGAGGCAAGATGGCGGAACCAGGAAGCGGCATGCACAGTGCCTTTCCAGAACGCTGCGAAATGGGAAGCCACAGATGAGAAGGAAACCGTGGATGATGCCGGTGCTTTGGAAATGGCCGGTTCCGGTGTCTGGGTTATGGCCGGTGTTTCGGTCGGCGTCGCAGTGGCAGTTGGCGTCGGTGTCGCCGTCGGAACCGGTTCAAACGTTACGGCAAGGGTATGATCCTTCTGGATATCGGAAAATGTGTAGCTGTCCGGATATTCCGTCACCGGCAGATACAAGCCGTCCACCGAGAGTTTCGCGAGCCGGAAGCCTTCGTCTGCCGTGTAGGAAACGGTTTTTTCCTCTCCGCGGGAAACTTCCCCGCCCTCGGACACCGAGCCATGCTCCGCCGCGGAAGTGGAAACCGTGAACAGATACGGCACCCGGGTGCGGTAGAACTGCACGTACCGTCCACCATCTGCCTTTGTTACGTTTACAATCGCAATAAATTCCCCAGGATTTGTCTCGCAGAGGCCCTCTGGTTCATTGATGGTGATATCGTCGGAAAAGCCAAAATCAACCGTGTCGTCCGCAAGCAGTGTTTTCTGCGAGAGCGAGTATGTCTGGATAAAGTTTCCGATTCCGAGATGCATCGTCAGCGGAAAAAGAAAAAAGAGATCGCCGGAAACACAGAGATCCTGAAAGTTTTCCATGTAAAAACTCGAAGGGATACGTGCCCCAGTCATCCACCACCTGAAGTGAGGCATCGAGGAGTTTAAAGCCGTAGCCGCCGTCCGCATCGGTCTGGATCAGATAGCCGCCGGTGGAGGGAAGATAATCAATACCGAGAATATTGTAGCTTGTCGAGAGCTGGATCCGCTCTTTCTGCTCGAGAGTATCCGGGTCGAGGCGGAAGATACATCCGTAATTGGAAGCATCCGGGCTGCTGTAGCCGCTCACGAGGATTTCATGTGTGACGGGATTGTATGCCATACCGTTTGCGTGAGCAAAGTCTGCGTCCCTTACCTGATGCGCGAGGGAATACTGCGTAACGGGATTTCCGTCTGCGTCTGTATCATTTTTATAGTAGGCAGAGACTACGTCCGGCTCTGTCGTCAGATCATTAAAATTTTCGATGCAGATGATATAATCTTCCGTCGCACAGACGGACTGCACCGCGCCGTTGCTGCCGAGAATCGGATATTCCCCGACCAGTTCCCAGGAGGCACCGGTAAACGGCGTACTGGAGGCAAAACCAGCCTGGCAGAGCATGGGGTGAGTCAGAAAGAGAAAAATGCCCAGAAAAAGGGCAAGAAAAACCGGCCGGATTTCTGCCGGTGGAGATTTTATCGAAAAATTTGTAAATGCAAGCCGCATATGATATGTAGGTCCTTTCTTACAGAAAAAAGGTGAACTTTTTCTGTCATCCTATCTTACCACGGAACCGGCGGAAAGTAAATGAAGGAGGGATGGAGATTTTCTTACATATCGTTTAAGAAAATGTAATAATTTGTAGTGTTTGCCGATGCAAGTAGTTGTAAACATTTTGCCGTCTTGGTAAAATAAACATAACAGAATTCAGAAAATTGTGAAGAAAAGGAAAGGCGGAGAACCGATGATTAGAATCAAAGATATTGCAGACCGCGCAGGGGTCAGCCCGACGACGGTTTCGAATGTAATACACGGAAAGACAGGGCGCGTCTCAAAGGCGACGGTCGAGAAAATCAACCGGATTTTAAAGGAGATGGAGTACGTGCCGAGTATCAGCGCGCGCATGCTGGCGAACAACAGCTCCGGTCTCATTGGTGTGGCGCTTGGTTTCATGAAGAAAGGAAATGCATCTTCCTTTGAGGATCCCTTTGTGTCGGCAATGCTCGGAAATCTGGAATATCAGATCCGGGAACACGGCTATTATATGATGCTGGTTGCGCGCCATGAGCAGGACGACATTATGCAGCAGGCGCTCGGCTGGAATTTTGACGGCATGATTGCGATGGCTCTGAAGGAAAAGGAGATTGCAGAGCTCTCGGAACGTCTCGGAAAACCGCTGGTAACCATTGATCAGTATCTCTCGCCGGAACTTGGAGTCCGCTCCATTACGATGGATGACCGCGGCGGTGCGTACCAGATGAGTCAGTACCTGATTGGAAAGGGACATAAAAAATTTCTCGTTTTTATCCGACTGCGATCTCGGGGTTGACCACTATCGGTGGCTCGGTGTGCGTCAGGCAATGGAGGAGGCGGGAATTGAGGACTTTGAAAGTCGCCATATTGTGATCCCGTGGAATCCAGAGCAGAGGGAGAAGGCATATGAGGAGATGCTTCCGTTCTTCTAAAAAACAGACAGCACTCGTTTTTTTCATCGGATTACTATGCACTTGAAGCATCCAACTTTCTGCAGAACAGGGGAATAAAGGTTCCGGAGGAAATTTCAATTGCGGGCTTTGATGATGTTACCTATGCGACACTTGCGCGGCCGAAGCTGACTACCGTGCATCAGATGGTGGATGGAAAAGCACGCCGTGCCGTAGAAGTCCTGATGCACCTGATCCAGGATGAGCCGGTACAAAAAGATATTCCGCCATTGCCGACAACACTGGTGGAACGGGAGTCGGTAAGAGATCTGATGAAGTAAAATAGTTACCAAATTTGCAGAAAAACTCTTGTAAAAACTGCTGGTTTTGCGCAAAACTATTGAAAAATCACCGTGAGGTATGGTAAAATGTGCTTGCAAACGACAGAATCAAAGAACCAGACACGTTCTGGGGATGAAATAAAGGAGGTAAAAAAATGGACAAAAAATGGTGGAAAGAAGCCGTAGTGTATCAGATTTATCCGCGCAGCTTCATGGACAGCAACGGAGACGGTATCGGAGATTTAAATGGTATCACATCCCGTCTGGATTATCTGAAGGATCTTGGCGTAGATGTTATCTGGCTGTCTCCGGTGTACCAGTCACCAAACGATGACAATGGATACGATATCAGCGATTACCGGGCAATCATGCAGGAGTTCGGAACAATGGAGGATTTTGACCGCATGCTTTCGGAGATGCATAAAAGAGGCATCAAGCTGGTCATGGACCTTGTTGTCAATCATACTTCAGATGAACACAAATGGTTCGTGGAGAGCCGCAAATCGAAAGACAACCCGTACCGCGATTATTACATCTGGCGTGATGCAAAAGAAGGAAAAGAGCCAAACAACTGGGGAAGCTGCTTCTCCGGTTCCGCATGGAAATCGATCCGCAGACAGAGATGTATTATCTGCATCTGTTCTCAACAAAACAGCCTGATCTGAACTGGGAGAACCCGGCGGTTCGAAAAGAAGTTTTCGATATGATGAACTGGTGGTGTGAAAAAGGCATTGACGGTTTCCGGATGGACGTTATCAGCATGATCTCCAAACCGGAAGGGCTGCCGGACGGAAAAATTCCAGAGGGCGGACTCTACGGTGATTCCGGCTGCGTAAACGGACCGCACGTTCATGAGTATCTGCAGGAGATGAACAGGGAAGTCCTCTCCAAATACGATCTGATGACGGTTGGTGAGTGTGCCGGTGTCACGATCGAGGAGGCAGAAAAATATGCATCCGCAGACGGCAAAGAGCTCAGCATGGTATTCCAGTTCGAGCTGGTAGATCTGGCAAGCGGAACATACGGCAAATGGACGGACAAACGCGTACCGCTCAAAGATTTCAAACGCGTCATGACAGCATGGCAGACGGAGCTTGAGGGCAAGGCATGGAACAGCCTATTCCTTGGAAACCACGACCAGCCGCGCTGCCTGTCCCGTTTCGGCGATGATTCACCGGAATACCGTGTGGTAAGTGCCAAAATGCTGGCAACCTGCCTTCATATGATGCAGGGTACCCCGTATGTATACCAGGGCGATGAGCTTGGCATGAAAAATGTTCCGTTCCACGATCTGTCCGAGTTCCGCGATATTGAGAGCATCAACGCGTTCCACGAGCTGACCGGTGCCGGAAAAGTAGCACCGGACGACATGATGCGCTACCTGAACCTGCGCGGAAGAGACAATGCAAGAACTCCGATGCAGTGGGATGATACCGCTTCGGCAGGATTTACCACAGGAACACCGTGGATCAAGGTCGGACCGGATTACGAGACCGTCAATGCCAAGAATGAGATGGCGGATCCGGATTCTGTATACAATTATTACAAGAAACTGATTCATCTCCGGAAAGAAAAGGATATCATGGTTTACGGAACGTACGAGCTGCTCGATCCGGAGGACGAGGCACTGTATGTATATACCAGAACCTTAGGCGACCAGAAACTCCTCGTGATGTGCAATTTTACAAAAGAGGAGCAGGAGTACACAGTTCCGGAAACCTTTGCGGGAGCAGATGTACTGATCAGCAACTATCCACAGAGCGGCGCAGCAGCGGGGGCAAGAAAACTGCGTGCGTATGAGGCAGTTGTTCTGGAAACCAATAAAAAACTGCAGAGGAACCTGTGGCAGAACGGACTTTTGCCACAGGTTCCCGTTCTCAAAATACGGCAAAAACCGGTAAGAGTAAGAAAGGGGAAACAAAACATGAAACCATATCTGAAATTGGAGACACATCCGCTTGCAGACCCGAAGAATGTAGTAAAGGGCGATAAATATCGTATCACGGTACTGACGGAGCATCTTCTTCGGCTGGAATACAGTGAGGACGGTGAATTTATCGATGCGGCATCCCAGACGGTTGTAAACCGTGATTTTCCAGCAGTGGAATTTTCCGTCAAAGACACAGGCGATGAGCTGGAGCTGCGCACAAAGTATCTGCAGCTGAATTACAACAAAAAGGCATTCTCTGCAAACGGACTTTCCTGCAAAACAACGGCAGTCGGCATCAGTTCTGTACCGGCATGGCATTACGGAGATCCGACACAGGATCTTGGAGGAACGGCCCGTACGCTTGATCAGGTCAACGGAGCATGCGAACTGGAACCTGGTATCATGTCCTGGTTTGGTTCCGCTGTTCTGGATGATTCGAAGTCGCTTCTGATGACAGAGGACGGTTGGGTGACCCCGAGAAAGAAAGGGGTGCAGGATCTGTACTTCTTCGGCTATGGCTGGAATTTCCGCCTGGCATTAAAGGATTTTTATCACCTTTGCGGCAAAACTCCGATGCTTCCGAGATTTGCACTCGGAAACTGGTGGAGCCGTTACTGGCGTTACAGTGAAGCATCTTATATGAAACTGATGGAAGACTTCGACAAAGAGAACGTTCCATTCTCGGTTGCTGTTATCGATATGGACTGGCACCGTGTAGACGATGTGGATCCGAAATATGGCAGCGGCTGGACCGGCTATAGCTGGAATAAAAAACTCTTCCCGGATCCGGAGCGTTTTCTTGGAAAACTCCATGCACGCGGCATGAAGACAACACTGAATGTCCATCCGGCAGACGGAATTCGTGCGTATGAGGACTGCTATCCGGAAGTAGCAGAGGCTATGGGAGTGGATGCAAAAAAAGAAGAGCCGGTCAATTTTGACATTGCGGATCCGAAATTTGTCGATGTATATTTCGAAAAAGTCCATCATCCGATGGAAAAAGAGGGCGTCGATTTCTGGTGGATTGACTGGCAGCAGGGACAGAGTACCAAGATCGAGGGTCTTGATCCGCTGTGGATGCTGAATCACTATCATTTTCTTGACAGTGGAAGAGACGGAAAACGTCCGATGACCTTCTCCCGCTATGCAGGACCGGGCTCCCACCGCTATCCGGTCGGATTTTCCGGAGACACCCACATCACCTGGGAATCCCTGGATTTCCAGCCATACTTTACCAGCACAGCCTCCAACATCGGCTACGGATGGTGGAGTCATGATATCGGCGGCCATATGCTCGGTTACCGTGACGATGAGCTTGAAGCAAGATGGTATCAGTACGGAGTCTTTTCTCCGATCAACCGTCTGCACAGCTCTAACAGTGCCTTCAGTGGAAAAGAGCCTTGGAACTTCAGTATGGAAGTGCGCAGCACAATGGATGATTTCCTTCGTCTGCGTCATAAACTCGTACCGTATCTGTACACGATGAACTACCGTGCATGGAAAGAAGACACACCGATCGTTGTTCCGATGTATTATGATTACCCGGAGACGGTTTTCTGGGGCAAAAATCAGGCACCGAATCAGTACTTCTTCGGAAGCGAGCTGATGGTAACACCGGTGACAACGAAATGCATTCCGGAGCTGAAGCGTGCCAAGACGAAGGTATGGCTGCCGGAGGGAACCTGGTTTGATTTCTTCAACGGAATGATTTACGAGGGTGGCAGAAGTATGGATCTGTACCGTACGCTCGAGGAGATCCCGGTTCTTGCGAAAGCAGGTGCGATTATCCCGATGACAGAGAAGATCAGTGCGCTGGATGTAGAATCCAACCCGGATGAGCTGACGGTACGCGTTTACGCGGGCGCGGACAATACATTTGTCCTGTACGAGGATGACAATACTACCATGGCATATGAGAAGGATGACTGCGCAAAAACATCGATGACGCTCGACTGGGGTGCGCGGAAATTTACGATTGCACCGGTTGAAGGCAATCAGAGCCTCGTTCCGGAAAGCAGAATGTACTGCGTAGAATTCGGCGGAAGTACGGCAAAAGAAGCGAAGGTCTTTGTAAACGGCGTGGAAGCGGATGCAGAAGTCAAAGAGAAAGACGGACTTCTTACGATCGCGGTAACAGATGTAAAACCGCAGGATACCGTGACAATCTGTCTGCCGGAAGATACGGAGATTGCAAAGAACGATGTCATGACACGTGCGATGGATCTGCTGCTGCACGCCGAAATCAGCTACATCACCAAAGAGCAGATCGCAAATCTTCTTCACAAAGCAGACGGAAAGGTAGCAATTCTGGCTGCAGAGCTGCAGAGCATGGAACTTTCAAACGATCTGCGCGGTGCGCTGCTGGAGATCATTACGGCATAAATTGCTGCAGAAAAACACGATTTGATTTACAGAAAAAGAATTCTGTGATACGATACATACAAAGAAAAGGAAGAGAGCGTGGCAGTGGATTCTGTCAGGCTCTCTTCTTGAAATGTGAGACAGGAGGATTTTTAAACGTGGGAAAATACATCATGGCACTTGATGCCGGCACAACGAGCAACCGCTGTATTCTGTTTGATCAGAAAGGACAGATCGTAAGCCTTGCGCAGAAGGAGTTTACCCAGCGTTTCCCGAAACCGGGCTGGGTGGAGCACGATGCCAATGAAATCTGGTCCACGATGCTCGGTGTAGCCGTGGAGGCAATGCAGAAAGCGGGCGCGTCCTACGAGGATATCGCGGCAATCGGCATCACAAACCAGAGAGAGACGACGATCGTTTGGGACAAAAAGACGGGAGAGCCGGTCTACAATGCAATTGTATGGCAGTGCCGCAGAACATCGGAATACTGCGATTCCCTGATGGAGCGCGGACTGGTTGACCGTTTCCGGGAGAAAACAGGTCTTGTGATTGATGCGTATTTTTCAGCCACGAAGCTGAAATGGATTCTAGATGAAGTTCCGGGCGTGCGCGAGCGGGCGGAGCGAGGCGATCTCTATTTCGGAACAGTGGAGACGTGGCTGATCTGGAAGATGACAAAGGGAAAGGTACATGTCACCGATTACACCAACGCGTCCCGTACAATGCTGTTCAATATCCATACACTGAAATGGGATGAGGATATCTTAAAAGAGCTGAACATTCCGCTCTGTATGCTGCCGGAAGTCCGCCCGTCGAGCTGTGTCTACGGGGAGACGGCATCCACATATTTCGGCGGCCCGATTCCGATTGCGGGAGCAGCGGGAGACCAGCAGGCGGCGCTGTTCGGCCAGACCTGCTATGCGCCGGGCGAAGCGAAAAATACATACGGAACAGGCTGCTTCCTGCTGATGAACACGGGAGAAAAGCCGGTTTCTTCAACACACGGTCTTGTTACCACGATTGCATGGGGCATCGGGGACAAGATTACGTATGCGCTCGAGGGATCCATTTTCGTCGGCGGAGCCGCAATCCAGTGGCTGCGCGATGAGATGAAGCTGATCGAGTCCTCGGCGGATTCCGAGTACATGGCGCAGAAGGTGAACGACACGAACGGCTGCTACGTCGTGCCGGCGTTTACCGGCCTTGGCGCACCGTACTGGGATCAGTATGCGAGAGGAACCATTCTCGGCCTGACCCGCGGCGTCAACAAATACCATGTGATCCGCGCAACGCTGGAGTCGATCACGTATCAGGTGGATGATGTCTTAAAAGCGATGGAGGCAGATTCCGGCATGAAGCTCTCCGCACTGCGTGTGGACGGCGGAGCAAGCGCCAACAACTTCCTGATGCAGTGCCAGGCGGACATCAGCCAGGCGCCGGTGGAGCGGCCGTGCTGCATCGAGACGACCGCGATGGGAGCAGCTTATCTTGCGGGACTCGCCGTCGGCTACTGGCCGGATCAGGAGACGGTAAAACAGAACGGAGCCATTGACCGTACATTTGAGCCGGAGCTCTCGAAAGAGGAGCGCGATGAGAAGATGAACGGATGGCACAAAGCAGTCCGTTACGCCGAAGGATGGGCGAAATAGAAAAAGATTTTGAAAATGCAGAAAAGGAACGGTTTCGTAATGAAAACCGTTCCTTTTCGCGTACTGTGACTTCTTGTCTACTGATGTTAAAGAATGTCGATATGTTCGCCGTTTAAAGCTTTGTTCATGCTTCGCACGGCACAGAATTTACCGCACATTGAGCAGGTATCTTCCTGTTCCGGCGAGCGGTCAGCACGGATGGCTTTTGCAGTCTCCGGGTCCATTGCGCAGTCCCACTGTGCTTCCCAGTCGAGCACGCGGCGGGCGTCTCCCATCTTGTCGTCAATATCACGCGCATGCGGAACACCTTTGGCGATGTCGGCAGCGTGTGCGGCGATTTTGCTTGCGATGATGCCCTGTTTTACATCATCCAGGTTCGGAAGAGCCAGATGCTCTGCCGGCGTTACGTAGCACAGGAAAGCAGCGCCGTTCATGGCCGCAATCGCGCCTCCGATGGCAGCGGTGATGTGGTCGTAGCCCGGTGCAATATCGGTCACAAGAGGGCCGAGGACATAGAACGGAGCGCCCATGCAGATGGTCTGCTGTACTTTCATATTGGCCGCAATCTGATCCATCGGAACGTGGCCCGGTACCCTCAACCATAACCTGAACGTCTTTCTCCCAGGCACGTTTGGTGAGTTCGCCGAGGCGCACCAGCTCTTCAATCTGGCAGACATCCGTTGCGTCGGCAAGGCAGCCAGGACGGCAGGCGTCACCGAGAGAAATGGTCACATCGTATTCACGGCAGATATCGAGAATCTCATCGTAATACTCGTAGAACGGATTCTCCTCGCCGGTCATGCACATCCAAGCGAACACGAGGGAGCCGCCGCGGGAGACTAATATTCATCTTCCGCTTATGCTTGCGGATCTGCTCGATGGTCTTGCGGGTGATGCCGCAGTGCAGGGTGACGAAATCGACACCGTCCTCGGCATGGAGGCGGATGACGTCAATAAAATCTTTGGCGGTCAGCGTATCCAGGTCTCTCTGGTAATGGATCACACTGTCATATACCGGCACGGTGCCGATCATGGCTGGACATTCGGAGGTCAGTTTCCGCCGGAACGGCTGCGTATTGCCGTGGCTCGACAGGTCCATGATGGCTTCTGCGCCCATATTGACCGCGGAGAGTACCTTCTGCATCTCCACATCGTAATCTTTACAGTCTTTCGAAACACCGAGATTTACATTGATTTTCGTGCGCAGCATCGAGCCGATGCCCTCCGGGTCGATGCAGGTGTGCAGCTTATTGGCCGGAATGGCAACCTTTCCGCTGGCAACGAGCGGCATCAGGTCTTCCACGGCCATATACTCTTTTTCTGCGACTTTTTTCAGCTCCGGTGTTACAATGCCGCGGCGTGCGGCGTCCATCTGTGTTGCGTAATTGCGTTCCATCTGTTGTTCTCCTTTATTTTCAAAATCAGATCCTGTAAGCGTGGTTCAGCGGTCCCGAGCCGTGGCCGAGATCCATCATGCTCGCGAGTGCGCCCGAAATATACTCTTTTGCGGCGGAAATGGCATCCGGAAGGGAAAGCCCCTTTGCGAGCCCCGATGCGATGGCGCTGGAGAGTGTACAGCCGGTGCCGTGTGTGTTCGGATTGTCGATGCGTTTTCCGGTGAACCAGGTAAATGTGCCGTTGTGATATAAAAGATCGTTGGCATCATTGATACTGTGGCCGCCCTTTAACAGAACGGCACAGCCGCAGGAATCCCCGATCTCTTTTGCGGCGCGTTCCATATCGCTTTCCGACTGGATTTTGATGCCGGAGAGAACTTCTCCCTCTGGGATATTCGGTGTGATGACTTCAGCCAGAGGAAAGAGCAGTTTTTTCATCAGGTCAGGCACGCCGCCCGAAGCGAGCGCGGAGCCGCTTGTAGCGACGAGGACCGGGTCCACAACGATGTGTTTGGCCTGGTAGAAGCGAAGCCGTTCGGAGATGACTTCGATCAGTGCCGGGGAGGATACCATACCGATTTTGACGGCGTCCGGGAAGATGTCCGTAAAGACGGCGTCAAGCTGTGCGGCCAGAAACTCCGGTGTTACATCGAAAATACCGGAAACTCCGGTGGTGTTCTGGGCGGTGAGTGCGGTAATTGCCGACATGGCGTTAAACTCCGGTTTGTGATCATGGTTTTTGATGTCTGCCTGAATGCCGGCGCCTCCGCTGGAATCACTTCCGCGATTGTTAATGCTGTTTTCATGTTTTTCGCGTCCATGAGAATTACTCCTTTGCATTTACTTTTCTTTTTTGGACAGGCGACAAAGAAAGTGGTGCCCCCAGTCTGCCGCCTGGTGTGAGGATGAATGGTTACGTAAAATTATTTGTTTTCCAGCATGCGCAGAGTCTGTTCTTTCAGATCCTTCGTTGCGGAAACAATGTCTTTCTGTGCAAAAATGGCACTGATGACGGCGATGCCGCAGATGCCGCTGCCGGAAAGCTCCGTCACGTTATCGCGTGTGATGCCGCCGATGGCGATGACAGGGATTTTAACGGCATTGCAGATAGCAGTCAGCGTTTCGTGGCTGACATCCTCCGCATCCGCCTTGGAACCGGTGTGGAAGACCGCGCCGACGCCGAGGTAATCTGCCCCGCGCTGCTCGGCGAGAATGGCCTGTTCCACGGTCTGCGCCGAAACGCCGATGATCTTGTCCGGGCCAAGCTTAGCACGGACATCGCCGGCCTCCATATCGCTCTGGCCGACATGAACGCCGTCCGCATCCATCTTAGCTGCGATTTCCACGTTATCGTTGATGACGAAAGGAACATGGTATGCAGCACAGAGTTTTTTCAGTTCCAGTGCCTCTTCCATAAAGTGATCCTGGTCAAGATTTTTTTCGCGGAGCTGGATAAACGTTGCGCCGCCCTGCAGAGCCTTTTCCACCTGGCTGTACAGTGTCTCGCCGTTCAGCCAGCTGCGGTCTGTCACAGCATATAAAAGCAGGCCTTTTTTATCGCACTTCATACTTTGCACCTTTCTCCAGCGTCTCGCCGTCCATGTGGTAGATGGCGTCGATGATGCGGTTCCGGTAGGTGGAGTTGCCGTCTTCCGGTTTCATATGGCTCCAGCCGATCTCGCCGGCAAGTCCCATCGCGCAGACAGCGGCAGCAGCGGCTTTTAACGGCTCGTCCGGGTTGGCAACGAGGTAAGCGGTCATCATGCCGGAGAGCTGGCAGCCTGTTCCGGTGATGCTTCCCATCTCGGCGCGTCCGTTGCGGATCACGTAGCAGGTGTCAGCATCGGCAACGAGGTCGATCGCTCCTGTGATGGCGACAACACAGTTGTGGTCTTTCGCAAAGTTTTTTTACAAAAGCAACGGCGCTGTCGAGGTTTTCGTCTGTTACTTTATCGGCAACGTCTGCGTCAACACCCTTTGTCGTTCCGCTTCCGAGTGCCAGTGTTTTGATTTCGGAAATATTTCCGCGGATGACGGTGAACGGGAGTTTTTTCCATCAGTCCGACTGCGGTCGAAGTACGTAAGTGGCTTGCGCCTGCGCCGACTGGATCGAGCAGGATTTTGTGGCCGAGCGAAGCTGCTTTTGCACCGGCACGGTACATGCCGTCGATGCTCGTTCTGTGCAGCGTTCCGATGTTGATGTTCAGACCGCCGCAGATGGAGGTGATATCCTCGACATCCTCCGGTTCATCGGACATGATCGGGCTTGCGCCGCATGCCAGCAGAATATTGGCGACATCGTTTACCGTAACGTAATTTGTGATGTTGTGTACGAGAGGGGTTGTTTTTCTGACATTGTCAAGACAAGTGCCTAACATGATTTTTTGTTCCTCCTGTGTGAGTATTTTTGCAGAAGCAAATTCCCTTGTGGTACTGGAAGAACCTGTTGATGATGTGTTCATAGAGATTAAAAAAGCAGATATACGTGGAGGTATATCTGCAGAAAATGTGCATATCGTATCTCCCTACGTTGGCATTACCCAAATCAGGTTCAGGGTCTAGGAGATGCATCCTACTCTCAGCCCGCTTCGCACGCGAGCTCCCCTTTGCTTTCTGCAGACAATTATATACGTATAAAAACAATTGTGCAAGAGAAAAACGGAAGATTTTAAAAAATTTCAGAAAAATAAAAAAGACATGCAAAATATTGGAAATGTAATGTTATTTGGGTTGACAGAGGAAATAATATCAGCGTAAAATGAAGTATAAAATATGCGTGGAAGACGGGTGAAACGATGGAAGAACAAAGAAGCTTGAACTCTACCAGGACAGCCCGGAGTACACCTTCGACCTGATCCTCGTGGACGTGCATATCGCAAAGCCGATTGATGCGGAATTACTGAAAAAGAAAATTGCAGAGTATTGCAGGTGAAAAGAAGTGCCCCTGCCCGGCATCTGATGTGTGCCGGGCAGGGGATTTTGATGTGCGAATCTTATTTTTCTTCCTCCGGGTACGTATAGCCCCAGGTTCTGCGGAAGGAGGTCATCAGATCCATGACGTCCTTCGTGTAGTCGAGGTGCATGGCAGATGCATCTCCATTGATGGCGCGTTCCATGTCGGCGAGCTCATAGGCGAGTGCATCGGCGTTGTCACCGGCTTTGATGATTTCGGATTCGCCGGTGGAAGCGTCTGTGATTTTTGCTTCCCAGGCACGCGGGTACTCCATGATCTCGATAAATCCGTTCTCACAGGAAACCATGCCGCGTTTCGGCTGTTTGGAGTGGAGAGAGAGCATCACACTTGCCATCTGTCCTTCCTGATTGGTGAGAAGGAGGCCGGCCTGCTCGTCCACACCGGTCGGAGCGGGCTTTACCTGGGAAAGGAGCTGATCCGGCTTGGAGTCGAAGAACCAGCGGATGAAGGAGAGTGCGTATACGCCGATATCAAGCATCGCGCCGCCTGCGAGATTCCGGTTGAAGAAGCGGTTCTTCATGTTGTACTCTTTGAAACTGCCGAAGTTCATCGTGATCAGATTGACTCTGCTGAGACGGCCGGAGTCGAGAATTTTTTTCAGTTCTTTGTAGATCGGCATATGGTAAATCGTCATTGCCTCTCCGATGATGACACCTTTTTCTTTTGCAAGCGCTATGGCCTCGTCGAGCTCGTCACTGTTCAGCGTAATCGATTTCTCAACGAGAATGTGTTTTCCATTGGCAATCGCCTCTTTCATAAAGCCAAGATGCGTGTTGTGCGGCGTCGTGATATAAATGACATCGACCTCCGGATCGGTAAACATCTCATGGAAATCATCGTAAACTTTTCCAATTCCATATTTCTCCGCAAAAGCAGCCGCCTTCTCATGGGTCCGGTTGCCGACCGCGTAAATATTCTTTCCGTTTTTCTGCAGTGCGACCGCCATTTCATTTGCAATCACACCGCATCCGAGTACAGCCCATTTGATTTCTTTCATCGTGAGATTCTCCTATCGTATCTATTTCGCCCAGAGCGGTTCTTCGCTTCCGCTGTAGTCAAACCGTCCGTCGTTTTTCTCTTCCAGTGCTTTGATCATATGGTACGTAAATTCATTGTAAGGCGTTGGAATTCCCAGCTCTCTTCCCATGCGGATCAGCGAACCCGAGAACATATCAATTTCCGTATGGCGTCCCGCATCGAGATCCTGGAGCGTCGAGTAGCGCGCCGTCGGCGGAACCGCACTTCCGCGTCCCGAGGAGACATCCGCCTTGTTGATATCAATTCCCTTTGCCTCCGCAATCGCCATCAGTTCTGCGCGGAGTCCGTCGCTGATCGCCTTCATATGCACACTGTCGCGGTAGCAGCCGAACCCCGGCACCGAGAATAGCCTGCGGCAGGTTATTGCAGACATTCAGCCGGAATTTGCTCCATATTTCCTCTAAAATACAATCGGTTGCCCGGTAATGCAGCCCTGTGCCGGAGAACAGATCCAGAACAGCCTGCACACGCTCACTGTCGTACGGCGCCGAAACTTCGCCGAAAATGATGCCGAGCGTCGCCTCAGGGTTGAAAACGTAGCCGTCATTCTCTTTATGAGAAGCTACTTTGATAACAGCATGAAGCAGATGCTCCGCACCGGCTTTTTCCGCGATGATCTCCTCACTGTCCACGCCGTTCATCAGACTCATGATCACAGTATTCTCGCCGGTAACGGCAGTGATATCGTCAAGAGCCCCCGGCAGTGCGCCGTATTTGAGCGAGACGATCAGAAAATCCACGCCGTGTGCCTCTTCCGGTGTCCATACCTCCGGGTGATAAACCGTATCGTTAATTTTGCATCCTTTGTTTTTCAGACGCTTCGCCCGTTCCCCGGACGCGATAACGCCAAGCCGGATGTCCTTTTTCTCCGAAAGCCCCCAGATCACATAAGACCCAACCGCTCCGGCGCCCAGAACAGCAACTGATTTTATTTTCATAATAGCCTCCTTTGTAACTGTTTGAATTACCCTTACTATAACAAATTTTGCGGAGATCCTCAATTTGTTTTTCAAAATAGAAAATTTCGGAAAAGGAAGCCTAAATGTGTTGACGGAGCGATAAGGTAGATTGTAGAATGAAAAGAAAATGTACGAAGACAAAATCCGGACGAAAGAAGAACAGAAGGCAAAAGAAAAACAAGAGAAGAAATAAGAAACGAAGGAGAAACGAAATTCGAACATTTCTCCTTCGTTTTTTGCACGCATTTTTACCGGGAAATCATATTCTAAGGTTAGAATGAAAAAACAGGAGAATCTGTTGATGAAAGGAAAATGGCTGACAGGTGCGCTTGTACTGGCAATGGCGGCAGTGACGCTGGCGGGATGCGGGGCAAAAGATGAGACAAAAGAAAAAGTGGAGCAGGTGACATTAAATGAGGTTGCCCACTCCATTTTTTACGCCCCGCAGTACGTGGCAATTGAGGAGGGGTATTTTGCGGACGAGGGCATTGATCTGACGCTGATAACAGGATTTGGTGCAGATAAAGTGCTGACGGCGATGATTTCCGGCGATGCGGATATCGGGTTTATGGGGGCGGAGGCAACCGTCTACGCGTACCTCGAGGGAACCGCAGACCCGGTTGTGAACTTCGCGCAGCTGACGCAGCGGGCGGGAAACTTTGTTGTGGGAAGAGAGAAAGACAATTCGTTTACCTGGGAGAAATT
>ENA-OQKL01000223-OQKL01000223.1-human-gut-metagenome-genome-assembly--contig:-NODE-223-length-19958-cov-4.810902_pt1 | contig 19958 bp, 18 predicted proteins | sample MGYA00242779_ERZ504800 | MGnify/ENA primary metagenome ERZ504800 (study PRJEB26092, sample SAMD00036410) | human gut metagenome | host: Homo sapiens | study: EMG produced TPA metagenomics assembly of... | reverse complement strand
AGTTTTTTCTATGGATTATGGTATTTGTGGTTAAAGCGCAGGGGCAGATCACAGCTGTGTCAGCAAAGACATGGATATTTCTGATGCTTTCAGGAGTCGCTACCGGAGCCTCATGGCTTTGTTATTTTAAAGCACTCCAGCTTGGCGATGTAAACAGAGTGGTGCCGATTGATAAATCAAGCACAATACTGACCATTATACTTGCATTTATCGTTTTTTAAAGAGAAGATAAACGCACTCAGGCTGGTATGTGTGGTGCTTATAGCAATTGGAACGTATATGATGATCACCAAAAAGGAGATATCACAGGAAGAGCAGAATAAGGCCAGGGGTTCTCATGGATGGCTGTTTTATGCAGTGCTGTCTGCTGTTTTTGCCAGCTTCACCTCAATACTGGGAAAGGTCGGCATAGAGGGGATCAATTCTAATCTGGGAACTGCGATAAGGACGATAGTGGTGCTTATCATGGCTTGGATAGTGGTATTTGTCACAGGAAAACAGCACACCATAAAGCATATAGAGAAAAAAGAGCTTGGCTTTATCTGCCTTTCGGGACTTGCAACAGGCGGCTCATGGCTTTGCTATTACAAGGCACTGCAGGACGGACTTGCGAGTGTCGTAGTGCCTATAGATAAGCTGAGCATAGTTGTGTCAATCGTGTTTTCATATTTCGTATTTAAGGAAAAGCTGACGATTAAATCCTTTACAGGACTGGTGCTCATCATAGCAGGAACATTGATTATGCTTGTTTAAATATAAAAACATCTTGACGTTTTTCTGTTTTTCTATTATCATTGTTAACCGAGAAAATATTTATAGTTGACAATTATAACGGATGATATGTATTATAATGATACTTATTAAATGAGAGAAGAAATACAGGACACGAAGGAGATTAAAATGGATCCAATAACACTGGCACAGGAGATAATAGACGGAAGAAGAATCACAAGGGATGATGACCTATCATTTTTCCTTACATGTGATTTAGACGAGCTGTGTAAGGGCGCAGATATGATCAGGGAGAAGTTTATCGGCGACAAGGTAGATCTGTGCTCGATAATAAACGGAAGAAGCGGAAAATGTCCGGAGGACTGCAAATACTGTGCGCAGTCAGCACATAATCATACAAATTGTGAGGTTTATGATTTTTTACCTGAGGAAAAGATACTTGAGGCTTGCAGGATGAATGAGAGAGAGGGTGTAGACCGTTTCTCGATAGTTACAGCGGGAAAAGCGCTGACAGGTGAGGAATTTGACAAGGCAATACATGCATATGAGACTATGAAAAGAGAGTGCAAGATTGATTTATGTGCATCAATGGGCTTTCTTTCAGCAGAGCAGCTTCACAGACTGCACGAGGCAGGTGTCAGCAGCTATCACCACAATATAGAGACCTCAAAGCGTAATTTCCCCAATATATGCACCACACACACCTATGATATGAAGATTGAGACGCTTAAAAAGGTGAAGGCAGAGGGCATGTATGCGTGCTCAGGCGGCATCATCGGAATGGGTGAGACCTGGGAGGACAGGCTTGATATGGCAGTCAGTCTTGCAGAGGTAGGAGTGGATTCCATTCCGCTTAATGCGCTTATGCCGATTGCAGGCACTCCGCTTGAGGGACTTGAGCATATAAACGAGCCTGATATACTGCGTACAGTGTCATTTTTCAGGTACATAAATCCAAAGGCTGACATACGTCTCGGCGCCGGAAGAGCGCTGCTTACAAATGACGGAGAGCTTGCATTCAAGTCTGGAGCATCAGCCACAATTACAGGAAATATGCTTACGACAGTAGCGTGTGCCACAATCAGAAGTGACAAGGAAATGCTTGAGGGCATGGGCAGGAATGTGACACCTGAGTACATGAAATAAAGGTGATTATTCAGAATATAAAATATATGTCAAAGATGCGTAAAATAGTATTAGTTTTGCGCATCTTTTTTAGTACAAATGACAGGTTTAGTTGCGGGGTGAAAATTTTTATTATATAATGAAAATAAGTAATTTAAGGAATTTGTCCGGTACAGCATGGAACATGAATAGGAGCGAATTAGTATATTTCATTGAAAAATAAGAGGTTACGGGGGAAATATGTACAACGATAAAGGTAATACAAAATATCTGAAGCTGTTAAAACAAAATTATTCATCAAGTCAGGATGTAATCAAGGAGATAGTCAATCTTTCTGCGATTATAAACCTGCCAAAGGGCACGGAGTTTTTCCTGAGTGATATACATGGCGAGTATGAGGCTTTTTTACATATCATGAACAACTGCTCAGGTGTGATAAAGGAAAAGGTGGATTTGATTTTCAAGGATACGATTTCTGATTATGACAGACAGGAGCTTTGCACGCTCATATACTATCCAAGAGAGAAAATGGCCCTGCTTGATGAACAGGGCAAGATAGACAGTGACTGGTATGCTATGACGTTAAATGAGCTTATACTTGTCGCAAAGCTGCTCTCATCAAAGTACACCAGGTCGAAGGTCAGAAAGGCTCTGCCTGAGGAATATGCGTACATCATCGATGAGCTTTTGCATGCGCAGGAGGATGAGGATGCAAATCAGGTCAGATATCATAAGCAGATATTAAAGACTATAATTGATTTGGAGGATGCGGATGAGTTTATAATCGCTTTGTCTGCACTGATTAAGAGGCTTGCTGTTGACCATCTGCACATTGTGGGAGATGTATTTGACAGAGGAGGAAGCGCGGATAAGATTCTTGATCTGCTTTATGATTATCACTCGCTTGATATCGAGTGGGGCAATCATGACATTCTCTGGATGGGGGCGGCATGTGGCAATGATGCATGTATATGCAATGTCATCCGCAACAATCTGAAATACAACAATGTGGAAATTCTTGAGAATGCCTACGGAATAAGCTTACGACAGCTAATGCTGTTTGGCATGAAAACCTATGGTATAGAGGATGGAATTGAGGCTGCAAGGGCTGCCATCACAGTAATGCTTTTTAAGCTTGAGGGACAGCTTATACTTGCTCATCCTGAGTATGAGATGGGGAACAGACTGATGCTTGACAGACTGGATGATTTACAGGATGTGGGAGTGGACAGAAAGCGTTTTCCAACCGTCGATGACGAGAGACCATATGCGCTAAATGACGAGGAGGCTGTCATCATGAGAAAGCTGCACAGACAGTTTGTGACAGGACAGCGCCTGCACAAGCATGTCAGGTTTTTGTATGACAAGGGCAGCATGTACAATGTATACAATGGCAACCTGCTCTATCATGGCTGTGTACCGGTGGATAGTAACGGAGCCTTTGACAAGCTGTATATTGATGGTGAATTTTATCACGGGAGGGCGCTGCTTGATAAATGTGATGAGAAGGCAAGGGCTGCGTATGTGGACAATCCTTATAAAGATGATGTGGACTTTATGTGGTTCTTGTGGGGAGGAGAAAAATCACCGCTGTGCGGCAGAAGGCTTAAGACCTTTGAGATGGAATATGTTACAGACAAGAGCATGTGGGAAGAGCCTTCGAACCCATACTACAGCAGGTATTACGATAAGAGCTTCTGCTGTCAGATACTGCACGAGTTCGGGCTGTATGATGATGATGCGCATATCATAAATGGACATACACCGGTTCACGCAATAGAGGGAGAGAACCCTGTCAGGGCCAATGGCAAGCTGTTTGTGATAGATGGAGGCTTCTGCCGTGCTATGAACAAGAAAACCGGTATCGCCGGCTATACACTGATTTACAATTCACATGGTCTAAGGCTCAAGGCACACACGCCTTTTACATCGGTGGAGGATGCCCTGATAAATAATACTGACATAGAGACATCGTCAGAGGTCGAGGAGAATGACAAGAGACGTATGCTCGTGAAGGATACCGATATAGGAAAGAGGCTTATTGGAGAGATTGATGATCTGCACAAGCTTCTTGAGAACTACAGGAGGCTGTAGGGGAAAGGCTTATAAAAAAGGGTTTGATTATTTCACCTGAGTATGGACATTTGGAGTTTGCATTTCCAAGGTTCAAAGAATTTGTGCTGTGTACATACAACATGAGAATATTGGATATGATTAAAGATTAATCCGTCATGCCGGGGAATGCGCATGGCGGATTTTTCGTATGTAATTGCTTGCGCCTGATACATTTTAGATACAAGTATCTGTTAATATATAAATAGCAATGCATAATCCGGGCGGATACATGCTCCTCGGGATTGACAGCAAAAGAAGAATATGCAAAGATTTATAAAAGATTATAAAATGTTAGAAGGAATAGCATGATAGAAATATTAATAGTTGAAGACGAAAAACCGATATCAGACCTCATCAGATTAAATCTCATGAAAGCAGGCTATAGCTGCACCTGTGCCTTTGATGGTATGGAGGCAGCAGATATTCTGGAGGAGAGAAATTTTGACCTGATAATACTTGATGTAATGCTGCCGAAGTTAAACGGCTTTGAGCTTATGGAATACATAAAGCCGCTTGGCATACCTGTGATATTTCTCACAGCAAAAGCCACTTTAGATGACAGGCTAAGAGGTCTCACGTCAGGTGCCGAGGACTATATGGTAAAGCCATTTGAGATTGTTGAGCTTTTAGCCCGGGTAAATATAGTGCTAAGACGTTATAATAAGATGGAGCAGCAGCTTACATTAAAGGACATAGCTATCGATACGAAAAACTAGAATGTATCAAAGGCAGGGAAGCATATAGAGCTTACACCAAAGGAATTTGAGCTGCTTGAGCTTTTGATGCGCAATAAAAATATCACACTTTTCAGAGAAAAGATATATGAAGAAATATGGGGAAGTGAGTACTCTGTCGAGTCGAGGACTCTCGATCTTCACATACAGAGACTGCGCAAAAAGCTTGACATAGGCGACTGCCTTAAAACCGTATTTAAGGCAGGATACAGGCTGGAAGAACAGAAAACTAAAGACCATTAAATATGGGTAAGCGTAATATACAAAAAGAGGGCTAAATGAAATTCAGGTACAAGGTATTGTTCACAAACTTAATACTGCTTTCACTTGGACTGGGGCTGGTGGGATACCTCATGATACACAAGAATTTTGAGCTGGCGAAGCAGACACAGCTTAAAAACGCTATTGTGCAGAATAATCTGGTACAGTCCTCTGTGGAGTATGAGCTTTTGCAGCTTTTAAATTCAGTTTCAGATAATTCTGAAACTTCGAACAATAATACAGATAACAATAATGCAGATAACAGCAATGCAGAAAAGAGCAGCATTTCCGCATCATCAATAGCCGCGCAGCTTCCGCAGATCGGAAGCCGTGTAAGCAGCAGTGTGCGCTCAAGGGATTCATTTTTCTACATATATTTTGATGGTGAAAAAGTATATACAGATGACAAAAGTGATGCAAGGATAAGTGATACACTTTTTAAAAATCTCACAACAGGAAACAAAAACTATGTGATTAAAGAAGAATCCCAAAAGCACTATATCTATGTTACTTCGCAGAGTGTGATAGATGAAAAAAATCTCTGGATAGTAAGTAAATGCGACGCATCAGAGGCGTATACACTGCTTGATGAGCAGATAAATTATTTCAGGCTGATAATAATAGTCATATTGATTGCAGAGTCGGCAGCAATGTATTTTATCAGCAGGTACATGACAAAGCCGCTCGAGAAGCTTAACCATGTCAGCGAGGAAATAGCGCAGGGGGATTATGCCACAAGGGTAAACGTAAAAAGTCATGATGAGATAGGGCTTCTTGCGCAGAAATTTAATATCATGGCGCAGGCAGTATCGGATCATGTAGACGAGCTTAACGATATGGTGCACAGGCGTGAGCAGTTTGTAGCGGATTTTACCCACGAGATAAAAACCCCTATGACGTCAATTATTGGATATGCAGACACGATGCGTTCAATGGAGCTTCCGAGAGAGGAACAGATGATGGCGCTTGGATATATCTTTTCGGAGGGAAAACGTCTGGAGAGCATGTCGCAGAAGCTTTTTGAGCTGATATATCTGCGCCGGCATGATATTGAAAAAGCGCGGGTTCATATGGCAGATCTTTGTGCAGAGGTGGTAAAGGTTGTTGAGCCTGCATACGAAAACAGGCATCTTACTATAGAAACAGAGATAGAGGATACTGTGCTGACCGTGAATAGAGAGCTTTTGGTTACAGCACTTGTCAATATGATGGATAATGCAAGAAAAGCGTCAGAAGAAGGTCAGCAGGTTGAGGTTACAGGAAAATTTGTGGACAAAATGGCTTGTAATATACTTAAAGATAAAACGTATATAGGAGAAGCCGAATCAGCAGATGACAGGAAATGTATGAGGGCATATGAAATCTGCATAATTGATCACGGAATCGGAATGACTAAAGAGCAGGCAGAAAGAATTTGTGATGAGTTTTATATGGCAGACAAATCAAGAGCCAGAAAAGAGGGCGGTGCCGGAATCGGAATGTCGCTTGTGGCAATCATTTTAGAGCACCATAATGCAGTACTTTCAGTGGAAAGTGAACCCGGATGCGGAACAACTATGAGGATTTTGCTGCCGTGGTAATCTGAACGCAATATAGATATAAAAAATGGTAAATTCGTAAGATTTAAAGGAAGATATGAAAAAAGACAGCTTCAAATTAATAATAATGTCTGTTGCAGTAATCTGTATAGTAATAGCAGGCATCATGGTGCCGGGCATAGTGCTTGAGGCAAACCAGAAAAGTGAACATGATCATGTGGCGAAGGTTCCTAAAAGCTATCTGCCTTCAGGCTCTGTAATGGCAAAGGAAGCATCTGTCAATCTGAAATTGTCAGAGAAGCTCTCGCTCATAGACGGGCAGTGGGACAGCACGACAGATGACGCCGCCTCTTATGAGATGGATGAGCAGGATTATCAGGCAGTTGCCACATGCAGAAAAAGCATAGAAAAGCTTTATGAAGAAAAGCTCTATCCTGTAAATCTTTCACCTGACTACTCTAACTGGTATACGTGGGAGGCAGCAGCGAAAAAGGCATCGGATAATACCTTTAACACATATACGGCATATTACTGGATAATCAGGTTTGAGAAGTATGATGGTACACAAAATCATACAATCTGGATGCTTGAGGATGGGACAATCATTATGGCAAAAGCACATATGAAGGATATTAGTGATATGAGTGAATATAAAGAGGTTTTGCAGGCAGATGATGAATCACAGGCAGAAAATGATATGCCTGCTTACAAAGGATATTTTGACTACAGCGGGATAGATTTTTCAAAGCTTAACCTGATATCCGAGACAACAGCAGTGGAGCAAAAAAATAATGAAAGCTATGAGGTGCTGCAGTTTTTACAGGAAAATGAATATGTATATGCGATTCATGAGAAGTGATATAGACCCGGTTTGCATAAGTATGTGCAGACCGGGTTTTTTTATAATAAAAATGCAATGTATGATACAAAAAGTTTACAACTGACATATATACTCATTATAACAACATGGAAGATAACTATTCTGAATAGTCACCGGGAAAGAAAAAAACGGGAGGAGAGCTACATATGGATAAAAGGGGTAACATATCTTCACGAAATATGAGATTATTTGCAGCAATTATGACACTCATCGAGGCACTTGTCCTCATATCACTCGCAGGCTGTGCCGGCAAAAAGGTGGATTATGGTGTGGACACGGAGGTAAAATCTCAAAATGTGGTAAGCAGTGTAAAGGATATTGACACCAATACAAGTTTTAATGATGAACTTACAGTAAATGTGGGTGGTACTGATGAAAAGGTGAAAATCACGGCAGATATCAGAGTGCCGGAATGTGATACCATGTCAGTCACAGAGGTGGAGCGCATACCTTGTACCAAGGAGTTCAAGGAAAAGGTGATAAAGGCATATTTTGGTGATTCACAGGTCTATTATTACGACTATGTGCACATGACAAAAAAGGAGCTTGAGGAGATTATTGAGACTCTTGACAGGGACAACAACAGTCTGCCGGATGATGCCTCTGAGGAGATTTTGAAATGGCATGATGATATGAAGACTGAGTGTACAAAAGCACTTGAAACGGCAGCTGATGTGTGGACAGAGGCCACAGAATATGATTCCTGTGATGATTTTGTCGGAAAAATAGGTGATACCTGGTTTCACCTTCAGTTTTCAAGGCCAGATGATGACAACAGTGTGCTATCAGGCATTCAGAGCTATCCGCTTGACAGATGCGTGAAGAGAGTTTCAGATGGGGAGCCTGATGAGCGGAGTACTATATTTGATGATGGCTATGTGAAGCAGTACTATGGACCAAAATCCCTGAAAGAGTATGATACGGTGAGGTATTTAAACGGTGACTTTATTGTTGGAGACATGCCGGTAAGCGATGACAACGAGGCAAATATTTCGGTTGATGAGGCAAAGAAGAAAGCAGGTGACTTCATGCAGGCAATAGGAATTGAGTCAATGATTAAAACAGGAGAAAGCGACTGTGAATGGGAGGGATATAACAAGACTGAGGATAATGTATATAAGGAGGGGGATGTGCATAGAGCCATATGGGGCTATGCGCTTGAATATTCGCTTGGCGCAGATGATGTAGTGTATTCAAAATCACTGAATATATTTGATTATTCAGCTTATTACAAATTTTGTCCTATGGACTGTCCTGGTTATGAGACAGGCAGTTTCAATGTAAATGAATATGGTGTCTATAGATTTGATATAGCAGAGCCGGTAAGCATTGTGAAAAAACAGCAGAAGGTGGAGCTCTTACCGGTGTCAAATATTTATAAGATTGCAAGAAATGAGCTTGTAAGCCACCCGGATAAATATATTGTGGAAGCGGATACACAATATCGTTATCTGACACTTGGCTATATCAGGGTAAAGGACAGCTCAGATTCACAGAGATTCAGCTATATCCCGGCATGGAGCCTTGAGCTGCTGCAAAGAGGAGAGGTCGAATCGTGTCCGGTATTTGTAAATGCAATAGACGGAACAGTGATTGAGCCGGAGCAGATATTCTGAATCAGAGAGAAGTGTGCATGGAGACTAAGGAAAATCACAATGAGCACAAAAAAGGAGAGCCGCATATGGATAAAAGGGGTAACATATCTTCACGAAATATGAGATTATTTGCAGCAATTATGACACTCATCGAGGCACTTGTCCTCATATCACTCGCAGGCTGTGCCGGCAAAAAAGTAGATTATGGGAATGAGAGCGAAAGTAAAGAAACAAAAAATATGTCTGCCTTAGCTGATATCAGGGCAGACTCCGGCTGGAATGAAAACTTTACAATACAGACCGGTAATGGCGAGAAAACAGTATATGTAAATGCAAATATTGTAGTTCCAGACTTTGATAACATGTCGGTTGTTGAGGTGGAAAATGTAAAGATAGATGCTGATTACAAAAAGCGTTTTCTGGATTTATATTTTGGTGGGAACAGTACTATTATCACGATCCGGATCATTATACTGTTGACGAACTGAATGAGGTCATAGAGGACTGGCAGAAAACACAGGATGAAACTCACAGTGAGTGGTTGGAACAGCGGCTGGCTGAATACAGGGATAAGCTTGAAACGGCAAAGACTACTTATACCGTGGCAAAGGATCTCGAAAACTGTGAAGTATTTGCAGGCTACAAGGGTGATGTGTTCTGTGAGGTGGATTTTGAGGCTCACAAGGTACATGCTTACGCCTTGCATCAGTCCGGGACAGATTACGGTCCACCATCTTTAAGGAATGAGGACTATGATACCATAACGCAGACTTTTCAGGATGATGATCTAAAGGATAAGGCAGACGAGACCTCAAATGAGGGCAGTAAATCTGCTGCATCAGCCAAAAAAGAAGCCGGGGATTTCCTTAGTAAATTGGGAATGCAGGATCTGGTGGAACGAGGTGAATGTGAGTGCAGCTGGATAGGGTTTAATAACAGCGAAGAGGGAAATGACTATCAGACAGCAGTGTGGGGATATATTTATTCATACGCGACCGGCATAGACGGAATCACATTTAAGGATGGATTTGATATGGATACCTATTTGTCGGGGTATGAAGCAATTGATAGTGATATAGATGATGTTACACTGCCTGACAGTACACTTCTTACAGTCACTGATGATGGAATAATTGATGTGCAGATGGAATATCCGGTAAATGTAACACAGATTTATAAGGATGTGGAGCTTATTTCTCTGAAAAATATAGAGCAGATCATCAAGGCGGAGATTACGGAAAATCCTGATAAATATGATATTGCATCGTCATTCAATAAGCTACAGCTTAGTTATCTTAAGATAAGAAGTGACAGTGAGCAGGGAAAATACAGCTATGTTCCGGCGTGGGCACTGTCACGTCTGGTAGACTACTCCAATGAGCAAAATGCTATCTTTGTAAACGCTATAGATGGAACGATCATAAATTTGGAAAATTCACTGTAAAGGAGCAGCTATGAAGAGGAAAAACGTTATTATACTGGCGTTGGTTCTTGCGATAGCATTAACCGGATGTTCAGGAAAAAAAGTAGATTATAATAGGGAAACTGAAAATATAAACACAAAAGCAGGAAGCGATATAAGCGCGTTTGACGACAGTACGAAATGGAATGACAGCTTTTCTGTTGAGATATCGGACGAAAGTGTGGATGTGGATATTTCAGCAGGCATTACCCTGCCGGACTGCAAAAGCATGTCGGTTGTTGAGGTGGAAAATATAAAGGTAGATGCCGATTTCAAAAAGAGTGTGATAGAGGCTTATTTTGGCGATAGTAGCGTATATTATCACGACATACCTCATTATACGAAAGAAGAGATATATCACAGTATGGAAGTTGTAAAAAATGCGATTGCCGGATATCAGTACGAAATTGATCAGGGACTTACCACAGAAGAGGACGTCAGCATGGGGATGAAAATTGAAAATGATCTGATGGAACAGTATGAAAAGGCAGAACCATCTGCACTGGATACGCGTGAAATAGCCACAGACTATACGGATTGTAATGAGTATCTGGGATATATTGGTAATGTTTTCTGTGAGCTTAGCTTTGGAATTGCTGAGGACGGTTCGCTTGAATATATTTCAGCACAGCCTCTTAAAGCAGGAAGTGAGGGCACATCATATGATAGCAGTGAGTATGGCTATTACGGACCACCATCATTTGAACAGGAGCAGGGTGTAGGGGGCCTTAATGGAGGTTCTACAGGTGGAGATACTACCTCTGGATATGACAACGAGTGTGTATTAACCAAAGACGAAGCTGTAAAGAAGGCAGAAGAATTTCAAAATAAATTAGGCAGGGCTTCACAGGTATATATAGGAACCTCAGACTACGAGTGGAGCGCAGGAGTGATAGAGGATGGCGATGATACCGTAAAAACTGATGATAAAGAGAGCGTTATAAAGGATACAGCCTGGGGATATATCATAGATTATGGCGAGGGTGTGGATGGCATAGCGTTTTGCAAGTCACTCGATTTCACCCGGAATATGGATATATGGGAGAAACTCGATAACTATGATGATTTTATGCCATATGGCAGCAGTTCCTTTATTGTGACGGATCAGGGAGTGACGGAATTTAATGTTTCTTACCCGGTTGATATTGTAAATGAGTCAAAAAACGTAGAACTTTTGTCAATGGACACTATGAAAGAGATCATCAAGGATGACATGACAAAGAATTCAGATCAGTATGATTTTACACAAAATCACATTTACAACAATCTAAAGCTCGGATATATCCGTTTGAAGGATGCATCTGCCAAGGATAAATATACTTATGTTCCGGCATGGTGTCTGTCAAAACAGGATAAGGGCTACGACAGATATCCGGTGTATGTGAATGCGATAGATGGCACGATCATAAGGATTGATGATCTCATATAAAATTTAGCTAATGGATCGGGTTCATATTTTGATGGAAAAGATGTGAAAAATATATGATTAACAGAAAGAAAAAATATATAAGTCGTTTGACACTTGCCGCTGCAATTACCTCTATTTTATTTTCAGGATGTGGGGCGGCACAAAAGGAGCTTGCACAGACGGACAGAGCTTCCTACGAGAAAATATCATACCAGACAGTTACGGTACAGAGCGGTTCACTCACACCTCAGACTACCATCAGTCTGAGCGCGCAGGGCTATACCAGGTTTTCCTATGGTGCGACAAACACGGAGCTTACGCTCGAAAAGGTAAATGTGGCAGTGGGTGATCATGTGAAAAAGGGTGATATACTGGTGGCTTTTAAATCCGGGGAGATACAGAAAAAGATTGAGGACTACAGCGGGCAGATCAGTCAGAATAAGCTTTTGGCAGAGCACTACAGGGCTATTATGAAAATCGATGATACTCAGGATTATTCAAGCGATATTGCCCGGCTTGATAAGGATACAGAGGTTGCGCAGCTTTATCTTGATGAGGCAGAGGAAAAACTGTCGAGATATCAGATCACGGCATCCGAGGATGGCACGATCACAGCAATGAACAATTCGCTTTTGGCGGGGGTTTTTGAACCGGGTAGCAATCTTATAACAGAAATCAGCGGAAACGGCAATTACGAGGCTGACAGACCGGAAGGTTATGACTTTAATGTAGGTGATGTATACACGGCAACAGCATCTGATATAGAGTTTGAACTTAAGGTAAAAGAGGTGGACGATAAAAAGGTTGTTTTTGAACCGGTATCGGACATGTCGGCAGTATCGGATGCACAGATATTTTCCATGGAAGTGACGCGCCCTGCTATAGAAAATGCTGTGTATGTGCAAAAGGACGCAGTACATGAGAAGGATGGCAGGTATTTTGTATACACACTGGATGAGAATGGATACAGACAGGCGGTATGGATAAGTGTCGCAGATCAGGTGGGAGACTACCGGATCATCACAGAAGGACTTAAAAGCGGGGATGAGGTGGTTTTGCAGTGAAGAACAGAAACCTTTTATCAATAAAAAAACTGGCAGTACTGGGGATATGTGTATCGTTTGTGGCAGGCGGCTGTGGAAAAATGACAGAAAGCAGAATACCAAAGCTTGAAGAACCTGTAGCGTTAAATGAAGCCTATAGACCTGTGGAATACGGTACTATCGGCTCTATGCAGGTGCTGATGGCTACTGCAGTTCCGAGGGATTACTGCAATTACTACAGTGCCAATGTCAATATTTCACAGATATATGTGGAGCCGGGAGATACAGTAAATGCGGGGGATGTGCTTGCAGTCTGTGATGTGGATGAGGCAAAAAAACAGTTGCAGGAATGTAAGGATGCGCTGGCGCATGAGAATGAGACATATGAGATATCCGCTCAGATCTCGGATACACAGATTAAATTATGGGAGAGTCAGGCAGCAGGGCAGGAGAACAACATACTGATAGCCACAGAACAGGAAAATGAACGGTACGATAAGCAGCTTCACGAATACCGCGTGCAAAAGATCAATGAGCAGATGGCTTTATATCAGCAGATCGTTGATGATGGAACGCTTAAGGCAGCCCACAGTGGTCTTGTCACTTACACTAAGAAGCTGACAGGTGGAAGGTCTGCTGCGGCATACGAGAATATAGTCATTGTCTCCGATACGGATGACCTTGTGCTGGATATAAAAGATACAGCCATAAATGAGTACAAATACAGCGATTATGACAAGAAATATGTGATAGTCGATGGCGAAAAATATGATGTCACCGAGTCTCAATATACATCAGAGGTTTTGGTACTTTCGAAGATAAACAACCGCTATCCGGATGTGTGCGTGGAAAGCAGGGAAAAGCTGTTTCTTACGGCAGGACAGATGTATCCGGTATATTTTGAAAAGACAAAAGCAAATCAGGCACTTGTCGTGGGAAAAGATTCCATCTATAAGGATGGCGATACCAGATATGTCTATGTGAAAAATGATGAGGGCGGCCGCGAGAAACGCATCATAACAACAGGTGAGTTTGATGAAAACTATACACAGGTCACAGAGGGCTTAAAAGAGGGGGAGCTGGTCTACTATAATTCTACAGATCAGGTTCCGACAAAGTACAGCAAATATACGGTAACAAGGTCTGACTTTGATATAGCAAACTACGGTGTGAGCTACAGCAGATCTGACGCAGGGACGATAACCGAAACCTGTGATTATGAAGGGCAGATCGTTTCTGTCAATGTGAAGCAGGACGATACGGTAGAAAATGGGATGCTGCTTTACGTGGTGGATACCGGAGAGGGCAAAGCTGCCATAACAGAGGCAAAAAATGAGATCGACTCAGAGAATGAATCCTATGCGCACAAGATCGCAGATTACGATAAACAGGTAAAAGATTTATCTGAAGGTGGTAGCAGCGCAGAAGAAAATAACCAGGAGGATGAAAAGCCGGATACAGCATATGAAGAGCAGCAGTTGAAATTGAACTTACAGCTGCTTGATCTGCAGAAAAAACTTGCTGGTGCAGACCACACCTATCAGCTTTCCCGGCTACAGTCAGCATATGACAGCATAAGCGCTGGAAATGACGGCAAAGGAAATATTTCAGTATATGCCAAAAATGACGGAAAAGTTTCAAAGGTGAGTGTCAAGGCAGGAGATAATGTGGAGGAAGGCTCAGATATCCTGCAGATAACCGGAAATTCCACGGACGTACTGCAGGTTCTGGTAAAGGATAGCAATAACTATAACGTATATACGGACAATATAGCAGATGTGGGAGAGCGCGTATCACTTGAGCTGGACGGTACAACAATCTATGGAAACTGTATCGGTTTTGCCGGTTACGGCAGGGAAGCTCAAAAGGGATATATAAATCAGGATGATAAAGGTGTGCATATTACCGGAAACACAGATTCGGGATATGGAAATGCAGCATTTTATATAAAACTTGACAATGGAATACCGGATGATCTGATCAGGGCATCTGCTGTAAAGTTTTCTTATGTTTCTTTTAAAAAGGTGGTAGTGGTGCCGACTTCGATCATACACAAGCAGGTCAATCCGATGGACAAAGATGATATATCCTACTATGTGTGGAAAATTGATGGGGACAGCGTGGTAAAGCAGCCGGTAATATTGAGCGATTATACATCAGGCAGCAATACACTTGTGCTTTACGGTATTGATGAGGGCGATGAAATATGTTTGGCTTCGTAATTAATAAATTAAAAAACAGAAAATGGTTAAATTTGTGTCTGCTTATGGGAGTGGCTTTGTTTATAGCACTTTTTGTGTGCAACCCTATGTTTGAAAAGGGCGCGGGCAATCAGATACTCGACAGACTTTTTACGGATCATGCCACACAGCAGAATGAGTTTCCTGCACAGATGAGCCGCGAGGGAACATATGCGGTGGCAGATTATCCTGATTCGCAGTCAGTGCTTGATAAGCTGTCAGGATACGAAAAGAAGTGGACTGAATATGTGGATATAAACAAGGTTTCCTCACAGCAGCTTATCAAACTCTCAGGAGGACGCGCAGATACAGAGTTTGGAGGACTTAACCATTATTTTACAATAGGATATCTGCCGGGGCTTTCGGAGTACGCGGATGTTGTAAAATCTCAGACTGACACAGCCACATTCGAATGCAGTATAAGCGAAAAGACAATGGATCACTACGGACTTGCAGCAGGTGAAAAAGTCTATTTACATGTACCTGATGGCAGTGGGAAAAAGGAAATTTCTTTCGTCATATCACAGATCTGCCGTGAAAAAGATATAAACGATCCATATTGGGCCAAGACGCTTTCGGATATGGGCGATGTGATATTTGTTTCGCAGGATGTTTTTGACGAAATGATGCAGTATTACAGCGAGGACAATATCAGCTACAGTGATTTTCTCATGCTGGATTACAGGCAGATCAACACGGAAAATGCCTCACTTTATGACGGTTATATGGAGCAGTTTAAGGATGCTGACAAGCTCTACAATGACAACATCCGTGATACGCTGGAGCGCGTTTTTTACACAGCAGAAGACGGTAAAGCTGATGCTTTGGGCGTTGGAGCTGCCGTGTCTTGTGCTTTTGATTTTATTTATAAGAATGATATCTGCACAGATACTTTCGCTCGAGGAAAATGACATACTTGTTTTAAGAAGCCGCGGTGCGACAAAATTACAGGTATTTATTTTGTACTTACAGCAGTCGGGAATAATAGCGATCGCGGGCTGTGTACTCGGAATAGTACTCGGATATATAATGTGCCGGGCTGCCGCATCTACAGACGGATTTTTAAGATTTACGGCAAAGGATATAAGCACTTACAAATTTGTATGGCAGATGCTTGTCTATGCGGTGGCAGCGGCAGTTATCATGGTGCTGTTTATCACAGTTCCGGTGTGGAAAAAATCAAAGGATGCCATATCAGAGCGCAGCAGTAGGGGACGAATATCAAAGAAAAAGCCTCTTTGGGAGAAATGCTTTATAGATGTTATACTTTTGGCTCTGTCAGCATATCTGCTTTACAATTACAACAAGCAGAAGAGTACGCTTGCGATATCTGTTCTTGAGAACAGGAGCATAGATCCTGTCATGATACTGGACAATTCGCTTTTTATATTTGCAGCGGCACTTTTGTGCGTAAGACTTACCGGACTTATTATTCTGCTTGTGGACAGGCTCTTTAAAAAGCATTTTTCTCCGGCAATGTATGCATCATTTTTACAGCTAAAACGAACCAGATACAATCAGGGATTTCTGGCAGTATTTCTTATCATGACAGTGGCTGGCGGTATTTTTGACGCGAATATGGCGCGCACCATGAACAGCAATATGGAAAAACGGATCGTCTACAATGTGGGTTGTGATGCGATATACAACGAAGATTTCAGACTCAGGATACAGAAGAATAAAGATGGCTCTGTAAGCTGGATGTATGACGAGCCTGATTTCGGTAAATACGAGTCGCTCAAAAATGAGGGCATCTGTGACGGGGTCACGCGTGTGCTTGAGGACGAGCGGGTAGACATTTCCGCAGGCAGTGGTTCGGTTTCGGATGCATATCTTATGGCGATAAACACAAAAGAATTCGGTGAGACTGCGAAATTGCAGAGTGACCAAAATGATGATATTAATGACTCTCACTGGTTCAATTACCTGAATGAGCTGGCAAAAGAGCCGGACGGAGTCATCATTTCGTCAAATCTGGCAAAAGATCTGGGACTTAAAGTTGGTGACAGCTTAAATTACTCAAGGTATGTACCGGAGGCTGTCGATGAAGATCAGATCTACGCATCCGAGAATGTAAAGGTATGTGCCATAGTAAAAGGTTTTCCGGGCTACGAGCGTTACACCTATGAGACAGATGCAGACAAAAATGTGACCGAGCAGGAGAAATACCTGATCGTTGCAAATTATGCTACGGTTGTGGAAAAGTTCGGCATGACACCGTACAGTGTGTGGATGAACCTGTCAAAGGGAAAAACGGTGGATGATATATACAAAAATTTAACATCCGCGCAGCAGCTTATAGACGAGAATAAAAACTCAGCCACAGTGCAGATCACAAACGGTATGTTTACATTAAGTTTTATACTTTCACTGATAGTGTGCTCAGTAGGATTTTTGCTGTATTGGGTTATGACACTAAAACAGAGGGAGCTGCAGTTTGGTATATACCGCGCAATGGGAATGAGAATGAGAGAGGTAAAAGCAATGCTTTTAAACGAGCAGATATTTTTATCATTTCTGCCGCTTCTTGCGGGAGCAGGCATAGGTATAACTGCAACAGCGATGTTTGTAAGGCTCATATCGATCATATATCTGCCGCAGAAACACAATATCGGAGTAAATGTATATATTTATCCATCTGATATGCTGGAGCTTACAGGAGTACTTTTCGTGGCTGTAGCCGTATGCTATGTGGTTATCAGCAGACTGCTTAAGAGTATGAAGATAGCACAGGCACTAAGGCTTGGAGAAGATAGTTAGCAGATAAAAATGATTTTGTGGTAGTCGGTAGAAGGTTTTTATAGCGTGGTAAATGAGGTCGTGACATATGGAAAATGCGATAATTGCTCAAAATATAAAAAGATATTTCAAGGCGGGAGATGGTACAACAGTCCACGCACTTGACGGAGTATCCATGGAGATAAAAAAAGGAACACTTGCCATCTTAAAAGGGCGTTCCGGCTCAGGAAAGACCACACTTCTTAATATCCTTAGTGCGCTTGATATGCCGACAGAGGGAAGTGTGCAGTTTCTGGATAAAAACCTCGAGCAGATGACCGAGAAAGACCGTGAAATGCTAAGGCGGTATGAGATGGGATTTGTATTCCAGTCTATAGCACTAATTCCCACGATGACGGCATATGAGAATGTGGAATTTGCCCTTAGACTTGCGAAAAATAAACGTCAGATACGGAAGAATTTGACTGATATGGATAATGACATTGGAGATGTAAAAAACGATGTGATAAATGAGAATATGCATGACAGAGTATCAGAGCTGCTGGAGCGTGTCGGACTCTCAAAGCGCATGGATCATATGCCGGATCAGTTATCAGGAGGTGAGCAGCAGAGAGTTGCGATAGCGCGCGCTGTGGTTCATCGCCCGAAGGTGGTCTTTGCGGATGAGCCGACAGGAGCACTTGATACCGCTGCTGGATTTGAAGTCATGCGATTGTTCCGTGAGTTGATAGACGATGAGGACATTACAATAGTTATGACCACGCATGATCCGAACCTGATGGAGCTGGGGGATGAAGTGTTTGAGCTTAGTGACGGCATAGTAATTTAAATTAAAAGGGGGAAAAGTAGATGATAAACTGCGATGGACTGGTAAAAATATATGAGACCGACGATAAAAAGGTGATGGCACTGGAGGGGCTTGACCTGACGGTGGAAACAGGGGAGATGCTTGCGATAATAGGAAAATCCGGCAGCGGAAAATCCACCCTTTTAAATATGATAGGAGGACTGGAAACACCAACGGCGGGAGTGCTCACTATTGACGGAAAAGACATTTCCACATATTCAGAAGCTGAAATGGTAAGATACCGCAGGGACAAAGTAGGTTTTGTGTGGCAGAAAAGTGCCAAAAATCTGTTCCCATACCTGACTGTGCTGCAGAATGTCGAGGCCGTGATGATGTTTGAAAATTCAGGTAATACCGATAATTTAAAACACAGAGAAATTATAAAAAAACGCAAGGATAATAATAAAAGCTATGCCCTTAAACTGTTAAATGCAGTGGGATTACAGGAGCATAAGGATAAGCTTCCGGCTCAGCTATCGGGAGGAGAGCAGCAGCGCGCAGCGATAGCGGTGGCACTGGCAAATAAGCCGGACATACTGCTTGCGGATGAGCCGACCGGAGCCGTGGATACAAGGACTGCTGATACAATCTATGAGCTGTTTCATAAGCTGAACAAAGAGCTTGGTATAACCATCATCATAGTGACACACGATATGGCACTTGCAGGCCGTGTAGACCGCACAGTGCTTATATCTGACGGAAAGGTAAGTACGGAGAAATTGAAGAAACACCCTGCAATGGAATATACGGTATTGGATAAGGCACACAGGATAAAACTCACTGATGAGATGCTTGAGGCAGCAGGGATAGAGTCTAATAAGGTCAGGGTTGATGTGCAGGATGGAAGGCTTGTGATATCGCGGATTTAAAGATATATTAATCAGCAACCATAGTCTTGAGATCCTTCTTAAAGTCTGTAGTTCTATACTTTATAAAATTGAGTATGCCATCCTGATTAAGCTTATCCATAAATGCGTGAAATATCATTTATGTGCGAATTTATGTCATTTATGCAGATTTGATTGCAAATGAATTATAGATTGTATATTATTTATTATAGAGTAAGTTTAGAAAAGGAATACAGGATAATGTACAGAATTGGAATATGTGATGATGAAGAAGCATGTAGAATAAAAATATCGGAAAGTATAAGAAATATAGCTTTAAAAATGATATAGAAGTTAAAATTATCCAGTATGAGTCAGGAATTCAGGTTATGGATTGTGAGAAACCTGATAT